>Ga0210024_1002043_pt1 | contig 17748 bp, 23 predicted proteins | sample CryGeymeta201525_FD_183988 | JGI IMG/M metagenome (GOLD analysis project Ga0210024, IMG submission 183988) | Groundwater microbial communities from Crystal Geyser aquifers in Utah, USA - Crystal Geyser metaG 2015-25 (SPAdes) (version 2) | ecosystem: Environmental > Aquatic > Deep subsurface >... | reverse complement strand
CCTCCTGCGACCCATAAACCAGAAGTAAAAAATTCATTGGTTTTAATAATGTCTGTTCTTTTAATAGTGACGGTAGCGATTGCCGGTCTTTTCTACTTCCAAATCCAAAAACTTTCAAAAGAACTTACTAAATACCAAACTCAACCTTCCCCAACCCCAACCGCAACCACCGATGAAACGGCAGATTGGAAAACATATCTGAATCCAGAAAATAATTTTTCATTTAAATACCCCCCCGAATTATCCATATATAATAATAAGAAAGGTCTAGTAGAAATCCGTAAACCCGAACATTTATTGATTCAGATTAACTCAATAAAAACAAATGAAACGGATCTTCTAAAGTGGTGGGGATCCCAAAAAATAGAATCTTATTCTCAAAATCCTATTACATGTTTTGACGCCAGAATTGTTTCAAAGATATATTACACTAAAACTATTTCCTCGATTGAGGATTACAATAAACCAGATGAGCTCGTTATAGATTTTCATAAGGATGTTTTACAGATTGATATCAATTTTAACGAAAAAAATCCAACCTCATGTTGGAATGTTGATAACCAACCAAGACTTATTTTGATTCCCGACAAAGGATCAATATTAAAAATAACATTTCCTGATGGAGGAACGAAAGAAAGCAACCAAATCCTCTCTACCTTTAAGTTCCTGGAGTAAGATTTTCTAACACTTCTTCGATCAACTTTTTCAGTTCAGGGATATCCTCCACGGCAGTTTTCCAAACAGCTTCCAAATCCACTCCCATATAATCATGGACTAACTTATCTCTCATCCCGACCATCTTCTTCCACGGCACTCCCGGATAATCTTTTTTAAACCCCTCGGAAATCTTTCGAGTAGCCTCCCCAATTATTTCTATTTGCTTAATAAGCGCATCCTGAATCGCCGTATCTTTATCAAACAACTTCCGACCTCCCCGATTAACGTACTCATTTATTTTTCCTGTAGCCAGAAGAATGTGCCGTAGATAAACTATATTTTTATCCATTCTTAAAAATTACCCTTGATTCCCTTTTAACAGAATCTCTGATAAAAGGGCTTAGAAATCCCTCTGTTACCAAATCTGTTTTTTTTCCTCCAAAAATTACGGAAAAACGGGCTTCAAGATCGACAAGCTCAAACAAGCTTTTGGGGTTGCTAAATTTTACTAATAAATCCACATCGCTTTCAGGTTTATTTTCCCCACGGGCAACCGAACCAAAAACAGCGAGGCTTAATACGTCGTTTTCTCTGCAAACATCCTCCAGCTCCTTCTTGTTGAAACTTAAATTACTAAGTGTCATAATTTAATTGTAGCACCACCATGCAGGAAATATCCCAAGCCGTGCCGCAGACATCACCGGATGTTCCACCCGCGCCCCGGATAAAAAACTCCCTTCTGGTAATTATGGCGGTAGCTTTATTATTCGCTACCAGCCTGGCTGGCCTTTTTTACTTCCAAATCCAAAAACTCTCTAAAGAACTCTCCAAATATCAAATTCAAGCCTCACCTACTCCCACGGCAACAACCGATCCGACCGCAAACTGGAAAACATATACTAATACCTTATACAAATTCTCACACAAATATCCGCCGCAAGCTGAGACAAAAGAAATTATCACTCAAGCCGATAACAATAGAAGGGTGCTGTTTGCTATCGATACCAGCGAAGTTGGAGCGACGCAAATACCAAATACAGAATTTTATGATAGATATAACTTTACTATAGTAATAGTTGAAAAATCACCCACCGAGACAATTGATGATATCTCTAGTGAATATATTTCAAATTGTAATAAAGTCGGCGACCTGATAAAATCCCCAGAAAGCACAATTGTAAATGGAGTAAGGGGCATCACCCACTCGTGTCGCGGATTGGGAGAAAGCACATATATATTGCTTCTTGCACCTAAAACCAATAGTTACTACTTTGAGATACGCACCTCCCATGAGAGGTCAAACAAAGCAAATTATCAGAAAATGATTGATCAAATCCTCTCCACTTTTAAGTTTTTAGAAGCAACTCCTTCAGCAAGTCCGATTTCAAATTAAATTTTCCTCGAATGTTTTTTGAACCAGAGAGTTATATTTTCCATATCCATCTTCTTTGACTCAATTTTCAAAGGCAATTCTATTAATTCCATTTTGGACATTTTTGCAATATAACCATTGATAAATAAAAATCTCGCCGTGCTAACTATTGCTGTTCTTTTATTTCCATCAACAAATGGATGATTAAGAACTAGCGAATGAATTAAGGCCGCTGCCTTTGAAAATACGTCAGGATATAAATCAAATCCTCCGAAAGTTGCCTGAAAACGGGATGCGGCAGATATCAGAAGATTAAAATCACGAACGCCGTGCGAACCTCCATACCTATTTATCTGGTCATAATGAATGGCCAGTATCTCATCTAAACTTAAAAAATTAATATCCACTTATTTACTGGCTAACTCTTGTAAAGCAGAGCCATACTCTTTATTGAAGCTGTCAAGCCAACTTAAAAAACTGGGGGTAATAGAAAACTTATTTGCCTTACTGTTGACCTCAGAAATCATAACCGTCTTGCCGTCAGAGGCAACATCGACCATAATATTACTTCCTGTTTTTAAACCGGTCTTTTTCTTGACTTCTGGCGAAAGAGCAACAACGTCACTGTTTCCTGTTTTAAATATCGTTTGTAATTGCATGTTAGTACAATGTTAGTACGCAACTAGTCTCTTGTCAAGAGTTTCTGATGTCCTTGGCTTATATCTCAACTTGAATCTCGAATAAAATTAAACCATAATCAGTTTACACCTAACTCATGGACCCGGAAAACCAAACAGTAAATAGGCATATTTTCAGAAGTGTTTTTAATCGAATCGGTAGTGCTTACCGCAAATATATTAATTACGTAAATCCAAGAAAAACCCTGACCGTCTTTCTTTCTTTGTTCGTCTCCTTAATCGCGCTTCTAGTTACAGTACAGGTTATTAACCAACGGACTCTTTATAGATCAAGAGCTAATGATAATCAGATTATGCCGATTATTCTACCGGGGAGTTTTTTGGATACAGGAATAAGAGCGGAAGATTTTACTGATGTTGACCGCAATTCCTGGTCCTGGAAGTACATTCAGCAGATCGCCCCTCTGGATATTATCGTCCCGCCGCCAGCCACTCCAACCGAGTTTAATCCCCAAGGCTTGGTCACTCGCACCAACATGGCTGAATTTTTATTAAAAACCTACGTCCTGCTGACCGGCAAAACCGCCCCAGTAGTGGAGACTCCTTTTGAAGACATTGCCAGTCTGTCTGCCCAACTGCAAGATACTATTGCCAAAATTTACGGCCTGAAAATCACGGCCGGCACGTCCGCCACCACCTTTTCTCCCAATGATCCGGTCAACCGCGCCCAAATGGTCACCTTTTTCATGAACCTTTACCGGGCGATTAGCGGTGATTATCCGCCGGAAACCGAGGTCCCTTTCACCGATATTTACGATCCGGACCTGGAATGGTCGGTTAAATATATTAAAAAAGCCTACAATCTGAAAGTCACTGCCGGCACTTCCGAGACGACCTTTTCTCCCCGGGACAACGTTACCCGAGAACAAATGGCCACGTTTATCTTCAACTTCATGAAACTCTTTGGTCCGTCACGGAATAATCCAAACCTGTCTTTAGAATTAGCCAATATACACAGTGCTACTTATTATCCCTCTCCGTTATCTGCTCAAGAATTAAATCAATGGTTGCCGGAAATCAAAGCAACCGGCTTTAATGCCCTCTGGCTAGTCAACAGCTGGAAAGACTTTAATCCCCGACCACTGGCTACCCCACCGGTCTACAATGACGCATCTTTTCTCCGATTAACCAACAGCCTTGATTTATTACGGCAGAACAATATGAAAGCAATTTTGCCATTGAACTATATTGGTCCGGCACCGGAAGGCATCGATGCCTGCCGTTGGACAATCGACCTGACAATGTATCAAGCTTTTGAAACCTATGTTCAAGAATTTTTGCGGCGCATCGAACCTTATTCTGACCTGGTCTACATTCTTTTCTTTACCGAAGGTGCCGAACCGTGTAACCTTAATACTTATGGAAACAGTAATGCCAAACAAACTGCCTCCATTTTGCGGCCAACCTTAGGCAGCTTGCCTCAACGCCTTGATCCACAATTACGAAGCAGGTTCAAAATCGGCTATCATGACTACTCTTTAATTAATATGAATTGGGCCGGCGGAGAATCACCCATTCAAATGCCCCTATCTTATGATTTTCTTTCTTTTGCCACTTATGACCAGGAAGCAAAAACCGATCAGGAAATTACTGAGACGCTAAATTCCCATCTAGATAATTTTAAAAAATTATATCCATTCACACCAATCATCGTCGGTGAATTTGGCGCCCTTTCCTGTAATGAAACAGGCCAAAACTCAAGGGAAAATCAAGCCAGAGTGCTAAAAACAGGAGTCGGACACCTATTGACTCAAAATCTTGGTTTTAATATCTGGCAGTGGCAAGGTAGGTATTACCACAATGGCGATACTTGCATTGAAGATCCTAGTACCCATTCCAAAACTCCAGATTCTTTAGGTCTTGTCTATCGCGATAATTATCAACAATTTGTTTCCCCTACTGTCAGCAAACCGGCACGGGTGGAGATTATGAAACTGCTTAATCCTTCCGCTCCGCTGCCGCAATGTCGGGAACAAGACACTCCGACTTTTGCCCAAAAAATTGTGGACGAGCATCACAAATACTGTCATTCATTCTCTAGCCAATGTGTTCCTGAAGGCTGGAGTATTATTGAAGGTATAACTGATTGCTCTCAAGCCTGCACCGGTGAACTTGTTTGGGTAAGAAATCCGATGTTGTGGGATGGCTTGTGTGCTGATGAAAACCCTTTCCCGAGTGACTGCATCCCTATAAATGAAGGCAGACCAGAAGCTCAATATCAAATTGACGATACCTGCCGACCCTCGCCTTCACCGGCGCCATCATTATCCCCAATTTCCACCTTTCCGCCGGAAATAATTCCCGTACTTCCGCAAGGTTCTGCCAGTCCATCTCCATCGCTTTTACATCCTCCCAGCCAAACACCAGAAATTCAGGTTATTCAGATTTTACCGCCAACACAATCATCGCCAATCACTACATCAGCTCCTCTGTTGGAAACGGCACCTCCCCCAATGGGAATATTCGATACTATTAAAAACTTTTATAGTTCCGTTGTAGATTTTGTAACTGGATTATTAAATCCCTAAGAGTTTTTGCGTAAAATAACTCTTTTTACTGCCTCAATTATATCTTTTGAAGTCATATTGAATTTTTTAAAAAGTTCTTCAGGTTTACCGGATTCTCCAAAGCAATTTGGAACTCCAATAAATTCAATGGGAACAGGAAAATTTCTGGAAAGAATTTCTGCTACGGCCGATCCCATTCCCCCGTCTATTTGATGCTCTTCTACAGTAACTGCGGCTCCCGTTGTTTTTGCGGCCCTGATGATTGTTCTTTCGTCCATGGGTTTAATAGTGTGATTATTAATAACTATCGTTTCTATTCCTCTATTTTCCAATTCCTTGGCGGCGGCAAGAGCCTCAGAGACCATAATCCCACAGGCAATAATTACAGACTGCGGATTTTTACTTTGTCGAAGTACCTCCGCGCGCCCTATTTTAAAAGGCGATTTTACTTTTGTAATAACTCCCGAAGCCTGTCTTGCCAGTCGCAAATAGGTCGGTTTTTTGTTCTTGGCAATTTCTTTCGTTGCTTTTTTGGCTTCTTCGAAATCGCAGGGAACAACAACAACCATGTTGGGAAGAGTGCGCATAATAGCCATATCCTCCAAGGCCTGATGGGTTGAACCATAAGGCCCTGCTCCCAGGCCCGCGTGAGCCCCGACTATTTTTACGGGAACATTATTTAAAGCCACCGTTGTTCTTATCTGATCCAAAGTTCTACCCGGAGAAAATACGGCGTATGAAGTTGTAAACGGAATCTTTCCACAAGCCGCCATCCCCGAAGCAATAGTCACCAAGGCCTGTTCGGCAACACCAACTTGGATATATCTTTCGGGAAACTTTTCGGCAAAAAGGTTCACCCGGGTACTTTCCTTCAAATCAGCCGTTAAAACTACCACCTTTTCGTTTTTCTCCCCCACTTCCACTAGAGCTTCTCCAAATCCGTCCCGAATAGCCCGCAGGACGATATCTCTCGAAAAAATCTTTTTAGATAACTTGGCTTCTTTATTTAACATTTTTTCTATAGGTGTGCCACTCGCTCTTTCCCTCCATATAAGCTACTCCCTTGCCGGCAACGGTGTGAGCAATAATGGCTGTTGGTCGGCTATCTTCGGCTCGGGCTTTGGCCACCGCAGCAATAATTTCGGCCATATTATGCCCGTCAATTTCAACTACCTTCCAATTAAAAGCTTCATATTTGGCTCTTAAAGGCTCTAGGGGTAAGGTTGTTTCGGTCGGACCCTCAATCTGAATATTATTACGGTCGACAAAGACGGTTAAATTTGAAAGTTTGTATTTGGCCGCAAACAAAACCGCTTCCCAATGATTGCCTTCATCATGTTCGGCGTCGGAGACCGTACAATAAACCCGAAAATGGGCATTGTCCATTCTTGAGGCTAAGGCAATTCCCGCGGCTTGGGCCAGGCCGCAGCCCAAAGGACCGGAAGTGGTTTCTATCCCCGGAAGTCTAAATCTTTCGGGATGCCCCTGAAGGGGCGAGTTTAATTTAGAGTAGGTTTTCAGTTTTGAAACCGGAAAATACCCTGCCCGGGCCAAAACCGCATATAAAGCCGGACAGGTATGGCCGTTGGAAACAACCAGCCTGTCCCGATCCTTCCAATCCGGTTTTTTGGGATCGTGGTTCATCACTTCAAAATAGAGAGCCGTAAAAATATCGGCCATGCTTAAAGAGCCGGCCGGATGACCACTCTTAGCTGCCGCCAGCATATTCAGAATATCCTGGCGAATGGTAGCGGCAATTTTTTCAAGCTCCTCGGGAGTTTTTCTCATTTTTCACCCTTTCTTTAAATTTATTCACCGCTTTCAAAACCTCTGCGGGGGTTGCCACAATTTCAAAAACAGAAAGCTCGGTTTTGTCAATATTCATATATTTACGGAAAATATCAATGATTTCGGCCCAAAAAGAACCGAAAAGAATAAAAGGTTTGTGAACTCCGTAATAAAGTTTAGCCAAAACCCAGGCGGTTCCGAATTCGGAAATTGTGCCGGAGCCGCCTTTAAAAATCACAAAAATATCCCCGTATTCCATCAACTTAAACATCCTCTCGATATAGTTGGTGGTAACAATTTCTTTGTCGGGAACGTTTTTGATATACCTGCCCTCATACCCCGGCGCACCCACCGGATCAAAGGTAACTGTTAGGGTCGGTCCTCCTCCGGCTTGAGCGCCGGAGGTCGCCGCATTCATCACCCCCGAACCGCCGCCGTCAACAACGGTGTAACCCGCTTCTGCCAAAATTTTGGCTGTCTCATAAGCCACTTTATAGGTTGAATCGCTTGGGGACACGCGGGAGTCCCCAAAAAAAGCCACATTTTTAATTAAACGCCCCCTGTATTTTTCTTCCATCAGTTGTTTTTAAAAGACAAGGTAATTGGGTCTGTTGGCACCGAACCGTTATTTAAATTTCTGCCGACACGAATCACTTGCTCAATTAAACGGTTCGCATAACCCCACTCGTTGTCATACCAGGCAAAAACTTTAACCAAATTTCCACCAATTACCTGAGTAAGTCCCAAATCAACAATTGAAGATTCACTTCTTCCAATAATATCTGATGAAACTAAAGGTTGATCGGAAGTTGCCAATATTCCCTTGTATAAGGGGTTTTTACAAGCCTCAATAAATGCATTATTTACCTCTTCGACGATTACATCCTTCTTTAAGACAACGGCAAAATCGGTGATAGAACCACAAGCCACAGGAACTCTTAATGCCCTCCCGTCAAAGATTCCTTTCAACTCTGGTATTGTCTCAGTTGTTGAAATTGCTGCTCCGGTTGTTGTAGGAACTATGTTTTGGGCAGCAGCCCTTGCCCTTCTTAAATCTTTATGCGATCCGTCCTGTAAATTCTGATCGTCGGTATATGCATGTATGGTTGTCATTGCCGCCTTCTCTACCCCAAATGCGGAATGAAGAACCGCCATCACAGGAGCAACGCAGTTTGTGGTACAGGAAGAATTGGAAATAACTTCAGGTAAATTTTTTACTTCATTAACGCCAATGACATATGTTCCTACATTTCCTCCCTTAGTTGGAGCCGAAATAACCACCCTTTTTGCTCCCCCGATGGCATGTTTTTTGGCATCTTCTTCTGTAGTAAACTTTCCGGTTGATTCAATGACCACTTCAACGCCGTATTTGCTCCATGGTATTTGGGCAGGGTCTGGTTGAGCAAGAAGCGGAATTTTTAAATTTCTTTCCGGTACCAAAAGATAACCATCTTCCCCCCTAACTTCATACTCAAATTTTCTATATGTCGTATCGTAGTTAGTTAGATGGGCCCAGCCTGCCTCATCCATACTTCCGGAAGTATTAATAGCACCAAACTCAATTTCATCGGCATGTTTCAACACTCCGATCCTAAAAGCAATCCGACCAATACGACCAAATCCGTTAATACCTACCTTAATCATATCTTCATGGTATTATCAAACTTATTTCTTCGAGGGTTTAGTCAGTTTATTATAAATTCCCCAAAAAGCTGCCGCACCGACCAAAACATAAATCACTCTTACCAATATTGGCCAGCCACCAAATAAAGTCTCAATCAAATTGAAATTAAACAGCCCCACCAAACCCCAGTTTGCGGCTCCGATAACCACAATCCACTTTGAAATTTTCTTTAAATCCATTCTCCTCACCCCCCTCCGCGGGGCACTGCCCCCTTTTATTAACATTAACACATTTTCTTTTAATGCAGTAATGCTTCAATGCCGGGTAATGTTCTTTTGGCCAAAAACTCAAGCATCGCTCCCCCCCCAACCGAAATCCAGTCAAACTGACCTCTAAGCTCTAATAAACTAATCGCTAATTCTGTGTCTCCACCACCTGCAATCTTTAACGCTTTTGAGTTTGCAGTCGCTTTAAAGATTCTGACCGTTCCCTGGCGATGGCCGGGATCCTCATATTTTCCCATCGGCCCGGTCAAAACAATCGTCCCGGCCTTGGCAATTTCCTCTTCAAATTTAATCATTGAGTTTATTGTTATATCTTCTTTATCGGGCAACAAATTCGCGATGATTATCTTAGTATCCAGTATCAAGTATCCAGTATCTTGTAAATAAGCCGGCAGTCTTCCACCCACCAGAATTTTATCGGCAATACTTTTAATGTTATCAATATAATCTAATTTGTCTTTTTTGACACCGCCGACAATAAATAAAACAGGACGTTTGGGATTATCAAAAACTTTAGAAAGATTATTAACCTCCTCAACAAATCTTAGTCCTGCGGCGTGAGGAAGAAGTTTAGGTAGACCCACGATCGAAGCGTGATCTCTGTGCGAATTTCCAAAAGCTTCATTAACATAAACGTCACCCAACAAAGCAAGGTTTTTTGCATACTCCAAATCATTTGCTTCCTCGCCGGGATCAAGTCTCAGATTCTCTAATATTTCAAAAGGAATTCCTGAAGCAATCTTTCTCAATTCATTTTCAACTGGTTTCATTTTAAATTCTTCAACAACTTTTCCATCGGGGCGTCCTCTATGGCCAATGAGAATAATTTTTGAAGATTTGGAAGAAAGATATTTTAAGGTAGGAAGAAGAGCTTCAAGGCGGTAAGTTTCGGTTACATCAATATCCAAATCAGCCCTTACCAGAACTTTCTTGTTTGAAACGTCTAAATCAGTAAGCTTAGGCAGATTAATCACTAGTTATTGGCTTCTATCTTTTCAATTTCTTTTAATCTTCTTTTATATCTTTCTTTCCCCCCGAATTTAGTTTCCAAGAATGCTTGCACCATGTCTTTAGCTTCGTATTCGTCGGTATAATCGGCGGCAATCACTAAAATGTTCATATCGTCACCATTCCTTCCTGCTTTAACCTGCTCCTTACTTATTCCTACTGACGCCCTAATACCGTCAAATTTATTGACTACCACATCAACTCCGACACCAGAGCCGCAAAGGACAATCCCCTTCCCACTTTTTTCATTTGCAACCAAAGACGCTACTTCCGAAGCATATTTAGTATAGTCATCGGATAAATCTAAGCTTTGGGCTCCGACATCAAAAAAATCATATTGCCACTCAAATAACCACTTGGCAATCCGCTCCTTTAAGTAATATCCTCTGTGGTCTGATCCTAAAAATATCTTCATATGTCTAGTGCCTTCCCTACTTAAATCCTTCTACTAAATCTAAAAGTTCTTTTCGGGGATCTTCGGCTTTTAGAATATCTTTAGCGACGGCAATTCCGGTTGCGCCCAATTCCAAACTCTTTTTAACATCTTCCTTTGAATGAATTCCTGCTCCGACAATTAAAGGTAGATTATGCATCTTTGATATTTCAACTGCCTTCAAAATTATATCCGGTTGGACCGAAGTAACCGAGATGGTGCTACTACCGATAAACTCAGGCGGTTCATAGGCAACCAGGGTGGGATTAAAGGCGGAAATATTGCCCAATTCTTCCAGGCTTCCCGCAAAGACTAGGGTTTTTAAACCCAATTGACCACATCTCCCTATTGTTTGTTTCAAGGATTCGCTATCCTGAAACTTTTTTTCGGAATGGTTTAAAAAAGTTCCAACTGCACCATCTTCAAGTACGGATTCGGGCAAAATTGAACCCGTATGAGCACCAAATGTTACAGGATCAACGCTCTGAGACCAAATTTCAAGCTTACTTATACTGACCGCCTCTTTAATATCAGTTGCCTGAACTACCGGAATAATTTTTATTTGTGAGGATTTGGCAACTTCTTCCAAAATCTTGATTAATTCAAGTGCATTTTTTCCCGTTCCTTCCTCGTAAGCCTTGAAGTTAATAAAAAGCATTAACTAATTCTACCACGACTTTAAAATGAGCCCGTAAGGACAATCTTCTCTCCCAATTTTACTTCGACTTTTTTGTAATCGAAGTAGTCGGTATTTGAAGTAAATTCCAACAAATATCCACCCTTGGCCATCCTTAATGCCCCTGTTGAAACTTTATTCGCATCATCCTTTATCAGCCAGGTTTGATAGTTTCCCAATGCCGGTTCCGGCAAATCGGCCATGATGATGTGGGAGAAAACACCGCCCGCAAACTTTCTAGTCGCCACCCCCTGACCTTCAAAACCGAAGGCCACCTGAAGATTGATTTTTTCCACATCGTCGGGAATAATAAAACTAAACTTGCTTTCCAACGGTTGAGTTTCGACTGGAGTAGGAATACTTAGTGGTTTTATTTTTGCTTCTTTAGCTTTCTTTACACCAAATACAATCCCCAAAACAACTAATATTACAAACAAGCCCACAAACATCTCTTTTCTTCCCATCGCGCGTAGACTAACACCAAGTTTCTCAAATGTCAACATGCCTGCGATTTCCGCAGATTTACCGCAAAATTACCGCTCTCAGGACATCTTTAGATAGATAGCAAAAAGGGTAGATACGGCCGCCACCAACAGCCACTGGGTTGAAGCCAGCCAGATATCGCTGCCCATCCAACCTACGATCGAAAACAAAACCGATATCACCGCTCCCCACACCAAAACCCTAGAAAGCATTCCTTTGTTTTTTTTGTTTAATTTCACTTTTCCTCACCGCCCTCTTATTAATATTACCACTTGACTAAATACTCTGTCCTAGGTAAATTGAATCGCTTGGTGAATTGCAGTGTAAATCTGCAGGAGTGCCGCTACTGTCCTCCTACGCCGAAGGCTACGGAGGATCCCACGAAGCCTTGCGCGAAGTGGGATTAAACCCAGAACCCAAACCAAACTGCGAGCACAGAAATATGTCAAGTGAATTACAATTAAAAGAAGCTTTCCCCCCGATATTGGAAATCCCCCCATTTGAAGTATTTACTGAGAGTGAAGATGAGCACAGAGAAAGAATTAGACAGGGTGTTATTAATCTTATTCCTCTGGAAGAAAGAAATCTCTTACTTCTCAATTCCGGATTCGATGTGGCCAGACAGGTGGGCATGCTTATTGAAACGGCTGAACAATCTGACGATTTTCAAGGCACTAAAACTGCCTGGTTAGAAAAAACTCGTGAGGACATGTTTCACTTTCTATGGGAATTTTTGGCCAGGAAACCCGTGCTTCCAATTAACATTGCTCTTGAAAATAATGAAGTAATTGCCCCCCGGTACGGAAACCGGAAACTGGAAGATGCCACTAATGAAATATGGCGGGATGGTGCAACCAAAAGAGCCGTTAAAAAACTCTCTCCTTTGGTTGCTTCCTCCCCGGCCAGTACCCTTTTTGTTATGACTAGCCCTATGGGCTGGGTAGGACCGGGACAAGAAGTAACCGAGTCCCAAACCTATCTTTACAAGAAAAATAAGGATTTAAGTATTTCCGGTTTAACCATAAGAACAAGTATGGCACTAGAAGACCATGAAACACTTTTAAAAAGGCTTGGGATAAATTTAAATACTTCGGCTGATCAAATATCACGGATTATTAATGTTTCGGAAACTATAGCAGCTCAAGCTGGAATTGATTTTAAAGACGTAGCCGGAATGATGCAAGATATTATGGGCACAAAAATTGCCTGGCTGGATGAAAGTACAGATAGAGAAGTTTCATTTGATGAAATTTATGAAAATCTGGAAAAAATACCTGGGGTAGACCGTGCCATACAAACCACGGTCGATGGGTTTATCAGTTCTACTGACTCAAACTTTAACGAGATCTCTAGGGAAAGTTTAACAGAACTGGCAGTTGAACTGGGAAAAACGATTATTAGAATGCAAAAGGCAATAGAAATAACAGATATAGATGATGCCGTAAAACCAAGTTATGAAACGGTTATTTATATAACCAGTTCCATGCCTCCGGAAGAATTTATCAGAGAATCTCAAGTAATACAAATGATGAAAGGCTGCACCGCTTCAAATTCCTCGACATCAATTGATTCCGTCACAGGCCCAAGAAATATGGCTGAAGGATGGCATGATGGAACTTGTAGAATATGTCATTCTCAAACTTTAGTGGGGCCATGTAGCATTTGCAGTATTTGCGCAGAAAGGCTTTAATTAAGAGAGATTGGCGGTGATTAAAATATGACAGGTTACGTTGGAAAAATTGAAGAATTGACTTTAGCTAATTCGTATTTTAGACAGGTCATTTTTACCGGACCCCATTCTCAATTGGTTCTGATGAGTCTTCTGCCCAAAGAAGAAATTGGCATGGAAATGCACACAAACGTCGATCAGTTTTTTAGAATCGAAAAAGGTCAAGGAAAGGTAATTATGAACGGAGAGGAAAGCGTAATTTCTGATGGCTTTGCGGTTGTGGTTCCTGCAGGAACTCAGCATAACGTTATCAATACATCTGAAACCGAAGAACTAAAACTTTACACTATTTACTCTCCCCCAAACCATCCGGACAGGAAGATACACAAAACCAAAACAGAAGCAATGGCTGATGAAGGAGATCATATTTAAAAAGGTCTTACTGCACTCTCGAAAGGTAGGCATCTGTTTCTGTGTCCAGTGTAATACTTTCCCCAACCTTAATAAAAAGCGGAACCTGAGCTTCTACTCCGGTTTCCAGCTTTACGGTTTTTTTAGGAGCATTAATTCTATTTCCGGCAACCTCATTAGGACTTTCAATTACCTTCATGGTAACGTGTGATGGAAGAACTACTCCGATTGCTTTTTCTTTGTACCAAACCACCCAGCATTTTAGATTGGGAATTAAATATCCCAATTTTTCAACTAGGGCTACAGGAACCGAAGCTTGGTCATATGATTTCGGGTCCATAAAGACAAGTTCATTCCCGTCCCTATAGAGATACTGCATTTCTTTTTTGGAAACTTCGGCAATTTCTACCTGTTCGCTGGTTTTATAAGTGTATTCTCCCGCCGAGCCGGTCTGAATATTCTTAAATTTAATTCTCATGACGGGGGAACCTTTTCCGGGAGACATAAATTCGGTTTTGTTTACCTGAACCGGAGCGCCTTTAAAAATAATGTAGTTTCCTTTGGTGATATTGCCGGCATTGACATTGGACATGGTTAAGGGTTAAGGGTTAAATTTTAACTAAAACAGTATCACAAATCAAACAGCTCATTTCCCGGAAAAAGTATTATATCAGAAATCGACGGTACATCTGCCGCCAGTATAATCAGCCTGTCTACCCCAACCGCGATTCCTGCTGATGCAGGCAAACCGACTTTTAGGACTTTGATGAAATCTCTATCAATTCCGTATCTGGTTTTGCCTTGAGCTTTGCGTACAGTTAAGTCGTGGTGCAAACGTTTTTCCTGTTCAACCGAATCGGTTAGCTCCGAAAAACAATTGCCCAGCTCAATCCCGGCCACAAAAACTTCAAATCTCTCGGCAAAACGTGGGTTGGCCTTTTTGGGTCGGGCTAAAGCCGCTTGGGAAATCGGATAATCGTAAAGGAAAAATGGTTTGCCTGATTTTGCAAAGGCGGGTTCGATTTTATTGAAAAAAATCTGGTAAAAATCCGCCTCGGCCACTTTTAAAACATCTTTGCCCGCGTATTTTTTGAAAGCCCCGGCCACACTCACCCGGGGCCAGGGCCGGCTAAGATCGTAGGTCTTCTTCTGGTGGGTGAATTTTTCTTTGCCGATTATCTTTAAAAACAATTCTTCAAAATCTTTCATGATATCCGTATAATCGGCCCCCACCCGGTACCATTCCAGCATCGTAAATTCGGGATTATGAAGCCGGGAAACTTCCTCTTCGTTGCGAAAACACTTGGTAATTTCAAAACAATTTCCTATACCTGCTGCAAGAAGCTTTTTAATCGAGTATTCCGGACTTAAGATCAGATAGCCTTGCCGTTTTTTGCCGGAGGCTGTCTGCAGTTGGGTTTGGAAAACTTCCAGATTGGGTTCGGCCGAAGGCACGGGCACTAAAATCGGGGTAAAGACCTCGCGAAAGCCCCGTTTTTTAAAAAAAGCGCGGATGGTGTCAACCACCCTTTCCCTAATTTGAATTTTCTGCCCAGTTTGCATGCAGAAAATATTTTACTTTTTCTTGTCCAGTTTATCCAACTTTAACCATTCCCCTAAAATAAAGCCGCCAGTTGAGCCGCCGCCCTCTCAATAATTGCCACTTTTGTTTTGTCTATCTGAAGAGAAAAAGTGCCTAATTTATTATTTCTTCTGCCATCTTTTAAGTTTCGGTAAGATGCTTGCTGACATGTGCCTTGCTGTAGTCTCCGGCATCCCCACTTGAACACCAAATTTTACATTTTTCTCAGCGGCATACCACAACTTTGACAAATCGGGACTTGGGGAAATTTCATATTTTTAGTCTATTTAAAAACTATTGCTGAAAGTAGTTGTTTACTGAGAATTTAAATTGATTAATGAAAATCCGTTTAAAATGATAAATATTATTTGTTTCATAAAACAAAAGCGTTGCTTTAACGTATTCAACTTCGTTCAAATCACGATATGATAGCGGGTATAAATCGTGCGCTATTAAAATTGCATTAGCTAAAGTCCTGCCTGTCCTTTTATTACCGTCGACAAATGGTTGTAAATAAGCAATCATCAGCGCAGCAATTAAGGCCTTTGTTAAAGGAAAATCGATTTTATTTATAGCTTCAACAATTTTCTGCAGGGCGATAACAATGTCCCCAAGCTTATTCGGGGGAATATATTCGGTTCCGGTAATGGCGACTTTTCAATGTTGCTTTGGATATTGGATAAAGGCTGTTTATTTTCTTAGTTATTTCAGCACCCGTGATTGGAGTAAAGGAAAGAATATCTAGTATTTTTGCTTGTCGCGGGGTTAGTTTTGTATCATTCATGCCAATTAATCGTATCAAAATGAGACGAATAATCAAGTACTCTGAGACGAATGAGATTGTTTGGTCTTAAATTGGCTCGAGAATCGTAACTCTAATGACTTTAGGCTTGCTATAGTCCTGAGCGAAGCCAAGCCTTGCTTTTACTACTCAATAGATGGCTATTTACCCGCTTTTCCAGTCGACCAAATAAGAAATAACTTTTTCTTGAACCCCCCTCTTTTCTTTCTTTTTTCTTCCTGAAACTTTTCTACTTTGGAAAATGGGATTTTGTAGTGGGAAGCAATGGACTTAGTTAGTTCTAATACATCAGCAAGTTCATTAATAAGTTCTTCCTTTGGAGCTTTTGCGAGTTCATTGGATTCCTCAACCAACTTCTTTTTTAGTTCCCTTTCAAACTCCACTTCACCTAAAACTCTGGTTTCATATTCGCCTTCAGATTCTTTAATCTTTTCAGGAATTCTATCTCGTATAAGTTTTTTGTGATAATACTTTTTTATCATAGTTTTATTCCTAAATCCGTACTCTTGGGAATATTCGAAAAACAAGCCATTACATCAAACTTTGGATTAGATAATCTGAGCATCTCAAAAGATTCTCTTTTTACTAATTCAAATTTAGGATCTTTTTCATATCTATCCTTAAAATCCTTGTAATCGGTATTAAAGTCAGCATCTCCTCTTTCAAGACGATTAGGATCAGTTTTACGAATTTTTACCAATCTTAAAGGGCCAGCTACTGTTTTGAGAGGGTCGTCCAACAGGTATGTAAAACCACTTTGAGTTTTCTCAACAATCTTTCCCATTGTTTCTATCGAATTAGTAAACTCTTTGTATTCTTCTTCGTTTTGACAAAAAATGCACGCAAATTCGATTGGAGCCGTAGATGCACTTGTATATCTATCTTTTAATTTTGTGCTATGACTAACAACATACTTAATTGTTACTATTAGTTTATTCATTTTACCTACCCTTTAATACAATTCTGGATTTTTGAATGGAATAAGAGCTAAAATCACTGCTGGTTCATAAAAAGTGGTTCTGATTAAGACATTGCCTGTTAATATGCCTACAGCTCCATTTGCCTGTTTAGAGTTGGTCTGACCGAAAACAATATCGTCTGCTTCTCCAAGCTCTTTTCCTTGTTTAATAAGTTCAACAATTTTTCTAGGTAGAACAAAAGTTCCTGTCTTACCTCTCCCAATCTTTCCATCTTTAGATTTGACAACAATCCAAGCAAACGCCTCCATTTCTCCATCAACATCCCTTAGACCTCCCTCAATTCCAACCCAGTAATCTGCTGTGGTAGCAATTTTACTAACATTTTCTACTCTGTTTGTTGCACCTTTTAAGGTCTCATCTTCAGACATGGGCTGGTCAGAAACTTCAGATGGAGCGGAAACTCCTTTTACTTCAAAAGTTTCTTCTGGGAACATTTTTGCAAAACCAATCTCTGTGGTATTAATCTTTACTGGATTTTGTGAAGCAACAATAATTTTTTTCATAATAATACTGCTATTCTAGCACAATTTTAGCCTCGTACAATCGATTCTAACGAATAGCAAATTCAAACCTGATTAAAGCTATATCTTTGCCATATCACATTGATTCACCTGAATTTACAACTCGCTAGAATTGATTTTATTTATAGGTCCAATTTGCTGAAAGGTATTCCTATTACAATTGCCTCTACGTTTCTAGTCAAACCCTCAATATTTTTTGCCTGGGTTTCTACTGTCTGGGTGCTGAATGGTTTAAGCATGGGGCTGAACTGGG
>Ga0210024_1002034_pt1 | contig 17787 bp, 14 predicted proteins | sample CryGeymeta201525_FD_183988 | JGI IMG/M metagenome (GOLD analysis project Ga0210024, IMG submission 183988) | Groundwater microbial communities from Crystal Geyser aquifers in Utah, USA - Crystal Geyser metaG 2015-25 (SPAdes) (version 2) | ecosystem: Environmental > Aquatic > Deep subsurface >... | reverse complement strand
CGCGGCATGGACCGAGGGCAGGCCGCGCCGGGTGGCGGCGTCGTCGAAACAGGGCATGTCGTCATGCACCAGCGAGGCGCAGTGCAGCATCTCCAGCGCCGCCGCCGCCGCGTCGCTGAGCGACGGGCTGGGGTCGCCGCAGGCCTGCGCCACCGCCAGCAGCAGCCGGGGCCGCACCCGCCCGCCGCCGGGAAACACCCCGTGGCGGATCGCGGCGGCCAGCCTTGGCGGCGCGCCCGCGCCCTCGGCGCGGCGGACGGCGGCCTCCAGAGCGGTCTCGATGCGGGTTCCGGTGTCCATGGCCGCGCTCCCCTGCAAGGCGTTGTCGCAATCGCCTGTCGTTGTTACTGTCAATCAGACTGGACACACGCGGCGCCAAAGTCAACGGCGCCAAGGGGGGAGCGGCGATGCGCGAAACGCGCGCGGTGGTGATCGGCGCCGGGATCGGCGGGCTGTCGGCGGCGGCGACGCTGGCGGCGCGCGGCGTGTCGGTGACAGTGCTGGAGCGCGGCGCCGCGCCCGGCGGCAAGATGCGCGAGGTTGTCGCAGGCGGCGCGGCGCTGGACGCAGGGCCCACCGTGTTCACCATGCGCTGGGTGTTCGACGGGCTGTTTTCCGACTGCGGCGCGGCGCTGGAGGACCACCTCACGCTGATCCCCGCCGACCTGCTGGCCCGCCACGGCTGGAGCGACGGCGCCCGCTTCGACCTGTTCGCCGACCCCGCCCGCGCCCGCGACGCGGTGGCGGCGTTCGCGGGCGCCGCCGAGGCCGACCGCTTCGACGCCTTCCGCGCCCGCGCCGCGCGCATCTATCAGGCGCTGGAGCAGCCGTTCATCGCCGCGCAAAAGCCGGGGATGCTGGATCTGGTGCGCCGCGTCGGGTTGTCGCGGCTGGGCGCGCTTATCGAGACCACGCCGTTCCAGAGCATGGCGGCGGCGCTGGCGACATCGTTTCACGACCCCAGGCTGCGGCAGCTATTCGCCCGCTATGCGACCTATTGCGGCTCCTCGCCCTTTGCGGCGCCCGCGACGCTGATGCTGGTGGCGCATGTCGAGCTGGCGGGGGTCTGGCTGGTGCAGGGCGGGATGCACCGGCTCGCCCGCGCGATCGAGGGCCTGGCGGCGGGCCATGGCGCTGTCTTTCGCTACGGCGCCGCCGTGGCGGGCGTCGAGACCGCGCAGGGCCGGGTCAGCGGCGTGCGGCTGGCCAGCGGCGAGCGGCTGGCCGCCGACATCGTGATCTGCAACGCCGACGCGGGCGCGCTGGGCGCGGGGTTCTTCGGGGCCGACGCCGCCCGCGCCGCGCCGCCCACGCCGCGCGCCGAGCGCTCGATCTCGGCGCTGGTCTGGTCGGCCCATGCGCGCACCGAGGGCTTCCCGCTCGCGCGCCATTCGGTGTTCTTCGACACGGGCGACTATGCGCGCGAGTTCCGCGCCATCTTCGACCGGCGGGCCGTGACCGCCGCGCCCACCGTCTATATCTGTGCGCAGGATCGCGGCGCGGATGCGACGGACGGGCCGGACGGCCCCGAGCGGCTGCACATCCACGTCAACGCCCCCGCCGACGGCGACACGAGGCCGATGACCAAGAAGGAGATCGCGCAATGCGAGACGGCGACGCTGAGCTTGCTGGAGCGCTGCGGCCTGACGGTGCGACTGCGCCCCGAGGCGACGGTGCTGACCGATCCACAGGGGTTCGAGCGGCTGTTCCCGGCGACGGGCGGCGCGCTGTTCGGCCGCGCGACCCACGGCCCTTGGGCCACGTTCCGCAGGCCGGGGGCGCGGACGCGGCTGAGCGGCCTCTATCTGGCGGGGGGGTCGGTCCATCCGGGGCCGGGCGTGCCGATGGCGGCGATGAGCGGACGGCTGGCGGCGGCGGCGGCGCTGGCGGACCGTTAGCCCCCGACTTTCGCCACGTCGTCCCGCCCGGCGGCTATGTCTGGTGGTATGTGGACGGCCTCAGCGACGACGGGCGGCATGGAATAACGCTGATCGCCTTCATCGGCTCGGTGTTCTCGCCCTATTACTACTGGGCCGGGCGGACGCGGCCGGAGAATCACATCTGCCTCAACGTCGCGCTCTACGGGCCGAAGTCGCGCTGGTCGATGACCGAGCGGCGCGAGGGCGCGCTGGGGCGCGACGCGACCACGTTCACTCTGGGCCCCAGCGCGCTGCGCTGGGAGGGCGGCGAACTGATCGTGGACATCGACGAGCGCGCGGTGCCGCACCTGTCGCCGATCCGGGGCCGGGTGCGGCTGATCCCGACGGCGATGAACGCCCGCGCTTTCGCGCTGGATGCGGGCGGGCGGCACCACTGGCGCCCCATCGCGCCCGCCGCGCGCGTGGAGGTGGCGATGGACAGCCCCGCGCAACGCTGGTCGGGCGCGGGATACCTCGACATGAACTGGGGCGCCGCGCCCATCGAGCGCGATTTCAGCCGCTGGGACTGGTCGCGCGCCGCGCAGGGCGCCGGGCGCAGCGCGATCCTGTATGACGCCGCGCGGCGCGACGGCTCGGACCTGTCGCTGGCGTTGCGTTTCGACGCGCAGGGCCGGCTCGACGAGGTCGCGCCGCCGCCGCGCGCGCCGCTGCCGCGCACGCTGTGGCGGGTGCCGCGCCGGGTGCAGACCGACGACCCCGCCGCCTTGCGCGAGGTGCGGCGGCTGGAGGACGCGCCGTTCTACGCCCGCGCCGAGCTGCGCACCCGGCTGTTCGGCGAGGACGGCCACGCGGTGCATGAGACGCTGGACGCCGACCGCTTCGCCGCGCGATGGGTGAAGCTGCTGCTGCCGTGGCGGATGCCGCGCGCATTCTTTTGAGGATTGCCCCATGCTGCGCGCCACGCTGATCGCCTGCGCCCTCGCCGCGCCCGCCCTCGCCGCACAAGTCACGCCCGTCACCGGCTTCGACGCCGCGCGCTATCTGGGCCGCTGGCATGAGATCGCGTCGATCCCGGCGTGGTTCCAGCGCGACTGCGCCAGCGACACCACCGCGACCTATGCGCTGACGCCCGAGGGCGAGCTGGACGTGCTGAACGCCTGCCGCACGGCGGCGGGGGAGATGAAACAGGCCGAGGGCCGGGCGCGGTTCACGCAGAGCCCCGACATCGGCGCGCTGGAGGTGGCGTTCTTCAGCATCTTCGGCCAGTGGGTCTGGCCGTTCGCGGGCGACTATGTCGTGATCGCGCTCGACCCCGGCTATCGCTGGAGCGCCGTCGGCCACCCCTCGCGCGATTATGGCTGGGTGCTTGCGCGCGAGGCGGCGCTCGACGGCGAGACGCTGCGCGACATCGCCGCGCGGTTCGCAGCGGCGGGCTATGACCCGTGCGCCTTGCTGATGGCGCCCGAGACGCCCGGCGCGCCGCGCCGCCCGTTGTGCGAGGCGGCGCGCTGAGGCGCAGTCGGGGCCGCGCGCGGGCCGGGCGCCAAAGCCCCATAGCGGCGCGCCGGTCTCGACAAGGCGCGCGCCGATGATGGCGATCAGGGCGGTTCTGGACGGGTCGGCGTCGGGCGGGGCGGCGTCGGATTTCATCGCGCGTCCTCCCGGATCGCTTTCAGCATCCGGGCCACGAGATGGTCGATCGGCTGCGCGATGTCGAATGTCGTCACCGCCTCATCCGCTTCCGGCGGCTCCAGCGCGGCGAACTGACTGTCGAGCAGGGAGACCGGCATGTAATGCCCGGTCCGCGCCGCCATGCGCGCCGCGATCACGTCCCGCGCCCCGGTCAGATGCAGGAAACGCACGTCGCCGCCCGCGCCCGCGCGCAAGCGGTCGCGATAGGCCCGCTTCAGCGCCGAGCAGGCGACGACCACCGGCGGCGGGCCTGCGCGCAGCCGCTCGGCCACCCGGTCGAGCCACGGCCAGCGGTCCGCGTCTTCGAGCGGCGCGCCCGCCGCCATCTTCGCCACGCTTTCGGGGGAATGCAGCGCGTCGCCCTCGCAAAAACGCGCGCCCAGCGCGGCGGCCAGACGGCGGCCCGCGCCGGACTTGCCGCAGCCGCTGACGCCCATGACGACATAGCGGCTCAAAGCGAAATCGTGATGCCGCCATCCACATACAGGGTGTGGCCGTTCACGAAGCCGGAGGCCGGGGAGGACAGGAACACGGCGGCGCCGACCAGTTCCTCCACCCTGCCCCAGCGCCCGGCGGGGGTGCGCTTCTCCAGCCACGCGGTGAACTCGGGGTCGGCGACCAGCGCCGCGTTCAGCGGCGTCTCGAAATAGCCCGGCGCGATGGCGTTGCATTGCAGCCCCTTGCGCGCCCAGTCCGTCGCCATGCCTTTGGTCAGATTGCCGATGGCGCCCTTGGTCGCCGTATAGGGGGCGATGCCGGGGCGCGCGAGCGCGGTCTGGGCGCTGGCGATGTTGATGATCTTGCCCTTTCCCCGCCCGATCATGTGCCGCGCGCAGGCCTGGCCGACGTTGAAGGCGCTGGAGACGTTGGCGCGCAGCAGCCTCTCGAACGCTTCGGCGGGAAAGTCCTCCAGCGGCGTGCGGTGCTGCATCCCGGCGTTGTTGATCAGGATGCCGATGGCGCCGTGTTCGGCCTCGAAACCATCCACCGCCGCGCGCGCCTCGTCATGCCGCGTCGCGTCGAACGGCAGCAGGCGCACGGCGGGGCCGTCGTCGGCGGCCAGTTCCGCCGCCGCGCGGGCGAGCTTTTCGCGATCCCGGCCGTTCAGCACGATCTCGGCGCCGGCGGCCCGCAGCCCGGCGGCGAGCGCATACCCGATCCCCTGCGACGAGCCGGTGATCAGCGCCCGCTCGCCATCGAGGGAAAACAGCTCTGGCAGCGTCGCCATGACCTGTCTCGATTTCTTCCCGGTGGCGGAAGTCCCCGCTTATGTTATCGCTATCAACCCAAGCCAAGCGCGCGGCCCTTGCGAAAGCCGCCCCGCCGGGGGCCGTCCACGCACGGACCGCCGGAAAGGCGGCGCGGGCTTGTCAGGCCGCCAGCGCCCCCGGCCCCGGCACGGCGCCGGGCGGGCACTTGCCAAGGATGATCATGCCCAGCACCTCGTCCTTGGTCATGTCCCCGACCCGGCCCGAGCCGACCAACTGGCCGTTCTTCATCACGCTGACGCGGTCGGCGAGGTCGAACACGTCGTGGATGTCGTGGGAGATCAGGAAGATGCCGATACCCTCCTGCTTGAGCTGCTTGGTCAGCTCGCCCACCTGCGCCGTCTCCTGCGGGCCGAGCGCCGCCGTCGGCTCGTCCATGATCAGGATCCGGGCGTTGAAGTGGATGGCGCGGGCGATGGCGACCGACTGCCGCTGACCGCCCGACAGCGCCTTCACCGGCTCCTTGAACCGCTGGAAGTTGGGGTTGAGACGGCCCATCACCTCGCGGCAGGCGGACTCCATCGCCGCGTCGTCCAGCGTGCCCCAGCGGGTGACAAGCTCACGCCCCAGAAACAGGTTGGCGGCGGCGTCCACGTTGTCGGCCAGCGCCAGCGACTGATAGATCGTCTCGATGCCGTATTTCTTGGCGTCGCGCGGGTTGTTGATCTCGGCGGGTTCGCCGTTGACGAGGATCTCTCCGGCGTCGCGCGGATAGGCGCCCGACAGGATCTTGATCAGCGTCGATTTCCCGGCGCCATTGTGGCCCAGCAGCGCCACCACCTCGCCGGGATAGAGATCGACGCTGACGTCGTCCACGGCCTTGATGCCGCCGAAGGCGATGGAGACGTCGCGCATCTCCACCAGCGGGGTTCCCTTTTGGCTCATAGCGTCTTCCCCCGATAGACCGTGTCCACCCAGACCGCCAGCACCAGCACCATGCCGACGACGATGTTCTGCAGCGGCGTGTCCAGCCCCATCAGCACCATGCCCGACTGCAGCGACTGCATCACCAGCGCGCCGAGCATGGCGCCGTAGATGGTGCCCGCGCCGCCCGCGAGCGAGGTGCCGCCGATCACCGCCGCCGCGATCACATAGAGCTCGTCCAGCGTGCCCTGCGCGTTGGTGGCGGCGTTCAGCCGCGCGGTCGAGATCGCGGCGCCGATGGCGACCAGCGCGCCCATCAGCATGAAGATCTTCATCTTGACCCAGCGCACGTCCACGCCCGCCAGCTCCGCCGCCTCCGGGTTGCCGCCGATGGCGAACACATAGCGGCCAAAGCGGGTGCGGGTGCTGAGGAAGGTCATCGCCAGCCCCACCGCCAGCGCCACCAGCACCGGAATCGCGAGGCCGTGCGCGATCAGCAGCCCGCCCTCGGGAACGGGGATGTTGTTGGCCTCGGCATAGCGCGCCGCGACCCGCGACGGCCACGGATAGGCGTTGGCGACCGCGACCGCGACCAGCGTCAGGCCGCAGCCGAGCGCGCCGAGCACGCCCTCCGCCCACAGCGGACGCAGCGGGAAGTTGAACCGCCGCCGCCGCGCGCGGCCCGAGACCAGCCCGGCGACGATCGCCGCGCAGACCGCCAGCGCGATCACCCAGCTTGCGGTCGCGCCGATGGCGCCCTGGGTGCCGCCGCCGATCAGCGCGAAGGTTCCGTCCATCGGCGCGACCGTGCGCCCCGACGTCACCCACCACGCCCCGCCGCGCCACGCCAGCAGGCCGCCCAGCGTCACGATGAACGCGGGCACCCCCAGATAGGCGATGATGTAGCCGTGCAGCGCGCCGATGGCGGCGCCGACGCCGATGCCGAACAGAAGCGAGACGATCCACGTCACCGGCTGGTCATAGCCCCAGAGCGCGGGCAGCCAGTCGGCCTGCATCACCCCCATCATCATGCCGATGAAGCCCAGCATCGAGCCGACCGACAGATCGATGTTGCGGGTGACGATGATCAGCACCATGCCGGTGGACATCACCGCGATGGAGGAGGTCTGCACCGACAGGTTCCACAGGTTGCGCGCGGTCAGGAACGTGCCGCCGGAGGCGAGGTGGAACCCGATCCATATCACCGCCAGCGCGCCGACCATGCCCAGCATCCGGGTGTCGATCTCGGTGGCTTTCAGGAATTGCGCGACCGGGCCAAGCTGCACGGAAGCTGCGCCCCTCGGCGGGGCGTCGGCGGTCTGGTCGGCCATGGCGGCGTTCTCCCCTTGCGTCTTTGCGGGCCGGGGGTCTGACGCCCCCGGTCCCCTTGGCGGGCGTCAGTCGCAGACGGCGATGGCCCCCTTCGGCACACCCTGGCAGACGGTCTCCTTGCTGACCCAGCCCGCCTCGATCACGTCGGCGAGGTTGGCGCGGGTCACCGGCACCGGGGCGAGGAAGAACGAGGTCATCTCGATGCCCTTCGGCCCGCCGTTGAACGTGACGGCGCCGGGGACGTCGGCCATCTTGGTTCCTTCGGCCATCATCGCCGCGATCTCGGCGGCCTTGGCGCCCAGCACGCGCGCGTCCTTCCAGACGCTGACCGTCTGGGTGCCCAGCGCGACGCGGTTCAGCGCGGCGTGGTCGCCGTCCTGCCCCGAGACCGGCACCGCGCCCGCCAGCCCCTGCGCCGTCAGCGCCGCGACCACGCCGCTGGCGGTGCCATCGTTGGAGGCGACCACCGCATCCACCTGGTTGTCGTTGGCGGTCAGGAACTGCTCCATGTTCTTCTGCGCGTTGGCGGGCAGCCAGGCGTCGGTGTAGGCCTCGCCGACGTTCTTGATCGCGCCGCTGTCGATGGCGGCCTTGAGCACCTCGATCTGGCCGGAGAACAGGAAATCGGCGTTCGGATCGGCCGAGGAGCCCTTGATGAACACGTAATTGCCGGTCGGCTGCGCCTCGAACACGGCGCGGGCCTGCATCCGGCCCACCTCCTTGTTGTCGAAGGTGATGTAGAAGGCGTCGGGGTTCTCGATCAGCCGGTCGTAGCCGACCACGGGGATGCCTTCGTCGGCGGCCTTCTGCACCGCCGGGCCGATGGCGTCGCTGTCCTGCGCCAGGATGATCAGCGCGTCGGCGCCCTGCGAGATCAGGCTCTCGACGTCGGTCAGCTGCTTGGCGGCGGAGGACTGCGCGTCGGCGGAGATGTAGCTGTGACCCATCTTCTCAAGCTGCGCGACGATGGCGGCCTCGTCGGTCTTCCAGCGCTCCTCCTGGAAGTTCGACCACGACACGCCGACCACCAGCGCCGAGGCCTGACCGGCGAACAGCGCGATCGCCGACGCGCCCGCGAGCGCGCTCATGAATTTTTTCATCGCTTCCTCCCCATGGCCGCCTGTTGGCGGCTCGATCAATGTCCGTCGCCTGCGGGCGGCCGGATCGACACGGTCGCCGCGACTCAGGCGGCGGCGGGTTCTTTTTTTCGAACCTCGAAGAAAATGAGTGACTCAAGCGCGCTCCCGCGTCAACATGTTTCTCCAAAGACGCGCGCCGGCGCGCAATGATCGGTCGGAAACGTTCGGATGGCAGGGAAATCTCGGATCGACGCGGTGCGGGCGCGCAACCGCGCGGCGCTGCTGGCGGCGCTCAGGCGCGGCGGCGCGCTGTCGCGCACGGCGCTGGCGGCGGAGACCCGCCTCAGCGGCGCGACCGTCTCGGCCATCGGCGCGCAGATGCTGTCGGAGGGGCTGATCGCGCCCGCCGATCCCGCAGACCCCGCCGCCGAACAGCCCGCGCGCGGGCGGCCGCAGGCGCCGCTGCGGCTCAGCCCCGCGCGCGCCTCGGTGGTGGCGGCGGTGGTCTCGGCGCGCGCGGTCAGCCTGTCGCTGGCCGACTATGCGGGCGGCGTGATCGCGCGCGATCAGGGGCCGCCGCTGCCGCGCGACGCCGGCGCCGCGCGGCTGACGGACGAGATCGCGGCGCGCATCGACGCGCTGCGGACGCGATCGCGCGCGGCGCCGCCGCTGGGCGCGCTGACCATCGCGGTGCAGGGCGTGACCGACGCGGCGGCGCGCCGGGTGCTGTGGTCGCCGGTGCTCGACGCGCAGGGCGTCGATTTCGCCGGGCCGCTGAGCGCGCGCTATGGCGCGCCGGTCGCCGTGGTGAACGACTGCGCGATGAGCGCGGCGGCGCTGGCGCGGCGCGACCCCGCGCTCGGCCCCGATTTCGCGGTGATCCTGGTCGGCCCCGGCGTCGGCATGGGATTGGTGCTGGGCGGGGCGCTGGTCGAGGGGCGGCGGTCCTCCGCCATGGAGTTCGGCCACATGACGCACCTGCCCGGCGGCGCGCCCTGCGCCTGCGGGCGGCTGGGCTGCGTCGAGGCCTACGCCGCCGACTACGCCATCCTGCGCGCGGCGGGGCGCGACCCTTCGGACGACGCCGACGCGCTGGCGCGCGACGCCCGCGCGGGCGAGGCGCGCGCGCAGGCCGCTTTCGCGGCGGCGGGCGCGGCGCTGGGCTATGGGCTGGGGCGGCTGTTCGCGCTGGTCGGGCCGGTGCGGGTGGCGCTGATCGGCCCCGGCGCGCGGGCGGCGGACCTGATCGGGCCCGCCATGCGCGCCGCGCTTGAGGCCGCGCTGGCGCCCGCGCTCTCGGCGCCGCTGTCGCTGACGCTCGAGCCGGACGAGATCGCGCTGGCGCTGGAGGGCGCGGCGCTGCATGCGCTTCAGGGGCTGGACGCGGGCTATAGCGCGGGCGTCGCGGCGCGCGCGACCAGCAGGGGGGCGGCGGAATGATGAAGCGGATCGCGCTGGCGGCGCTGCTCGCCTTCCCCGCGCTGGCGCAGAGCCCGAGGCAGAGCCCCTGGACGGAAGGCGCGGTCGGCCGGCCGTGGCGCTATCCCGACGCGCAGGCCGCCGGCGTCGATACGCTGATCGCGCGGGGCCGCGCGCTGTTTGTCGCCCGCTTCACCGACGCCGAGGGCGCGGGCCGCCCGATGGCCACGCAGGCCGACATCCCGACGCGCCGCCGCCGCCCCGCCGCGCAGGCGCATCAGCGGCTGTCCGGCCCCGACGCCAGCGCCTGCGCCGACTGCCACCACCAGCCGGTGATCGGCGGCGCGGGCGGCTTCGCGGCCAACGCCTTCACCGCCGAGGGCGCGCGCAACGCCGCGTTCGACATCCTCGACCCGCAGTTTTCTTCAGAGCGCGGCACGACGCACCTGTTCGGCGCCGGGTTGATCGAGCTTCTGGCGCGCGAGATGACCCGCGACCTGCGCAGTCAGCGCGACGCGGCGGCGGCCGAGGCGCGCGCGACCGGCGCCGCCGTCACGGTGCCGCTCATGACCAAGGGCGTGCGCTTCGGCGCGCTGACCGCGCTGCCCGACGGGACGCTCGACACCGGCGCGGTCGAGGGGATCGACGCCGACCTCACGCTGCGCCCGTTCGGTCAGAAGGGCGTGGTCGGCACGCTGCGCCGCTTCACCGTGACCGCGCTCAACGCGCATCACGGGATGCAGGCGGCGGAGCGCTTTGGCGCGCGCTGGTCGGGAAGCGCCGATTTCGACGCCGACGGCGTGGCGGATGAGCTGGGCGCCGGCGACATCTCGGCCCTTGTGGCGTTTCAGGCCAGCCTGCCGCCGCCGATCGCCGCGCCGCCCGACGATCCGCAATGGGCGGCGCTGGCGGCTGACGGCGCGCAGGCGTTCGACGCGCTGGGCTGCGCCGCCTGCCACATCCCCGCCCTGCCGCTCGACAGCCTCACCTTCGCCGACCCCAGCCCGTTCGAGGGCGCCGGAACCCTGCGCGCCGCCGACGTGGCCGCGCCCATCGCGCTGGATCTGGCGACGCTGGACTGGGCCGCGCGCCTGCCGCGCGACGCCAAAGGCCGCGCGCTGGTCCCGCTCTACGGCGATCTGAAGCGTCACGCGATGGTCGATGCGCAGGTGGCGGGGTTCGGCGGCGAGTTGCTCAGCCAGGGGTTTGTCGAGCGCGACGTGTTCCTGACCGCCGAGTTGTGGGGCGCGGGCGACACCGCGCCCTATGGCCATCGCGGCGACATGACCACGCTCGACGCCGCGATCCGCGCCCATGGCGGCGAAGGGCGGGCGGCGCGCGACGCCTACATCGCCGCCGACGACGCCGCGCGGGTCGCAGTGATCGCGTTCCTCAAGGCGCTGAGGGCGCCGCGATGACGCGACGGCGCGCCTGTTCGCCGCGCCGGGGCCGCGCCCCGCAGGCGCGCCGCATGATCCCCGCGCGCGCCGCCGCGCCTACGGCCGCACTGGCGCCCCGCCGCACCCCGGCGCCCTCGCCTCGCCGCCCCGGCCTCCGCGCCGGGGCCTCTCCGCGCAGGCGCGCCGCATGACCCGCCCGCGCCCCGCCGCGCCCCGCCGCCCGGCCCCCTGCCCTCGCCGCTCCGGCCTCCGCGCCGGGGCCTCTCCGCGCAGGCGCGCCGCATGACCCGCCCGCGCCCCGCCGCCGCGCCGCCGCCCGGCCCCCTGCCCTCGCCGCCCCGGCCTCCGCGCCGGGGCCTCTCTGCGCAGGCCCGCCGCATGACCCGCCCGCGCCCCGCCGCCGCGCCGCGTCGCCTGTGGCGCGCGCTGCGCGCCGCCTGCGCGGCCCTCGCGCTCGCCGCGCCCGCGCAAGCCGCGCCGCCCGCGCCGCGCTTCGCCGAGCAGGCCGCCGAGGCGGGAATCGTTCATCGCTATGAGGGGCCGTGGGAGCATTTCGTCGGCGGCGGCGCGGCGGCGTTCGACTGCGACGGCGACCGCCGCCCCGACCTGTTCCTTGCGGGCGGAAGCAACCCGGCGCAGCTGTTCGTCAACCGATCGGCGCCGGGGGCCGCGCTGGCGTTCGAGCCGCGCGCGCTCGACATTCCCGAGCGGCTGCTCAAGGGCGTGATCGGCGCCTATCCGCTCGACATCGACGACGACGGCTTTCGCGATCTGGTGGCGCTGCGCGTCGGCGAAAACCTTGTCCTGAAGGGCGGGCCGGACTGCGCCTTCAGCCTCGCCAACCGCGCCTTTGGCCTTGACGGCGGCGCCGACTGGACCACCGCCTTCGCCGCGATGTGGGAGGCGGGCGCCGCGCATCCCACGCTGGCCTTCGGCGGCTATGTGGACCGCACGGCGCCCGGCGCGCCGTGGCGCACCTGTCACGACAACTTGCTGATCCGCCCGCAGCCCGACGCCTCCGGCGGACCTCTCTACGACGATCCGCAAACGCTCTCGCCCGGCTATTGCGCGCTGTCGATGCTGTTCACCGACTGGGCGGGCGACGGGCGGCTCAGCCTGCGCATCTCCAACGACCGCCAGTACCACATCGACGGGCAGGAGCAGCTGTGGCGCGTCGAGCCGGGCCGCCCCGCCCGCCCGTTCACCGCCGCCGACGGCTGGCGGCGGGTGGCGATCTGGGGCATGGGCCTCGCCGAAGCCGACCTCGACGGCGACGGCGCGCCGGAATACGCGCTGACCTCGATGGGCGACGTCAAGCTGCAGACGCTCGAGCGGGCCGAGGGCGACGGCCCGACCTATCGCGACATCGCGCTGGAGCGCGGCGCCACCGCACACCGGCCTTACACCGGCGGCGACATCCGCCCTTCGACAAGCTGGCACGCCGCCTTCGCCGATTTCGACAACGACAGCCTGCTCGACCTCTACATCGCCAAGGGCAACGTCGAGGAGATGCCCGATTTCGCCGCCTTCGACCCCGACAACCTGTTGCTGGGCGGCTGGGACGGCGTGTTCCGCGAGGCGGGCGAGGCGGCGGGGCTGGCGCTGCCCACGCGCGGGCGCGGCGGCGCGGTGGCCGACTTCAACAGCGACGGGATGCTGGACCTGCTGGTGGTCAACCGGGGCGCGCCCGCCAGCCTGTTTCGCAACCTCGGCTGGGAACGCGACGCGGGCTTCGGCCCGATGGGAAACTGGCTGGCGCTGGAGCTGCGCCAGCCGCCGCCGAACCGCGACGCGGTGGGCGCGAAGGTGCAGGTGCGCGTCGGCGACCGGGTGCTGACCCGCACGGTGCAGGTCGGCGGCGGCCACGCCTCGGGGCGCCTGGGCTGGGTGCATGTCGGCCTGGGAACGGCGCCGCGCGCCGAGGTGCGGGTGCGCTGGCCCGACGGCGCCTGGAGCCACCCGGTGCGCGTGCTCGCCAACCAGTTCGCGGTGATCGCGCGCGGCGCGGCGGAGGCGCGCTATTGGCTGCCGCCGCAATGACCCGCGCGCACGCTTGCGCCCGGCACCGCCGTTCTTGCGCCGGTCCCGAGCCGGGCGCGGGCGCCGCCTGTGCGGGGACGGCGCGCGCGGCCCGGCCCGGCCCGGCCCGCGCATGACCGCCGCAGCGCGAGAGCCGGGGCCGGGCGCTCCGGGCGCCCTGCCGGTCGCGGCGGCGCTGCCCGGTCTGCTGGCCGCCTTGCGCGACGGGCGCAACGCAGTGTTGCAGGCGCCGCCGGGGGCGGGCAAGACGACGCGCGTTCCGCTGGCCTTGCTCGACCAGCCATGGGCGACAGGCCGCATCGTGATGCTGGAGCCGCGCCGCCTCGCCGCGCGCGGGGCGGCGGCGCGCATGGCCGAAACACTGGGCGAGGCGGTGGGCGCGCGCGTCGGCTATCGCATCCGGGGCGAGAGCGTCACCTCCCGCGCCACCCGCATCGAGGTGGTGACCGAAGGCGTCCTCACCCGGATGCTGCAATCGGACCCGGCGCTTGAGGGCGTGGCGGCGGTGATCTTCGACGAGATCCACGAACGCTCGATCAACGCCGATCTGGGGCTGGCGCTGTGTCTTGAGTCGCAGGAGGCGCTGCGCCCCGACCTGCGGCTGCTGGCGATGTCGGCGACGCTCGACGCCGCGCCGGTGGCGGCGCTGATGGCCGCGCCGGTGTTGACCGCCGAGGGCCGCGCCTGGCCGGTCGAGACCCGCTGGGCGGAGACGGCGACGGCGGCGCGGCGGCTGGAGGACGCGATGGCTGAGGCGATCCTGAACGCGCTGGCGGACGCGCCGGGCGACGCGCTGGCCTTCCTGCCCGGCGCGGGCGAGATCGGGCGCACCGCCGCCCGGCTGGCGGAGCGGTTGCCTGCGACCGTCGATCTGCATGAAATCCACGGCGCTCTGCCGTTCGCGCGCCAGCAGGCGGCGCTGGCGCCCGCCGCGCCCGGTCGGCGCAAGGTGGTGCTCGCCTCCGCCATCGCCGAGACCTCGCTGACCGTTGCGGGCGTGCGCATCGTGATCGACGGCGGCCGGGCGCGGCGGGCGCGCTTCGACCCCGGCTCGGGCATGACCCGGCTGGTGACCGAGCGGGCGTCGCGCGCCGAGGCCGATCAGCGCCGGGGCCGCGCGGGCCGCACCGCGCCGGGCTTGTGCCTGCGGCTGTGGAGCAGGGGCGAAGAGGGCGCCATGCCGGCCTTCGCCCCGCCCGAGATCGCGACCGCCGACCTTGCGTCGCTGGCGCTGGAGATCGCCGCCTGGGGCGCGCCCGGGCCGCAGGATCTGCGCTTCATCGACCAGCCCCCGGCGGCGGCCTACACGGAGGCGCGCGCCCTTCTGGCCGATCTGGGCGCGCTCGACGCCGCCGGGCGGATCACCGCCCATGGCCGCGCGATGGCGGCGGCGCCGCTGCACCCGAGGCTGGCGCATATGACGCTGGCCTGCGCGCCCGCCGATGCGCCCGCCGCCTGCGCTTTGGCGGCGCTGCTCAGCGAGCGCGACCCGCTGCGCGTTCCCGGCGCCGCCGCGCCGCTCGACGCGGGGCTGCGGCTGGAGGCGCTGGCCGACCCGCGCCGCTTCGCCGCCGAGCGCGCCCTGCCGCTCGACCGCGCGGCGCTGGCGCGCACAGCCGGGACGGCGCGCAGACTGGCGCGCAACGGGCGGCGCGCGCGTGCGGCGGATGTTGCGGCGGATCGTGCGGCGAACGCGCCCGCCCCGGCGCGCGGCGACGCGCAAGAAGCGATCGCGCCGGGGCGGATCGACCCTGCGGCGGCGGGCCGTCTGCTGGCGCTGGCCTACCCCGACCGCATCGCCCAGCGCCGCCCCGGCGACGCGCCGCAGTATCTCATGTCGGGCGGCAAGGGCGCGCGTGTCGATCCCGCCGACGCGCTGGCGGGGGCGCCATGGCTGGTGGCGGCCGATCTCGACGGCGACCCGCGCGAGGCGCGCATCCGGCTGGCGGCGCCGCTGAGCCGCGACGCCGTGGAGGCGCTGTTCGCGGACCGCATCGAGACCGCGCGCGTCGTCGCCTGGTCGCGCCGCGCCCGCGCGGTGACGGCGCATACCGAGCGGCGCCTCGGCGCGCTGACGCTGGAGGCGCGGCCCCTCACCGACGCAGACCCCCGGGAGCTGGCGCAGGCGATGGCCGACGGCGTGCGCGACCTCGGGATCGCCGCGCTGCCGTGGAGCAAGGCGGCGAAGGCCCTGCGCGCCCGCGCGCTGTGGCTGCGCGGACGCGGCGCGGCGGACCTGCCGGACTTCAGCGACGCCGGGCTGCTGGCGGCGCTCGGCGACTGGCTGACGCCGCATCTGTCGGACATGCGCCGCGCCGAGGATCTCGCACGGCTCGATCTGGCGGGCGCCCTGCGCGGCGCGCTGGGATGGGAGCAGGCGCAGCGGCTCGACCGCGAAGCCCCAGCCGCGCTCGCCACCCCGGCGGGAACGCAGGCGGCCATCGACTACGCCCGCGCCCAGCCCACGGCGGCGGTGCGCGCGCAGGCGTTCTACGGCCTCGACCGCCACCCCGCGCCGGGCGTGACGCTGGAACTGCTCTCGCCCGCAGGCCGCCCGATCGCCACCACCGCCGATCTGCCCGGCTTCTGGCGCGGCGCCTGGGCCGACGCGCGCCGCGACATGCGCGGGCGCTATCCCCGCCACGACTGGCCCGAGCGCCCGTGGGAGGCGAAAGCCTCGCTGCGCGCCAAACCCAGGGCGTGACAGCCCCCTCACCCCGACCCTCTCCCCGGCGGGGAGAGGGAGCGCTGACGGCGCCGCCTGCGCCTGCTTCTGAACCCTTGGCGCCATCCGCGCCGCCAGCGTCCCCTCTCCCGCGTGCGGGAGAGGGTTGGGGTGAGGGAGCGGCCGCGCGCCGACGCTTCCCATCCGGCGCCCGACGCGCTACGCCTCGCGCCCATGCGCATCGTCACCGCTGAAGCCGTCGCCGCCGCGACGCCGTGGCCCGCCCTGATCGACGCCCTGGCGGCGGCGTTCGCCGACCCCGCGTCGGTGACGGCCCCGCCGCGCGCGCACCACACCGTGCAGGCGCAGGGCGACCCCGACCGCACCCTGCTGATCATGCCCGCATGGGACGCGCGCGGCGCGACCGTGGTCAAGCTGGTCAGCGTGGTCCCCGGCAACGGCGCGCGCGGCCTGCCCGCGATCCAGGGTCAGGTTCTGGTGAGCGACGCCGAGACCGGCGCCTGGACCGCGCTGATCGACGGCGGCGCGCTGACCGAGCGGCGCACGGCGGCGGCATCGGCGCTGGCGGCGCGCCATCTGGCGCGGGCGGACGCGCGCACGCTGTTCATGGTGGGAACCGGACGGCTGTCGCGCGCGCTGATCGCCGCCCACGCCAGCGTGCGGCCGATCGCGCGCGTGCTGGTCTGGGGGCGGTCTCCCGACAAGGCCGAAGCCGTCGCCGCATGGGCGCGCGCGCAGGGCTTCGACGCGGCGACCGCGACGCTTGAGGACGGCGCGCGGGCGGCGGATGTGGTCAGTTGCGCCACGCTCTCGACCGCGCCGCTGATCCGGGGCGCGTGGCTGCGGCCCGGCGTCCACCTCGATCTGGTCGGCGCCTTTCGTCCCGCGATGCGCGAAACCGACGCCGAGGCGGTCGCCCGCGCCGCCGTGTTCGTGGACACCTGCGCGGGCGCGCGCGGCGAGGCGGGCGATCTGCTGCTGGCGGAGGCTGAGGGCGCCTTCACGCTCGACGCGATCCGCGCCGATCTGTCCGCCTTGTGCGCGCGCGCGCATCCGGGGCGCGAAAGCGCGGCGGAGATCACCCTGTTCAAATCGGTGGGCGCGTCGCTGGAGGACTTCGTCGCCGCGACCATGGTCGCACGGGCGGCGCCGTGAGGGGCGCGCTCTGGATCGGGCGGGCGCTGGCCGTGGGCGTGGTCGCGCTCGCCGCGTGGCTCAGCCTCACGCCCAAGCCGCCGATGATCGAGGGGTTGCCGCAGGACAGCGATCTCGTGGCGCATTTCCTGATGCACACCGGCGTCGCGGGGGCGCTGTTGCTGGCGTGGCCGCCGCGCCGGGGGGTGGCGCTGGCGATCCTCACGCTCGCGGTGGGTCTCGAGTTCGGACAGATCGCCGTGACAGGACGCATCTTCGACGTCGCCGACATGGCGGCCAACCTTCTCGGCGCCGGGCTCGGCGCGGCCATCGCCGCCGCGCTGCGCCATTATCTGCGCCGGATCGTCCGCGCGCGCCGGGCGACCGCCGCCGGCCCCGACCGGTCCGGCGGCGCCTGAGCGCCGTCGCGCCGGAGGTCGCGCCGGGCGTCACGCGACCGGGCGCAACAGCCCCTGCGCCGCCGCCAGATCGCGCATTTTGCGTTGCAGCTTTTCGAACGCCCGCGCCTCGATCTGGCGGATGCGCTCGCGGCTGACGCCATAGACCTCCGACAGCGCCTCCAGCGTCACCGGCGCGTCCTTGAGCTTGCGCTCGGTCAGGATGTGGCGCTCGCGCTCATTCAGCGTCGCCATCGCCTCGATCAGCAGATCGCGGCGCTGGTCCATCTCCTGCCGCTCGGCGAACTGCGCCGCCTGGTCGGCGTCGTCGTCGGTCAGCCAGTCCTGCCACTCCGCCGCGCCCTCGCCGTCCGCCGAGACCTGCGCGTTCAGCGAGGCGTCGCCGCCGCCGCCGAGACGCCGGTTCATCGAGACCACCTCATCAGGCGTCACGCCGAGGTCGGTGGCGATGCGCGAGACGTTTTCGGGGCGCAGATCGCCCTCCTCCAGCGCGCCGATCTTGTTCTTGGCCTTGCGCAGGTTGAAGAACAGCTTCTTCTGCGCCGCCGTGGTGCCCATCTTCACAAGGGACCAC
>Ga0210024_1002031_pt1 | contig 17803 bp, 16 predicted proteins | sample CryGeymeta201525_FD_183988 | JGI IMG/M metagenome (GOLD analysis project Ga0210024, IMG submission 183988) | Groundwater microbial communities from Crystal Geyser aquifers in Utah, USA - Crystal Geyser metaG 2015-25 (SPAdes) (version 2) | ecosystem: Environmental > Aquatic > Deep subsurface >... | reverse complement strand
CGAGAAGCACGTCGATGCGCTGGAAATTCTGCGTCATTCCACCGCGCACCTGTTGGCGCAAGCGGTGCAGCGCCGGTTTCCCGGGGCTCAGGTCAGCATCGGCCCGGTGATCGAAAACGGCTTTTATTACGACTTTGCCTACGAGCGCGCGTTCACCCCGGAAGACTTGCCGCTGATCGAAGACGAGATGCACAAGATCGTGGCGGAAAAAACGCCGATCCAGCGCAGCGTCAAATCGCGTGACGAGGCGGTCGCCTTTTTCAAGGGCATCGGCGAGCACTACAAGGCCGAGATCATCGCATCGATCCCGGCCAGCGAAGAGCTGTCGCTTTACAGCCAGGGCGAGTTCACCGATCTGTGCCGTGGCCCGCACGTGCCCAACACCGACAAGTTGCGCGCTTTCAAGCTGATGAAGGTGGCCGGCGCCTATTGGCGCGGCGACAGCGACAACGCGATGTTGTCGCGGATCTACGGTACCGCCTGGCTCAACGACAAGGATATGAAGGCGTACCTGTTTCAGATCGAAGAGGCCGAGAAACGCGATCACCGCAAGATCGGCAAGGCGCTCGACCTGTTTCACCAGCAGGAAGAGGCGCCGGGCATGGTGTTCTGGCACCCGCGTGGCTGGGCGTTGTGGCAGGTGGTGGAGCAATACATGCGCCGGGTGTATCGCGATTGCGGTTATCAGGAAGTGCGCTGCCCGCAGATCCTGGACGTGTCGCTGTGGAAGCGCTCCGGGCACTGGGACAACTACAAGGACAACATGTTTTTCACCGACTCGGAGAAACGCGATTACGCGGTCAAGCCGATGAACTGCCCGGGCCATGTGCAGATTTTCAACCATGGCCTGCACAGTTACCGCGATTTGCCGATCCGCTATGGCGAGTTTGGTGCCTGCCATCGCAACGAACCGTCCGGTGCCTTGCACGGCATCATGCGGGTGCGCGCCTTTACTCAGGACGATGGCCATATCTTTTGCACCCCGGAACAGATCGAATCGGAAGTCACCGCGTTTCATCGTCAGGCGATGGCGGTCTATGGCGACTTCGGCTTCACCGACATTTCGCTGAAAATTGCGCTGCGCCCGGACAAGCGCCTTGGCGACGATGCCACCTGGGACAAGGCCGAGCATGCACTGCGCGCGGCGCTCGCGGCGGCCGGCGTGAGCTGGCAAGAATTGCCTGGCGAGGGCGCCTTTTACGGCCCCAAGATCGAATACCACATGCGCGATTCGATCGGCCGTGGCTGGCAGGTGGGCACCATGCAGGTCGATTTCATGATGCCCGAGCGGCTCGCTGCCGAATACATCGACGAGCACAGCCAGCGCCAGCATCCGGTGATGCTGCATCGGGCGATCGTCGGCTCGATGGAGCGTTTCATCGGCATCCTGATCGAGCACCATGCCGGGCAGATGCCGGTGTGGCTGGCGCCGCTGCAGGCGGTGGTGATGAACATCACCGACGCCCATGCGCCGTATGCGCAGAAGGTGTGCAAAGAGCTGTTGGCAAACGGCCTGCGTGTGCACGCCGACCTGCGCAACGAGAAGATTGGCTACAAGATCCGCGAGCATACCCTGCAACGGGTGCCATATCTGCTGGTGGTGGGTGATCGTGAGCGGGACAGCGAAACGGTGGCGGTGCGCAGCCGTTCCGGCGAGGATCTTGGCAGCATGGCCATCGCCGATTGTGTGCGGCTACTGTCGGCCCGCACGCAAGTGGCTGCGTAGCAGTACACTAGCGGTGCTTGCGGCGCGCTCCAATACACCGCAAGCTATTGCATCGAACGGCAACGCCAGCGGCGTGCCGTTCTGGCCCGGCTACCGTGTAGCCGGAATGAGTGGACGTTTGGAGGATTGGCGAATCAGTACCGAAAAGCAGAACCGCAAAAATGGCGAAATCCGCGTGCCGCGGCTTCGCGTAATTGGCGCCGATGGCGAAATGATCGGCGTGATGACCCGCGACGACGCGCTGCAGATGGCTGGCGATTCCGGTCTCGACCTGGTCGAGATTCAGCCCAACGCCGATCCGCCGGTGTGCCGAATCATGGATTTCGGCAAACATCGCTTCGAGCAGCAGAAAAAGACGCAGGCTGCGAAGAAGAAGCAGAAGGTCGTCGAGATCAAGGAACTCAAGTTCCGTCCGGTCACCGACACCGCCGATTACCTGGTCAAGATGCGCAACTTGCGCCGCTTCATCGAAGAAGGCGATCGGGTCAAGGTCAATATCCGGTTCAAGGGGCGCGAGATGGCGCATACCGAACTGGGCTTGGCCATGGCCGCAAAGATCGAGGCCGATCTCGCGGATGAAGTGACCATCGAGCAGCGGCCGCGCCTTGAGGGCCGGCAGATGATCATGATGATCGCGCCCAGGAAGAAGTAGGGTAGCCCGGGTTCACCGCGCCAGCGGTGCAACCCGTGGCTGCGAAACATCCGTGCGTCATTGCCCACTCCCGGGTTGCGTCGATGCTCTGGATGGTCGCGGTGATCAAGGGTTGCGCGCCTCGCGCCAACGGGCATGGCGATTGGCCACCCCACACCATGAAACGTTTTTACGCCATGCCGTTTCCCTTGCCACTGCCGTCTCCCGGAGGGAGAGGGGACGCGGAAACGCTTCGCGTTGACCCTGGCTGCCATCAAAAAGCTTTGCATCACAGCGTGCAAGCTGGCATAATTTGCGGCTTGCTCGGTGTCTTTGGGCGAGTTTTTTATCTGGACCAGCCGTGCGCAAGCACGGCCTTGAAACCGGCACGGGCAGGATGGAAAGCGCGGTGACCCCGCCGCCCACGTCAGTAGCTAACAGTACGACAAGGACTAGCAATGCCCAAGATCAAAACCAATCGCGGCGCCGCCAAGCGCTTCCGGAAGACCGCTTCCGGCAAGTACAAGTGTGGCCACGCCAACCGCAGTCATATCCTCACCAAGATGGCAACCAAGCGCAAGCGCAACCTGCGGCAGACGAACCATGTTCGGGCCGAAGACGCAGGTCGTCTTGATCGCATGCTGCCCTATCTCTGAGGAGGACTGAACCATGGCACGAGTCAAACGTGGTGTAACGGCGCGTCGGCGCCACAAAAAAATCATCAAGCTGGCCAAAGGCTATTACAACGCCCGGCGCAAGGTATTCCGTGTTGCCAAGCAGGCGGTAACCCGCGCCCAGCAGTACGCGTATATCGGCCGCAAGCAGCGCAAGCGTCAGTTCCGCAGCCTGTGGATCGTGCGTATCAACGCCGGTGCACGCATCTACGGTCTGAGCTACAGCCGCTTCATGAATGGCTTGAAGAAGGCCGGCATCACCCTCGATCGCAAGGTGCTGGCGGATATCGCCGTGCACGATATCGCGGCGTTCGGCCAGTTGGCCGAAAAAGCCAAGGGTGCGCTCGCGGCGTAATGCCAAACCTCACGCGGCCATCACCTCGGTGATCGGCTTGCGACAATGCGCAGGTTCACCGGCGGCATGCCGCCGGGGCGTGGGGAAGGGCGAAAGTCCTTCCCCATTTGCGTTTTCAGGGCCGCCGACGGGCGTGCTCGGCTCGGATCATCCAGAGGTCAATCATGAGCGACATTGCCGCTCTTGTCGCATCTGCGGCAAGCCAGATCGACGCTGCTACCGGCATCGATGCATTGGAAGCCTTGCGGGTGCAACTGTTGGGCAAACAGGGCCAGATTACCGCACTGCTCAAGCAGCTCGGTGCCTTGCCCGCCGATCAGCGCAAGGCGGCTGGCGAGGCGGTCAATCGTGCCAAGGACGAGATCGGCGCGCGTATTGCCAGCCGCCGTGAACAACTGGAGCAGGCCGCCTTGGCCGCACGTCTGGCCAGCGAGCGACTGGACATCACGCTGCCGGGGCGCGATGGACATCGCGCGGCACTGCACCCGATCACCCGCACCAGCGAACGCATCGCCGACATTTTCGCGCGCATGGGCTACGAGCTGGCCGATGGCCCGGAGATCGAGGACGACTGGCACAATTTTGAAGCGCTGAACTTTCCGCCGCACCACCCGGCGCGGGCGATGCACGATACCTTCTATTTCGCCGACGGCCGCCTGTTGCGCACGCATACCTCGCCGGTGCAGGTGCGTTACATGCGCGAGCGCAAGCCACCGTTTCGCATGATCGCCATCGGCAAGGTCTATCGCAGCGATTCCGATCAAACCCATTCGCCGATGTTTCACCAGATGGAAGGCCTGTTGATCGACGAAACGTCCAGTTTTGCCGATCTCAAGGGCACCTTGAAACAGTTCGTCGATACCTTCTTCGAGCGCGATTTCAGCATGCGTTTTCGGCCCAGCTATTTTCCGTTCACCGAGCCATCGGCGGAAGTGGATATCCGCTGGCGGCAGCCCGATGGCAGCGCGCGCTGGCTGGAAGTGCTCGGCTGCGGCATGGTGCATCCGAACGTATTGCGCAACTGCGGCATTGACCCGGAGCGGTATAGCGGTTTTGCGTTTGGCATCGGCATCGAGCGCTTTGCGATGTTGCGATATGGCGTCAACGACCTGCGCGCGTTCTTCGAAAACGACCTGCGCTTCCTGCGGCAGTTTGCGTGAGCGTGTGCAAGTGAACGCTGTCTTCGAACGAGCAACAACAGTCCGCAAATTACGCAAAGTGATGCAAAGGTAAAGCGAAGGAAAGCCTAGGAAAACGAGTTCGTAGGATGGGTAGAGCGTAGCGAAACCCATCAATCACGAAGTCCTCAGCCAAAGCAGGGCCATGATTTTTCCTGCGTGTCCTTGTTGTTCTTCGCGCATTTTGCGTTCTTTGCGGACCGCTGCGGTTTGATAGACCTCACCTGATCGAATAGTCACGGGTAACCACATGAAATTCCCAGCAAGCTGGCTGCGCCAACACGTTGCATTCAACGCCACTGCCGAGGGTCTGGCCGAACGGCTGACCGCGATCGGTCTGGAGGTGGAGCAGATGCAGCGGCTGGGCGAGGATCTGGAGGGGGTGGTGGTGGCTCGCATCATCGCTTGCACGCCGCATCCGCAAGCCGATCGCTTGCAGATTTGCGAGGTGGATGCCGGTGGCTCGGAGCCGGTGCAGATCGTTTGCGGTGCGCCCAATGCGCGCGCCGGGCTGGTGGCGCCGTTGGCGGTGGTTGGCGCGAGCCTGCCCGGTGGCATCGTGATCAAGGCCGCCATGCTGCGCGGTGTTCAGTCGCAAGGGATGCTGTGCTCGGCGCGCGAGTTGGCCCTCGACAGTGATGCTTCAGGCTTGATGGAGCTGCCCGCCGATGCCCCTGCCGGTCAGTCCCTGCTCGATTATCTCGGCCTGCCCGATACCAGCTACGAGATCAAGCTGACGCCGAATCGCGCCGATTGTTTCGGCATTCGCGGGATTGCCTACGACGTGGCGGCAGCAACGGATGCCGCGGTGCTGCCATTCGTGGTTGAGCCGCTGCCGGCGACGAGCAGCGCTGCACTGACGGTAAACCTGGACGCTGGAGCAGCGTGCGCGCGCTATTGCGGTCGGCTGATCCAGGGCATCGATGCCAGCGTATCGACACCGCTGTGGATGCGTGAGCGGCTGCGTCGCAGTGGCGTGCGCCCGATCAGTTTTCTGGTCGATGTCAGCCAATACGTGATGTTGGAACTGGGCCAGCCGATGCATGCCTTCGATCATGATCGCCTGAACGGCCCGATCGGCGTGCGCCGGGCACGGTCGGGCGAATCATTGAAGCTGCTCGATGAACGCACGGTCACCCTCGATGACGGGTTTTTGCTGATTACCGATGCCGATCGCCCGGTCGCGCTGGCTGGTGTGATGGGTGGCTGGGACACCCGCGTCAGCGATGCCACCACCAGTGTGTTTCTGGAAAGTGCGCATTTTGCACCGGATGCGATCATCGGTCGCGCGCGTCGCATTGGCCTGCATACTGATGCCTCGCACCGCTTCGAGCGTGGCGTTGATCCCGAGTTGCCGCGCACCGCGCTGGACTACGCCACCCGGCTGATTGTGGATGTTGCCGGCGGTCAGCCCGGCCCGCTGACCGAAGCGACCCTGCCCGCGGCGTTGCCGGTTGCGCGGCCGGTGCTGTTGCGGCGCGCACGTCTGGCGCGGGTGCTGGGCATCCGTGTCAGCGATGCCGAGGTCGAGCGCATCCTGCGTGCCTTGGGCATGGTGGTCGATGCCGCTGCCGATGGCTGGTCGGTGCTGCCACCGAGCCGCCGCTTCGACATCGCCATCGAGGAAGACTTGATTGAGGAAGTCGTGCGCATCCACGGTTATGAATCGGTACCCACGACGTTGCCGAGCGGCAGTTTTCCGCTGATCGCGCCGAGCGAAACCCACCTCGCCGACGCGGATATGCGGCGCCAGTTGCTGGCCCGCGATTATGCCGAGGCGGTGTGTTTTTCATTCCTCGACGCGCAAACGCTGGCGCATTGGCAGCTCGATCACGGCGCCGTGGCATTGGCCAACCCGTTGAGCGACGAGTTGGCGGTGATGCGCCCCGCGCTGCTGCCAGGCCTGGTACAGGCGCTGGCACGCAATCGCGATCGCCAGCAGGGCCGGGTTCGCCTGTTCGAGCTGGGCCGCGTTTTTCACGCCGAAGGCAGCGGCGAAACTCGCCGTATCGCAGCGGTGGCTTGCGGCTCTGCGCATGCCGAGCAATGGTGCGTGCCGGCGCGCGCGCTCGAGTTCTACGACATCAAGGGCGATCTCGAAAGTCTGTTGGCGTTGGCGGGGCCGGCGCAACTGCGCTGGGCGGGCGTCGATCAGCCGTGGCTGCATCCGGGGCGCTCGGCAACGCTCTGGCGCGGCGAGCAGGTGCTGGGCTGGATTGGCGCCCTGCACCCGGCGTTGTTGCGGGTGCTGGATCTCGATACCGAGGTCTGGGTGTTTGAAATGAACCTCGATCAGATCGCCCAGCGCGAGTTGGCCTGCGCCCGGCCACTGTCGCGTTTTCCTTCGGTGCGGCGTGATCTGGCGGTGGTGGTGGCGGAGGCCACGCCATGGGCGGCGGTGCAGGCCAGTGTGCGGGGCTGCCTGGGCGAGCGGCTTGGCGCGCTGTCGCTGTTTGACCAGTACCAGGGGCCAGGGCTGGAATCGGGCACCAAGAGCCTCGCTATGGGCTTGATTTTGCACGACGTATCGCGCACTCTTACAGATCACGACGCCGACCGCGCCGTGGCCGACGTGGTTGCTGCCCTGGGCCGCGATTGCGGCGCAAGAATCAGGGGGTGACATGGCGTTGACCAAAGCAGAGATGGCAGAGCGGTTGTTTGAGCAGGTTGGCCTGAACAAGCGTGAAGCCAAAGAGTTCGTGGACGCATTTTTTGATGCGTTGCGCGGCGCGCTGGAGCGTGGCAACCAGATCAAGTTGTCGGGTTTCGGCAACTTCGACCTGCGCAGCAAGAATCAACGCCCCGGGCGCAACCCGAAAACCGGCGAGGAGATTCCTATTTCAGCGCGCACGGTGGTCACCTTTCGCCCCGGGCAGAAGCTGAAGGAGCGCGTGGAAGCCTATTCCGAGACGACACCACGTGCTTGATCCGGGCAGCAATCGCGAGCTGCCGCCGATTCCGGCCAAGCGCTATTTCACCATTGGTGAAGTGAGCGAGTTGTGCGATGTCAAACCGCACGTGCTGCGCTATTGGGAGACCGAGTTCGGCAACCTGAATCCGGTCAAGCGGCGCGGTAATCGGCGCTATTACCAGCGCCACGACGTGCTGATGATTCGGCAGATCCGCGCCTTGTTGTACGAAGAGGGGTACACCATCGGTGGCGCCCGTCAGCGGCTGGAAGGCGAGGTCGGGCGCAACGCGTCGAGCATGAGCGCGCAGGTGATCCGTGAGGTGCGGCGCGAACTGGAAGAAGTGCTGCTGTTGTTGCGCCGCTGAGCTTCGCAATTCGCGCCATGCACGCTTTCGAGGCGCACCAATCCGGGTATAATGGCGAACCGGGCTGCTTGCCCGGCGCACACACAACACATGTCGGGGCGTAGCGCAGCCTGGTAGCGCATCTGCCTGGGGGGCAGAGGGTCGTGGGTTCAAATCCCGCCGCCCCGACCATTTACCGCGGTACCGCGCCACGCGGCCATCTATTTGCGCCAGCACGCTCAACGCAAGTGATCGGCGCCGCCTTGATACACTGTGCGCTGCTGCTCAGCCGGTGGACCCATCCTCATGTTGTATCCCGATATCGAGCCCTTTGACAGCGGCATGCTTGCGGTCGACGCGCGCCATACGCTGTATTACGAACAATGTGGCAACCCCAACGGCAAGCCGGTGGTGATCCTGCACGGCGGTCCGGGTGGCGGTTGCAACGCCAAGATGCGTCGCTTTCATGATCCCAAGGCGTATCGCATCATCCTGTTCGATCAGCGCGGCGCCGGCCGATCTACGCCGCACGCGGACCTGACCGACAACACGACCTGGCATCTGGTGGCCGATATCGAGGCACTGCGCATGCACCTTGGCATCGCGCGTTGGCAGGTGTTTGGCGGCTCCTGGGGCTCCACCCTGGCGCTGGCGTATGCGCAAACCCATCCGCAGCGGGTGAGCGAGCTGGTGCTGCGCGGCATATTCATGTTGCGCCGCTGGGAACTGGAGTGGTTCTATCAGGACGGCGCTTCGCGTGTGTTTCCGGAAGCCTGGCAACAGTATCTGAGCGCGATCCCGCTGGTGGAGCGGCATGACCTGATGTCGGCCTTTCATCGCCGCTTGATCAGCGACGATGCCGATACCCGGCTCGCCGCGGCGCGCGCCTGGTCGGTGTGGGAAGCATCGACCAGTTTGTTGCACCCGGACGCTGCATTCATCGGCGCGCATGAAGACGAGGCGTTTGCGCTCGCGTTTGCCCGCATCGAATCGCATTACTTCGTCAATGGCGGCTTCTTCGAGGTTGATGACCAGTTGCTGCGCGATGCCGATCGCCTGCGCGATATCCCCGGCGTGATCGTGCATGGCCGCTACGACGTGGTGTGCCCGGTCAATAATGCCTGGGATCTGCATCAAGCCTGGCCGAAAGCCGATCTGGAGATTTGCGGCAATTCCGGGCACTCGGCGTTCGAGCCGGAAATCGCCAGCGCGTTGCTGCGCGCCACCGACCGTTTTCGTTAGCGCTGATCGCATACGCTACCGGCGCACGCGATGCGCCGGCCGGCGTGCGTGAGGCTGTATCATCACTGTCTGCCGATCGATCGATAGCCCATGTCCGCATTTCCCGACCCACGTAACCAACCGCGCATGGACGACCTGCGATTGCCACCGCAGGCGGTGGAGGCGGAGCAGGCGGTGCTCGGTGGTTTGATGCTGGCGCCGGAGTCGCTGGATCGGGTTGCTGACGTGCTGGTGGAGGAAGATTTTTATCGCCGCGACCATCGCGCGATTTTCCGCGCCGTGCGCGAGTTGGCCGGCAAGAACATGCCGTTCGACGCCATCACCCTGGGTGAATGGCTGGAAGCGCACCAACTGACCGAGCAGGCCGGCGGCACCGCCTATTTGATCGAACTGGCCAGCACCACGCCGTCGGCGGCGAATATTGCGGCGTACGCCGCCATCGTGCGCGAAAAGGCAGTGATGCGGCAACTCATCGACGCCGGCTCGAAGATCGTCGACAGCGCGTTTCAGCCGGCTGGCCGTGATAGCCAGGAAGTGCTGGCGCAGGCCGAGCAGGCGGTGTTCCGAATCGCCGAACATGGCCGCCGCGGGCGCCAGGATTATGTCGCGCTGCGCGATGCCATGCGCGAAGCGTTCACGGTGTTGCAAGCGCGCTACGAAAACCAGTCCGACGTAACCGGTGTGCCGACCGGTTATACCGAGTTCGACCTGATCACGGCTGGCTTGCAACCCTCGGATCTGTTGATTCTGGCGGCGCGCCCGGCGATGGGCAAGACCAGTCTGGCGCTGAATATCGCCGAATACGCAACCCTCAAAACGCGCCAGGCCTGCGTCGTGTTTTCAATGGAAATGTCGGCGCCGCAGTTGGCGTTCCGCCTGATTTCATCGATCGGCCGGATCAACCAGCAGCGGCTGCGTACCGGGCAACTGGAGGACGAGGATTGGAGCCGCGTCAATCACGCCATCCGGATGCTCTCGGAAGCCAAGATGTTCATCGACGACACCCCGGCGCTGTCGCCCGACGTGCTGCGCTCCAAGGCGCGGCGGCTCAAGCGCGAGCATGACCTGGGTCTGATCGTTATCGATTACCTGCAATTGATGCAGGTGCCGGGCAACAAGGAAAACCGTGCCACCGAGATTTCAGAGATTTCGCGCAGCCTCAAGGCACTGGCCAAGGAACTCAATGTGCCGGTGATTGCGCTCTCGCAGCTCAATCGCGGCCTGGAAACGCGCACCGACAAGCGCCCGGTGATGGCGGATCTGCGCGAGTCGGGCGCGATCGAGCAGGATGCCGATCTGATCGTGTTCATTTATCGCGACGATTACTACAACCAGGATTCGCAGGACAAGGGCTTGGCCGAGATCATCATCGGCAAGCACCGCAACGGCCCCACCGGCACGGTCAAGCTGCGCTTCTTCGGCGAATACACGCGCTTCGACAATCTCGCCCACGACAGCGTTGGCCGGATGGAGTAGGTGCCCGCAAATTGCCCTGTTTTGGCCGCACCAAGCCCGTTTCAACGGCGATGCTGCAACCGATTGTCTCGAACCCGATCTGCCCATGAGCCGCCCCACTTGTTCCCACATCGACCTGGATGCCCTGCGCCATAATCTGGCCGCAATCCGTCTGCGCGCGCCGGCCTCGCGGGTGATGGCCGTGATCAAGGCCGATGGCTACGGCCACGGTCTGGAGCGGGTCGCCCGCGCATTGACCAGCGCCGACGCCTTTGGTGTGGCGGCATTGGGCGATGCCCAGCGTTTGCGTGCGGCGGGCCTGAATCAGCGCATCGTATTGCTTTCCGGTTTTGACGAGCCGGCGGATCTGCCGTTGCTGCGGCAGTTGGCGGTCGATACCGTGATTCACCATCCGGCTCAGCTCGCCATGCTCGCTGTCCTTGATGCCGGCACGCCGATCCGCTGCTGGCTCAAGCTCGATACCGGCATGCACCGGCTCGGGATTCCGGTGGCGGACGCTGCACAGGTGGCAGCGCGTCTGCGCGCGCTGACCGTGGTCGATCCCGAGTTGCTGCTGATGACGCATTTTGCGCGCTCCGACGAGTTTACCGCGGCAGCCACACCGGCGCAGATCGCCGCCTTTGAATCCGCCTGCCAGGGTATTTCCGGTGCGCGTTCACTGGCCAATTCCGCAGCGGTGCTTGGCTGGCCCAGCGCGCATGCGGACTGGGTGCGGCCCGGTGGCGCGCTGTATGGTATTTCCGTGGTCGAAGGGCGCACCGGCGCAGATTTTGGCTTGCGCCCGGCGATGCGCTTGGCTACCCGCTTGATTGCGGTGAACCGGGTACGGCGTGGTGAACCGGTCGGCTACGGTGCCGGTTTTATCTGCCCCGAGGACATGCTGGTGGGCGTGGCCGCCATCGGCTATGGCGATGGCTATCCGCGCCACGTGCCCTCGGGCACGCCGGTACTGGTCAATGACCAGCGGGTGCCGCTGATCGGGCGGGTGTCGATGGATCTGATGACGCTCGACCTGCGTAGTCAGCCCGCGGCGCGGGTCGGTGATCCGGTGCAGCTGTGGGGGCCGGAACTGCCGGTAGAGGAAGTTGCCGCTGCCGCCGGCACCATCGGCTACGAACTGACCTGCTCGATCACCCGCCGCGTGCAGTTTGTCGAAGCCTGAGGGCCTGAGAAAAAATCGCCCGTCCGCTGCGCTTGCCGCAGCTGACGTTCCCGTGCTTTGACCAACATGTTGGCCGACAGCTTCCCAAGCCGCCTGTCAACTGTTACTTTTGGCCTATCCGGGCGAGGGGAATCGGCCGGGTGAGAGCAAAATCACACCATTTCGGTAGCCACGCTACCTAATACTCAGGGGAGTTTCACAAATGATGAAATCCAGATTGGCACACGCCGTCGGCGTGGGCCTCGCCGTGCTGTTGGGCGCGGGCAGCGTTGCGGCACAGGATGCCGGCCAGCCCGATGGGCGCGAGCGGGTGTAGGTCAAGTTCAAGCAAGGTGGCAAGGCGGCAGTCAGCAGTGCGTTGAACCGCGCCGGCGCCGAGATCCACTACGCGTCAGATCATCTCGACGCGTTCGCGGTATCGTTGCCGCCACAGGCGGCGGCGTTGCGCAACAACCCGAACGTCGAGTACGTCGAAGAAGATCCGATTCGTACGCCGATGGCGCAGACCATTCCGTTTGGCATCCAGATGGTGCAGGCGATCGAAGCCGCAACCGCCGGTGCCGATGGCTCCGGTGTGCTGGTCTGCATCGTCGATTCAGGCCTTCATACCGGGCATGAAGATCACGCGGGCGTCACCGGCGCATCCATCACCGGTGGCAATGCCGGATGGGATACCGACGTGTGCGGTCACGGCACACATGTCGCGGGCACCATCCGCGCCATCGACAATGATGTCGGTGTGTTGGGTGTCAGCCCAGGCAAGGTCGATCTGCACATCGTGCGCGTATTCAGTGGCGGTACCGATGGTTGCGGCTGGACCTTCAGCTCCGGTCTGGCGGCAGCCATGGACAACTGTGCAGCCGCGGCGAATGGCCGCAAGGTGGTCATCAACATGAGCCTTGGTGGCGGCACCAAGAGCACCACCGAGCAGAATGCATTCAACAACCTGTTTGCCACCGGCAACGTGCTCAGCATTGCGGCGGCCGGCAACGACGGCAACACCCGGTTGAGCTATCCGGCGTCCTACAGCAGCGTGGTGTCGGTCGCGGCGATCGACGAAAACAAGGCGCTGGCCACGTTCTCGCAGCGCAACTCGCAAGTGGAACTGGCCGCACCGGGCGTCTCGGTGCTCAGCACCGTGCCGTGGACGGCGGCTTCGCTCACGGTGGGCGCCGACAGCTTCTTGGTGGCGTCGCTCGAAGGCACTTTCCAGGGCACCGCGAGCGGCGCACTGGTCGACGGTGGCTTGTGCACGAGCAGCGGCAGTTGGGCAGGCAAGGTGGTGTTGTGCCAGCGCGGCGACATCGCGTTTGCCGACAAGGTGAGCAACGTCGCTCTCGGCGGCGGGGTAGCGGCGGTAGTCTACAACAACGCGCCGGGCGGGTTCGCCGGCACGCTGGGTGGTGCATCGAGCATTCCCGCCGTCAGCGCAAGCCAGGAAGATGGCCAATCGCTGGTCGCCACCCGCCTTGGCAACACCGCTTCGGTCAGCACGATATTCACCGCGCCGGGCAGCGGCTATGAAGCATGGGATGGCACGTCGATGGCGACGCCGCATGTGGTGGGCGTGGCAGCACTGTTGTGGAGCGCACATCCGGAAGCGAGCAACCAGCAGATTCGCGACGCCATGGCGGTCACCGCCCAGGATCTCGGCGCTGCCGGCCGCGACAACAGCTTCGGTTGGGGTCTGGTCCAGGCCAAGGCTGCGCTGGACGAACTCGATGGTGCCGGCACTCCGCCGCCGCCCGGCGATGTCGCACCGAGCCAGCTGAGCACGGCAACCTTCAAGACGCGGGGCAAGGTCGCAGGCGTCAAGCTGAGCTGGACGACTGGCACGGCGGCACAAGTCGATATCTATCGCAACGGCGCCAAGGTGTCCACCGCCAGCAACACCGGCAGCTACAGCGACAGTTTCGTTGGTGCCAGCGGTACCTCGGCGACCTACAAGGTATGTGTTGCTGCCAGCACCACGGCATGCAGCAACGATTCGACGATCGGGTTCTGATCGTAGCGACATGGTTTCACTGCAAAGGCCCGGTTTTCCGGGCCTTTGTTTTTGCCGCTCACTTGCATATCCATGTGCTTCGAAACCCGGGGACGCCACGTTGTAACGGCCCGCACACTTACCGCGACCCACGATCCAACGGGCTCAACACCCCGCGCCCGCCACGATTGAGCACATGCGTGTAAATCTGGGTGGTGCTTACGTCCTTGTGTCCAAGCAATTCCTGGATCGTGCGGATGTCGTAGCCTGCCTCCAACAAATGCGTCGCAAACGAATGACGCAAGGTGTGCGCACTGACGGGTTTGTTGATGGCAGCCTGCGTTCGCGCACGCTTGATCGCCCGTGCAAGCACGCTATCGTCGATATGATGCCTGCGCACGATGCCGTCACGCGGATCGCGCGAACGCTGCACCGACGGGAACACGTATTGCCACCCGAACTCCCTGGGCGCGCGCGGATACTTTCGCGCCAACGCAAACGGAAGCCACACCTCGCCGAAGCCCTCGGTCAGGTCGCGCTGGTGAATCAGGCGTGCCCGCTCAATTTCACGTCGCAGCGGTTCCAGCAGCATGCGCGGCAATACGGTGTGTCGATCCTTTCCGCCCTTGCCCTCGCGCACGGTGATTTCGTTGCGAGCAAAATCGACATCCTTCACCCGCAGGCGCAGGCATTCCATCAAGCGCATCCCGGTACCATACAACAGGCTGGCCAATAGCCACGTCCTGCCCTCCATCGCCGACAACAAGCGCTGCACCTCCTCGCGCGACAGCACCGATGGCACGCGCTGTGGCCGTTTTGCACGCACCACGTTGTCCAGCCACGGCAGATCCACAGCCAGTACTTCGCGATAGAGAAACAACAATGCCGACAGCGCTTGGTTCTGGGTGCTGGCGGCGACGCGCCCCTGCACTGCGAGGTTCGACAAAAAGCGTTCCACCTCAGGCCCACCCATGTCTTTCGGGTGCCGCTTGCCGCTCGCCAAGATGAACCGACGTATCCAACCCACGTAAGCCTGCTCGGTACGCAAGCTGTAGTGTTTGACCCGCAAACACCGTCGAACTTCGTCCATCAAGCGCCCGGGTTGCGGCTTGCCCTGCGTGCTGGATATGCCCGCAGATCCGCGCTGATATTCCATATGCCCCCTCCTTCGGGATGTAGCAACACATCCTCGCCGACTGGCAATGGCGCGGGTATCGGATAAGCACCTGAACTGGTGTAGGACTTTTCTTGACATAGGGGTAAGCGCAGGACTACCGTGCGGCGCTACGCCCCGATTTCGGGGGCTACTTCACGTTGTACAGATGCGCCTATCGGCGCACCAGCCCGCACCTGGTTCTACGCGCGCGCCATCCATGGCGCGGGAATCTATTGACATAAAAGGAACAAAAGAATACTATAAGTATCATGAAGTGGTCTACAAAATATACCAGCGCAATTGGTACTCCATATTACGAGGATGATTCAGTTATCCTCTACAACATTGACTGTGTAGACGGATTAGGTTTGCTTCCTAAAGAAAGTATCAATTTATTTATTACTAGCCCTCCTTATAATATTGGGAAAGAATATGAAAACATTATGGATATGGATCAATATGTAGATTGGTGTCAGAAATGGCTGGGAAGAATCCCACAAGCCTTGAAACCAAATGGAGGATTTTGGCTTAATGTTGGGTACGTAAAATATAAACAACACGCAAAAGCATTGCCGCTCACATATCTGCTTTGGGATAAAATTAAGATGTTTTTAATTCAAGAAGTAGTATGGAATTATGGAGCTGGTGTTGCTGGTAAGACGTTCCTTTCACCTAGAAACGAAAAATGGCTTTGGTATGTTAAAGATTCTGAAAATTATACTTTCAACCTAGATTCTATTAGGGATCCAGATGTAAAATATCCTAATCAGAAAAAAAATGGAAAACTAAGGTGTAATACTCTCGGTAAAAATCCTTCAGACGTTTGGCAAATAGCGAAAGTTACTTCTGGAACAGATAGAAGTTCACCTGAAAGAACTTCACATCCAGCTCAATTTCCGACCGATTTAATAGATCGAATCGTGCTTGGTTTTTCAAACGAGAATGAAATTATTTTAGATCCATTTATGGGTTCAGGATCAACCGCAATATCTGCAATAAAACATAATCGAAAAGTTATTGGATTTGAAATTAGAAAAGACTATTGCGATATGGAGATAGAGCGTATACTCGCATATCGCAATGAACAGAAGGAATTAAAGTCACAACAAGAACTATGGTCCGTAAATGGTTAGGAGTTTTTTTGTTTCAACATCTGTAGACAATCTAGCTTGCTGGCCAGAAGCTGCCGCTTGCCCCATCCAATCTTCATGATCAATCCAGCCAAACCTAATTAGCCTAATTTTTGGTAGTTCATGAGTTTCATCAAACTGCTCAAAGTTTATCGCCAAGTAATAACTTGATTTACTTTTTTTCTCTGATGAAGTTTCTTGCGTATAGCTTCTGTTTCCAAATATTTTGTTCTTATTTGATGAAGTTTTAATTTCAACCGAATATTCAGGGTTATTAATACACACAACATCTTTATCACTTGCACTTAATTCTTTACGCCATTCACTTGGTAGGTGCATTTGAATTGTGTGTGCAACAACTTCATGCAAAAAAAATCCCATAATCTGCGGTTTTGGCTTAACATCGTATGCAATTGATATTTTGTCAGCAATCTTTGTTTTAAGAATTGCATCCCATGAAGAAAGTACAACATGTACTAAAAAATCAGGTTTTAGTGGATGTTTTTCAATAAGTTTTTCTGTCACTTTTGTCCATTGATCAATGGAGTATCCGTCGTAAGGGCTTTTCATATAACTTCCTTAAAGAGTTCACTGAGGGTGATTTGAAAGGCAGAGGCAATCTTGTAAATATTCTCTAAACTAGGATTTCTTTCTCCGCGCTCAATTCCACCAACATAAGTTCGGTGTAAATCGCATTTTTCTGCCAATTCTTCTTGAGAAATGTTTTGTTCGTGCCTTAACTGTTTTATTTTGGTACCGAATTGAAGTAAAATTGGTTTCATAGAATGTATTGTTTATAAATGATGCTTATAAGTCTACAGACTATAAGTAGCAATCGCCTTCGCCGTCCATGGCTCAGGCGATGTAGTCGCGGCGGGCTTCTGTACAACAACCGCTTCAACCTGACTCGGCTATGTCACGATTCTTGCTGTCGCTTCGCTCGGCAAGAATCGCGCCATGTACGCCTCGCAGGTTAAGCGTATGTTAGCCCTCATACCAACATGACTCGCATATCCAAGAGAAAGCAATCACCAACACGGTCGCCTGTCGCGGCTACCGTCAGCGTGCCTTGGTACAAGCGGGCGTGGGTTGTGATCTCCACGATAAGCGCCGCGTCATTCCTGTTTCTGCTAAACGCACCCACGTTGCTTCAAAATGTACGGAAGCTCCCGGACGAGGCTCGGGAGACGTCTAGTCAGTACCAAAGTTGGGTAAAAGAAGACGCGGAGTGGACCGCTCATTGGTCGTCGTTCCCTGAGGGCGTCGTAGATATGGCGGACATGCGCCTGTCTAACACAGACATGCAAATTACAATCTGGGCCTCTCAAGGCGAGATTGACGGCACCATTGCCACTAAAGCCATCTGTCGTTCTATCCCCGTTCTGAACTTCGTCCTATTGCGGGGAACTGTCAGTGGAAACACAGCAAAGGTAACTGCGTGGGACATCGTTCAAGGCTACAAGACGGACTTTGCTGAGCTAAAGCTCGTTCGGGATGGCGGTGTTCTTACAGTTACACCACTATCGGGGCGGAAAGACTGGTTTCCTGCCACGGCCCGACTAGGCAAGCATCCTGGGGAAGCGAACGTCCAACCAGAGCCTGACGGTACGTTTTGCGCTCAAGAGATGAAGGATTTCATTAACAACATGCGCTCGCAGCCCGGCAATGAGGGCTAACAATTCGTTCAAGCCGAACCCGCATCTCTACTTGGTTAAAATGTGTTGTTGTTCGATTGCCACAACTCACCGATTCGCACGTTGCGGGTCGGCTTAACTCAGGCGTTAGCCCCACAAGGAGACTGCTGTGGCATTGATTACGTGTCCTGACTGCGGTA
>Ga0210024_1002007_pt1 | contig 17903 bp, 18 predicted proteins | sample CryGeymeta201525_FD_183988 | JGI IMG/M metagenome (GOLD analysis project Ga0210024, IMG submission 183988) | Groundwater microbial communities from Crystal Geyser aquifers in Utah, USA - Crystal Geyser metaG 2015-25 (SPAdes) (version 2) | ecosystem: Environmental > Aquatic > Deep subsurface >... | reverse complement strand
GTAATACCGTGACGAACCGCACCCGCTTGACCGGATTCACCGCCACCTGAAACGTTCACCATGATGTCGAATTGACCCAGTGTATCAGTCAGATTCAAAGGCTGACGCACAACCATACGACCTGTTTCGCGTGAGAAAAACACGTCAATAGGCTTATCGTTGACAACGATGTCGCCCTTGCCGGCTTTGATGAACACACGTGCAACCGCGCTCTTGCGGCGGCCTGTTCCGTAGTTATAGCTAACGCTCATGATTATGCCTTCAACAAATTAACAGGTTTCGGTTGCTGTGCTTCATGCGGGTGCGCAGCACCTGCATAGACTTTCATCTTGCGCAACATCGCATAGCCCAGAGGGCCTTTTGGCAACATGCCTTTAACCGCTTTTTCCAGAACACGCGCCGGATGAGAGGCTTGCATCTTGGTAAAATTTGTTGTGTACAGACCGCCTGGATAACCCGTATGGCGATGGTACAGCTTGTCTTGTGCCTTATTGCCGGTAACGCGCAGTTTTTCCGCATTGACCACTACGACGAAATCGCCAGTATCAACGTGCGGGGTGTAAATCGCTTTATGCTTGCCACGCAAACGAGCAGCAATTTGTGCAGCCAAACGGCCCAGCACTTGATCTGCAGCGTCTACCAGAAGCCAGTCATGCTGGACTTCGTGCGCTTTGGCGGAAAATGTTTTCATAGCCAGTATTCCTAAAATTCAGTGTGTAAACCTCGAAGGGCGCGAATTCTAGTTCATCCCATCCAATCCTGTCAAACTAAATTTTGCTATATTCACAGGATGTTGCACATTGCAAGTATGCGGCCAAAAATCCCGCCCCGCACATCCTTTATATCCATGACTTGTTGCGCTTGGAAATGTAATAAAATGACGGCGTTGCAAACACGGTGGATTTTTTAGATGACATGGTTCACGACTAACCTTATATCCGCCTTCCTGCTGCCCCCGCTGAGTTTTTTGCTGGTACTGTTGTCAGGCTTATTACTGCTGCGCCGCCACCCCGGCACGGCGCGATGGCTGCTGACCCTTTCCTGCGCACTGCTCTGGCTGGCTTCTACCCCCTATATTGCTGAAGGCGGCTTGCACTTATTGGAGTCGCGCACCTCCGTGCTGGACATGTCCCGGTCAGGCAAATCTACACTTGACCCGGCGGCTATCGTCATCCTGGGTGGCGGAACCTATTTCCACGCGCCGGAATACGCCGGACAAGACACCATCAGCGAACTCGTCCTGCCCCGTCTGCGCTATGGCGCACGACTACAGCGTAAATGGCAGTTGCCGATATTAGTCTCTGGCGGCAAGCCTCTCGGCAATCACGTTGCGGAGGCACAGCAAATGCGCGTGGCACTGGAACAGGACTTTCAAGTTCCGGTACGCTGGACAGAAAATACCTCCGACAACACGCAAGCCAATGCGCGCAATTCATACCTGACATTACACAAGGTCGGCATCCATAAAATCTATCTGGTGACACACGCCTGGCATATGCTTCGCGCATCAGCCGCCTTCCGCGCTGCGGGTTTTGAGGTAGTGGAAGCACCGACCGCCTTTACGACGCGTTACCAGATTGATCTGCTGGCCTTCATTCCGTGCGCCGAGGCAGTGCGCGACAGCAAATATTTTTTCCATGAAGCCATCGGTTTGCTGTGGTATCAGGCAAAATCAGCACTTTCTCAATAAAGTCACAGAAGGAATCCAGCATGAAAGCTCGCGTCAAATGGGTAGAACAAGTCGCCTTCCTGGGCGAAACCGAAAGCAACCACGCCGTGCTGATGGATGGCGCACCTGCCGCCGGCGGGCGTAATTTGGGCCCGCGCCCGATGGAAATGCTGCTGATCGGCGCAGGCGGCTGCACCAGCTTCGATGTCATCACCATCCTGAAAAAAAGCCGTCAGTTAGTTACCGACTGCTACGTTGAACTGGAAGCCGAACGCGCCGAGACCGAACCCCGGGTATTCACCAAAATTCACCTGCATTTCGTCATCAAGGGACACGACATCAAACCGGCCGTGGTGGAAAAAGCCATTAAACTTTCTGCCGAGAAATACTGCTCCGCCTCCATCATGCTGGGCGCGACGGCTGCCGTGACACACGACTTTGAAGTGATCCAGGAATCCGCAACAACCCCATCGCAGGTCTGATCGGGTGATTTGCGCCCGCCCTACGAATCCCGCTTTCAGGATGACAACACCATGAACCCCGTTTTTCTCTATGACACCACGCTGCGTGACGGCACGCAACGCGAAGACATTTCCCTGTCGGTTGACGATAAGCTGTCCATCGCCAAACGTCTGGCCGACTTCGGCTTTCATTACATCGAAGGTGGCTGGCCGGGTTCCAACCCCAAGGATGCCGAGTTCTTCGCCCGTGCCGCCCAGCTCGATTTAGGCGCTGCCAGGCTTGCCGCCTTCGGCCGCACCCGCCAAAAAAAGCTGACCTGCGCACAGGACAGTAACCTGCAAGCCTTGCTGGAAGCGGGAACCCCCGTGGTCACGATGGTGGGCAAGAGTTGGGATTATCACGTCAAGGTCGTGCTTGCCGCGACGCTGGAAGAGAATCTCGCCATGATCCGTGACAGCGTGGCTTACATGAAAGCGCAAGGCCGCGAAGTAATTTTTGATGCCGAGCATTTTTTCGATGGTTTTGTCGCCAATCGGGAGTATGCGCTGGCGACCTTGCGGGCAGCGTCCGAAGCGGGTGCCGACTGGCTGGTGCTGTGCGAAACCAACGGCGGCAAGCTGCCCTGGGAAGTTGAAGACATCGTGCGCTGCGTAGCGCAACACATCAAAACCCCGCTGGGCGTGCATTGCCATAACGATACCGGTTGCGGCATCGCCAATTCGCTGGCGGCGGTGCGCGGCGGCTGCACCCAGGTACAAGGGACGATCAACGGCTATGGCGAACGGGTCGGCAACGCCAACCTGACCACCATCATCCCCAATTTGCAACTCAAGATGAACCGACTGGTGGTCACGCCGGAACAGTTGCGCGAACTGACCTCCCTCGCCCACTTCGTCGCGGAAGTGGTCAACCTCAAGCACTATAACCACGCGCCTTACATCGGCCACAGCGCCTTTGCGCACAAGGGCGGCATCCATGTCGCCGCGATGCTCAAGGCCGCCGACACCTACCAGCACATAGACCCCGCACTGGTCGGCAACCAGATGCGTTCGGTGGTGTCGGAATTATCCGGTCGCGGCAACATCCAGTTTCAGGCCAAGGCACTGGGCATCGCACTCGGCAACGAAGAAGCCCAGCGCGTCCTTAACCACATCAAACATCTGGAACACGAAGGTTTCACCTTTGAAGCCGCCGAAGCCAGCATGGAATTGATGCTGCACCGCCTGCGCCCGGAATACGCACAACCATTTGAATTGATTGATTATTTTGTTATGACAGAGCGCCGCCAGAGCCGTGGCCTGCTATCGGAGGCAACCGTCAAGGTCAAAGTGGAAGGCGAAGTTAAATTTGTCGCCGCAGAAGGCAACGGCCCAGTCAACGCCCTGTCCACCGCCCTGCGCGGCGCGCTGTCAGCCGCTTACCCCGTGCTGAAAACCGTGCGCCTGATAGATTACAAGGTGCGCATCCTGGATAGCGCCAACGGCACCTCCGCGCTGACCCGCGTACTCATCACCTTCCAGGGTGGCGGACACATCTGGACCACGGTGGGTGCCAGCACCAACATCATAGATGCCAGCTGGCTCGCCTTGTCAGATAGCCTGGAATATGCGCTGATAAAACTACAGTGAGGGATGCGGCGGCAAGCACTTCGTGCGAGGCAGCAATTTGTCACCAGCCTTCAGGCTGGTGGATTTAGGCGGGGAGGGGTTTGCACCCCCTCACCTACGCACCCTTAAACCCGCCCTTCAGGGCGGGTGGTGCTGAAATGCGGTTCGTCCCCCCCTACTTTACCGGCGAATTCGCCGCTCCCCACCTCGGCAACAGCGTATTGCTTACGCCGAGATGGTCGAGGATGCGGGCGACGACAAAATCCACCATGTCCTGCACACTGGCCGGTTGATAATAAAAGCCGGGATTGGGTGGCATGATGACCGCGCCTGCGCGGGCGAGGGTGAGCATATTTTCCAGATGGATCACCGAGAACGGCATTTCGCGCGGCACCAGAATCAGCGTGCGTTTTTCTTTCAGCATCACATCCGCAGCACGCGCAATCAGGTCGTCGCTGATACCGGCGGCGACTTTGGCCAGCGTGCCCATGGTGCAGGGACAAATCACCATCGCGTCGCCCGGATTCGAGCCGGAGGCCATCGGCGCATACCAGTCGTCGCGTCCGAACACGCGCAGTTCGCCGCCAAACGGCTCCAGGCGTTCGGTTAACGCCCGTTCCGCGTCTTGCGGACGGCCAGGCAGCACCAGATTGATTTCCTGGCGAGCGACAATCTGCGCCGCCTGCGAATACACCAGATGCACGCGCTGACCACTTTTCAGCAGACACTCCAGCAGCCGCATCCCGTAAGGCATACCTGATGCGCCGGTTAAGGCAAGGGTGATGGTTTTCACGGAATATTGATCTCCAATTTGCAAAACAATAAACAGTTGTCCGCAGATTACGCAGATCAACCTAGAAACAGCAGTTGAAGCTGAGGTGGGTACGAATTTATTCGTACATACAGAGAATTATGTGCGAATAAATTCGCACCCACGCACTTGATTTAACTTCATGAAATTTTTGGTAAACTTTAGTTAACTGCCGGATTTAGGATTAACCAGGATTAAAAACCAGGCAACCGAACCAGGCTTGAAGAGCAAACTTGTCTGATAACACCCTCATAGCCAATTTTCTGAAAATCTGTGTGAATCTGTGTAATCTGCAGATTAGTCGCTGTTTACAGCATTATTTATGAAACGCGCGGCGATCAGGCCGTTTACCGTGCCGAACACCAGTGCGGCGGCGGCGAAAATTGGTATCAGGTAGGCGATACCGGCATGGGGAATCAGCCACCAATACACCACCGCCATTTGTCCGGCGATGTGCGCGAAGGCGGCGAATATACTTTGGCTGACCGGACCGAACCAGCGGCGGGGCAAGTATTGCGCGAATGCCAGCACCAGCAGGCTGAGCAATGCACCGGACAGGCTGAGAAAAAATCCCGGTGTCAAAAAATTGCCAAACAACAAACTTCCCGCCAGCACCCGCAGCAGCGACACCCAGGCCGCCGTGCGCCAGCCGTAGCGCGCCAGCACGATGAGGGTGACGATGTTGGCCAAGCCGGGCTTCACCCCCGGCAAGGGGGACGGAATAGCGGCTTCCAGCACGGTCAGCCCTAATGCCACCGCCGCCATGCGCGCGACATGATGATCTTCGGCGGTGGTGTGCAACAGAATTGAGGCGCGAGGAGCGAGGAGCGAGTTAACCCCCTCGTCCGCTCCTCGCTCCGTTACGCCCTCACTGCAATCCTCAATCCTCAATCCTCAATCCTCAATAATTCAGGCTGTCATAACGTTTACGGCTACCGACCAGTTCGACGCTTACCTGATTGGGCAGGCACAGGGCAATTTCGCCCGCTTGTTGCAGCCAGCCCTGGCGAACACAGTATTGGCGCGGGCTGGGGTCGGAGGCGATACGGGCTTTACGGTTCAGGATGGCAATCAGGCTGATGCCCAGAGGGCCGGGAACTTCGATATTCTGGTTGCGCGACAGCGGCACGGTTTGAAATATTTTGCCGCCGCTGCGGATGATCGCCTGGTCGGCCAGTTCGCCACTCCACAGCTTGAACGTGAGCAGCACCACGCAAACAGCGCCCAACACCAGCGTCAGCCAATCGCCAACCTTGAGGTATCGCAGCATCACTGTCTGCATCAGGCGAGTTCGCGATGGCGCAACAACACTTGTTGCTGCGCTTGAAAATGCTGGCTGAGTTTTTCGCTGATATACACCGAGCGGTGCTGTCCGCCAGTGCAGCCTATCGCTACGGTAAGATAACTGCGACTATCGGCAATAAAATGCGGCAACCAGCGTTCCACGAACTGCTGTATATCGCCGAACATTTCTTGAGTCTCGGCAGAATTATCCAGAAACTCGATGACCGGCGCATCCTTACCTGTCAGTGGACGCAATTCCACGGAGTAGTACGGATTAGGCAGGCAGCGCACATCAAACACAAAATCCGCATCCAGCGGGATGCCGTGCTTGAAGCCGAAAGACTCGAACAGCAAGGTCATACGCGCGCGGTCAAGTTGGATAAACTGCTTGATCCAGGTGCTGAGGGCACTGGTTTTAAGTTCGCTGGTATCTATATGGTGGCCGATGTTGCTGATTTCAGCGAGCAATTCGCGCTCTTTAAGCACGCATTCAGTCAGGGTGCGCACGCCATCGCTAAGCGGATGCATACGGCGGGTTTCCGAAAAACGTTTCACCAGTGTGTCGGTCTTGGCATCCAGAAACAGCAGGTGAACCGCCATATCTTTTTGCATCAGTTGCAGCAAAATATCCGGCAATCTCTGCACACTGTTGGCGCTGCGCACATCAATACTGACCGCCATTTTGTCATAGCCCGCCGACAACAAATAATCCGTCAAACGGGTCAAAATTTCGGCGGGAAGGTTATCCACGCAATAAAAGCCGCTATCTTCGAGCACCTTGAGCGCAACGCTCTTGCCCGCCCCCGACAATCCGCTCAAAAGAAATAATTGCATATCAGTCGCCAGCCATCATTTTGTCCTGCCGCGCGATAAATTCCTGCATCGTGTCTATGCCGCGCTGCTGTAAAACAAAATTACGCGCCGCAGCCTCTACCAGCACCGCCAGATTACGTCCCGCCACCACAGGAATGGTAACAGTATTGATCTTCACCCCAAGAATTTCCTGATGGGTCGCCACCAGCGGCAGACGTTCCATTTGCGACAAATCGGCATCATGCGCCCGGTGCAAATGCACGATGAGTTTGAGGCTTTTTTTGCGCCGCACCGCCGTTTCACCGAACATGGTGCGGATATTCAACATCCCCAGCCCGCGCACCTCCAGAAAGTCGCGCAGCAAATCCGGGCAACGACCTTCCAGCGTGTCGGGTGTAATGCGGTGCAGCTCGACCACATCGTCCGCCACCAACCCGCTGCCGCGAGTGATGAGTTCCAAGCCCAGTTCGCTCTTGCCGACCGCACTCTCGCCAGCGATCATCACGCCCACCCCCAGCACATCGAGAAATACGCCATGCCGCGTGGTGCTGTCAGCCAGTTCCTTGGCGAGATAATGGCGGATCAGCCACATCAGATGAACGCTGGGCTTGGGAGATGAGAAGAGGGGAATACTGGACTGATTAGCGAAGCTGATCAATTCCGGTGGAATAACGGCATCGCCCGCCACAATCAGGCAAGTCGTACCATTTTGTTCAATAGAATCAAATAGTTCATCGCGTTCAGACTGGCTCAACGCGAGCAAATAATCAATTTCAGTATCGCCCAGCACCTGCACCCAGTTAGGATGGATCAGGTTGAGGTGGCCGACCACCTCCCGGTTTGATGCTTCCACCGCATCACTGTCTATATTGTGTTCAATGCCATCCGTTCCGGCCACCCGGCTAAGTTCCAGCCGCGCCCGTTTATCCTCAAACAACTGCCGGATATTGACCTGGCTCATGCCTTGGTGTTCCAGTCGTAAAAAAGCTGGTGAATGCTGGCGCTATCTGCGCACTCCAGCAAACGATTACGGAAAAGTGTGTCGCTGAACATCTGCGCCAATTCACCGAGTAGCTGCAAATGCAAATCGGTCGCAAGATCCGGCACGAGCAATACAAAAATAAGATTAACGGGCAGCCCGTCTGGCGCATCAAAGGGTATCGGACGGGTCGTTTTAACGAACGCGGCGGTCGCCTTTTCCAGCTTGGGAATGCGTCCGTGCGGAATCGCCACACCCTGACCCAACCCCGTCGAGCCCAGCTTTTCTCGTGCGAAAAGACTATCAAACACCTGGTTGTGAGCGATCTGTTCATGGTTTTCAAACAGCATACCGACGCGCTCGAAGACACGTTTTTTGCTGGTTGACTCGCTATCAATCAGAATATTGTCGGGTGCAAGAATTTTGCTGATCAAGTTCATTGTTGTCTTGCCTTAAGCACGCAGGGCGGCATTGCTACCGCCCCGGAAGGAGGATTATTCTTGTTCTGTTACAACGCCGCCTATGGTTTCATCATGGCGTTGCGCAGACAGCTTGCCCTTGTGTTTCATCACCTGACGATCCAGTTTATCCACCAGAGCATCAATCGCCGCATACAAATTTTCGTCTTCAGACTCGACAAAAACGTTTTTTCCGCTGATGTGTACGGTCGCCTCGGCTTTTTGAACTAATTTATCTACCGACAGGATGACGGTGACATCCATGACTCCATCGAAGTGGCGTTTGATTTTACTTAATTTGCTGGTCGTATATTCACGAATGGCAGGAGTGATTTCTAGGTGATGTCCGGTTAGCTGAATGTTCATTCTGAGCTCCTTATATTTAGAGTGTTTTACGGAGATTCACCGGGAGGATATGCAATGCTTCCCGATACTTTGCTATGGTGCGTCGGGCAACTACTATACCCTGTTGCGCCAAGATTTCTGACATGCGGCCATCCGTAAGGGGTTTACAGGTATCTTCATCAGCCACTAATTGCCTGAGCAATTCGCGTATTGCTGCCGAAGAACAGGCTCCGCCACTTTCGGTGACTAAACCGCTGCCAAAGAAATGCTTAAATTCATGAATTCCGCGCGGCGTACGCATAAACTTCTGCGTGGTGCCGCGCGATACCGTTGATTCGTGCAACTCCAGCGCGTCGGCAATTTCCCGCAATATCAGCGGCCGTATACCGATTTCGCCGTGCTCGAGAAAGGCTGTTTGCCGTTCCACGATAGCCTGCGCAACCCGTAAAATAGTTTCAAACCGTTGCTGCAGGCTTTTGACAAACCAGCTTGCCTCCTGTAGCTGTGCCGCCAACGGTGAACCGGTCTTGTCATCGCGCTGCTGTAATATGTTCGCATACATCTGGTTTACGCACACCTTGGGCATCGCATCGGGATTCAAGCGCACGCGCCATTTACCCTCGCGCTGCTCGACAATCACATCAGGAATAACATAGTCAGCAACCGTCCGGTCAAACTCGGCAGCGGGTCGGGGCTTCAGCCCGGCTATCAACTGTTGCGCGGCACGCAATTGATCCTCCGAACAACGCAGTATTTTTCTGATACGAGCAAAGTCGTGTGCGGCAACCAAATCCAGATGTTGCGTCACCAGGCAGATTGCCAGCTCGCGATGCGGCGTATCGTCAGGCAGAACCTTGAGTTGCAGGGTCAGACACTCACCCAAATCGCGCGCGCCTATGCCCGGCTGATCGAGATATTGCAATTGCACCAGGGCCGTCTCGAGATCGTCCAGGCTAATGGCAAGCTCTGTCGGCAACAACTCGGCCAACTCTGCCAGCTCCAGTTCCAGGTAACCTCTATCGTCCAGGGCATCAATCAACATCCCGACGACCTGTCTGTCCTTGAGCGCCAACTGACTCACGGCCAATTGACTATGCAGGTACTCACGCATACTGGCTTGCTTTGCCGCCGGTTCGGGATAAGCCCAATTTTCGTCATCGCTGCTGCTGGGAGCAGCACTGCCGCTCTCCCATTCAATGGACTCTGTGACGCTATTACCGGACTCTGTGATGCTATTACCCTCTTCGCCGTCACTCTCGGCAGCTTCGTCATTTTCCGTGCTTGCGCCAGCACGCGAGTCGGCCGCATAGTTTTTAAAATCAGCGGTTAATTCCAGCATAGGATTTTCATCGAGCATACGCGCCACTTCCTGTTCCATCTCCTGAGTGGAAATCTGTAGCAATCGAATGGCCTGCTGCAACTGGGGCGTAAGCGCCAGCTGCTGGGACATGCGAAGTTGTAGGGAGGCCTTCATTATTTAATGTTGTATTTGAAAAAATGCATCCGGGTTAACGTCACAGCTTGAAGTGTTCGCCCAGATAAACTTTCCTCACGCCCTCATTGTAGATGATTTCATCCGGCTTGCCTTCCGCCATCACCGCACCCGCGTTAATGATGTAAGCACGATCACAAATCCCCAGGGTTTCACGCACGTTATGATCGGTAATCAGCACCCCGATATTGCGCTCCTTGAGAAAACCAATGATTTTCTGAATATCCAGCACGGCGATGGGATCCACGCCCGCAAAGGGCTCATCGAGCAAAATGAAGCGAGGATCGGTCGCCAGCGCACGGGCGATTTCGACCCGGCGACGTTCGCCACCCGACAGGCTGATGGCCGGATTATTGCGGATAGACCCGATATGCAAATCTTCCAGCAAATCTTCCAGCCTGCGCTCAATATCAGTCTCGGACAACTCCTGCAATTCCAGTACCGACTGAATATTTTGCGCCACGGTCATGCGGCGGAAGATCGAAGCCTCCTGCGGCAGATAACCCAGCCCCATACGGGCGCGACGATGTATCGGCAAGTGGGTAATATCCTGATCATCAATCAATATCTTGCCGCCATCGGCAGCGACCAAACCAACGATCATATAAAACGAGGTGGTTTTCCCCGCCCCATTGGGACCCAGCAAACCAACCACCTCACCGCTTTGAACCGATAACGAAGCGTCATGCACCACGGTATTCAAACCGTAACTTTTCTTCAGTGCGACCGCACGCAACTCGCTCATTTTCGCTTTACCGCCGACGGGGTATTTCCCGGCTCGGACACTGGCGCATCGCCTGCCCCCTGGTCAGCCGTTTTTGGCTTTGGGTGCAACACCGCACGGACGCGTGAAGGCGCAGCGCCACTAGAAGCTGCCTTACCGCCATCTGCCTGAAAAATTTCAGTCTTGGTGTTATAGGTAATATGTTCGCCACGCACATCATCCTGCGAACGCTTGACCCGTGCCTGCACATAAAAATCAACGAGGTCGGAACGCATGTCATATTCGATACGTTCGGCATACCCTTCCACATATTCGTTTAGCCCCTCACGCTTTTGCCTGAAACTGGCAGTGTGCCCATATACCGTGCCATGCTGGAAACCGTCCTTGTCCTGCACCACAACAACCTTGTCGCCGCGTATCACCATCGTACCCTGAGTCATTTGTACCCGACCCTCGAAGGTACTGATTTGTTTGGCATTGTCTATCAGCACCCGATCGGCTTCAATATTGACAGGCTGTTCGCGATCGGCGCGTTCCGCATGGCTGACCGGGCTGCCTAACAGCAGGAGAATCAACAACAACAGTTTATTTCGCATTGGCTAAATGTTCACTTCTAACATGAGAGAGCAGTTTCAAGGTATGCGCGTTATTGTCCATTTCAAGGCCAATCGCGTGCACAGTATTTCCTTCACTGAAAAGGGTAACGGCCTGATCGGTATCGGCCAGATCGCGGTTCGGCAACACGCGCAGATATTCGCTACGCATGGCGAGGGCTGCCAAACTCGCGCTTGCCTTGCGATCCACCTTCACTTCATCACGCATAATCACGACATCGCCCTTGCTGGAAACTTCACCGCGCTGCGCACTCATCAACACATCGGGGCGCTCGGTACTGCGCAGGGTCAAATGCGGCATGTCAAGCTCGGTGCTGTCATTATCAGGGTAGTGGCGCAACTGCCGCGCCTGCATAAAGAGGCGAGGCACGCCCTGGTCATCCAGGGTCGTGGCATTAAAATTATCCACCATCACATCAGGATCATGATGCCGATTAGTGGCTGCCGCCCCCTCCTGACGAACTTGCAAATCCAGCCAATAGACGAAGGCCAGCAGAGCGATGAGCGGCAACAAGGGTAACCAGTAACGTAAACGTGACTTACGAATCATTGGGGCGAATCATCTTGGGAGCATCATTCCAGATAGGGAGCCAGTTGCGCCTGTAGCGTTCCCTGTACCGACATAATCAGTTCGCACGCCTCGCGTACCGCGCCGTGTCCGCCGCTGCGACGGGTCACATAATTGGAATGCTCGCGCACTAACTGGGGGGATTCGGGTACGCTGATAGACAGCCCGACATGGCGCATCACACACAAGTCAACCACATCATCGCCCATATAAGCGGCGCAGTCGCGCGACAGGTTGAGTTGATTGAGCAAATCAACCATCGCGTCGAGCTTGCGCTCCACTCCCTGGTAAACATGCGTAATGCCCAGATTTTCGGCGCGTTTAGTCACACAAGTCGAGGTGCGCCCGGTAATAATGGCAACCTCCACGCCGCTGGCGCGCAACATCTTGATGCCGTGCCCATCCAGCGAATTGAAGCGCTTGAATTCCTCACCCGAATCGGACAGATACAAGCCCCCGTCCGTCATCACCCCATCCACATCAAAAGCCACCAGGCGAATCAATTTAACGCGACTCAAAAACATAGTTTTCTCCTGAAAATCGTTAGTTGTTCATTAACGTGAAACTCGCGCAGCGACGAACTGTACCCCTCTCCCTCTGGGAGAGGGGGGACGGGGGTGAGGGAACGGACATGGAGAGTTTCATCATCAGGGGTAGTTACTCTTCCATGCCCGTTAGTTGGAAATGCACAGCTCAAATGACTTTGGCGTGCAGCAAGTCGTGCATACTCAACGCCCCGACCAATTGATGTTGCCCATTCACCACCAGCATCTGATTGATATTGTATTGCTCCATCAACTGCACCGCCTCGGCAGCCAAACTGTCGGGACCGATGCAATGCGGGTTGGCGGACATTACGCCGCGCACTGGCGTGGCACTGAAATCCAGCTTTTTTTCCAGCGTGCGACGCAAATCGCCGTCGGTATAAATACCCTGCACGGTGTCATTTTCATCCACAATCGCAGTCATCCCTACGCCTTTGCGCGACATCTCCATCAGTGCCGCGCCCAACATCGCATCTTCGCGCACCTTGGGGATACGTTCCCCGACACGCATCAAGTCGCCAACCAGCGTCAGCAAACGCCGCCCCAGACTACCGCCCGGATGAGAACGGGCAAAATTCTCCGCATTGAACCCCTTGGCATCCAGCAGCGCCACCGCCAGGGCATCGCCCAACGCCAGCGAGGCGGTGGTACTCGCCGTCGGAGCCAGCCCCATCGGGCAAGCCTCTTTGTCCACCGCCGCATTGAGATGAACGTCGGATACTTTCGCCAGACTGGAAGCAGGGTTGCCCGTCATGCTGATCAGCTTCGCCCCCAGTCGCTTGACGATAGGCACAATCGCCATCAGCTCCTGGCTTTCGCCGGAATAAGACAAGGCGATGAACACATCCTCGCCCGCCACCATACCCAGATCACCGTGACTGGCCTCACCCGGATGCACAAAATAAGCAGGCGTACCGGTACTGGACATGGTGGCGGCTATCTTGCGGGCAATATGACCAGACTTGCCCATGCCGCTGACGATCACGCGCCCATCGCAGCGCAGGATCACATCTAGCGCTGCGACAAAAGTATCATCCAAACGAATGCTGAGTGCGCGCACGGCGGCGGCTTCAATATCCAGAACCTGGCGGCCAAGTTCCAGCGCACGCGGCGCAACTGAGAGAGGTTTCTTCATGCGCCGCATTATAGCAAGGTGTTTGCCGGAAGATAGTCGTAAGTCGTAAGTCGTAAGCCGTCCGGCAATAATTCACGCGTCATTGCTTTCATTGGATTTCACTCGTTCCGGCCGCCAGCCTTGCCGCTGAGCGAACAAAAACCGTAACAATATGATTTTTATCAAAAAATTCAAATACCAGGCGTTCATTGTTAAGTCTGTTTAACAATTTTTGTTGGCTCGACCAGGCCAAAAGATATAGACCGTTTGGCATATACACATCGGCAGATAAAACCATTATGGTGCGAACCAGTGACTGGGTGAAATGCGCTGCCTTCTCACGATGTAGCAAAACAGCAATTGGGGAGGAAATAAACCATGCTCCATCCCAAAGCTTCCAAACCACAATTGTTAATTCACCAATCCTGGGAGGCATCATGTCAGACACCTGTAAATCCAAAAAAAGTATTCTCCATCACGCCATATTGATGGCGCTGTTGCCGCTGGCTTTGGCCGGTTGCGGCGGCGGGGGCGGGTTTAATCCACTGAGCGGCGGGGGCAGCGGCCCTCTCGTTTCGGGTTCGGTCATCAAAGGCCCGGTCTCCGGCGCAACGCTGACGGTTTATGCCTTGAATACCGACGGCACATATGGCGCAGTGCTTGGCACTGGTACCACCGATGCGACAGGCAACTTCAGCTTTTCACTCACAACACCCCATACCGGGCCTGCGGCACTGGTTGCAACGGGCGGCACATACACCAGTGAAACGACCGGCGCTACGGTGAGCGGTGCCGGATCGTCGCTGTGTGCTATGGCGATTGATCTTTCCGCCGGAGCGACAGGTCTGGTGATTACCCCACTCTCCGATATGGTCTGCGCACGGGCAGCGGCTCTTGCCGCTGGCGGTACGCCGCTGCCGACCGCCATCGCCGATGCGGATACTTTTGTCATGAGCATCTACGGCCTGACCGGGCGTCCCGAAACGCTGCGCCCTTCATTCACCGCTGGCGCGCCGTGTACCGATGCCGGGAAACTCGCCATGGTGCTGGCCGCACTGGATAAACTGAGAACCGGTCTCGCCGATGGCAGTGATGCCCTGTACACGGCACTTTCCAGCGACATCGCCGACGGCACCTTCGACGGCTTGAGCGGCGGCGCTGCGGTGCCGCTTGGCGGCGGTACGCTGCCCTTCACGGCGGGCAGCACCGACTTTGTCGGTGCCTTGACTTCAGTCGCACCAGCAGTATTTGCCGGAGCCACGGGCGCTGACATTCTGGCGGGCGGAACCTGCGCCACGACCGGTCTAGGCGCGGTATCTCCCGCTTCTGTCGGCCTTGAAGCAACCAGTTCCGGTGCCATGAGTACCCTGGCCGTCGGCGGCAAACAGTTCTTGTTCGTCGCAGCGCGCAGGAAGGGGGTCGAAAAGGTGGATGTCACCGACCCGGCAGCACCCGTCGTATTGGGCACTGCGGATGGCTGGGCAGGCAACACAGTAGGGGCTGGGTCGCTAGTGTCGAAATTTGCCGGCGCGATCGGCGGCGCGCAAATCATCACCGGCCTTGCAGGCGGACCGCAGTTACTGGTGTTCTCCTACGGAGCAAAACATATGGCACTGGTCAACCCGGATACCGGTGCGGTCACCTGGGAAGGCGATCTGACGCTCACCAACCCCCTCGTCAGATTCAGCGGCGGTTCGGCCTTCATCGCGGGGGCTATCCCCGTGCTGGGTCAGGGTGCCTGGCTGGCGACTTCGGACGGCTACCAGTTCTTTGACGCTGCGGCGACACTCGCGGCGGGTGCAACCTCGCCACCGGTTATCACGACAACCTATCCCATCGCCACGGGTCAGGCGATGTCCGAGAATCTCGGCGGCGACATTGCCCACGGCTGGCTCTTTGCCCCGAATTACGGCGTAAGCTATACAGGCGAAGTTCAGGTCATTAACCTGACCGCCAAACCGGGCTTCCCGGTAGGTTCTTATACTGCTGATAATGCAGCACTGACTGCTGCCGGCATGACCTTGAGCTATTTCGACAATGGTTCGGTGGACAGCAAACTGCAAGTCGGCATCGTCAAAGGCGAGCATACCAACAACGCCATTTTCATGGATATGAGAAAAATAGCCCCCGGCACGGCTGCCAACACTTTCGTTACTGGCGCGACAAACGGCTACGCACAGGTGAATTTGGCCACATTTGTTGATCTATCTGCGGTATCCGTTGATTCCTCGACTGACCAGGCACTGTTCATGGCTGGGTTCTCTACTGATCTCGCCGTGGGACAGTTGCAGGATCCCGCCAGTGTAGCGGCGGGCGGAACCTGGACTGGCATGACCGACTGGGTTTATTACAACAACCTCGGGACTGGAGCCAGCTTCTCTTACTCATCTGGCGGCGATCCCCACGCGGCAGCGGTGGTCAACATCGCGGGCAAGAGTTATGGCTATTTGCTGAACGGTTCATCCTTCCCAACCGGCGTGGTACAGATAGACATGAGCGCGTTGCTCGCCATGCCGCGTTCGGCTCCGGGCGCGCACACAACGTCAACACCCCCCGACGCAGCTGGCGGGCCTATCACCAACATCGTCCTTCCGTAATCGGCATCGTTCTTTCGTAACCCGGCTACAGGGCGATCCCGCAAGGGGTCGCCCTGTTGCTTTTGTGAGCCGGTTTTATGGTTAACCTTTACCCTCGCGGTTATTTTTAATTTTGCAAACCGCGCCCTACTAAGGCATTATCGCCCAGGCAATTTCACTCACCTAGTCTCCGATGGATAACCCGCTTTCTCTCGTACTGGTTCTGCTGGCTACCGCCGTGCTGGTAGTCGTGGTCTGCCGCATCCTGCGTTTGCCGGTGATGCTGGGTTATATCTCGGTCGGCATACTGATCGGGCCATACGCTTTTGGCTGGATAGCCGACACTTCCGGCACACGCCACCTCGCGGAATTCGGCGTGGTATTCCTGATGTTCAGCATCGGGCTGGAATTCAGCCTGACGCGACTAAACTCCATGAAGCGCACGGTATTCGGCCTGGGTACGGCACAAGTGGTCATCACCACGCTGCTGGTGATGGCCTGTCTCTGGCTGTTTGGCCTGAACTGGCATGTCGGGCTGGCACTGGGCGGTGCGCTGGCGATGTCTTCCACCGCTATTGTCAGCAAAATGCTGGTTGAGCGCGCCGAGCTCAAGCTGCCTTACGGGCAGCAGATCATGGGCGTGTTGCTATTTCAGGATCTGGCGGTTGTGCCGTTGCTGATTATCATTCCCGCGCTGGCTTCCCAGCCCGACAACCTGTCCGCCACACTGGGCTATGCGCTGATCAAGGCGGCGCTTGTATTGCTGATTTTGCTGGTGTTCGGTCAAAAAATCATGCGCCGCTGGTTTCATATCGTCGCCAGCCGCAAATCGTCTGAATTATTCACCCTTAACGTCTTGCTCATCACCCTGGGGCTGGCTTATTTAACCGAATTAGCCGGACTTTCTCTCGCCCTGGGTGCCTTTGTGGCAGGAATGTTGATTTCCGAAACTGAATATCGTTATCAGGTGGAAGAAGACATCAAGCCGTTCCGCGACATCTTGCTGGGCTTGTTCTTCGTCACCATCGGCATGAAACTCGACCTCGGCAGCCTGTTTGCCAATCTGGGCTGGGTGTTGCTGGCGCTGCTCGCGCTGATTCTGTTCAAGGCACTGATCGTGACCTTGCTGGCACATGCGTTTGAAGGTGACTGGGGGGTCGCACTGCGCAGCGGCATAGGGCTGGCGCAGGCGGGCGAATTCGGCTTCGTGCTGCTGTCGCTGGCGGAAAATGGGCATTTATTGCAGGGCAACGCCTTGCAGATCACCCTCGCCACCATGCTACTGTCCATGCTGACTGCCCCCTTTTTGATTCAATACGGCGAAGCCATCGCCCGGCGATTCTCGGCCGCAGAATGGACTAACCGCGCCCTGCAAATGCACCAGATCGCCGTGAAGAGCATGACGAATACAGGTCATATCATCCTGTGCGGCTATGGGCGCAGCGGACACAAGCTGGGCAGTATCCTGGCAGATGAGCAACTGAGCTTTATCGCGCTCGACCTCGATCCGCGCAGGGTGCACGAAGCTGCAGCCGCAGGCGAAAGCGTCGTATATGGCGACGCGGCGAAACGCGAAGTATTGATAGCGGCGGGCTTGATGCGCGCCAAGGTGCTGGTGATCACTTACACCGACAAGCATTCAACCTTGCTCATTTTGCGCCACGTCAACGAACTGCGCCCCGACTTACCTGTCGTGGTGCGCGCCAATGACGATAGCAATGTCGAGATATTCAAGCAGGCGGGAGCATCCGAGGTGGTAGCCGAAGTGGTTGAAGGTAGCGTCATGCTCGCGTCGCAAGCATTGCTGCTGGCAGGTATCCCCATCAAACGGGTGGTACACCG
>Ga0210024_1002006_pt1 | contig 17907 bp, 16 predicted proteins | sample CryGeymeta201525_FD_183988 | JGI IMG/M metagenome (GOLD analysis project Ga0210024, IMG submission 183988) | Groundwater microbial communities from Crystal Geyser aquifers in Utah, USA - Crystal Geyser metaG 2015-25 (SPAdes) (version 2) | ecosystem: Environmental > Aquatic > Deep subsurface >... | reverse complement strand
AATAGTCCAGACAACCGGGTTCCTGTTCAAGCACTTTTGCCCGACATTCGTCAAATTTTCAGTTCAGAAAAAGTTCGTCAACAAAAATCCAGGCAGGCTCTCCTTTTCCGCGGTGCCACGGTGGCAGTTTTTTCAGATTGGTAACTGTGAATTTGAAATACCGGTAGGAAGTACCAGCCGGGAAATTGCAACTGAACGAACCGGCTCCTCTTGGATCAGATTCTTTTCCATCAGGAAAATCAACTTTGGCAATATTTTCAAAATTTTTGCCGTCGTTACTCCCTTCAGCAGTAATTGATTTTATGGGAAAAATATACGCCCCAATATCTGTAAAAGCGTTTATGGTTACCGATTTAAGAGGTTTTTGCTGATTGAATCCTGCAACAAATTCCATGTTGTAATCTCTGTAAGCCAGCCATTCGCCATTCGATGTGTTACTCTCGCCCAACTGAAAATTAATCAGTGTTTTAGCGCCGTCATTCTGATATTTCGGATGCGGATCGGTAATTAGATAAATGGTGTCGGGTTGAATGCCTGATTTGTAAAATGTTCGCTGAACAACATCGCTGCTGATCCAGCCCGGTTTATAAGCTTTAATTTTTAAAACTGTATTTTCTGTGAGTATGATTGAATTGGTGTATTCGCTGCTTTTTAAACTGTCGGGTTCGCTTCCATCGGTGGTGTATTTAATTACTGTACCTTTTAACAGGTGTTTTAGTTTTACATTTAGCCGGCCCGAAAATACGGTAGAGTCCTGTGCAATAGTGGGGTTGCTGATTTTCATCACCTCATCATCCAGGTTATCACCAACGATGATTTTAATATCAGGGTACTTTGCAATTACTTTTTCAAGTTGTTTTTTGCCTGCTTTCTGCGACCACACATTCACAGCAGTAAATTTTGCCCCATCCAGAAATTTATCAAATTCCGTTTCGTCAAAATCAATTCCCGAAATTGAAACTGATTTTAGTTTTGTCAGGGACTTCAATCTTTCCAGCGAACCAATCTCAAGACCTGTTGAATTTAAGTTAACTTTCCGTAAGTTGCTGAACTGTAATACAATATCGATGTCATCTTTTGTTAAAGGCATTCCCTGCATGTTCAGACTAACAATACTTGATTTAATTTTTTCCAGTTTTTTTAAGTTTTCGCGATTGTAATTGGCGCCCTGGAAAAAATTGACTTCCACCTCATCCGAACCGTTAAACAGATAATTTACCGAGCAGTAATTCGAATTGAATTCTTCCAAACCGGGGAGATTAAAATTGAGCGAAGCTTTTTGGTTGGCCGCAGCCTGGTATTTATTCACCAATAAATACAAGCTGTCATCTTTTGCCAAACCGCCTAATCGTTGTTCGAAATTACTACCCGATTTTATCCATAAAGTCAATATTCTTAACTCGTCGGGCGTAAGTTGTAATTTGCCATCGGGGGGCATGTGTTCCTCATCTTCCATCGGCAAATGAATCCTTTTATGAAAAACGGACTCCCCTTTCAAACTGCTTTTTAAGATATCACCGTTTTCACTGCCTTTTAAAATGCTTTCGGGAGTATGAAGTTGCAGATTGGCTTTCGATTTATCAATTCCATGACAACTGATACATTTTTGATTTAAAATTGGGGCAACTCCGAGTTGATAAATTGTTGCTGTGCTGTCTTCGGTATTTGCTACTTCAGATGCCGGATTTGCAGATTCCGGGAAACTCAGTGCATTCACCCCGTGTGTGATTTGCGCTCCTTTGTGTGTCGAACCGATTAAAACAATTAAAAACAGGATTGCCAGAATTCTTTTAAAATTGATTTTGAAATTCAATATATAAATGAATAACCAGCTTAAAATTGCAATGGCAACTCCACCCCATTTATGCCAGATAATGATTTCGCCGTCATAAAAATTCTGCAACGAAAGCAAAATTCCGAAAACCGCAACAACACTGGCAAACAGCGCATTGGTAGCCAATAATAATTTCTCTGTTTCAACAGGAATTCTTTTGTTTTGAAAGAATAAAAAATAAATTGAAATCAATATCCCAAATACGATGGGAAAATGCAAAGCCAGCGGATGAAACTTGCCCATCCACTGCAAAAACAATCCGGGTTGAATTTTATTACTAAAAATGGCAAGAACGATCAGGAGAGGATTTAAAATCCACAAACACCAGTCAAGTATTTGATAAATCTTTTTTTCACTCATCATCAGGCAATTAAATCAGGTATCACCTTGCCGCTCACATCGGTTAACCGGTAACGTCTTCCCTGGTTTTTAAAGGTGAATTTTTCATGGTCGATTCCCATCAGGTGCATTACTGTGGCCTGAAAATCGTGAACATGAACCGGCAGTTTGGTGATGTTGTAGCCAAAATCGTCGGTTTCGCCAAAAACACCAGGTTTTGTGCCACCGCCAGCCATAAAAATGGTAAAACATCGTGGATGATGGTCGCGTCCGTAATTATCTGGCGTTAATTTTCCCTGGCAATAATTTGTCCGGCCAAATTCACCTCCCCAAATCACCAGTGTTTCATCTAATAAACCCCGCTGTTTCAAATCTTTGATTAATGCTGCCGATGATTGGTCAACATCTTTACATTGACCTTCAATTTCTTTGGGTAAATTCCCGTGAGTGTCCCAACCCTGATGATACAACTGAACAAAACGAACTCCGTTTTCAGATAATTTACGCGCCAGCAAACAGTTTGCGGCATAAGTTCCGGGGACCAGACAATCGGCTCCATACATTTTTATGATCGATTCGGGCTCGTTTTGTAACGAAGTAATCTCGGGAACAGCCATTTGCATGCGGTAAGCCAGTTCGTACTGCTGAATTTTGGTTACAATTTCGGGGTCGCCAATATTTTTATAAGCCTCGTTATTTAATGCCGAAATTTCATCGAGCATCGCCCGCCGGTCGGTTCTGTTTATAAATTCAGGATCGGTCAGGTATTTTACCGGTTCTTCACCGCTGCTGAACTGAACACCCTGATGAATGGAGTCCAGAAACCCGTTACTCCATAATTTTGAATAAACTCCCTGTCCGTTTCCTTTTCCTTTGCTCAGTAATACACAGAATGCGGGCAGGTTTTTATTTTCGCTTCCCAAACCATAACTCAGCCACGAACCCATACTTGGTCGGTTCCCAACCTGCGCACCGGTCTGGAAAAATGTAAGCGCCGGATCGTGATTTATGGCTTCGGTAAACATCGATTTTACAATACATAATTCATCGCTCAAACCTGCAAGATGGGGCAATATTTCGCTAAACCAGGCGCCGTTGTTACCGTATTGGGCGAAACTAAATTTGCTGCCCGCCAGCGGAAATTTAGCCTGATTTGAAGTCATGCCGGTAAGTCTTTGCCCCATCCGAATACTTTCGGGCAACTCTTCACCCTGCATTTTTTGCAACAGAGGTTTATAATCAAATAATTCCAGTTGCGACGGGGCGCCATTCTGAAAGAGGTAAATTATTCGTTTTGCCTTGGGTGCAAAATGTGGCAGTACACCGGTAAAAAGTTCCTCTTCCTTTTTGCCTTCAAACAATCCCGGAATCAGGAGAGAACCCAATGCCAGCCCACCAACACCAAGACTCAACCTTGTTAAAAATTTGCGCCTGTTTTGGTTTAAAATATGTTCGTTGAATTCATTCATAATAATATTTTTTTTCATTTAGCTAGAACACTTCGACTACGCTCAGTGTGACTGTCATCCTGAGCGTAGTCGAAGGATGTTCTTTTGCTAAGTTCTTGTTATTGCTTCTTCCAAATTATAAATAACCAAAATGGTTTTCATCAATGCTCCGGTTTCCAGTGTATTGTATTCCACTTTCGGATGTTCAAATTCTCCAACTTCAAGTGTCGATTTTAACAAATCAGGATTTTCGCTGAAGTATTCCTGTTGTTTCCGGCAGTAATCCAGCAGTTTATCTTTTTCAAATTTTGTTGGTTTCCGTACTAAAATAACTTCAAAAGCCTGTTCAATTTTTTCATCGAGTTCATTTGTTGTTCCTGAAATATTTTCTGCCAATACCCGGCTAGCTTCCAAAACTGTTGGATCATTGAGCATTGTTAAAGCCTGTAACGGTGTATTTGTGCTGGTTCGTTTTCCTTCGCATTGATCACGGCTGCTTGCATCAAAAATCATCAGACTTGGAGGGGGAGCCGTTAATTTAAAAATGGTATATAATCCTCTTCGGTACAAGTTTGGTCCGCGATCCTGTTTGTAGCTTGCCAGCACTCCCCTGCCCGAAGTTGTACTTTCCCATACTCCTTTGGGTTGATAAGGTTTTACACTTGGCCCGCCAATTTCGGGGTTCAGCAATCCGCTGCTGCTTAATACCCAGTCTCGGACAATTTCAGCTTTAAATCGAAGTCTCGGAGCTCTTGAATAGTAAATGTTTTCAGGATCCATCTCCAACTGTTTCGAACTTACATTGCTTGATTGACAATAGGTATTGCTTGTAAGCATCTTTTTAATCAGGTATTTTACATCCCAGTTGTGTTCCATAAAATCAACTGCAAGCCAGTCGAGTAATTCGGGGTGCGAAGGTAAATCTCCCTGCAACCCATAATCAGTTGATGACTTAACAAGTCCTTTCCCAAAAATTTCCTGCCAGATAAAATTTACAAAAACCCGTGCAGTTAATGGATTCTTTTTATCGATGGCCCATTGCGCCAAACCCAGCCTGTTACGCGGAAAAGCTACTGTGTCGAACGGCATAACCGATTCAAGCGCAGTTGGTTTTACAAGTTCGTTCGTTGGTGCATCGTAACTTCCCCGGATTAAAATAAACGTGGGTTTTTTAACAATACTGTCGCCCATAACCGAAACCTGTAAAGGGATTGTGTCGCGAGTATTTATATACCTCATCAGGTTTTTCCTGTCCGCTTCGGTAATAAATAATTTTGGATTTTTTGCAGGAGTTGATTGGCTAACATCACCTTCGTACCCGATTTCCTTACTTTCATTAAAAAAAGCATACAACTGGTAATAGTCTTTCTGCGAAAACGGATCGTATTTATGGTCGTGACATTGTGCACATTCAATGGTAACACCCAAAACTGCTTTTCCAAAAGTATTTGTTTTATCGATGTTGTAGGAAACCCGGTATTCTTCGTCGATTACCCCACCCTCTTCGGTGTATTTATGATTTCGAAAAAAGGCTGTAGCCAGAATTGTTTCTTTGGTTGCGTTTGGTAATAAATCGCCGGCAATCTGGTAAGTCAAAAATTTGTCGTAAGAAATGTTTGTATTGAATGCGTTAATAACCCAGTCGCGCCAGGGCCACTGCGAGCGAATATTGTCATCCTGAAAACCATAAGAATCGGCGTAACGTGCCAGATCCATCCACAAAATTGCCATTTTCTCGCCGTAAGCCGGTTTTTGTAACAACGTGTCAATTAACTGACTGTACCAATCTTTGACCGAGGCATTTGTCCACCGGTTTATTTCACTGTAGGTTGGCGCAAGTCCTGTAATATCTGCAAAAGCCCTTTTAATGAGGGTTTCGCGGGATGCTTCATCATTTGCCTTTAATTTCTTCTTTTCAATTTTTTCGACAATAAAATTATCGATTTCATTTTTTACCCACTTTTCATCGTCAACTTCCGGGATTTCAGTTTTGACGGGAGGAATAAATGACCAGTGCTTTTCGTATTTGGCGCCCTCTTTTATCCAATGTTTGAAAACAGCGATTTCTTCAGGAGTCAATTGCGGCAGGTTACTTTCGGGCAAAGGCATCAACACTGCCGGGTCGGTTGACTCAATTCGTCTGATTAACTCACTTTCTTCGGGTGAACCGGGCACAATGGCAAAGTGACCTTTGTTTACCTGTAATTCGGCAAAAGCACCGGTTTGCAAATCCAGTCGTAAACCTGCTTTTCGGGTATTCGCATCGGGACCGTGACAAAGAAAACATTTGTCGGAAAGTATGGGGCGGATATCCCGATTGTATGAGATTTCAGTTTTTAGTTTACCCTGTTTTTGGTTTGACAGGTAATAAATACCAAACGACAGACTGGCAACCAGAATTACAATAATTGATATGGTGATTTGTTTTTTCATCGTATTTTAAATGGTTGAAGAACTACCCTTTACTTTATTTTTAGTCTTGATACTTAATTTAATTTCGTTTTGTTAACGCTGACAGGTCTAAAGACGCTGTCAGGTTTTATCAGGTTTTGATTATTAATGACTTGTCAGCGTGCGAAGCTCCTGACAACGTCAACAAAATACACTGTACTCAAATCTCAATACTTAAAATCACACCCTTGTAAACTTGTACGGATACACTTTCCCCGAAGCCCATTGCGCAACATAAATGCTGCCCTCGTCATCAACGCAGACATCGTGCGGGTTTTTGAATATTTTTTCGGCCTGGGACAGCGGATTTAATTTTCCATTTTCATATTTCGGCGCTGAACCACCCAAATTGGAGACAACTTTATTCTCCTTGTTAAGAATCGTAACAAACCCTGAATCTGCCTCACTCAAACTGGGTGACCTTAAAACTGCTGCATACAAATAATCACCTTTAATAACCGGCCGGCAAACACAGGCACCGGGCAGGTGAATAATTTCCATTAATTTTCCATCCAGCGAAAAACGTTTAAAGGCATTCCGGGTCCTGTCGGTGATAATTAGCGTTGGTGTTGTATTCCGGTAATCAATGCAAATTCCGTGGGCATTATCGAAAAATTGGTCACCTTCGCCTTTGCCGCCAAAAGAATTCTTTAAAACCCCTTTTTCGTCGTAATGCAAAATATGCTGGGCGCCATAACCATCGGCGATATAAAATTCGCCATTTTCAAGCACTGCCGTTTCTGTTGGAACGAATGCTTCCTTTTTCTGATAGGCCGGAATGTCAGCAGGTGCATCAATTGTCAGCAGAATTTTCCCATCGATGGTGGTTTTATAAACCTGGTGTTTCGCGGTGTCAGTAATAAATAAAAAGTCCTCTTTCCCTGTATTTTGAATTGTAAGTCCGTGAGCGCCGGGAAAATCAGTTCCCCAACTTTCGATATAACTTCCGCTTTTGTTGTAAATAATGACATTATTTTTGGTTTCGTTGGTGAGCAGAAGAATTCGCCCCTTTGCATCCTGAACCATTTCGTGACAATCGTTAACCGGCGTTTTCTCAGGATTGAGTGCTCCCCATTGCTTATTCAGCGTGTATGTCATCTCATTGTGACCATAAACCGGTTCTTTACTCCTGCTGAATAAATCTTTGGTTATCATTAAACCTACTGCCGAAAGGGTTGAGTTTCTTACGAAGAATCTTCTTTTCATGTTAATTTATTTAGGCCAAATTTAAACAATATAAGATATTAAAAGGTTTATTATAGATACCAACTTTTTCCGTTTTAACGAACAATTTATTGACCTTGTTTTTAATGCTATAGAATTAGAACTAATGAATATTTTTTTGAATGTAATTCAGTTGAGATGTACAAAATCTTTTAGAAATACTTTTACTCCGTTGAAAACGGCGATGCAGGCAGTCCATCTTTGCTGAAAAGGTTTGCTCCTTCGGGATAACAGGCCCAGGTATAACGGACAGCAATTGGTTTTTGAACTTTTTCGCTCCAGACAATCACCTTGTTACCCTTGATTTCGGCTTTGGCCCAGACAAACTGTTTGTCACTTTCCGCGATGGCAAATTGTTTCAATGCTTTCCCATCTTTTGAAACCAAGCCTCCTCCGCAATTATCAAAAGTGAGTAAAATTTTGTTGCTTTTTCTTTTCATCGATTTGTACACCGGGCCAAGTACGCTTGTTTTACATTTGTTGTAAGCACATTCAGCGGCAGCTATGGCAAACCGTTAGCCAACACTCTGTTTATTCTACGGATGTATGTCATTCCAGTCACCCAAATCAATATTGACAGTAAGTATTACATTTTCAACGAATTGTGCCGTTTTAAGTTGAGCATTTCTGAATGAAGCCCATACCATTCGTCAGAAGCTTTTATTTCCTTACTTTGAATTTCAGTAATGTATGTTTGGTTTTTGAATTTTTCGGCTTCAGTTAGATATTCCGGAAAAGATTTTAATGCTCCGGCGCTCATCCAGGCTTCGCCGGGACTGCCACCCACAGTGGCATTGATAATACCGATAAGCACGCCATATTTTTCAGAAAGACTGCGTGCAAAAAGTAAGCCACTGCTGAAAAATTGAGTATCGATTCAGGATTTACCGCTTCCCATTTCCGGAAAGAAAATCCTCTTGTGGCGCATTGAAATCGTATTTAAGTGGGTTTTAAAACTGCCGGATTTTGTTGTTTTCACAGTTGGCAATTTCGTTATAATACCTGTCAGTGAGACTGCTCATGGGCTATTCCATGTTCGATTGGCCAGAGCAAAGCCAAACATCGCCAAAATAAATATCTTTCAAAACTATCTCTTTATTCCCCAAAATCTTGATTTCAAAAGGGCCTCATGCACTTTGTGACGGAAGGATAATTTCCCATTTTTTATCAATTGCTGTAACTGTGGTAAAAGTACTGTTATTGAAATTTACGGTTACTTGTTCGCCAGCAGATGCGAAACCCCGGATTGTAACCGGTGTTTCGCGCTGAAGAATCATTCCGTTGCTTACTAATTTTGGCAGATGCACTTGTGAAAAAGATACCTGCGAAAACATAATGTTCAAAAGCAGAAAAAGGATGATGCTCCTGATTTTTATGGATTGTTTAATTAAAAGACCAATTGTTTTTGTCAAGTTCATGTTAAAAAATCTTGGTTTTTATCTTTACAAACATAAAACTTTTGGAATCTTCATCGATATTTTCTATCGCCGTTTTTCGCCATTTACCGGCAATTCAGAAAGAATCAGTTTTTTGCATTATTCAAATTTACCGGTAATTCCCGCCATTTACCGACCTTAAGGTTTCCTTAACAAAATTCTAATACTTTTTAACCAAAAATCGAGTAACCTTTGCACAAGTTTAAAGTCTATTATGACGAAAACAAAAACAGAAAAGTTTAAAAACAGAAAATATGAAAACTACAGTGAAACAATTAACAGCAGTAACATTAATCGCTCTTTTATTATTAGGTGGAAATGGTTATGCAAAAGGAACTCAGGCAAAAGCCTCAAGCCAGGAAACAGAAACTACGCTTCAGTTGGAAAAATGGATGACTGACGAAAGCGTTTGGAACTCAAAATCAACTTTCAACTTCGAAATTGACCAGGAAACAGAAACAGGTCTATCGCTCGAAAACTGGATGACCAAAGCAGAAACATGGAACTTAAATACCAATTTTACTAAAGAATCTGAAAGCATGATGGAATTGGAAAACTGGATGATTAGTGAGGAAATTTGGAATATTGAAAACAAAACGGGTGAAACAGAATTGGCACTCGAAAACTGGATGACAAATGAAAATGTTTGGAACAGGTAATTATTGAAAAACAGAAACGCGATTAGTTAATTTTGAGGGGTTGTCCGCCAACTGGCAGACAGCCCCTCGTCGTTTGCCACACCCAAAATACTTAAATACAATAGCTTTGCAGCATCTTCCATAATTTCAGGGGTGAGCACATCAGTTTTGTCTTTTGGGTGATGGTAATACACCGGGAAAACCGAACCGCTGGTCCACAGCGAAAGGGTTTTGATTCCTGCATTTTCGAAATTGGCCGCATCCGACCGCGGACGACCATAGCTTTTATGCCATTCCGAAGCTTCCATTTGCCGATGCAGGCAGGTATTGTTCACCTTTTCAAAATGACTGTAAATTTCAGGATAGCTTTTCCCTGATGAAACAAAAAATCCGGTTCCGTTGCCAACCATATCGAGGTTAATCATAAACACAGTTTTTTCAACCGGAAAAATGGGATTTTCAGCATAAAACTTACTGCCATACAAACCACATTCTTCTCCGCCAATCAAAATAAACAGTATCGAACGTTTTGGTTTAATTTCGGAAGAAGCCAAAGCTTTTGCTGCACCCATAATATCGGCTACTCCCGAAGCATTGTCGAGTGCGCCGGGGAAAAGTTCGCCCAGGTAACCCTGTCCATCGAGGTGGGCGCCAACAATGATTACTTCATTCTTAAGAACCGGGTCGGAACCTTCAATAGAACCAACTACATTGCAAGATTTTCCATCGGGGAAATGTTTTGTATTAGCCGAAATCGAAACTGTCAGTTTTGCGTCGAGTTCAAACGATGGCTGTTTAAATTCTGATAGTTGTTTTTTCACTTCCTTGTAATCTTTTCCAGCACTTGCAAAAATCTGTTCAGTCACTTTTTCGCTGATGTGGGCGTACACAAAATTCTCAAGGTAAGATGTGTTCGGATTGGCAATGGTACCCACATACAACAATCCTTTTGCACCGTGTTCCAAGGCATTTTTAAACTTGTAACGGTGGTATGAGTAAGGAGTCCAGCGTGCCTGAACCGAATCGTTTTTTGTATAGGGAATGCCGGTTTCCATAATAAGGATTTTTCCTTTTACATCCACATTTTTATAGTCATCGTAACCCAATTCGGGCGCAGTAATTCCAAGACCCACATAAACCATTTCTCCTGAAATCGTGCCCGATGCCGAATTTGAACCGGGCATGAAATCATCGGGGAACTGCAGTTCGGTTTTTGCCCCATTTTGCGTTTTTAAAATCACACTTCCCTTTGAATAAACTTCGGAATAAGCATTGACGAAATACTGGTACCAGCTTCCGTTGTTGCCGGGTTTAACTCCCCACGATTCCATTTGGGATGCACACCATTTGGCCGATTCAAGGTATTCCGTAGAACCCGAAAGCCGTCCTTTATATTTTTCTGAACTCAGTTCTTCGGCAATATTCAGCAAATCGTGACTGGAAATGGAGTGAAAGGTTTTGAGTATTTTTTCCGTTTCAATGTTTTGCGAGTAACCGTTACAAATAAAAAAGAGTAAAATGGATGTATTTATAAGAATTTTCAATCTCATTGTTCTGAAATTAATAATGTTGAACCGCTAAAAGTATAAAAAATGAAATTGAATTGCCTGTATCGATTTTCATTTAAAAAATATGCCGTAAATTTCACCATCATTAATATAAATCAAGCGAATATGAACATGAAAATTATCAGGGGAACTGTTTTTGGCGGGATTGCATTTTTCCTGCTTGGTTGGCTGGTTTGGGGCATTCTGTTAGCTGAGACAATGAAACCGATGTACGACACAACACTGAATCGTGCTGAAAATGAAATGATTTGGTGGGCAATGATTTTATCGAACCTGGTTTTCGCTCTTCTGGTTACGCTGGCCTTGAATTGGTCAGGCGCTAAAAATTTGGCGGACGGATTGAAGATCGGTACACTTGTGGGCGCTCTTTATGCTTTAAGTGTTGACTTGGGAATGTTTTCCATGACAACGATGATCAACGATATGACAGGTGTTGTTGTCGATACATTAGCTTATGCAGTGGTAACGGCAGTTGCGGGATTGGTTATCGTTTTAACATGGGGAAAGGAAAAAACCACCTGATTTTTTTGAAAAATACTTCTGAACAGAAATATAAAGCGCTTGTCTTATGACAGGCACTTTTTTTATCCCCCTACTTCAACTTCAATTCCATATTTTCCAAAAATTTCGGCAGCGGATTTAATTTCATCGGCTGTTGGTTCTTCCATTGCGTCCGAATCGTAAAACATCTCCAGCTTTTTGTATTTCCCGCTGGCAATGTTGTGATAAGGAAGCAAATTCACCAGTGGCCTTCCGGGTGTCGCGGTTTCCGAACCGCGATTTTTAAATGGCAGCTTGGTAATAAACTCTGCCATCCCCGTTATTTCTTCAACCCCGGTATTTACGTTTTTAATAAAAGGAATCCGGATATTGATATTCGCACCTGTTTCGGCAAGTATTTTCAGATTTTTCAGAATCAACCGGTTGTCAACACCTGTCCATTTTTTATGCTGAACGGGGTCCATCACTTTCAGGTCGAACAAAAACAAATCGGTATGTTTTGCAACTTCCAGAAGCGTTTCGGTTGAAGCAAAACCACAAGTATCCACTGCGCGGTGAAGTCCTTTTTCGCCGCAGGCTTTTAGCATTTCAATCAAAAATTCAGGGTGCATCAGCGGCTCACCCCCCGAAAAAGTAACGCCACCATTTGAGTGTTCAATATGCACCCGCTCGCGTTCAATAATCTTCATTAAATCTTCAACTCCATATAGTTTCCCTGACATTTCAATGGCTTTTGTGGGGCAGGATTCGGCACATTTCCCACACAAATTGCAGGCTGCTGTATCGGTTATAATTCCTTCGGGGGTCAATTTCAGCGCGTTATTGGGGCAAACTTCAATGCAATCCTGCGCCCCGATACATTTCGATGCGGTGTACAATTTCTGCACTCCCGGCGACTGGCTTTCGGGGTTGTGGCACCACTGGCATTTCAGCGGACAGCCCTTCATAAAAATGGTAATCCTGATGCCCGGCCCATCGTTAATGGAGTAGCGGCGAATATCGAAAATAAGCGGTGTCATTTTTTCGTAGTGATTGCTTGGACCGACATTATTTGATTACCTCAATTTTATCGAAATAAATGTTTATCATGTTATTGTTATCGATTAGATTTTTAACATCGTCCCAGATATTTGATATTTTTTCATGAAAATCCCTCATTTTGAGGTTTCCAAATTTTATATGAATCACTTTAGGAGGAGTCCCTTCAATAAGCGCTTTCAAGGAGAAATCGGCATCCTTAGTCACAATTATCAAATTGTTTTCTTTTGCGTAATTCCATATTTGCTGGTCGCTCCATTTATCATTGAGATCAAAAACATGGATATAATCTGAATTATTCCACAAACCAAAAAAATAAGGCAGGTTTGCATCGATTATAAATCGGGCCATTATGCAATTGCTTTAATAGAATATTGATGTCCCATTAAATCGGCAGCAAATTTTAAACATGCATCAATATCTTCGGGAACTAAAGAAGGGTATTGTTTCAGAATTTCTTCCCTGGTTTCACCGGCACTTAAAAATTCCAAGATGGTTTGAACTGTTATTCTTTTGCCCCTTATTGCTGGTTTTCCGTTACAAACCTCTGCCTCTACTGTAATTCTGCTAATTAAAGTTTCCATAATCGCTAATATTAAATTCAAAAATATTGAAATTAATCGTATAATTCAACTGATAATCATAACAATCTAATTATCAGATGTTAGCTTTTTCTAAAAAGTCTTGATACTTGTGTCTGAAAATCCAATTGTCTGAATTAAAAATTCTCATTTTCCGTCCTCTCAATCACCTCATTTTGCAAATCAGCGTTCATATCGTTGAAGTAGTCGCTATAGCCAGCCATACGAACAAGCAAATCGCGGTAATCTTCGGGACAGGCTTGTGCCGCCAGCAAAGTAGCGGTGTCAACCACGTTAAACTGAATGTGGTGACCGCCCAGCGAAAAGTAACTCCGGATGAGGTGGCCCAGTTTTTCGATGTCTTTTTCGCGTTTCAGCAGGCTCGGCACAAAACGCAGATTGAGCAAAGTTCCGCCCGATTTTATCTGATCGAGTTTGCCCAGCGAACGGATGACGTTTGTGGGTCCGTGCGTGTCGCAGCCGTGTGAAGGTGAAGTTCCGTCAGAAATCGATTTTCCAGAAAAACGCCCGTTAGGAGTGGCGCCCAACACTTTGCCAAAATACACGTGGCAGGTGGTTGAGAGCATATTCAGATGAAAAGATTCTCCTTTTGTATTCGGTTTTCCGTCGATGACAGCCAGCAAATCATTATAAACCCGCACAGCAATTGTATCGGCAGTTTCGTCGTCGTTGCCAAAAAATGGAGTATAATTGATGATGCGTTGTCTGAGCTTTTCTTCGCCTGCGAAGTTTTTCGAAACCGCGTTCAGCAAAGCGTCCATGCTAAATGTTTTCTCCTCGTAAACATGTTTTTTCAATACCGAAAGACTATCGGTTACTGTACCCAAACCTGTACACTGAATATAGTTGGTGTTGTACCGCGGGCCGCCGTTGTAGTAATCTTTTCCTTTCTGAATACAATCTTCAATCACCACCGAAAGAAAAGGCGCGGGTGCGTAACGGGCAAACATCCTGTCGATGTAATTGCTCACGCGGATTTTCTGGTCAACCACAAAATTGAGTTGTGTCAGAAAAGCGTCGTACAGTTCCTCAAAATTCTGAAAGCTGCGTGGGTCGCCGGTTTCGATACCTGCTTTTTTGCCTGTCAGCGGATCGATACCATTGTTAAGCGTAATTTCGAGAATTTTCGGAACATTCAGGTAGCCGGTTAAAACATAGGCTTCCTTACCAAAAGCGCCCACTTCGATGCAGCCGCTGCAACCGCCTTCGTATGCGTCCTGCAGCGATTTTCCCTGTCGCAGCAGTTCCTGCACATAAATATCAGGATTAAAAACCGATGGGTAGCCGTGTCCCTGGCGAATGAGTTTACTTGCAGCATTCAAAAAACTGTCGGGTGTTTTTTTGCTGATGTGAACCGAATTGCCGGGTTGCAAAATATGGAGTTCCTCAATTACTTCGAGCATGAGGTACGACATTGCGCTGACTCCGTCAGTTCCGTCGGAGCGCAAACCGCCAATGTTGATGTTGGTAAAATCGTTAAAAGTACCGCTTTCACGTGCAGTTATGCCCACTTTTGGCGGTGCGGGATGGTTGTTCACTTTTATCCAGAAACAACTGATTAACTCTTTTGCCTCATCTCGGGTTAGGGTTCCTTCGGCAATTTCCTTTTCGTAGAAAGGTTGCAGGTGCTGGTCGAAATGACCGGGGTTCATGGCATCCCAGCCGTTGAGTTCGGTGATGGTTCCAAGGTGAACAAACCAGTACATCTGAATAGCTTCCCACAAATTTTGAGGTGCATGAGCCGGAATACGGCGACAAACTTTAGCCATTTTTTTCAACTCGGTAAAGCGTTGAGGGTTGGTTTCTGTTTCGGCCATTTTTTCAGCCAAATCAGCGTGACGTTTAGCAAAAACAATTGCAGCATCACACGAAATGGCCATTGCTTTCAGCTCTTCCAGCTTTTCGGTGGCTTCGGGGTCGTTTAAAAAATCGAGCCGCGCGATGTGGTCTTCAATCTCCTTTTTAAAATCGAGCATTCCTTTCCGGTAAATTTTCCCGTCGAGGGTGGTGTGCCCGGGAGCGCGCTGCTCCATAAACTCGGTAAAAACGCCGGCTTCGTAAGCAGCTTTCCATTCAGTGGGAACATGTCTGAAAATACGTTCGCGCATGGTTCGGCCTTTCCAGTAGGGAATCACTTCGCGTTCGTAAGTGTCAATATCTTCCTGCAGAATGATGTAGCGTTGCTGGTCGCGCGAATTCAGCACATGAAAATCTTCCACGCTGTGACAGGTAAGTTCGGGGAAAGTGGGCACTGATTTTGGAGCCGGGCCGCGTTCGCCAACAATCAATTCATCTGCCCCGATATAAATGGTTTTTTGTTTGCAGATTTCGACGAAGTTCAAAGCGCGCATCATTGGCACTGAATATTTTCCTTCGTTTTCTTTATAAAAAGCTGTGGTAATCAACGCCCTTTCAATCGAAAGCGATTCCTGTGTTTCAACGCTTTGTTTGCGTAACCGGCGAATACGGTCGTTCATTCCGGGGAGTGCGTTCTTTTTTTCGGGATTGTAAAAATTGCCTTCAGTGCCTGCCGAACGTTCGGGATATTTTGTTGATTTTATTATTGTGGCATTCATTTCTAAACAATTAAAAATGAGAAATTTAAAATTAAAAATTCAGGAATATTGAAAAGGTTTTATTCTCCCCCGCGAGGGAGTCCGGAGGGGGCTTCTATAACATCAAACAGCAAAACAGGCAGCGGTAAGCACCGGGTAAATTTGTTTTATGCGGTTTTGAAGCCATTTTAAATGATTTTAATTTCGAAGTAAAATTACTGATTTGTTGCGATTATTCAAATAAAATTGTATTTTATTCAAAATGAGTTCTATATCAATATTCACTGATACTTTGTGAATTACAAAAAATTAAGGTCATGTCTAAAATTCGAAAAAGCAGTCATTTTGTTAACATCAATTTAAATGTGCGCGGGTTGGTTCAATCGGCAACATTATTAATTAACGAACGCAGTAACGAACTGATAAAGAAAGGAATTACCGTTTACAAACTAGGACTGGGACAATCTCCCTTTCCGGTACCGGATATTATACAGGAAGCTTTGAGAAGAAATGCGCATCAAAAGGACTATTTGCCGGTTAAAGGACTTTTGCCCTTGCGCGAAGCAATTTCAGAATTTAATTTCAGGAGGCAGGGGATAAAATGTTCGGCAGAGGATATTATGATTGGTCCCGGTTCGAAAGAACTGATTTTTATTTTACAATTGGTTTATTATGGGGAACTGATAATTCCAACACCCAGTTGGGTATCGTATTCACCGCAGGCACGAATTGCGGGCAGGCATGTTACCTGGGTTCCAACCACCGAAGAAAATGACTGGCGCCTGAGCCCCGAAAAATTGGATATTATTTGTCGTTCCGATCCTGACAGGCCGCGGGTTGTAATTTTAAATTATCCATCAAATCCAACCGGTTCAACATATCCAAAAGCAAGGTTAAAAAAGCTGGCTGAAGTTGCCAGAAAATATAACATCATATTAATTTCCGACGAAATTTACGGGTTAATCGACCATTCCGGAGAACATATTTCCATTGCAAAGTATTATCCTGAAGGAACGATTATCAGTAGTGGATTGAGCAAATGGGCAGGCGCCGGTGGTTGGCGTTTAGGGACTTTTACATTTCCTGAAAATTTGCGCTGGTTACAAAATGCCATGGCCATTGTTGCAAGCGAAACCTATACTTCCACAAGCGCCCCAATTCAATATGCTGCAATAACCGCATTTCAGGATCACCCTGAAATTGACAACTATTTGCATCATGTACGAAGAGTCCTTAAAACACTTGGGAATTATATGGCTAACCGGTTAAAAGCTAAAAATATTTCGATGCCATCACCCAAAGGAGGGTTTTATTTATTTCTCAATTTTCAGTTTTATCGCAATAAACTTGCTACAAAAGGGATTTTAACTTCGTTCGAAATGTGCGAAACCCTTTTAAAGGAAACAGGGATTGCTGTTTTGCCCGGCAGTGATTTTGGACGGCAACCCGAAGAATTGACCTGTCGTTTAGCGTATGTTGATTTCGATGGCAAAATGGTTTTGAATAAAGCGATGACTGAATATGATTCAACTCCTCTTGATGATGTTTTTCTCATAAAATATTGCGGTAAAATGATAGATGCGTTGACCAAAATGGAAAACTGGCTGGATAACTTATAAATATTTTCATAAAAACCGCCCGGAAACTTTCGGGCGGTTTTTGCTTTTTAAATCCGCAGGTAATTATGCAGCAATTTCAACCGGTTTCTTTAAGTTAATTTTTACCGGAGTCGGGTTTATCAAATTGTCATTTACCGGGCAGCGGTTTTCAATAATTTCGAGCCACTTTGCAAGCGTTTGCTGGTCGGTGTCGGCATCGGGAATAATATTTACCCTTATTTCCTTATAGCCTGCACGGTCATTGGTTGGTTGACCAAAAACTTTTGCAGGATTGAGGTCGCCATCCAACTCAATTCTCAAACTGTTTAATTTGAACTTTAATTCTTTGGCAATAATATGCCCCATTACATTTAAGCATCCGGCATACGCCGCCAGAAGAAACTCCACCGGATTCGCTGCATGGTCCGTACCGCCTAATCCCTCCGGTTCGTCGATGGTTAATGTAAACTGGCGTGTTTTTGCCACAAATTTTGTTGGGTTTTCATTTTGTCCTGTTACTGAGAAATTTAAATCTGCCATAATTATTATTTATTTTTAAAATGTTTGTTATTAAGCTACTGCACCCTCAACTGCATTAATTTTACCGGTTTTTACATCGAAAATATATCCATAAATGGAAACGGTTTTGGAAACCAGTGGGTGTTTGCGGATGCG
>Ga0210024_1001992_pt1 | contig 17964 bp, 15 predicted proteins | sample CryGeymeta201525_FD_183988 | JGI IMG/M metagenome (GOLD analysis project Ga0210024, IMG submission 183988) | Groundwater microbial communities from Crystal Geyser aquifers in Utah, USA - Crystal Geyser metaG 2015-25 (SPAdes) (version 2) | ecosystem: Environmental > Aquatic > Deep subsurface >... | reverse complement strand
ACATCGTTTGGAGAAGAAAACTGGCGTTCAGTATTTGCGTTTGGTGCAAATTTATTAACCCTGACCCCCGCATTTTCAGGGGAACTTCCAATATTTATTTCAGGAACAAAAACCAATGGGTCGCCATTTCTTTGTTTCAAAGGAGTTCCATTAATTGCATATTGCTGCCCTACCATAAAGCCCTGGTTAAATCCCAGTTCAGCTCTGTTTCGATCATCATAAAAGCGGGCATCGTTCTCCTGATCAAAAGTTTCATAGAAAGTTTTAGTGGTTGACGGGCCATTCCATAAACTATTTATGTTCCCAAAAGTCTGACTGTAATGCAGTGTAAAATTCACCCAAACACTGCCACTTCCCATGTCAACCTTGTCGTCCATAGGAACCCGCAGAATAAATTCTGAATGTTCAGCTACATTTTTCTGGAACATTTCCCAGTAATCATTGGCAACGGCATAGGTGCCAGAGTTTATCAATTCATCGCAATACTGGATAGCTTCTGTCCATTTTGCCTCACCCCCATATACTTCGTAGTTCAGATAAATTTTAGCTAACAAAGCTTGTGCAGCTCCTTTTGTTACTCTTTCGGAACCTACTTCTGCTTTGGTTTTTAAATTGGGTAGAATTGCAGTTAATTCACCTATAATATAATCGGCAGCTTCTTTGCTGGTTAATACAACCGGAGAAACGGAGAAGTCCACTTCATCCGCTTCGCGGAAAGGAACCTGACCGTAAAGGTCGTTGATTAAATACATATAATATGCGCGTAAAAAACGGGCTTCGTTAATGTATTGCTCAGTTGTTGCATTTTGGTTAAACTGCCCGATGTAATAAATAGCTGTATTTGCGCGTGAAACTCCCTGGCTTAAAGCATCCCAAACGTTTTTCATTCGTCCATGGTCTGCTGTCCAGGTTTGCAAATGCAATTGTTGCCAGTCGCCATTATCATACCAGTCGGTACCTCGTGTCGGAATTATAACTTCATCGGTAGAAACTTCCTGGAGCGCCCAATAGTCATACCATTCAATAGTCCTTCTCAAACTTCCATAAGGAGGATTTATCAGCGATTCAATATTTTGCGGATTATTTACCAAATCAGCACCCAATTGTTCATCTAAAACATTTTCTACTAAATCGGTGCAGCTCATCGTACTTAATAAACCAAATACGGTAAAGAATAATATAAATTTATATTTTTTCATTTTTTTCAGATTTAAGTTCTTAAAATTGAAGATTTACACCAAAAGTAAATGTACGTGGTTTAGGATAAGACGTGTAATCCATTCCCATTGAAGGAACTCCTGCTTCAGAAGCATCTGTGCTAACTTCAGGATCAAATCCGGTATAATCGGTAAATAACAATAAGTTATTCCCGGTTACGTAAATCCGGGCTTTTCCCAGCCAATCAATTGATTTCGTGTCGAATGTATAACCGACAGTAACATTTGATAATCTTAAGAACGAAGCGTCTTCAATAAAACGCGAAGAGAATGCATTTGAATTATCCGGGCTTTCCTTTGATTCCAGAACAGCCTTTGTTACGTTGTTTCCTTTGTCAAGCGGGCCTTTTAAAAATAAAGCATTTGCAGTATTATTATAAACCTTGCTTCCTGCGGATCCGTACCAGAACATACTAAAATCGAATTCCTTATACTTTAGATTTGTACTTAAACTGTATGTAAAATCAGGTAATGCAGAGCCTAAATATTCTTTTACTTCCACTCCGTCGGCATCTTTTTTATAAATACTCATTCCGTTGGCATCCAACCCTTCATAAACCATCCCATAGAATGTCCCTACCGGCTGGCCATTGGTAATAATCTGGACCCGGGTCCCGGAAAGCCCCTGTCCGCTGGCATTGCCGGTTTCAATTAACTTAACCGGCAGGTCTTTTACTTCATTTTTAATAAAAGCAAAATTGCCGCCAATCTCCCACCTTAAATCTTTTTTATCCATTAACAAGCCATTTAACCCAAGTTCAACGCCATTGTTAATAATCCTTAAATCAGGCACATTTTGCCACTGGGTTTGAGCAGCGGCTGGTGCTTTTGAAGGTACTTCAAGCAAAACATCGCGGGTTGTTTTATTAAAAACATCAATCGTTCCCGACAGGCGGTTATCATAAAAACCAAAATCAATCCCAAAATTGGTTTGCATGGTAGTTTCCCACTGTATATCAGGATTTGGAGTTCTCAGGAAAGTAATCCCGGGACTTAATGTCCCATTGAAATAACCGTTGGCCGAAGGTGTTGTACCTACTGCCAGCAAAGAAATTTTATCGGGGATTTCCTGATTACCTGTTAATCCCCAACCCAATCGAACTTTCAGAGTACTTAATTTTTCTATTCCTTGTAAAAAGCTTTCTTCTGAAACTCTCCAGGCAAAAGCAGCAGACGGGAAGAAGCCGTACTTTTTGTTTTCACCAAATTTGGAAGAACCATCAGCACGACCTGTGGCAGTAAAAAGATATTTACTTTGAAAACTATAGTTGACACGTCCGAAAAAGGATTGCAACTCACGTTTATAGGCTGAGGAATTTACATCGGCAGCAGAAAAATTTCCGTATTGAAGATTATTGGTATATAAAATGTCGTCAACTTCAAATCCGTTTACATTCATCTCGCTGGTAGTAACTTTTATATATTGATAAGCGTGCCCCGCCAGAAAATTGAACCGATGATCTTCGTTGATATCTTTCAAATAAGTAATATAATTCTCAACCAGGCGATTATTGGCCGTAATTCCATTTATATCGGCTTCACCCTTATTTCCAAGATAATTTAATTGCTTGTCCTGATTTACCCTTCGTTCAGCGACAGTGCGATCCAATCCGATATTTAATTTATAGGTAAGGTTTTTTACAATTTCAAAATCAGCCGACATATTAGCCAGTATCCTGTCTGTTTGTGTTTCATCATTTACCAAATTGATCATTGCAACCGGGTTGCGCTGATCCTTATCGTGTTGGTAATAACTTCCATCGGGATTAAAAATCGGATAGGTTGGATTAAGTTTTAGTGAAGTTAAAATAAGATCACCTTCAAATCCTCCAGTTTCCGAAATTGGTGCACGATAGTCTTCCACATGAGAAGCAATTAAGCTACCAACCAAATTCAGGCGGTCATTAAAAGCTTTTTGTGAAACTTTTATTTTACCATTCATTTTTTGAATACCCGTTGATTTTACAATTCCTTCCTGATCGAGGTATCCCAAAGAGGTCTGATAATTAAATTTTCCCGTACCGCCACCATAAGCTAAATTATGGCTTTGCGTAATTCCGGTAGAATATATTTCATCTTGCCAATCGTTGCTTGCTCCCAAATCGAGTAATTTTGAACCATTGGGTTTTGTATATGAGCGGAATTCGGCGGCGGAAAGCAAATCCATTTTTTCCCGAATTTGAGAAACCCCCATGTACCCGTCGTAATTAATAGTCCCTTCGCCACTTTTGCCTTTTTTTGTTGTAATAATTACCACGCCGTTAGCGCCGCGGGCTCCGTAAATAGCCGTAGAAGAGGCATCTTTCAAAATGTCGATGGTTTCAATATCTTCCGGATTCAAAAAGCTGATTGGATTTTTGTTTGAAGACTCATTGATACCAGCAGCTGTACCTCCGTTTGGTGTAATGTCAGCATTGTCGAGTGGAATACCGTCAACAACATAAAGTGGTTCCTGACCGGACCGAATGGAATTGGATCCACGGATACGTACAGACATGCCAGAGCCTGGCTCACCATTATTTTGTGTTATATTAACCCCTGAAACACGGCCTTGCATCATTTCAATTGGTGAACCGGCAACACTTTTGTTCATGTTCTCTTCGGTTAAACGGTCGGTCGCGCCGGTTTGATCGATTTTACGCTGAACACCATAACCAACAGCAATTACTTCTTCAAGTTCCAACACTTCTTCCTGTAAAATAATGCTAAACAACGTTTGGGTACCAATTTCTATTTCCTTTGTTTGGAAACCAATATATGAGAAAACAAGAGTTTTGGCATCCGCAGGAACTTCAAGTGTAAAACTTCCCTCAAAATTACTGGTAGTTCCGATAGTGGTTTCCTTAACATAAATGGTAACCCCAACCAATGGTTCACCTTTTGAATCGTTTACAATACCGTTTAATTCTTTGGTTTGTTGTACACTATTGATTGGTACATTTGCAGGTTTTGCGGTTATTGCTATCTGACGATCGCTAATCACAAAAGATAGGTTAGTTTTTTGAAAAGCCTGGTCAAGAACAGCATTTACAGTTGCATCATCTGCATTTACCGAAACGGTTTTTGAAACATCAACCATATCATCGGAATAGACAATAATGAATTCACTGTTTTTCTCAATTTCATCGAAAACCTGTTTAAGGGTCACATTTTTAAGCTCCATCGAAAACCTGGCCTTTTGAGAATACAAATTCCCCGCCGAGGCAATCATTGTTGTTAATATGAGAAGTAATGTTAGCCTCATAATTAGCAATGTTTTTTTTACACAGCGGAATTTGCCGCTTCTGTTCAACTTACAATTTTTATTCATAAATTTACATGTTTTGTTAATTACATCAATTAATAAATTCTCCAGAGCCGGCGAATGGTACGAACATTTTCCGGTTCTTTTTTTAGATTTTTTTTAGATTTTTTACATAGGCTATTTTTTAGATTCAATAATAAAATAATTTCCATTTTTTTGCTTGCCCCAGTCGATGGGTACAGTTAGCTGAATAACATCCAGGACTTCTGAAAGGCTATTTTTTAAATCAAGTTTTCCGGAAATTTTATGGCTCCCAAGAAGTGGATCTTTAATCTGAATGGTATTGTTATAATATCTTTCCAGTTTTCGCAGGACATTGATTAGATCCTCTTTTTCAAATTTCAGCATTCCGTCTTTCCACGAAGTATAAACCGAAACATCAACTTCGCTAACCCGGCCTACTCCCTCAACTTTATTGATTTGGAACCTCTGATTTGGTTCAAGATAAAATTTTTCCTTTCCGGCAAAAAATCCTTCTTTTTTTACCTTTAAACTTACTTTTCCGTTTACAAGTATTGTTTCAAAATTTTTATCATCGGCATAAGCCGACACATCGAAACTTGTTCCCAATACCTCAATATCGATATAATCCGTACGCACAATAAACGGATTTTTTTCATTATGGGCTACTTCGAAAAACGCCTCCCCAAATAAAAGTACTTCGCGAATTTTACGATCAAAAGTGGAAGGGTACATCAATTGACTTCCGGCATTTAGCCAAATTTTGGTGCCATCGCTCAAGGTAATTAGCGAACTTTTACCATAAGGCATAACAATGCGGTTCATTTCAGTCTTATTGTTTGTTACTTCCTGAACCAGCGTATCGTTATTAACAATGATTTTGTCGCCTGTTGAATTGTACTTTATTTCAGAGTCTTTTTGGTCAAGCGGAACCGAGCGCCCATCTGACAGGATAATCTGAGCTTCGTCAGTATTTATGAGTGGGGTTCCGCCGGTAATTTGAAATTCCCGGGTTTTGGATTCCTGATAAAAATAATAACTCAAGGCTCCTGAAATAAAAACAACAATTATTAAGGCTGCATATTTTAGCAAATTAAATACACCCAATTGTTTCTTCTTAAAAGAGTTATGTTTTATACGATCCCACATTAAAAAGATTTCTTCATTTGTTAATTGGTTTTGTTGAATCCCAAAATGATTGAAAATCTCAACTGCCTCATTTATCTCCTTCTGCTGGGCAGGATTATTTTTGAAGTATTCCTCCCAAAAATTAACCGAAGTTGTATCTGTTTTCAAAATCCAACGAATAAAAGTATCGTCATTAAGAAAATCGGTTGAATTATATTCTGAAAATTTATTCATAATCTTAGTGTTCTTTATATATAAGACAGAAAGTTTCCAAGTGTTGATACTTTTATCCTTCTTTTTAATATGTTCCAAAACATATTATTTTCTGCCAAAAAAAAATAGCTAGATATTTTTGATGTGTTTTTTATCGAGATGCATAACATCCCGTATTTTTTGGATTGCCCTGAACACAAGAGCACGCGATGACTGTTCGTTTAAATGTAAAACCTGGGCAATTTCTTTATGGTTCAATCCCAGATTAAACCTTAGATAAAGAGCCTCCTTTTGTCTGTTAGTTAGGGTTTGGATGGCTGATTGCACTTCATGCCTTTTTAACGAATGTATGTCGTTTTCGTTTTCAAAAGTATTAAAGTTTTGAAATTCAATCTCAAACCTATAATCTCCGCTTTCAATTATTTCCTCAAATTTGTTCCTTTTGATTGATTCCATGAATATTTTTCTTTTGAGCGACTTTAACAAGTAGCCTTTCACGTGTTGGATGTCTGAAAGTCTTGTCCTTGTTTGAATAAAAGTGATAAAAATATCCTGAATACAATCCTTGACCAGATTTTTGTCGACAGTAAATTTACATCCGAAATCGTATAATGTATTTACATTATTCAGATAAATTCCGGAAAGCGAATGTAAATCACCTTCTAAAAAATTTTTCCATAACAATGGTTCATTTATTTCTGATTTATTTTGCATGTTTTTTTTGCTGTTAAACAAACATCCAGCGAAGTTAAATATTTATAGGATGTAAAAAAAAACAGTATTGATTCAAGTTTTCAAATCATGTCAGAAAAAAAACGCATCCTGAATATCCTTTTCTGGTCTGTGGTTTCGGCAGCTTTTATTGGGCCGGGAACCATTACAACCGCCACCAAATCGGGCGCTGAATTTGGAATGGAGTTACTTTGGGCACTGCTTTTTTCAACTTTTGCCTGTTTGTTGTTGCAGGAGGCAGCCGCCCGGTTAACCATTGTTTCGGGCAAAAATCTTGAACTGGCAATCGTAAAACAGTTTGAAAAAAGCAACTCAAAAATAATTGTTTTTCTGCTGGTTTTGGGTGCAATTGTTCTGGGAGCAGCGGCTTACGAAATGGGAAACCTTTTAGGCGCTGTGGCAAGGTTCCTTCTTATTTTTAATGTTCCATCGTATATTTTGATTTTAATAATCGGAGGTGTTGCTGCAATTATTTTAAATATTCCTTCGCTTAAAATAATCTCAACAATAATGGGATTTGCAGTTGTAATTATGGGAATCGGATTCTTAATTACCGCCATTCTAATTCAACCTTCTTTGAAAATATTTCTGACTCCTATTCCGGTGATTCAGGAAAAGATATTAGCCACAATATGTTTATGGGTTCGATCATTATTGGGCTGGGTTCAAAGAAATTACAAAAACCTGATAAATCGCAATGATATTAAGTCGGTACTCTAAAATTCAACTGTTTACAAAAATAATTTGGGAAAATTTATATCTTGCAATTTAAAATACCCGAAATGAAAAAACCATTTTCTCCTGTTCTTTTAATCCTGTTTTTAACAATTCTATACTTTGATTCATTTTCCCAAACCAATGAAAAAGCAATCGGTAACTGGAGTGGAAAATTGGATTTACCCACCGCAAAACTGGAAATCATCTTTAAAATTACGGAAGATGAAAGTGGAAAACTATCCACAAAAATGGATGTTCCCATGCAGGGGGCAAAAGATTTGCCGGTGACCGAAACAGTTGTAACCGGCGATAGTTTGTATCTAACGGTTGCAATGATAATGGGAAAATATTCAGGAATGTTTACGACAGACACTATTATTGAAGGAACATGGAAACAAAGCGGAGTAACTTTTCCGCTCACTTTAAAAAAAACAATTACAATTACTGAACTTAAAAGGCCGCAAACTCCAAAAAGACCATTTCCTTATAACGAAGAAGAAGTGGTTTATGTAAATAAAAAAGCAGGTATAAAACTCGCCGGCACTTTGACTTTTCCACAAAATGGCGAAAACTTACCGTCGGTAATTCTGATTACAGGTTCAGGTGCGCAGGATCGCGATGAGACGATTTTCGAACATCGTCCGTTTTTAGTGATTGCCGATTTTCTCACCCGAAACGGGTTTGCAGTTTTACGCGTTGACGACCGTGGCGTTGGCAGTTCGGAAGGTAAATTGGGTGAGGCAACCAGCGAGGATTTTGCAGGCGATGTGCTGGCAGGATTTGAATTTTTAAAAACCAGAAAAGAGATAAACCCATCAAAAATAGGATTAATTGGGCACAGTGAAGGTGGTTTAATTGCACCGATGGTTGCAACAAAATCAAAAGATGTTGCTTTTATTGTTCTACTTGCAGGTCCCGGAATTATTGGCCAACAAATTTTATACGAACAGGAAAAACTGATAAACAAAGCTGCGGGAATGACGGACGACCAGGCACAGCAGAACAAAAAAAAGCAGGAAGTCATTTTTAATATTATTTTAACTGAAACAGATTCGGCGAAAAGAACTGACCGGTTGCAAAAGACATTTACCAACGGAATGTATTTTATGATGACTGATGAACAGAAAAAAGCAATCGACAGCCAGATAAAATCAGTTGACAACGTATGGTTCAAGTTTTTCCTGCAATACGATCCCTACCCTACTTTGGTAAAACTTCGGTGTCCGGTGTTGGCCCTGAATGGCGAAAAAGATTTGCAGGTTCCGTCAAAACCAAACTTGGCTGCCATTGAAAAAGCGCTCACTGAAGGTGGAAACCCAAACTTTAAAACTATGGAATTGCCCGGGTTGAACCACCTTTTTCAAACTTGTGAAACAGGATCAATAAATGAGTATGCACAGATTGAAGAAACCATTTCGCCGACCGTTTTGGAAATTTTACGGGATTGGATTGCTAATTCCGGATTAAAAAACTAATTTTAGCCTGATTTACAAACCAATACCTTTGTTATGAAAACTGTTTTTATCCTTTCCACGCTGCTGGTGTTTTCCATAACCAGTTTTGGCCAGATAAGTCCGGAATTAAAAACCGGATTTGGTTATTCTTATGTAATAGACAAAGATGAATTTACTCGCCCCGATTATCATACCCTGGAAGGAAGACCAACGTTTTCTGTGGAAAAACCCTTTCCCGTGGAAATCAGGTTAAAAAAAAGGTTGAGTATCAATCCAGGAATTGCTTACCACCTGTTTAAGGAAGAAAAAGTAATTGGCGACACCCGCGATGGCAAAAACTTTAATTTAGACCATCATTCGGTTAACGGTTATGTAAAAGTTCTTTTTCAGGCCAAATTCAGGGGAAAAACAGAAGCATTTATATATGGTGGAGGGATTGGCGGTATGAACTTAATTACAAAAACAAAAGGGACAAAATATGTATATGGCTTAAATGTTGAAATCCCTGAGTACGACAACCCCATTAACCAAAATGCCAGTGATTTTTTTGAGATGTTTTATTACGGAGCAATCATTGGATTTCAGCCCAACGCCAGAAAATACAATTTCATAAAACCATCTTTCGAAGTTTCTTATTATCCGGGTTTTATTTCAAAATCCAGAGTAACTGAACAGGAAAGTTTTAATGATATTAATACTATTCAGTTTTCAGTATTTCTTGGGTTCAGAATTAAATAACTGGTATTTGACCTATATAACGTGGCATGAATCTTTTTCTCTTGATATCATTTTTAGTTTTGTTTGCTTTAATCAGCGATGCCCAAATCCTTACCAGCAGCAACCTGCCCATTGTTATCATCAATACCGACATCAACCCAAATACAGGTCGTCCAAAAGAAATTCAGGATGAACCCAAAGTTCAGTCCAACATGAAAATCATTTTCAGGTCTGATGGATCCAGAAATTACTTAACAGATCAGAATAATCCCGATTTTCTGAATTACAATGGCCGGATTGGCATTGAAATCAGGGGATCTTCTTCTCAATCACTTCCTAAAAAAGCGTATGGACTTACCACGCGGAAAGAGGATAATGTTACAAACAACAATGTCAGTATTTTAGGTATGCCCAAAGAAAATGACTGGGTTTTGAATTCAGTTGCCTTTGATCCTTCGCTGATTAGAAATTACTTGTCGTACGATTTGGCGCGGAGTATTGGAAATTACGCTGCCCGGGGAGAATATTGCGAGGTGATGATTAATGGCGAATACAAGGGTTTGTACATTTTTATGGAGAAACTGAAAATTGATGATGATCGAATTAACATTGTAAAAATGACTAACACCGATAACACTGTTCCCGATTTAACAGGTGGATATGTTGCCAAAGCTGATAAAACCACAGGAGGAGATCCTGTCGCATGGACAATGCAATCATACAATGGATCAACCAGTTATCTGCACGACAGCCCAAAACCAAATGAAATAACCACACAACAGAACAATTATATCCGCAGCCAGTTTACCAGTTTACAAAATGCAGCTACTGCTCAAAATGCCTCCATAATAAATGGGTATCCTTCAATAATTGATGTACCAAGTTTTATTGATTACATATTGATAAGTGAGCTGGCTTCAAATGCAGATTCATATCAGTACAGCACCTTTTTTCATAAAGACAGGAATGGAAAATTAAGGGCCGGGCCAATATGGGACTTCGATTTAACTTATGGCAATGATTTGTTTCATTGGGGATTTGACAGAAGTCACACCAATGTCTGGCAATTTGATAATTGGAATAACACAGGCTCAAAGTTCTGGAAAGATTTATATAACAACCCGACTTTTAAATGCTATCTCACCAAAAGATGGAAAGAACTGACTGCCACAAAAGGGCAGCTAAATTATTATGTTATTGCAGACAGAATGGACCAACTATCAAAACTTATTTCGGAAGCTACGATGCGTGAGAATGCAAGATGGGGAACCATTCCCAACCAAAGCGGAGAAATTTCGAAAATGAAAGAATGGCTGCAAGCAAGAATAAATTGGATAAATACAAGATTAACAACTTTCACTGCCTGTTCAAATCCGGTAATTCCGCCACTAGTGATTTCGAAAATTAATTACAATCCTTTGCCTGTGGATAAATTTGAAAACGATGATCTGGAATTTATTGAAATAACCAACAATAGCAATCAGACTATAAACTTAACAGGATTCTATTTTAGTGAGTTAGGTGTCACTTATCAGTTTCCGGCCAACTCAACTGTTGCAGCCGGTAAAAAAATAATTCTGGCAGGTAAGGAAAGTACGTTTCAGCAATATTACGGAACGGTTCCTTTTGGCCAGTTTACAAGAAACCTGTCGAACAAATCAGAAAAAATTGTACTTGCCGATGCTTTTGGAAATGTAATTGATTCTGTGAGATACTTAGATAGTTTACCCTGGCCGGTTGAAGCCGATGGTGGTGGTTATTTCCTGGAATTGAAGGATTTTTATTCAGATAACAGTCTGGCTGAAAACTGGATAATTGCATCAAGTTTGTCGGTAGATGTTAGCAATAATCCAATGGAAAGTTTTGTAAATATTTATCCCAATCCGGCTTATTCAAAAATTACTGTTGAAAACAATCAAACTCAATTGATTTCTTTTGAAATATTTGATATGAACGGACGAAAAATGATGGCCATAACCGAAATCAACACAAACCGGTTTACGGTTGATGTTGGGCAACTTTTACCGGGGATGTACATTTTAAAACTGAATTGCACGAATAGTGAAAGTATAATTCAGAAATTCAGCAAGTTGCCAAGAGATAACTGATTCTAAATCGAAATCATTTCTTGAACTGGGAATAAATCATTAAAACAACTGCTCCTTTTGTATAGCTTTACAAACTAAATCAGTTAAAATGAAAAAAAATCGCCTTCATTACTCTAATCATTATTTCTTCATTACTTGCATTTTCTCAGAAAAGTTCGATAATTAATATTGGAGTTGGATTTCCAATTTTCTTCAAATCTGATTTTGAAGAAAGTGGTATGATACATCAACTAACAGGAAAAAGAGTACATCTTTTTGCCGAAATGCCTGTTGATATTGGAACTCAAAGAAAATTTTCAGTACACTCCGGTGTTGGTTATTTTCTTCTTAACGAAATTGAACAAAGTGATCCAAGCGCATTGGGCGGATATTCAAATAAAGAACTGCAACACTATGCGATTAGCATTTACTCCCGAATTTTTTATCATCTTGAAGGTAAAAACATAAGCTTTAAACAATACTATTTCGGAGGAACATTTGGCGCGTATCTTTGGTCGAAAACTACTGGAGAATCATCGTGGTGGGTGTACACAAGTCCAAAACCTATTTCGGGTAGTGCTATTTATAATGAAAGTGGCAAAGCATTTTTTCATTCTGTTTATCTTGGACTTATCGCAGGAGCCAAATTCAAAACAAAAGAAAACAGCAAAATTCAACCGGGAGTTGAGTTTTCGTTTTATCCGCTGTTTGTTACTGTTAATGATGAAAAAAGGTCGATGACAATGTTAACGGTTGTTTTGGGAATAGGGCAAAAAAAAAAGCCACCCAGGTAAATGAGTAGCTTTCTTTAAAATATCTTCTTTTCAATTAAGCATTCAGCGTATAACGGTCGAATGCAGTAACTGTAAGTCCTTTATCGTTTTGAGTTAAAAATTCGCGTATGGTAATTTTACCATCCTTTACAAAAGTCTGGTTTAAAAGGGTAGATTCCTGGAAGAATTTATTTAAAGCGCCCTGCGCAATTTTATCGAGCATGGCTTCGGGTTTGCCTTCCAAACGGAATTTCTCTTTGGCGATGGCCAATTCTTTTTCCACAACTTCCTGCGAAACAGAATCCTTGTCAACAGCTACAGGAGCCATTGCTGCAACCTGCATTGCCACATCTTTTGCAACCTGTACATCTATTCCGGCTTTATTAAAACCAACCAAAGTAGCCAGTTTGTTTCCGGGATGAATATAGCCTACAACAGTTTCAGCATCGATTTTTCTGTAATACGAAAGTTCGATTTTTTCGCCAATAACGCCAGTTTGTTCGGTTACCTGGTCGCCTATTGTTCTCCCTTCCAAACTAATGCTTTTCAAAGTTTCCAAACTATCGGCATTGTTCGCCATTGCGGCATTTAAAATACTGTCGGCAAAAGCAACAAAATTTTCATTTTTAGCAACAAAGTCGGTTTCACAATTTAAAACGACCATGGCGCCTAATTTTCTGTCAACCGATACTTTAGCCAATACTACACCTTCTGCGGCATCCCTGTCGGCGCGTTTATTTGCCACTAATTTTCCCTTTTCGCGGATAATTTCTACTGCTCTTTCGAAATTACCATCGGCATCGGCAAGAGCGCCTTTGCAATCCATCATTCCTGCACCGGTTACTTTACGTAACTTAACTACATCGGCAGTTGTAAACGACATAATGAAATATCTTTAAGTGTTTTTTTAATCTAATTTACCTAATCATTAATCGAGGTCAGGGTCAGTATCTTCTACTTCTTCGGCACCCCTTGTTTTTATTTTTCTTCTCGATCTTCTTGGAGCTTCTTCTTCCTGGTCAGCTTCAACAACATCTTTTTCAACTCTGCGTTCGCTCAATCCTTCGCGAATAGCTTCTGTCATAATGCCAACAATGAGTTTTATTGATTGCGAGGCATCGTCATTAGCTGGAATTACGAAATCAACGTCATCCGGGTTTGAATTGGTATCGACCATTGCAAATACCGGTATTCCGAGGCGTTGTGCTTCACGAACAGCAATTCTTTCCTTCATAACATCAACAATAAACAAAGCTGCGGGCAAACGCGAAAGGTCGGAAATGCTCCCCAACATTTTTTCGAGTTTGGCATGTTGTCTTGAAATCTGAAGTTTTTCTCTTTTCGAAAGATTATCCCAGGCAGCATCTTTAGCCAGCCTGTCGATGGACACCATTTTCTTTACTGCTTTCCTGATTGTTGGAAAGTTGGTAAGCATACCGCCGGGCCAGCGTTCGGTTACATAAGGCATACCAACGCTGCTTACGAGTTCGGAAACTAAATCTTTAGCCTGCTTTTTTGTTGCTACAAATAAAACTTTACGACCCGACTTAGCAATTTGTTTAATTGCTGCAGCGGCTTCGTCGATTTTTACTATTGTTTTTTGAAGATCGATAATGTGGATTCCATTTTTCTCCATGAAAATGTATGGTTCCATGTTTGGGTTCCACTTTCTTCTGAGGTGCCCAAAATGTGCACCTGCATCCAATAATTCCTGAAAATTTGTTCTTGGCATCTTTTTACTTTTTCTATGTTCCTAAAAGCAACCATTGAGTAGCCCCGGGTTCCGGGAGTCTCAACCGTTTTAGATCCATACAATGAATAATTAATTTTAACGTTTTGAGAATTGGAAACGTTTTCTTGCTTTTGGTTGTCCCGGTTTTTTACGTTCCACTTCGCGTGGATCACGGGTCATAAAACCTGCAGCTTTCAACTCTTTCCTTGCTTCGGCATCAATTTCAACCAATGCACGCGAAATAGCCAGACGAAGCGCTTCTGCCTGTCCTTTTGGGCCACCGCCATCGAGGTTAACTTTTATATCGTATTTTTCCGGGACCCCGATCAGATTTAATGGCTGCATAACAATGTACTGCAGTGTCAGCGACGGGAAATATTCTGTGAACTCCCTTTTGTTAACAGTGATGTTACCTTTACCTTCACTCAGGTAAATACGGGCAACCGCTGTTTTTCTACGTCCTAATGAATTTACTAATTCCATCTTGCCTATTTAATCGTATTTAAATCAACAACTTTTGGTTTTTGAGCTTCATATTTGTGCTCGGCGCCAATTACCACATGTAAGTTAGTATATAACTTTCTGCCCAAACTGTTTTTAGGTAACATTCCTCTTACTGCTTTTTCAACCAGTCGTTCCGGGAATTTTGCCATAATTTCGGCTGCTGTTTGCTGACGTTGTCCACCCGGATAACCTGTGTGACGGATATAAACTTTATCACTCATTTTTTTACCGCTTAATACTATTTTTTCAGCATTAATAATAATTACATTATCACCACAATCAGCATGTGGGGTATATAACGGTTTGTATTTCCCTCTCAGGATTTTGGCAACTTTGCTTGCCAACCGTCCTAAAACCTGTCCATCGGCATCTACAATTGCCCACTCTTTGCCGGCAGTCGCTTTGTTGGCCGAAATTGTTTTGTAACTAAGTGTGTCCACTTTATTTTATTTTTTTTATTCAATAACTTTTGATTAATCCACTATTCAGATATTCATCGCAACGGAATAATATTAACAAATATCTTAAAAGTAAAGTAATCAACTATTTACACTCCTTATAAATCAGGATAATAATCGGGACTGCAAAAGTATTCCCTTTTTTCATATTTCCAAAAAATAACAATTAATTTTTCGGCTTATTAAATAGATGTTAAAGGATTACATTTTCATAAACCATCAAATTTTTTACTTTTGTCGGGTGATGGCTGAGCGTTACTAATTCTTATCAAAATGGCAGTTAAAGAGACAAAACCAAAAAGATTAAAAAAACGGGTTTTCAATTCGTGGATTACCTCGCTGATAAGTATTTCATTGGTATTAACCATGTTGGGGCTACTTGGTTTGATATTGGTAAATGGCAGACAATTATCGGATTATGTTCGTGAGAAAATTGGTTTTACGCTGGTTTTGCACGACAATGTAAAACCCGATGCAATTAAAAAACTTCAGGAAACCCTGAATAAGAGCAACTATGTAAAATCAACGCGCTATATTGATAAAGAAACTGCAGGCAAAGAATTAACAGAACAGTTAGGCGAAGATTTTACCGGATTTTTGGGATTCAACCCGTTGTTTGAATCGATAGAAGTGAAGTTGTTTGCGAACTACACCGATACAGACAGTTTGCAATTCCTCGAAAAAAAGTTCCTGTCTTATCCACAGGTCAAAGAAGTATATTATCAGAAAGATCTGGTTCAGATTATTAACGAGAATATTAAAAAAATAACCTTTCTTGTACTGATTATCAGTGCATTGCTAACCATTATTTTTGTTGCGCTCATCAATAATACCATACGAATCTCGGTCTATTCGCAGCGTTTTACCATCAACACTATGCAAATGGTTGGGGCCAGCAATTCGTTTATACGAAAACCTTTTCTGAAACAAAGTTTACTGATGGGTTTTTACGGATCGGTTATTGCCAGCGCTATAATTTTTGCAGGCATTTATTTGTACAGAAATGAGTTACGTGGTTTAATATCGGCTGAAATCATTTATCCTACCGGAATTGTTTTTGCCTCCGTGCTTATTCTTGGAGTAATTTTCTCGTATTTATCAACCTACTTTGCTGTGAACAAATTCCTGGGGATGAAATTTGACGAAATGTTTTATTAGTTATCTTTACCCCGTTAAAAAATTAAAAATGGCTAAAAAAGAATTAAAAGAAACCACCGGTTTTGCATTAGGTAAAGAAAATTATAAGTTGATGGCAATCGGATTTGCAATAATCGTTGTTGGATTTATTTTAATGGCAGGCGGAGGAAGCGACGACCCCAATGTTTTTAATCCCGATATTTTTAGTTTTCGCCGCATAACACTTGCCCCAATGATATTATTGTTTGGTTTTGCTTTTGAAATTTATGCCATTATGAAAAAACCAAAAAACAACAATTAATTTCATCATTTCCTGTTCTGTTTATTAGCGTTATTGTTATATTTGCAGCCTGATTTTGTAAAAATAATGCAAAATACTGAATTTTAGCTAATTACAGATGTCTGAACTCAAAAAATCTTATGATTTTATTAACGGCGAGGTTTTATTGTTTAATAAAGATCTCCATTGGACATCGTTCAATTTGGTAAGCAAAGTACGTAATGCATTGTATCGTAAAACGGGTGTAAAGAAATTGAAAGTCGGTCATGCCGGGACCCTTGACCCACTTGCAACAGGACTGATGATACTATGCACCGGCAAAGCTACCAAACAAATTGAAGCTCTTCAGTTGCAGGAAAAAGAATATTTGGCCACCCTTAAACTTGGGGCTACCACACCCTCGTTTGATTTGGAAACGGAAGAAGACAGCAGCAACGATTTTTCGCATGTTACCGAAGAACTTATATTATCGGCACTTAGGAAATTTGAAGGGGAGACTGAACAGGTTCCTCCGGTTTTTTCTGCGGTTAAAGTAAATGGTAAAAGAGCGTTTGAATATGCCCGAAAAGGAGAACCGTTAAAACTTCGACCCAAAAAAATTGTTATTAGTGAACTGGTATTAATTTCATACGATTTGCCAAGATTGAATATCAGAATTGTTTGCAGCAAAGGAACTTACATTCGCTCACTAGCTCGCGATATTGGGGCAGAACTTAAATGTGGGGCATATTTAACAGGATTGCAACGAACGCGAATTGGAGATTTTAGAATTGAAAATGCGATGACTGTGGATTATTTTACAAAAAATTTAACCCTGTTTGAAACTAATTGAAAGATACAGCGTTAACAAAATGACTTTAAAAATAAACCAGCTAACGATTTAAAAATTGTAATTTACATTACAGCAAGTTTTAAACAAAAAAAGATTGTGATATGAAATTATCAAAGTTCAAGTTTGAATTGGATTCGAAAAGAATTGCGTTACATCCTGCCACCAACAGGGACGAATCGAAATTAATGATATTAAATCGCGCAAAACGCACCATTGAACATAAACTTTTCAAAGACGTTCTCGATTATTTTGGCGATAAAGACGTGATGGTTTTTAACAATACCAAAGTTTTCCCGGCACGCTTGTATGGGAACAAGGAAAAAACCGGCGCCGAAATCGAGGTTTTTCTGTTGCGCGAATTAAACCGCGAACAGCGGCTTTGGGATGTTTTGGTTGACCCGGCCCGGAAAATAAGGATCGGAAATAAACTGTATTTTGGCGAAGACGATTTATTGGTTGCCGAAGTGATCGACAATACCACATCGCGCGGCCGCACACTGCGTTTCCTTTTCGACGGCCCGTATGACGAATTCAAAAAAACTTTGTACGAACTGGGTGAAACACCACTGCCAAAATTTATTAACCGGCCGGTTCAGCCCGAGGACAAAGAAAGGTACCAGACCATTTATGCCAAACACGAAGGAGCAGTAGCAGCGCCAACTGCCGGGCTGCACTTTAGCCGCGAACTTTTAAAACGGCTTGAAATTAAAGGGGTTAA
>Ga0210024_1001990_pt1 | contig 17982 bp, 12 predicted proteins | sample CryGeymeta201525_FD_183988 | JGI IMG/M metagenome (GOLD analysis project Ga0210024, IMG submission 183988) | Groundwater microbial communities from Crystal Geyser aquifers in Utah, USA - Crystal Geyser metaG 2015-25 (SPAdes) (version 2) | ecosystem: Environmental > Aquatic > Deep subsurface >... | reverse complement strand
AATTCAGCAAATACCCATCAGCTTCGTCATCAATAGCCTGCGCGTCAATGGCGGCATCAAACGCCGCCCGGCTGGCCAGCGCTTCTGAGGTGTAGGGAATCAGCGGTTTGTCCAGAGGGCGCAGTTTATGGCGGCGCAGGCCGCGCAGCTGCTGTGAGCGTTCTATGGTTTGCAACACCCGTTCGGGCTCCATCATCAGGCTGAAAGGGTTAAGGGTTTCAAAGGTGGTGGTAGACATGGTGGGCTCCTGGTTCGAACACGGCTTGCGAATTGCAAAGCGTTGAAATGAACTGTATCCCTGCCGCTTCAAAAGCTAAAGTCGGCGCAATGCCCGATCTTGTGTCAGAAATTGCCCTACACCGTGTCATTCCATTTCCATATCATCCGTGTCGTTGTTGCAACGCCTTGCCGTGCATTTGCACTGTCTGCGGCTTTGCGCCTAGACACAAATGATTTGGAATTGGAATCAGCCCTGCAAAGGGCTGCCGCCCGGTCAAACCAGCCGTACCCGGACACTTTTGCCCTTGATCTTGCCGGCGTTGAGTTTTTGCACGGCTTCTCTGGCAATGTCGCGCTGCACTGCACAGAAGGTGGTGAATTCGGTGACGTTGATTTTGCCAATCTGCTCACGGCTGTAACCGGCATCGGCCGTCAACGCCCCCAACACGTCACCGGGGCGAATTTTTTCTTTGCGACCCCCCAAAATTTGTAGCGTGACCATGGGCGGCAGCAGGGGCTGCGTGCTGGTTGGCACCAGTTCTTCCAACTGGTACCAGGTCGACGCCTGGTGTTGGTATTGCTCAATTTTGCCGACCGCGCCCATCTCGTACAAGGCTGCCAGGCTCAGCGCCAGGCCGGATTCACCGGCGCGACCGGTGCGGCCGATGCGGTGCACATGCACCTCGGGGTCGGGGGTGATGTCCACATTGATCACCGCGCTGAGCTCCTTGATGTCAATGCCGCGCGAGGCCACATCGGTGGCCACCAGGATGGACGTGCTGCGGTTGGCAAACTGCGCCAGCACCTGGTCGCGCTCGCGCTGCTCCAGCTCACCGTAGAGCGCCAGCGCGCTGAAACCTTGCTGTTGCAGGTAGGTCACCAAATCCTTGCACTGCTGCTTGGTGTTGCAAAAGGCCAGGGTGCTCTCAGGCCTGAAGTGGTTGAGCAACTTGGCCACCACCTCAAACCGGGTGGGCCGGGTGACTTCATAAAAGCGCTGCTCGATCAGGCTTTGGGTGGCGGGCGGCGCCACCGTGATCTGCTCAGGTGCGCGCATGAACTGCTGGGCCAGCTTCTCAATGCCCTCGGGGTAAGTGGCGGAGAACAGCAGCGTTTGCCGCTCGGGCGGGCATTGCTTGGTGACGGTGGCAATGTCTTCAAAAAAGCCCATGTCGAGCATGCGGTCAGCCTCGTCCAGCACCAGGGTGTTGAGCGCGTCCAGCGCCAGATAGCCGCGTGCCAGATGATCCATCACCCGCCCTGGTGTGCCGACCACAATGTGCGCCCCATGTTCCAGCGAAGCGCGCTGGCCGCGCAGCGCCACACCACCGCACAGGGTGACCACCTTGACGTTGTCCAAGGCGCGCGCCAGGCGGCGAATTTCCACTGTGACCTGGTCGGCCAGTTCACGGGTGGGGCACAGCACCAGGGCCTGCACCGCAAAGCGGCGCGGGTTCAGCCGCTCCAGCAGCGCCAGGCCAAAAGCGGCGGTTTTGCCACTGCCGGTTTGCGCTTGCGCAATCAGGTCTTTGCCTGCCAGCGCTGCGGGCAGGCTGGCCGCCTGAATGGGGGTCATGTGCAAATAGCCCAGCTGCTGCAGGTTGTCCAGCGTGGCGGGGTTGAGTGGCAAAACAGCAAAAGGTAAAAGGGTTGTCATGATTGAATCGAAAAACACATAATCCCCATTGTCGTTGTTACTGCCAAAAGGCATTCCATGAAGATTCTCAAACGCAACAATGTGCACCAGTTAGGTAACCCGGATGGCCCGGTGCTCCTGTTCGCCCATGGCTTTGGCTGCAATCAGAAAATGTGGAACCGCATCACACCCGCTTTTGATGCCAGCTACCGACAAATTTTGTTTGACTATGTGGGCAGTGGCCAGTCCGATGTATCGGCCTTTAACATCGAACGCTACGGCAACTTGAATGGTTACGCCCAGGATGTGCTGGACATTTGTGATGCGCTTGATCTCACCCAAAATGTCACATTTGTCGGGCATTCGGTGAGCGCCAGCATTGGTCTGCTGGCCAGCATTGCACGCCCGGCGCTGTTTGACAAACTGGTGTTGATCGGCCCCAGTGCCTGTTTTCTCAACGACCCACCGGATTACATGGGTGGCTTTAACCACGAAGACCTTGAAGGTTTGCTGAGCCTGATGGAGCAAAACTATGTCGGCTGGGCCAACTACCTGACACCGGTGGTGATGGGGCAAGATTCGCAAACTGCGTTAACCGGTGAACTATCCGACAGCTTTTGCTCCACCGACCCGGTGGTGGCAAGGGTGTTTGCCCAAGCCACTTTCTTTGCCGATAACCGTAAGGATTTGCCCAAAGTCACACGACCTTGCTTGATTCTGCAACACCGCCTGGATAGCCTGGTGCCTTTGGCTGTGGGGGAATACCTGCATCAGCATCTTGCTGGCAGCACGCTGGAGGTGATGGATGCAAAGGGTCACTGTGCGCACATGAGCCACCCGGATGTGGTGGTGGCGGCCATGCGGCGCTATTTGTCAAATCATCCAGCATTGCAACCCGCTGCCTGAACCATGCGTGCTCTGAATTTTTTGCCATGCCCGGTACTGGTCACCGACCTTCATGGACATGTCCTCAATGCCAACAGGGAACTGCTGCGCCTGATGGGTTGGGTCAACCTGGAACAGGTTGGCAGAGAGATGGAGGACATGCTGCCGCCACCCGGGCGAATTTTTTTGCAAACCCACATTTGGCCTACCTTATTGCAAAAAGGGGAGATGCTGGAAGTCTTTCTGCAGTTGATCAATGCACAGCAACAACGCGTGCCTGTCATGGTCAATTGCAGACGCATCCAGGAGCAGGGTCACGAGCGCATTTATTGGGTGTTTTTTGTGGCGCTGGAACGCAGCCGCTTTGAGTCGGAGTTGCTGCAAGCGCGCAGCGACGCGCAGCGCCTGGCGTCTGAACTGGCACAAGCCCGCGCCCGGTTGGAATCCAACCTGCAACAGTTATCGCAACATACGCAGGCGGTGGAAGTGCAAAACCTGTCATTGACCGCACTCAGCCAGACCGATCCGCTGACCGGTCTGGGCAACCGTCGTGCACTGGATATGGCTGTGCAACAGTGGCAAACCAGCAACGACACCCAAGCCAGCGCTTCCTTGCTGATGGTCGATGTGGACTTTTTCAAACGCATCAATGACACCCTGGGACACGATGAGGGCGACAAAGTGTTGCAAGGTTTGGCGCAAAGACTCAAGGCCAGCATCCGTCTGAGCGATCTGGCCGTGCGCTTTGGGGGTGAAGAATTCGTTATCTGGCTGCCCAATGCGGATCGGCAGGGTGCCAGCTACACCGCAGAGCGCATTCACGAACACATGACCAGTTTGTTCGCCGGTCAAAACGCTGTGACCGTGAGCATTGGGGTGATGACCGCACGCAACACACAACCGAGCCATTTTTCAGAAAGCCTGCTGCAGGCCGCCGACCAGGCGCTGTACAAGGCCAAGACCCAAGGCCGCAACCAAACCATGCACGCCCAAGAAAACGCTGCAATCCTTCTTCCACACCCTCAACGTGAAACAACGCCCACAGCCGACAAGAATGGCGCGTCGTAGGGCCGACTTTAGTCGGCCATGGCGGGCTGAAGCCCGCCCTACGCAGGGTACGCGTGTTTCATGCTTTGGGGTGTCCTTGTTGAACATGGGCGTTAAGGGACAAGCGAGAATAACTTGGACAAAGGAGGTCGTGATGGCAAGTGCTAGGCTAGACGCAGGCCGCGCGGTGTAGCTGGCTACACAAGCGGTTTGCAACAACGCATTGCGCTTGTCAGCACGGCCGAACTTTTCAAGTTATTCTTGCTTGCCCCCCTTAAGCCTCAGGCACACCATGAACATCACGCATCTGAAAGTAAACCGTTGGTCAACGTGGCTGCTGGCCGCCGCACTGCTCACCGGCTGCGGCAGCGCCGTTATCAACCCTGTCACCGGTCAAGCCGAACGGTCGGTCATGAGCGAGCCTGATGAGGTGGCGGCCGGGGCCAAGGCGCACCAGCAGGTGCTGCAGGAATACGGTGTGGTGAAAGATGCCAAAGTGCAAGCCTACGTCAGTAACCTGGGTCAACGCCTGGCCAAGCTGTCGCACCGCAACCAATTGCAGTGGCACTTTACCGTGCTTGACAGCCCGGAGATCAATGCCTTTGCCCTGCCCGGCGGTTATGTGTACGTGACGCGCGGCATCATGGCCTACCTGCAATCCGAGGCCGAACTGGCCGGTGTGATGGGGCATGAGATTGGCCACGTCACCGCCCGCCACGGTGCTCAGCGCGCCACCCGCCAGCAAGATGCTGGCCTGGGCGTGCTGGCAGCCACGGTGTTGGGCGCGGTGCTGGAAAGCCAGGGCATCAGCGGGGCTGGGCGACTGGCCAGCGATGTGTCGCAAACCGCTGCGGCGGGCTACATTGCGTCTTATGGGCGAGACCAGGAACTCCAGGCCGATGAACTGGGGGCCCAATACCTGGCACGCAGCGCCTTTGACCCGCGCAACATGACCCGGGTGATTGGCGCACTGAAAGCGCAGGAGCAGTTTGCCACCGACCAAGCTCGCGCCGCAGGCCGCGCCGCTCCCACGGGCAGCAATTGGCTGGCCTCGCACCCCAGCAATGCCCAGCGCTTGCAGCAAATCACCCAGCTGGCCGACCAGTACCGGGGCAACTACGTGGACGAAGGTCGCGCACGCTACTTGCAGGTCATCCAGGGGCTGGCCTTTGGCGACAGCGCCGCGCAGGGTTTGACGCGCGGCCAGCAGTTTTATCACGCCGCATTAGGCATTGCCATTACCGCGCCACCGGGCTGGAAGATTCAAAACGAGCCCAGTCAGCTGACCCTGGTCAACGCCGCTGGCAACGCTGCACTGCGGGTTCAGGTGGCTCCGCCCAAGGCTGGTGCCAGCCATGACGAGGTGATCCGCAACCTGCTCAAGCCAACCCAGGGCCGAACTGAACAACGGCACATCAATGGCATGCCGGCCACCCGATTTGTGGGCACGCGCGCCAGCAGCCAAGGTCAGCAAACGGTGCAAGCCACGCTGGTCACAGGTCCGCAACAAACCGTGTACGTGTTCATGCCCGTCGCCCAAAATGCCGCCGCGCTGCAGCAAGCCCAAGCCGGACTGACCCAGGCGCTGGAGAGCTTTCGCCCTTTGAGCACGGCCGACCGCAACGCCGCCAAACCCTGGACACTGAACATCGCGCCCTTCCCCGTCGGCGGCTTTGCGCAGCTGGCCAAAAATTCACCGGTGCCGCAGGCCCAAGCGCAACTGCGCCTGATCAATGGCTATTACGGCGGCGGTGCGCCAGCTGTGGGGCAGCGCGTGAAAGTCATTCAATAAATTGCTATTATTTAAATAGCTAGTTGCGCTTTATATACAAGGGCTAGAGGCCATTTTGTTATAAATTTATGAACACAGGCGCAGCCCATCTGAACCGTGCATGGGACGCGCCCGGCTATGGTCTTCACCGGGCGGCTGCGTGAGCATTTTCAGCCATCGGATGCCTCCCGCAACCTCAGTCAAAGTAGGCCTTCACATAGTCTTCAAACGCGCCTTCTGGGGCTGCATCCAACTGCTGCTGCGCCTGCAGAGAGGTCTGCACGCTGGACTTGAAATCGGCCAAGGTCTGCTCTGGTAGCCCCACCGCTTGCAGGGCTTGGGTGTGGGTTTTGGACTGGGCGTAGGCAAAGTCAAAGTAGCTGCCTTGCTTTTTCACCGCCTCCACCACCTGAGCCGAAGGGGTGGACTCAGGGGCGTCGATGCGCCCGCGCAAGTCTTGCATGGCCTGTGCGTAGCGCTGGCCACCGTAAGCGGCATCCAGCATGGCCGCAAACGGGGCCATGTCGTCAAACAACTCGTGCGCCAGTGTGTTCAGGGGCTGCTCATGGTTGTGCACCAGCAGTTGCAAGCCCGGTTGGCGGCCACGGGTGACCACGCGGTGTTTGTTCTCGTCGTTTTCGCCTTGCTCGCGGCTGCTGATCGGCGGGCTGGCGCGAAACAGGCACATCAGCAGCAGCACATCGGCAAACAGCGGCTGCTCGGGCGCGATGCCAATGTCGATGAACGGGTTCAGGTCAAACAGGCGCATCTCCACATACTGCACCCCCATGGTTTTAAGCGCCTTGGCCGGGCGCATGCCCTCAGGGGCGACCCGCTTGGGACGCATCGGCGCGTAGAACTCGGCCTCCAGCTGCAGCACGTTGCTGCTGAGTTGCTTCCAGTGCGTGCCATCGCACACGCCCAACTCGGCGTAGTAGGGGTCGGGGGTGCGAATGTCGGCTTCCAGCCCCTGGGTGTAGTCAGCCAGTGAATTGAAGCTGATGGCCAGCTTGTCTTGCGCGTGATTTTGGTAGCCCAGATCGCTCATGCGCAAGCTGGTGGCAAAGGGGCCGTGCAAGGTGCCTGGGGCCAGCTCGGTCAAATCAGAGGTGTGGCCTTGCAGGAACGACTGGCACAGGGCTGGCGAAGCACCAAACAAATAGGGCACCAGCCAGCCGTAGCGCAAGAAATTGCGGATCAGCCCAAAGTAGCGCTCGCTGATGAAATCTTGCAACCCAGATGCCCCGCTGCAACACGTTTGCAAGGCCTGCCAGAATTCATTGGGCAGCGACCAGTTGTAATGCGCCCCGGCAATTGTCTGCATGGCGCGGCCGTAGCGCAGCCCTAGCCCCTCACGGTAAACCATCTTGAAACGTGCGGCATTGCTGCTGCCATAGTTGGCAATCGCGATCTCGTGATCTGGGCCAATCTTGCACGGCATGGAGCCGGCCCACAGGTATTCCCCGCCGAGCTGCTGGGCGCTGAAGCGGTGGATGTCGGTCAAAAATGTCAGCGGAAAGTGGGGGTCGCTGGAGGGCGGGGTGATGAACTCCAGCAGGCTCTCGGCATAGTCGGTGGTGATCCACGGATGGGTCAGCTTGGCGCCCAGGCTGGCCGGGTGCGGCGTCTTGGCCAATTGGCCGTTGCGGTCGACGCGCAAACACTCACGCTCAAAGCCGCGCACGATGCCGCGCAACAAGGCGGCTTGACTGGGTTCGGAAAACTGGCTGACTTCATTGCAGCAGGTAAATTTCAACATGCCTTGACTCTTTGCACGGTTTAAAAAACGAAGAGTATGGCAGCTTTGAAATGGCCGTCGTCCCTGCCCGGTCACACAGGCATGGAACAATGCGGCCATGCCTTACCTGCCCACTTTCATTGCCCCCCAGCGCTTCACCGACCCAGCCGCCGCCCTGGCCCAGGCGCGCCAGATTTATGACAGCGGCATCAATCACCTGCGTCAAGCCATGCAGCGCTATGTAGCCGGTGACGAATTGCCCGGCCATGTGCGCGCCTGTTACCCGTTTGTGCGGGTGCAAACCCACACGGTCACACGCCAGTCCAGCAGCGAATCGGCACGTTTGAGCTACGGGTTTGTCGCCGGGCCCGGGCGCTTTGAGACCACCTTGACCCGCCCCGACCTCTACGCCCGCTATTACCTGGAGCAGTTCACCCTGCTGCTGGTTAACCACGGCGTGGAACTGGAGGTGGGCACCAGCAACCAGCCGATTCCGGTGCACTTTTCGTTTGGCGACAACGACCATGTGGAAGGCAGCCTGAGTGCCGAGCGCCGCCAGCGCATGCGCGATGTGTTTGACCTGCCCGACCTGAACGCCATGGACGACGGCATTGCCAACGGCACGTTTGAGCCACGCGCTGGTGAGCCAGAACCTTTGAGCCTGTTCACCGCGCCGCGCGTGGACTATTCACTGCAGCGCCTGCGCCACTACACCGGCACCGCGCCAGAGCATTTTCAGAACTTTGTGCTGTTCACCAACTACCAGTTTTATATTGATGAATTCATCGCCCTGGGCCACGCCACCATGGCAGACCCGGCCAGCCAGTACCAGGCGTTTGTGGAGCCCGGCAATGTGGTCACACTCAAATTGGGGGCGGATACCGATTTCGGCACGAAATTGGGGTCTGACCCCAATTTCCCCGCTGACCCCAATTTCCCCGCTGACCCCAATTTCCCCGCTGACCCCAATTTCCCCGCTGACCCCAATTTCCCCGCTGACCCCAATTTCCCCGGTAAGCCCCCTGCGCGCCTGCCGCAAATGCCCGCCTACCACCTGGTACGCCCGGATGGCAGCGGCATCACCATGGTCAACATCGGTGTGGGCCCGGCCAACGCCAAAACCATGACCGACCACATTGCCGTGCTGCGGCCCCATGCCTGGGTCATGCTGGGCCACTGCGCCGGGCTGCGCAACACCCAGCAGCTGGGCGACTACGTGCTGGCCCATGCCTATGTGCGTGAAGACCATGTGCTGGACGAAGAATTGCCCTTGTGGGTGCCAATACCCGCGCTGGCTGAAATTCAGGTGGCGCTGGAATCTGCCGTGTCAGAAGTCACCCAGCTCAAAGGGGCAGCCCTCAAAAGCATCATGCGCACTGGCACCGTGGCCTCTACCGACAACCGCAACTGGGAGCTGCTGCCCGACAACGGCCCGCAACGCCGCTTCAGCCAGAGCCGCGCCGTGGCGCTGGACATGGAAAGCGCCACCATTGCGGCCAACGGCTTCCGGTTTCGTGTGCCCTACGGCACGCTCTTGTGTGTGAGCGACAAACCGCTGCACGGCGAAATCAAACTGCCCGGCATGGCCAACCACTTTTACCGCGAGCGGGTTGACCAGCACCTGCGCATTGGCATCAGGGCGCTGGAGCTGCTGCGCGAAGAAGGCGTGAACCAGCTCCACAGCCGCAAACTGCGCAGCTTTGCCGAGGTGGCTTTTCAGTAAACCTGAAACCTTGCGGGACAGACCGCAGCTACACGAAGTGAGCCAGCTCTGTCCTCAACTAATTGTCGGATGTTGGATGCCCACCTTGCGGGACAGACCGCAGCTACACGAAGTCAGCCAGCTCTGTCCTCAACTAACGTCCATGTTCAACAAGGACACCCCAAAGCATGAAACATGCGTGCCCTGCGTAGGGCGGGCTTCAGCCCGCCATGGCCGACTGAAGTCGGCCCTACGACACACCATTCTTGTCGGCTGTGGGCGTTGTTTCACGTTAAGGCGTTGTTTCACGTTAAGGCGTTGTTTCACGTTAACGTCCATGTTCAACAAGGACACCCCTAAGCATGAAACACGCGTGTCCTGCGTAGGGCGGGTTTCAACCCGCCATGGCCGACTGAAGTCGGCCCTACGTCACGCCAATCTTGTCAGCTGTGGGTGTTGTTTCACGTTAAGGCTTTGTTTCACGTTAAGGCTTTGTTTCACGTTAAGGCGTTGTTTCACGTTAACGTCCATGTTCAACAAGGACACCCCAAAGCATGAATCACGCGTGCCCTGCGTAGGGAAGGGTTTCAACCCGCCATGGCCGACTGAAGTCGGCCCTACGACACGCCATTCTTGTTGGCTGTGGGTGTTGTTTCACGTTAAGGCGTTGTTTCACGTTAAGGCGTTGTTTCACGTTAACGTCCATGTTCAACAAGGACACCCCAAAGCATGAAACACGCGTGTCCTGCGTAGGGCGGGTTTCAACCCGCCATGGCCGACTGAAGTCGGCCCTACGACACGCCATTCTTGTCAGCTGTGGGCGTTGTTTCACGTTAAGGCGTTGTTTCACGTTAACGTCCATGTTCAACAAGGACACCCCAAAGCATGAATCACGCGTGCCCTGCGTAGGGCGGGTTTCAACCCGCCATGGCCGACTGAAGTCGGCCCTACGACACGCCATTCTTGTCGGCTGTGGGTGTTGTTTCACGCTAAGGCGTTGTTTCACGTTAAGGCGTTGTTTCACGTTAACGTCCATGTTCAACAAGGACATCCCAAAGCATGAAACATGCGTGCCCTGCGTAGGGCGGGTTTCAACCCGCCATGGCCGACTGAAGTCGGCCCTACGACACGCCATTCTTGTTGGCTGTGGGTGTTGTTTCACGTTAATTGTCGGATGTTGGATGCCCACCTTGCGGGACAGACCGTAGCTACACGAAGTGAGCCAGCTCTGTCCTCAATGGATTCTTGCAAGTGCTTTTTTCGACTTTAAGTTATCACTTTGAACAATAGTCGCGACTATTTGATATTGATATATAAAATAGTCGCATGAAACGTTACCTGGATGCTCATCTGCGTCAAGACCTGTTGACCAAAATGGTGGTGCTGACGGGGCCGCGCCAAGTGGGCAAGACCACCTTGAGTCGACAACTGGTGGCTGAACTGCCGCTGGCTCAATACCTCAACTACGACGTGGCGGCGCACCGTGCGGTGATGCTAGCGCAAAGCTGGCGGCAAAGTGCACCGCTGCTGGTGCTGGACGAAATCCACAAAATGCGCGACTGGAAAGCGTGGCTCAAAGGTGTGTCTGATGGCCGCGCACCTGGGCAGCGCTTACTGGTCACCAGCAGCGCACGCATGGACACGTTCCGTCAAACCGGCGAATCGCTGGCCGGGCGCTACTTCAGGCTGCGGCTGCATCCGCTGTCGGTGCGTGAATGGACCGAGCAAACCAAGGCAACGCCCCAAGCCGCCTTGACGCACCTGCTGGAACGCGGCGGTTTTCCGGAGCCCGCTTTGGCGCCCAGCCATGCAGACGCACAGCGCTGGCGCAATGACTATTTTGCGGGTTTGGTGCGTGAGGATGTGCTGGAATTCTCGCGCCTGCAAGAAGTCAAGGCCATGCGTTTGTTTGCCGAGATGTTGCGCGCGCGGGTTGGTTCGCCCTTGTCGCTGACCTCCATCGCGCGTGACTTGAATCTGTCGCCGGTCACACTGGCCAAGTACCTGGACATTTTGCAAGCCCTGTTCATTGTGTTTGTGGTGCGCCCCTGGCACCGCAACATCGCTCGCGCCACCTTGCAAGCGCCCAAGGTTTACTTTTATGACACCGGCTTGGTGCAAGGCGACGAGGGTGTGCGCTTTGAGAATCTGGTGGCCTGCCACCTGCTGAAAAACGTGCACTGGCAGCAAGACACCCAAGGCCAAGCGGTCGACTTGCACTACATCCGCACCAAGGACGAGGCCGAGGTGGATTTTTGTCTGAGCGACGGTGACACGCTCACGCACCTGGTGGAATGCAAGTTGACCGACACCAAGCCTCACCGTGCTCTGCTGCGTTTTGCCGAACAGTGGCCGCAAGCCCAGGCGATTCAGCTGCTGCGAGACTGCAAGGTGGAAGCGGATATCGGTCGCCTGCAACTGCGCGATGCCGCCCCCTGGCTGGCCGCACTGGCGGTTTAGCCGAATCACGCCGGGTAGATGCCACCCAAGATACGTGGCCCGGCTGCCCCCGTGACAGCGCTCAGGTTGCCGGGCTGGCGGTTAACGGCTTGCTGCGCCAGCCAGGCAAACGCCGCCGCCTCTACTTGCAAAGCAGGCAAGCCATGGGCATCCGAGCTGCGTACGATGCAGCCTGGCAAGCCGGCTTGCAGCCGCTGGATCAGGTGCAGGTTGAACGCGCCACCACCACAAACGATCAGCTCAGCGCTATTTTTTGCATAGCTACTTACACTTGCTATACAAGGGCTACAGGTCAATTCAGCTAAAGTAGCTTGGACGTCTTGAGGACGGGCGGCTTCAAAACCCTTCAGTTTGTCTTGCAGCCACTGCAGGCTAAACAGGTCACGCCCGGTGCTCTTGGGCGGGGGCATTGAAAAATAGGGCTCATCCAGCAGCCGTGCCAGCAACTCCGGCACGCACTGGCCGCAAGCCGCCCAAGCGCCGTCCGCATCAAAGGCTTGGCCGGTGTGCTGCAAACACCAGGCATCCATCAGCGCGTTGCCGGGGCCACAGTCAAAACCCAGCACCGGTGCAGCCGGGTCGGCTGGCAAAACACTCAGGTTAGCGATGCCGCCCAGGTTGAGCACCGCCATCATGGCCTGGGGGTTGCCAAACACGCGGCGATGGAAGGCCGGCACCAAGGGCGCCCCCTGACCACCAGCAGCCACGTCACGGCTGCGCAAGTCTGCCACCACGTCGATAGCGGTCAATTCCGCCAGCAGCGAGGGGTTGAGCAATTGCAGGGTGTAGCCTGCCCCAGCTGCTGTCTCAGAGCGACGCTGCGGTTGGTGGCGCACCGTCTGGCCATGCGCGCCGATGGCGCGAATGTCTTGGGTGGAGATGCCCATCGCAGCCACCTGCACCAGCAACGCCGCCACCACCTCGGCGTAATGCGCCGCAATGGCATTACCCGCAAGCGCCGCACGGTGCAATTCATTGTGACCTGGGGTGTTGAGTGAGAGCAATTCGGCTCGAAAAGCAGGCTCAAATGCTTGGGATGCGCTGGCCAGCACCTGCAACCTGGCGCCAGCCAAATCCACCAGCACGCCGTCGACACCATCAAGCGAGGTGCCCGACATCAAACCAATGAAATACGCAGGCATCGTCAAACAAGCTCAGGCGTTCGGCTCAGGTGGTTCAGACTGAGCCAGTAGATAGGTGAGGCGACTCACGCGCTGATCTTCACAACCAAAGTCGCTGCAAACGTCGAACGGCCTATTCAAAACGGCCTATTCAAACCTGGTTGCAGCCACACTGGCCGCCGCCTGCAACTCCAGTTTGACGGTGCTGGCCGTTTGCCGGAACTGCGGCATCAGCGCGGCTGCCACCGGCACGGTTTCGCTTTGCTGCGCCATCTTCATCGGGTCGCGCTGCACGCCGCCCACACGCACTTCAAAGTGCAGATGCGGGCCGGTGGCCCAGCCGGTGGAACCCACCAGCCCAATGGTGTCGCCCTGGCTGACGTTTTGTCCCTTTTTCACCAACACCCGGCTAAGGTGGGCATAGACGGTTTCGGTGTTGTTGCGGTGTTTGACAAAAATGACGTTGCCATAACCGTTTTGCCGCCCTGCAAAAGACACCACGCCATCGCCGACAGTGCGTGCAGGTGTGCCGGTGGTGGCTGCAAAGTCGGTACCCAAATGCGCGCGCCATTGCTTCAAAATCGGATGAAAACGCATCGAAAAACCACTGCTGATGCGAGAGAACGCCACCGGCGAACTCAGGAAAGCACGGCGCAAGCTTTTGCCGTCCAGGGTGTAATAGCCGCCCTTGGCAACCACGCCGGCCACTAGGGCGGATGGCTGGAACCACATGGCTTGAAAGGTTTTGCCAGCGTTGACAAATTCGGCGCTCAGTACACGCCCGGTGCGCAGGGGTTCGCCGTCGCCTTCAAGCACTTCGTAGACCAGGTTAAAGCGGTCGTCTTTGCGCAGGGAACGGCGAAAGTCGATGTCGCCCGAGAAAATTTCGGCCATCTGGGTCGCCACCGCATCAGGCAAACCAATGTCATCGGTCGCAGCAAACAAGGAGGTTTGAATCGTGCCGCTGGCCAGGCGCGCAGCCGCCACCAAAGGCGCGGTCTCTAGCCGTGAGGTAAAGCCATTTGCGGTGCGCTCGATCACCAGGCGTTTGAATTCGCCCTCAACGTCGGTCGTCCAGCGGGCGGTGAGTTGACTCAGACGCTGGTCAGCCAGTGCCTGCACCGTGACTTGACGCCCTGTGCGTCCCAACAACAGTTGTTGCACGACACGGTCGCTGCGCAAAAAAGCGGCAGCTTGCAGGTCGTCTACACCCAAGCGCCGAAGCAAGGTGTCTGCGGTATCGGTGGCGCGCGTGCTGTCGGTGCGGTAGAGCACCAACGCCACAGGCGCATCCGTGCCAGACGTAGACGTGGGCAAGCTCAGTGCTTGCACCGCTTCGGTCACTTGATGCACTGGCAAATCTGCCGCATCAGGCGCCAGGGAAGCAATGGCAAAAGCACCGCCCCCCCCCGCTAGCAACACAGCGGCCACAACAGCCGTTAAACGCTGGTGGTGTTGGACTAGCAGCTTGGCAGCAGAGTGCACCACAGCGTGTCCAAGTGAAAACAATGAGGTCATTAAAAATAAATCCGGGTGCTTGCAGTGTCGGCAAGACACCACAGTCGCAAAGAAAAAGCAACAAATCATCTACTTTGTTGCCACTTAAAATCACTTTTTTACAGCCTTTGAAGTATAAACCCGGCTCTTTTGCCCGCATCCCCATAAACCCTATGACACAACCCCAAAAATCCCCCAATTTAGTAACTGATCGTGTCAAGGAAGCATTGGCTGTAACACTTCGAGGCTGCGAAGAGTTGATTCCGCAGGATGACTGGGTCAAAAAACTGGCGCGCTCGGAGGCCACCGGCACACCGCTGCGCATCAAGCTCGGGCTAGACCCCACCGCACCGGATATTCACATTGGCCACACCGTGGTGCTGAACAAAATGCGCCAGCTGCAAGACCTGGGCCACACCGTGATCTTTTTGATTGGCGACTTCACCACGCTGATTGGCGACCCGTCTGGGCGCAACACCACCCGCCCGCCGCTCACCCGTGAGCAGATTGAGGTGAACGCGCAAACCTACTATCGGCAAGCCTCCATGGTGCTGGACCCGAGCAAAACCGAGATTCGCTACAACAGCGAATGGGGCGACGCGTTAGGCTCGCGCGGCATGATCCAGCTGGCGGCCAGGTACACCGTGGCGCGGATGATGGAGCGCAATGACTTTCATGATCGTTTTCATGCCGGTACCCCCATCAGCGTGCATGAATTTTTGTACCCGCTGATGCAGGGTTACGACTCGGTGGCGCTTAAAAGCGACCTGGAGCTGGGCGGCACCGACCAAAAATTCAACCTGCTGGTGGGCCGCCATTTGCAAGCCGAATACGGCCAGGAGCCGCAGTGTATCTTGACCATGCCGCTGCTTGAAGGCTTGGACGGCGTTGAGAAAATGTCCAAGAGCAAGGGCAACTACATCGGCATCAGCGAGGACGCCAACACCATGTTTGCCAAGGTCTTGAGCATCTCTGACGTGTTGATGTGGCGCTGGTACACGCTGCTGAGCTTCAAGTCCGAGGCCGAGATTGCCGCTCTGAAAGCCGAGGTGCAGGCCGGGCGCAACCCCAAAGATGCCAAAGTGGCGCTGGCCAAGGAAATTACCGCACGTTTTCACAATGCAGCGGCGGCGGATGCGGCCGAGCAAGACTTCATCAACCGCAGCAAGGGCGGCATTCCCGACGAAATTGCCGAACTGCGCTTAGCCCTGGGTGAAGGCGGCGCGGCGCTGGGCATTGCCGCTTTGCTAAAGGCTGCCGGGCTGGCGGCATCTGCTGGCGAAGGCAACCGCCTGATCGACGGCGGCGGCGTGCGGGTGGACTCCAACGTGGTCAGCGACAAGGGTTTGAAGCTGGGCGCCGGTACCTACGTGTTGCAAGTGGGCAAACGCAAATTTGCACGCGTCACACTGGCTTGATGTTTTTTTAAGCCTTTTTGGCCTCTAGGCCTTATAGAATAAGCGCGAGTAGCTATTTTTTAAATAGCACTTAAAGCATCTTTTAAGGCCACATTCAGACGCTGCGCCCGGTCACCTGCCGGATCACCTTGACCAAGTGCGCCATGTTGAACGGCTTGCCCACATGGTCGTTCATGCCGGCCTGCAAACAAGCCTCGCGGTCGGTGTCCATGGCGTTGGCGGTCATGGCCACAATCGGCAAGGCGGTGGCATCCTGGGTTGTGCGAATCTGAACAGTGGCGGTCAAACCGTCCATCACCGGCATTTGCATGTCCATCAACACCAGGTCAAAGGGCTCAGGTGCGGCGGCAATCAAATCCAGCGCCTCCTGGCCGTGGTTGGCCAGCGTTACCACAGCGCCCTCGCTGCTGAGCAATTCGCTGGCAATTTGCTGGTTCACAAAGTTGTCTTCAGCCACCAGAATACGCAAGCCCGCCAGTTTGCCCGTGTCTGAGGCAGCCGTGGTGTCGTCTGCCGATACAGCAGGCGCAGCAGGCGCAGCAGGCTCGTCGGCCACCAGCGGCAAGGTCAAGGTGAAGTAAAACCGGCTGCCACGCCCCAGCGCGCTTTGCAGCTCCAGCTTGGCACCCATCAGCTCAATTAGGCGCTGGCTGATGGCCAAGCCCAGGCCCGTGCCGCCAAAGCGGCGGGTGGTGGACGCTTCGGCCTGGGTGAAACCAGAGAAAATTTTGGTCTGGTTCTCCAGCGCGATGCCAATGCCGTTGTCTTGCACCGCAAATTTCAGCATCACCTGGCTGTCTGTTCGGTCAACCAAATCTATCGACAGCGTGACCTCGCCCTGTGGCGTGAACTTGACCGCATTGCCACACAGGTTGATCAACACCTGTTTCAGCCGCATGGCATCCACTCGCACCCGCACGGGCAGGTCATTGGCCGCCTGCAGCCGCAATTCAACCGGTTTGGTGCCAATGTAGGCATGCACGATGACTTGCACATCGCTCATCAATTGCTGCAAGCCAAAGGGCTGCGGGTCCAGCGTCATCTTGCCGGCCTCGGCTTTGGAAATATCCAAAATGTCGTTGAGCAGCCCCAGCAGCGATTGCGCCGCGGCCTCGCTCTTGGCGGCGTAATCGGCCTGTTTCGGGCTGAGTTCGGTTTTGCGCAGCAGGGTCAGCATGCCCAAAATGGCGTTCATGGGGGTGCGAATTTCATGGCTCATATTGGCCAAAAACTGGCTCTTGGAGGTGGATGCGGCCTGCGCTGCTTCGGTGGCCTGCACCAGTTCAGTGATGTCGACCCGAAAGCCAACCGTGTAGCCGTTGGCCATGCGGCGCTCAAAAATGCGCAGTGTCTGGCCATTGGCCAATTTTTGAATGAGTTGCGAATCGGCCTGGCGGTGCGCCGCCATGCGTTCGCTGACCCATTGCTCCAGTTGTTGCGGGTCGGTGGCGTACTGGCCGCGTTGGGCTCCCACGCGAATGATGTCCTCAAAGGTGTTGCCAGGCATGATCACGTCTGCACACAGAGGGTAAATGTCACGGTAACGCTGGTTGCACATCACCAGGCGGTCTTGGTCGTCGAACAGCACAAACGCATCTTCCAGCGCCTCAATCGCGGCGTTCAGAATGTCAGCATTGCGCTTGGCCAGCGCCTGGGCGGCCTTGCGGGCGGTGATGTCAATGCGAATCGACACGTATTTGTCAACCAGGCCGTCGTCATCCACAAAGGGCGCAATGAAGGTGTCCACCCAGTACACGCCACCGCTCTTGGTGCGGTTGCAGACCTCGCCGCGCCAGGGCTTGCCAGCGGCAATGGTCTCCCACATCTGCGCCCAGAAAGCAGTGTCTTGCAAACCAGAATTGAGCAAGCGGTGGTTTTGTCCAACGAGTTCCTCGCGCTCATAACCGCTGATGGCGCAAAACGCATCGTTGACCTGGATGATGTTGCCCGCCCGGTCAGCCATTGACACAATGCCCAACAAGTCCAGGGTGCTGAGCAGCGCATTGTTGTCGCGCAGCACCGCCTCCAGCTGCGACTGCGCCAGGCGGCGCTCGGTCACATCAGACTCAATGGCCATGTAGCCGCTGATCTGTCCCTGAGGGTCACGCAGGGGCTGAATTTCCAGCTCAAGCCAGTAGTCTTGTCCCTGCTTGCTGCGGTTCAAAATGTCACCGTGAAAGGTTTGCCCGGCGCGCAGTGTCTGGCCGATGCGGTCGATGGTGGCCCGGTCTGTTTTGTCGGTTTGCAAAAACCCCGGGTTTTTGCCCAAGACTTCCGCCGCGCTGTAACCGGTGACGCGTTCAAAACCGGGGTTGACCCAGGTGATGCGCTGCTGGGCGTCGGTGATGATGACCGAGTTGAAGGTTTCCTGCGCCACCAGTGCCAGGCGCTGCAGGTCTTTGGTCATGCTGCGCGCCAGGCTTTCGGCCCGCTCGCGGCCCCGGGCTTGCTGCCACATCAACAGCGTCAGCAAGAAGCTGGCGAAGAC
>Ga0210024_1001989_pt1 | contig 17983 bp, 18 predicted proteins | sample CryGeymeta201525_FD_183988 | JGI IMG/M metagenome (GOLD analysis project Ga0210024, IMG submission 183988) | Groundwater microbial communities from Crystal Geyser aquifers in Utah, USA - Crystal Geyser metaG 2015-25 (SPAdes) (version 2) | ecosystem: Environmental > Aquatic > Deep subsurface >... | reverse complement strand
GGTTGGTATTTGTTTGATACATGCTTGATAGATATGATACACGCTTGGTAAACGCTTCTTAGGAAGGCATATCAAAGCTTAGACGCACTTAAGTGACAGAAGTGCGTGAGTGCCCGCTAGATTCTTCACTTCGTTCAGAATGACAATTGTTGGCGTTCACCATTCGCTAATCGCTCCTTCAGAATGACAATTGCTGGCGTTAAGAATGACATCGAGCGAGAGGTTGTTTGACAGGTAGGTCGAAATAATATGTAGGGAGATGGGTGGATATGATATCCGCCCCTTTTTTATTACAGCGGTTTGGGGCGGCAAGGGCCGGCCCTTTTTTGCTATAATGTGGTACATCATTATAAACAACAGCTCATAGCTAATAGCTGCTATCTTGCTTCGTGTGGGATGAGAGCCATGAGCCATGAGCTACTAGCACAATATGATTTGGAGGAGTATTGCATGGCTAAAGTTTCTGTTATTGGTGCGGGTAATGTCGGTGCTACCTGCGCATATACGCTTCTTAAGAATAATGTGGCGGATATCGCCCTCATTGATGTTGTGGATGGGCTTGCCAAGGGTAAGGCGCTCGATATGATGCAGGCCGGGGCGATTGAGGGGTACGACAAAACAATCACCGGCTCGACCGATTACGGTACTGCAGCGGGCTCGGATATTGTTGTTATTACCGCCGGTCTTGCGCGCCAACCGGGGATGAGCAGGACCGATCTTATCGACAAGAACGCCGCGATCATGAAATCGGTTATCTCACATGTAGTTGGTGTGGCGCCGGAAGCCCTCATACTGGTGGTCAGCAACCCCGTTGATATCTTGGCGTATCTAGCCTGGAAAGTCAGCGGGTATGCTCCGAACCGTGTCTTCGGCATGAGCGGCGTGCTCGATAGCGCCCGCTACAAATATTTCATCTCGCAGGCGCTCAATGTGCCCATGTCGAGCGTTGAAGGCATGGTGATCGGCGCGCACGGCGACAGCATGATGCCTGTCGTGAGCCTGACCATGGTAAACGGCAAACCGCTCACCGATCTTTTAAGCGATGAGAAAATACGCGAAGTGATCGACAAGACCAAGCACGGCGGCGCCGAGATCGTGTCGTACCTTAAGACCGGCAGCGCGTTTTACGCACCGGGCGCATCGTCCGCACACATGGTTGATGTTATAGTAAGTTCGAAGAGTGGTTCGAAGAGTGGTTCGAAGAGTGGTTCGAAGAGTGACAAAAAAGACGAGATAGTGCCGTGCTCGGTGTACGCGCATGGCCAGTATGGGATCGACGGCTTCTATATCGGGCTTCCTGCGCGATTGGGCGCAAACGGCGTCGAGGAAATCGTCGAAATCCCGTTAACGGATGAGGAGCGCGAAGAGCTTCTTGAGTCCGCAGCCTCAGCGAAAAGTTCTCTTGACGATGTGCAAGAGATAATTGGAGGATAACCGGCTTGCGAGAAATCCCCGCAGCAGAGCTAACCAGAATCGTAAAAGACCTCTGCCTAAAAGCGAATACCGGGCTTCGCCCCGACGTGCTTGAAGCGGTCAGGGCGAGCCTTGCTGTTGAGACCTCCCCGACGGGGAGAGAAGTGCTCGAGCAGGTTCTACAAAACGCAGAGCTTGCGGCAAGCGAGAAGCTGCCCATTTGCCAGGATACCGGCTACGTTTCGGTGTTTATCCAGCTCGGGCAGGATGTCTGGCTTAAGGGCGATATCGCCGAGGCTATCAACGAGGGCGTGCGGCAGGCTTATGCGGAAGGGTTTTTGCGCAAGTCTATCGTGGCCCGCCCGATCTTCGGCAGGGAAAACACCGGCGACAACACCCCCGCATTTATCAACATCGACCTGGTAGCGGGCGATAAAGTTAAAATCATCGTCATGCCGAAAGGTGGCGGCACCGAGAACGCCTCGCGTTTGCGGATGCTCCCCGTCTCAAAAGATGCCGATGCGGTAAAGCGCTTCGTTCTTGAGATGGCAGAGAACGCCGCCAAATCATGTCCGCCGGTTATCGTGGGCGTTGGGGTCGGCGGAAGCTTCGATAAGGTCGGTCTGCTCGCAAAAAAGGCGCTGCTCAGACCGCTTTCCGATAAAAACCCCGACCCGCAGTTGGCAGCCTTTGAGGGCGAGCTTCTCACCGAGATCAACAACCTCGGAATCGGCCCCGCCGGCCTGGGTGGAAAGGTTACGGCGCTTGGTGTAAAAATAGAAACGATGCCGACGCATATCGCCTGCCTGCCCGCGGCCATCGCATTCAACTGCATCGCCGCCCGCCAAGCCGAAGCGACTATTTAGCACGTAGGATACACTAGATGTCATTCTGAAGGAGCAAAGCGACAGCCGAAGATTGTTGCCACCGGATAGGCCAGGAAAGGGATACACTAGATGTCATTCTGAAGGAGCGAAGCGACAGCCGAAGATTGTTGCCACCGGATAGGCCAGGAAAGGGATACACTAGATGTCATTCTGAAGGAGCGAAGCGACTGAAGAATCTTGGGTGCGGAAACCTTCTTCTTATGCAGGAGTGTCTAAGTTTAGATAACCTGAGTGAGATAGATGGTTTATGGGCGGTTGATAGATTTGATACACGCTTGGTAAACGCTTCTTAGAAAGGTATATCAAAGCTTAGACAAGCTCAGTGACAGAAGTGCGTGAGTGCCCGCTAGATTCTTCACTTCGTTCAGAATGACAATTGCCGGTGTTCAGAATGACAATTGCCGGTGTTTAGAATGACAATTGCCGGCGTTTAGAATGACAATTGCTGACGCTCAGAATGACAAGCAGCAAAAAGGGAAGATGAGATGACGATTCAGATTCACACGCCGCTAACAGTTGAAACAGTATCATCCCTAAAATCCGGGGATAAGGTCGAGATTTCGGGGACGATTTATACGGCGCGCGACCAGGCGCATAAGCGGATTGTGGCTGCAATCGAGAACGGTGAGGCACTGCCGTTTGAGCTTGCGGGGCAGATCATATTCTATGCGGGCCCGGCACCTACGCCCCCGGGTAAAGCGAGCGGTTCGATTGGGCCGACGACCAGCGCGCGGATGGATGCCGTTACGCCGCTTCTCCTCGAGCACGGTTTAAAGGGCGTTATCGGCAAAGGCCCGCGATCCCAGGCAGTTAAGGATGCCTTAAGCAGGTACAACGCCGTCTATTTTGCGGCGACCGGTGGTGTCGCGGCGCTTCTTTCATCCTATATAAAGCGCGTAGAGCTTATCGCATACCCCGACCTCGGTCCCGAGGCGGTTTATAAACTTGAAGTCGAGAACTTTCCGGTAATCGTTGCGGCCGATGCGCATGGCGGCGATTTCTATGAGCAAAACCGGAGATTATATAAACGAGCGTAGAGGGATATCGTGTAGTTAAACTGGGCAAACTGCGCAAAACGAGCCATGTGCAATTGCCTAAGGAGGGCCCATAATAGGCGGCGCACCCATACTCACAGAGGGGACGAGCACAGTGATGCACGGCACAAACGGCACAAATGAAAGAAACAACATAAAAGACACACAAGACAAAAAAGATATAAAAGGCACAAAAGGTACAAACAGCCTTTTTATAACATTTGAGGGGATTGAAGGAAGCGGTAAAAGCACCCAGATGACGCTTCTCGCCAGCTACTTGAGTTCACGGGGGTACGACGTGACCACGACCCGTGAGCCGGGCGGCACGCCTATCGGCGAGGCGATCCGCGCGGTGCTGCTAAACCCCGATTTTACCGAAATGGATTACCGCACCGAAGTTCTGCTCTACGCAGCCGATAGAGCGCAGCACGTTGCCGAGCTAGTTAAACCGGCACTTGCGCGCGGAAGCATAGTGATCTCGGATCGCTACCTCGACTCGACAATCGCCTATCAGCACTACGGCAGGGGACTGCCGCTCGATTTCATCCTGGAAGTAAACGAGCAGGCCACCGAAGGCATCAAACCCGACCTGACGCTCTTGTTAACCGTACCTGTTGAGATCGGTCTGAAACGGGCGACCAAAACCATTGCGGACAGAATCGAGCGCGAAGACGTTGAGTTTCACGAGCGCGTTGAGAAGGGGTTTCAAGAGCTTGCAAAGCGCGAGCCTGAGCGCTGGCGGGTAATCGATGGTATGTCGACTGTCGACGAGATCCACACGCTCATCATCCAAGCAGTTGAACCACTCCTATGATATAATTTTCTCCTGTGAATGACCTTGCTAGTTGCTATAAACAATCCTATGGATGTGCTTATGGACGAGACTATTCTCTGGTCGAGCATTATCGGCCAGAATGATGCGATAGATAGAATTCTGCGTTCGCTTCGCTCCGAGGAGGGCAGCCACGCCTGGCTCTTCGTCGGCCCGCGCGGCGTCGGCAAGTGGACGACCGCAAAAGTTATGGCCGCGGCCCTCAACTGCCAGGAGAACGGCTGCGGGCGCTGCGTATCCTGCGGCAAGATCATGCGCGAGATACATCCGGATATCTTTTTGATCGAGCCCGAGGGCAACTTTATCCATATTGAGACGATTCGCGATCTCCTTCAAAGCGTCTCGCGTAAAAATTATGAAGGCAAGATAAAAGTCATCATTATCGACGAGGCCGACAGGTTCACCCCCGAGGCTGCGAACGCGCTGCTAAAGAACCTGGAGGAGCCGCCGGTCGACGTCGTGTTCGTCCTGGTATCGTCCAATCCCGAGGCGGTTCTGCCCACGATTATCTCGCGCTGTCGCCAGGTTCAGTTCAGGCCGATCCCGGCGCAAGAGATGATATCATTTCTGGTCAATAAGTATGATTTGGGCTATGATGAGGCGGCCCTGGCAACCAGATTGAGCGGTGGCATCTTGGGGGCCGCGGTTTCGTTTGCGACATCCCACTCCAAAAGGGAGCGCAGAAAAACCGTCCTCGGTATCGCACGGAGCGCCGACCGCGCCGACCTCGCACGCCTCAGCTTTATCGCCGAGGAGCTTATCCGCGAAATCAAAAAGCCCCTCGACGAGCTAAAAGCCGCTCATAAAAAGGAGATCGCAGAGTTAAAAGAGCAGTATGATGCTAAGGATGCTCCCGTACGCACCATCAAGCGCATCGAGCAACGGCAAAAGCGGGAGCTGGGCAAAGAGGAGCACCAGGGTTTTGAGGATGTCTTGAGCATATTGACCTCGTGGTTCCGCGATATTATCCTGCTAAAAGAAACCGGTAGGGAAGACCTCCTGACCAACCAGGACCACATCCTGGCCGTGAAGGAACACGTCGACCTTTTTAGCAGCGAGGATATGAACCGGTGCCTGCAAATAATCGAAGAAACGAGGCAGTATTCTCGTTTTAATGTTAATATGCAATTAGCATTTGAAGATATGTTGTTTCGCATCCACGACGTGCTCGCGGTCGAGAGCGATCCGTATTTCGTCCCGTAGTACGCAATGGAGCGCAATTTATGATAATTCAGCGGTGCTTTTACAGCACCGGCTTTTATGAAAAAGCAGGAGGTTTTGGCAGGTCATGCCGATAGTTGTTGGAGTCGTATTCAAAAGAGCCGGCAAAGTCTACTACTTTGACCCGGATGGGATAGATTTAAAGAGCGGCGAGAAAGTCGTCGTCAAGACATCGCGCGGGATGGAATTCGGCGAAGTAGTGTCTTCGCCCACGGAAGTCCCCGACGAGGAGATCATCGCCCTGCTGAAGAAAGTCGTCCGGCGGGCAAGCGACGATGATAAGAGCCAGCTCACTAAAAACAAGCAAAAGGAAAAAGAAGCATTTCGGGTTGCGGAGGAGAAGATCGCCAAACACCGGCTTCCGATGAAGCTCATCGAGGTCGAGTACGTGTTCGACGGCAGTAAGATCATCTTCTACTTCACCTCCGACGGCAGGGTCGATTTCCGCGAGCTGGTCAAGGATCTCGCCTCGGTATTTAGAACCCGGATTGAACTTCGCCAAATCGGCGTGCGCGACGAAGCCAAGATGGTCGGCGGCCTAGGCCCCTGCGGCCAGCGTCTCTGCTGCACCGTCTTTTTAGGCGACTTCGAACCCGTCTCAATCCGCATGGCCAAAGAGCAGGACTTGCCGCTTAATCCGTTAAAGATATCCGGCATCTGCGGACGTCTGATGTGCTGCCTGAAATACGAATACGAGGCATACCAGGATTTCAAGAAGCGCGCCCCCAGGCGAGGCACCCGACTCACCACCGAATTCGGCACCGCCCGAATCGTCGAGTTCAACGTCCCGAAAGAGACCGTCATCGCCGAGCTCGAATCCGGCCAACGAATCGAAATGCCCCTAGCCGACGCCCTGGGCTGCAAATGCAAAGCCCCCTGTAAACCCGACTCCTGCTGCGGCAACGGCGGCAAACCCAAAATCGAGTTGGAAGACAGCGTCGACATTCCCGAAGACAGAGGTGCGGATGAGAAAGGCGTTGTGGAAGATCGGGGGATTATTGAGGATAAGGGAATTGTTGGGGATGTTGGGTTCGCGGAAGATGATGAGGTTAATGAAGTTAACGAGGTTGTAGGTGATGAAGCGGTTGTTGCGGATGGAGATGTAGTGGGGGATGAAGAAGCTTTAGAGGATGAGGAAGTAATAGTTGATGCAGGCGGCAACGGCGACAAGCCAAAAGTCGACGAGATCGATGACGGCATCCCGTCGAAGAATGGGGATAGCGATTAGGTCGCAGTGATTGTGATCCGGCTTACAGCCGCGAAAAGATAAGATTGCCTCTGTAGCTCAGCAGGTTATCTAGTATATTAGTGCTAGAATCGCACGTAGCAAGCAACCACCAGGGAGGATTTATGTCAAGGCTTGAAGAGAGTATCGAAATTGCAAATCCCCAGCATCCGCATTGTGCCACAGTTCTTTTGCTCGACATATCAGGGTCAATGGTAGCCAATGGCAAGATTAATCAACTTAACGATGGCTTACGGTTCTTCAAGGAGGATGTCACCTCTGATGAGCTAGCGAGCAAAAGAGTAGATTTAGCAATTATTACCTTTGGAGACGGTGTAACTCTTACCCACGACTTCTCATCAATGGACGCGTTTAACCCACCTACATTACGTGCCTCAGGCTTAACGCCTATGGGTGAAGCCATTCTTAGAGCAATAGATTTAATTGAAGAACGTAAGTTTGAATACAAAAGTAGAGGTATTGATTACTACCGCCCATGGATATTTTTAATCACCGATGGAGAACCTACCGATATGAAACCGGGCGATGCAACCTGGAAAAAGGTAGTTGCAGCTATTAATGACGGAGAGAATAACAAGAACTTCTTATTCTTTACGGTCGGGGTCGAGCCGGCGGATATGGACACACTAAAGCAGCTCTCGCCCTCAAACCGGGCGCCTGTAAGGTTAATGCCCGGCAAGTTTAAAGCTATGTTCGAATGGTTGTCAAAAAGCCAAGGTAGAGTATCGGCGTCCAAAGTCGGCGAAAATGTCCAGCTAGACAGCCCGGCTGGATGGGCCGAGATCTCAACGATATAAGGCACAGGAGGATATGGTTGAAAACATTAGCGACGCCATATTTTTTTGGTGCCTCGGTCATAGGTCCGCTTCATGTCCAGTTAGCTATGCCGTGTCAAGATTCATTTGCCTTTAAGACTATTGACGAAGATTTTGCGGTTGCCGCTATTGCAGATGGGCTTGGTAGTGCATCGAAAGCTGATATTGGAGCTAAAGTAGCAGTCAAAAGCGCTGTAAAAAGTGTAGAAAGAGCTATAAAAGCAACAGCAATAGCAACACATAAGAGTGTGGATATTACAACCCTAGCGAAAGATGCGGTAACTGCGGCCAGGAGAGCGCTGGAGAAGAGAGCGAAAACTGAAGAATGTAGCCTCCGTGATTTAGCGTGCACACTTCTCGTCGCTATTACCCTTAGGGATGCGGTTGCAGCCGTTCATATAGGGGATGGTGCGCTTGTTGTCGACACGGATAACGGTCTTCATCTCATTACAGGACCGGGAGAATCCGAATACACAAACGAGGTCACACCACTGACAAGCCAGGATTGGGAGGAGTCGCTTAAGAGCACATCAGCAGTCTCCGGTGTAAATGGTATTGCGCTGTTTACTGATGGTTGCCAAAGAGCCGGATTGAAAAAAGCTGATAATAACTACGCACCATTCGAAGGCTTTTTTAGGCCGCTTTTTACATATGCCACGCAGATTGATGATTTTGAGCAGGCCAACCAGGATATCTATGATTTACTCGCATCAGACAAGCTCAGCGAGCATTCAGAGGATGATAAAACCTTAGTTCTTGGCATTCTACCTAAAGGAACGTAACTAATGCCAATTCTTGCGGTTTATGATCTGACGGGCAACAAAATTGGATTAAAAAGTACCGGTAAGAGCGGCGGCGAAGGGGCTATCTACGAAATTATCGGCTCTAACAATGGCACTAATAGTAGATGTGCAAAAATTTATCATCCGCAAAAAATTACTGCGGAACTCCACCAGAAAATATTAAGCATGGTGAACAACCCACCGGATGATCCGTCCCCCAATGCGAGACACCGATCAATTGGTTGGCCGGAAGATGTTCTCTATAGCGATTCGGCCAGAAGACTGTTTGTCGGCTATACAATGCCTTTGATAGATACAAAGGTATTTAAGGAAACCCACAAATATTTTGATCCTTCTGATAGGTTAAAAGCGTTTGGCGGAAGCTTTACCTGGCAGCACTTGTTTACCGCAGCGTTTAATATAGCGAGTGCGGTTGCGGCGCTACATGAGAAAGGGCACCGTATCGGAGACTTAAGGGAAACCAATATTCTCGTATCCCCAAGTGCCCTAGTAGCTATAATTGATTGTGACTCGTTCCAGGTAAAAGATAGCGCATCGGATATTACTTATTACACTCGAGTTGGAAGCGGTGAATACCTGCCTCCTGAATTGATGGGTGCGGATTTTAAGACAAACGATCATGATCGATACCACTCAGATCTGTTTGCCCTGGCTATCATAATATTCAAGTTCTTAGCGAATGGCGTGCATCCGTATCAGGCAAGAGGCCCCCTCGTTGATGACGCTCCGTCCCCTGAAGAAAAGATAAAGAAAGGGTATTTCCCATATACTACAGATGCTAGAGGCATCGAACCGCCTAGCTACGCGCTTCCGTACAATATAATTCCGCCGTCTATAAGGGTTTTGTTTTACCGATGTTTTGTTGAAGGCCATGCATATCCTTTGAGGCGGCCTGCTGCAATTGAATGGTTTAATACTTTGAAGGCCGAAGGTGTAAAGTTAAAACAATGTTCCAAGAATGAAAATCACTGGTATGGTAATCACCTTAGTGACTGCCCATGGTGTAATGCTGTAATGCGTCTTGGGAAAGATTACTTTCCGAAACCTTTTTTAGCCGGTCAACAAATTGAGCTTATTGCTGCAAAACACGTGTCCCAATTGCCACAGAGAGTACCGCTAGTGCAGGCGCAGCCACAAATGCACATGCCAACAACGGGTATTGCGCGAACAGCTCAGCAAACATATGTACAACCTAGAGCAGCTAGAAAAAGAGTGCGTAACCGATTCCTGGCATCAAAGATGGACGGCTGCCTTGCACAGCTGTTTGGGGGCATTCTAGTTCTATATGCAGGCTATATGCTTTCCAAAAGCGGTATTTATGTATACAGCCAATTTGATCAGGCTGTAGATAATTATCAGCCATTCTTATTACAAGTTGGAATATATGCAGCCGTTCTTATTGTTGGAATTCACATAATACATTGTGGTATAGACGATTGGTAGACTGTTTGCCTGCTAGTTTTTTTATGGGCAAGGTTATCATTCCGGCTTCTATGGTTGCCACACTGTGCGAGCACAAAGCGCGCCAGCTCGTCGACGTTAAGCAGAACAAAGAGGAGGATATTCAAAACCGCGCGCAAATCTGCTAAACTAAAGGGCGTTCGTTTTCACGACCTGCGGCATTCATATGCCGCGATTGACAGTTTGGACGCGCCAAAACAGGTGGTGGCGGTGGTCTAAGACTGGTGTAATACGCGGTTACAATGTGGTCACAAAACACCCAAAAATATGCTAAAATACGGTTAGACACAGACAAGAGAAAAACAGCAAAATAGCAGGTCAACAACTAAATACACATCATGCCACTGTAGCTCAGCAGGTAGAGCAGCTCACTCGTAATGAGCAGGTCAGCGGTTCGAATCCGCTCAGTGGCTCAGGTCAGAGGCCTAGAATCACCAAGAAAGGGATTCTAGGCCTTCTTCGTAAGTGCAAACTAAGTGCAACACGTCAATTTTCACCCCTCACTAAAGAGCGTTCCCCACCCTATTTCCCGAATTTTGCGAGTCCATAAAAAAACGGCAAACTTTATTGACGGTCCGTCGTCAGAAAGGGGGATGAAAAATAAAGTTGTTTAAAGATTTTATCCTGCCTAAACCGAGTCGCCGAGCTTGGACAGAAGATAAAAAAGCTGGAGCAAGAGATAAGCACCCATGAAAGTGGTAAAGTTTTTCCGCCAATGGATAATGGTAAAAGCGATTGCACAGAGAGGCAAAGTAATAGATAATACCACCATAGTACTCGTATTTGCATTACGCTTAGTGCTTTGGCTATTATCAGGTAGGCGGTCGAATAAAACTTAGTCTCTCACCCACCAATAATCAGCCGTGGCTGCCACTTGAGATAACTCTGTTGAGAAAGAAGCGGGGTAACATGTCTGATTTTAACGCATTATTCCTTACTAGCATGAGGATTCTACCGACAGCTCTGCTGTTTTTTGTGGCAGCTGAGGTATTGAGTTCAGCTCTTAGCAGACTGAATTACCATTGTGATGTTTACCGCAGACTTGGTTCTTCTGTAATCTTTTGGGTGCTGGCGACTTTTTTCCAACTGTTTTTCGGTATAGGAAACATATTTACCATATCAGCACTTATATTTTTAGCTGCTAGCGCAGTAACTTGGTTGGTCTCAATTGTCTACTGGTTGGTCTCAATTGTCTACTGGAAAGTTTCGAAAGCTAGAAGACAAAAAGTTTCAGATGAGTCAGAACGGCTGCAAGATTAAACTCGGACCCCAGAAACTAACATAGAAAATAGTTCTGTGCAGCGAATAACAGGTGCAAATATGAAACGAGTCTGGATAATTCCCGTTATCGTCTGTCTTATGGACTCCAAAAATTCCAAAACTCGTTCTTAAGCTGACCGTCTTAAGCGCTTACTATCTCGCTGGTTTGTCTGCATAATGTTCTAGAAGTTCCTTATCAGTTGGCTTGCGCATTTTCTCTTCTCCTTTCAAAAACCCTTAGCTAGCCTATGAGTTATTTTCATTACTGGCTGGCTTTGGCCGTTTGCCTAACCTATACGGCCATAAAGCACAATCGGTACTAGGGCATAGTGTTACTTCCTTACGCTGACCCACGCAACAATCCAAACATTTAGCCCGGATCGACTTAATCGGTGTTCTTGCTGCCATCGTTACCCCTTTTCTCAAATTGGCGTTTTCGTAGGATTGCCTTGCCTCTTTTTAAGCCATTTAGATATTCGTTTTCTGTGAGTACCAATAAGCATTTTGTTATCTTGATCTCAATTAGCTTACCCATCAGAATGAGGCTCCTTCGGGTACCTGATCCTTACAATGCTCACAATGGATATCCGGCTCGATACCATAGAACTTTTCGACTATCTCACCACATTGAGGGCAGGGCCATTTTTTAGGAGCCTGTGGTTTGTCACTGTCACCGTCACTAATAACCTGTGACGAATCACCGCTATTAGCATCATCACTATCCCATCCCCTATAGGGTTGTGACGGTGTGACGATAGATTTATACACATCTGCTTTGTCTCGTTTCTCACCTGTTGGAGCAAGCTTGCCCTCTTTCTTCAGTTTCGTCACGTTATTTTTAACGGTGCCCAAAGGTATTCCGGTCACTTCAGATACGTTCTCGGCTGTGCAGGGACCATGCTCCGTGAAGCTAATTAATATGTGGTCTTTTGTTGTAAGTGCTTCAGTAAAGTAAATGTCCGCCTTGATCTGCTCAAGCGTGAAGCTTTCACCAAAAGTTGCTTTTAGAAACGTGGATTCACGCAGGGGGCCAAAGTTGCTTTTGTTGTGGTGAAGGGCAAGCTTAATCTCATTTTCTTGAATGCCGCTATCTATCATTCTTTGTAGCTGCCAGATATTACGGCTCATATTCTGCTTGTAAACGCTCCCAAAAGCTGTTTTATCCCGGTACTTCTCGCCAGCCTTGGGTTTGCTTTGGTGATCGAGTATAAGGACCGTACCAAGCGGTCTGAGCTTGCGGTATAGCGTTGTTACATCCCTGGCACTTTCAGGATCACCGCTTACCGCTGCACCAAAGGAATCGACGATAGTAAGCACGATGTCATGATCTTTAATAAAGCTTACCAGGCTATCAATGATAGAATTTAAGTCACCGGCCTTCTTGTCTTGAGACAGCGGCGAATAGTAGAGCAGGCCTTCAGGTGGAGTAGCAAGTCCTAAACCACGGGATACTTTATACGCTCGCCGTGCTTGCTCAGCCTCATCTAGCTCAAAATCGACGAAAAGCACGTTCCCTTCCTGAACGTGTTTATCCAGGAAATACCTTCCAATTGCGACACAACAAGCGAGGTAAAGGGCAATATAAGATTTGCCCTGTCCACCGTCACCATAAAGCAGGGTGGGGTAATCGACTGGTATAAAATCATCCACTATAAAACGCATCGGTGGCGGTTCTTCAACATCACATAAACGGTGAATTTTTACCGGCACAGCGTCACATCCTCTAAGGGATTGTGACGGTGATGATGCTTCTCCAGGTGAGTATTTGCTAACACTTTCAGCGATTTGCTTAACTTCAGCATCGGACAGTGGAGGAGTACAGCGCTCTTTATTTTCGATCAATAAGGCCGCTTCTATCGCCCGTTGACTAGCCCTCCGGTGCCTCATAGAACCTGCCAGGCTTGTAAGGGTGTTATTGCGTTTACCCTCGGGGATAAACTCAGGGATTGGTTCAACTGTACTATTCTTTCCGGGTCCGTTCAGTATCTCGATTAACCAAGTGGGCATGTCAGCAAGTGGGATGTCATCAGGATGGCTTGAAACCTCCCACTGGTACCGCCGACCGCTTTTATGTAAGCTTGGTGGAGCTACAATATAGCCGCCATCGGCTTTACTATCTAATCCCGGCCTAAAACCGTTTATGCTTTTAACAAAACACCCTGGGTGTTTAAAGATAATATGACGCCCACCGCCGCCTGTTATGGCCTCCACGGTCTCGGGATAAACCCCGTATTCGTCTAAAAGATCGGCCCATGAATCTTCACCGCCTTTATCTGTGTCGATATCTAAGACTGCTATTCCTGAGCCCTCACCAGCCACTAGGCCTATATTTGCACTCGGCCATGCAGTCCACCATTCCTTAATAGTGGCCTCATCGGTTGAAGCGTCTTTCAAACCGTTCATGGTTCTGGGGTGTTTGCCAATGTGCTGGCAGTCAGTTTTGCCGCATGAGCACCGGCCATTTACCGGTGTGTGGAGTGGGATGACGTGCCAGCCACGTCTTGCATAAGATAAAGTTGCTTCTAGTATCCAGGTAGCATTCGCTAAATGTGGTATATTGTTATTAGCTCTTTGCTCTTCGCCCGTTTGATTGTTAGCCGCAATCGCCGGGTTTTTTTCTTGTGTTGCCATTAGCCCTTCACCAACTCACAACGGTGCTCTTCGAGCCACTTGTCGAGGTCTTCAGTGCGGTATCTTATTGCCCGTCCTAGCCGCAGAAAAACAGGCCCAGGTGTTCGATTAGCTGTTGGACCGTCGCACCTTGCTTGTCGCAAAAAGGATACGCTCATACCAATATACTTTGCTGCATCTTTTTCGTTTACAACACTGTTCATACTATCGCTCCTTACGCTATGGTTTTTTACTGCTAAACCACATCTTACAGAGCAATAAAACAAAAGCGTGCGACAAAAAGACGACAATAATTCAATTCTTTAATTATTTTGCACAGGGTTGGTTGGAAGGCTATTCGAGGAAGTCAGCAGGCCAGGTAAAGCGGTAATCTTCTATGTATCGCTGGAGGGTTCTTACATCAATGTCGTCAAGAGCATTCGCAAAATTCTGTTGGGATCTGAGCGCATAAGTCTTTTCCTCTGGAGAGAGTCTCTCGAAAGCGTCTTTCAGTTCTTGAAAGTTCTTATATTTCTTTGACCCTGGACGTCTGCCCTTAATCTTATCGCCCTTAAAAGGTGCCCACCAGTGCCTTAGTTTTGCAACCGCTTCAGCAACTTCTCTAGAGGTTGGGTTATCTCCAGAGATAACGAATTTACACCTGCCGAATTTGTATTTGTCGATATACGCATCGTTTTTAGGCGGGTTTCTATGTTTAAATAGGGATTTAGGCTTATTGCTAGGGCGGTCAAACTCTTCAAAAAACTCAACTGCCCCCGAGCGCCGGTCGAAAGTATCTACAAATTCGGCTAGTCCAAAGAAGGCTATCAAGGCATCGCTAAACCTAAATTCGATAATAAAGATAGCTTCCTCGCCACCTTTAAAGGGTAAATTATCAGCAAAAACAAGCGTTTCTAGTGTGTGGGGTAAGTTTTTTAGAAACGCCTTTTCCCCAACCGGCAAAGGGAACATAGCTGACCACTCAGAAAGCTCAGGGAACATTAGTTTTTTCGAGGACCAGTTTTCTGTTGACTGCCTCATTGCATCGTAGCAAATATGGTTTGGCAGGCTCTTAATCGCACCTATTGGGTCTTGAAGAAGCCTGGCACAATCTTTACATTTTTCACTGTCACTACTTATGCAAACCTTATTGTCCATGTTACCCAACAGTTATTAATTTATCGCTGACATATCCCGGATTATCGCGCACCAACTTCGCAACGGCATTTGCTTTCACTTCGGGCGCTAAATGCGCGTACCTTAGCGTCATTTTGATATCGCTATGGCCTAATAACTCTCTCACCGTATTTAAGTCAACGCCTGCCATGACTAAGCGGCTGGCGAAGTGGTGTCTTAGGTCATGGAAGCGGAAATTAACTATATCGGCGTCTTTTAATAACTTTCGCCATGAATTGTTAATGTTATCGAAACGCCCGCCGTTCTTTCCAGGAAACACTAGCTCACTGTCCTTGACGCACGTTTTCCACCTAAAAAGCACATCGAAGGCCTCGGCGTTTAGTGGGACGTGCCTTGTCTGTCCGCTTTTCGCACCAGCGCCCTTGACTGTAAGCATGGCTCGATCAAGGTCAACGTCGCTCCATTTAAGGTTAAAGAGCTCACCGCGCCTTAGTCCCGTGTTAAGATCCAAGATTATGAGCGGCTTTAGGTAGTCAGCAAGGGGTAGTTTTTTTAAGTCCGGTAATTGCTCATAACCTCGTACTCTTCGCCAGGCGTTTGCGCTGTCTCGCTTTAGTTTAATGTGCTCTTCGCGGTAATCCAATGCGGCTCTTAAGCGCTCTTCCTCTTCGTCGCTTAAGAATCTAACTTTAGGCGCTCTATCAACCTTAAGCGGCTTAATCGGCGCTAGCGGGTTCGTTTGAATGTGACCCCATTGCACAGCGCGGGATAGTGCGCTCTTGAGCGTGGCAGCATAGCGGTTAATAGAAGCAGGCTTAGTTCCGGCTTTAAGCCGTCCTGAGCGCCACTTCTCCACTTGCCAAGGGGTAATATCCCCAAGCTTGGTTTTGCCTAGTATTGGTAAGAAATTAGCCCTTAACCTGCTTATGGTCGTTGTGGCGCTGCGCTGGTGAATCTCTACCCACGGTGCGTAAACTTCGGTGAGGTAGCTTTCAAGTGTATGGAATTTAGCTTTGCGCTTGGCTTCTCGGGGGTCAATGCCTCTTACATAATCGGCAAGTATCTCTTTAGCACGGTCTCGTGCTTGTGTTGGCGTTAAAACGTCTGTCTTGCCGATCGTGATCCGTTTTCCACGGGCGTATTGGCAAATATAAGTCATTCTACCGGACGACTGCACACGCAAAAGAAAACCCGTTAGTTTCGTGTCTCTTACTTCATAGACCTTCACGCCTGGTTTTAAAGACTCAATCAACCGCTTGTTAATGACTGCTCTCACGAGTAACCCCCTCTTTTTTGCACTTACGAGAGTGTTTATTAAGTGCAACTTGATTATAAAACAATGAAAAGCAGTAGACAAGCGTATAAGAGCATGCTTATAATAATGGCAGGTAAAAGTACCTAGTTTAGTGTACTGGTTTCTATGGATAAACATGGGTTTTTAGTAAAAAATTTCACTCGTAATGAGCAGGTCAGCGGTTCGAATCCGCTCAGTGGCTCCATTCTAATATTATGTAATCAATGCTCGCTGAACGGGAAAATGCCAATGAAAAGTAAGGCACATATTAATATACCATATAAGAAAATAGCCGAGTTTTGCCGAAAATGGGATATTCAAGAATTTGCCCTATTTGGCTCAGTTCTTCGCGATGATTTTCGACCGGACAGTGATATAGATGTTTTGATTACTCTCACTCCTGAAACAAGGCATGGTTTATTTAGCCTTGTTCATATGCAAAATGAACTTAAAGAGATATTTGGACGAGAGGTCGATATAATCAGTCGACGCGGGATTGAATCTAGCCGAAATCATCTTCGCCGCAAAGCCATTTTAGATTCCGCCGAGGTTCTGCATGTTACGGGATAGGAGTATCTGCTAGATATTATCCGCCGGTTAGAAATCATTGGTGAAGCCGCACAACGGGTCTCTGGGGAGGCTCGTGTGAAGTTGCCCGAGCTGCCATGGGGGAGTATGGCAGGCATGCGAAATTTTCTAATCCATGAATATGATGACGTGGACCTTGCTATAGTATGGAATACGGTGTCAGTTGATCTTCCGCCTCTTATTGTGTCTCTTGAGAAATTCTTTAGGTAGACTGAGTAAGTTCTATAAGGCGTGGATAACCTCCACGCCTTTCTTTACCCCTTAAATCCCTTTACTTAACCCCTATTTATAAGATCTGCCTCATAAACAGACAATTTTGGTAAAGTTCCTCTACTATAAGTCGATATCACACGCAACTATTCAATACATAGAAGTTCCAGGAACCTAGACCAAGCTTCGCTTATTCAAGGAGGAAGATTTTAGATGAGTATCAATGCTTTAAGCATGCGAATGCGGCATCATACGTTTGTAGCTTACTTCTTAGTGGCGGCAATGCTTCTTAGCTTTATGCCTGCTGTACCCGCGCTTGCATCTGGTGGTGCAACATTTACCGTTGGTGTAAATCCGTTACCAGTTATGGGACCGCAGGACCTTAACATCAACGTATCCGCCGATCAAACAATTACAGGCACACCGATGGTGTTGCTAATGCCTCCAGGTGAGGATACACAAGCGATCGGGTTAAATAGTATTAACCCAAACAACTGGAACGGTATGTTGTTTCATGTTGATTCCTTCACCGCGGACGGGACTTATACCGTCGAGGTATCCAATCCCGGCGACAACGCTACAAGCACAACCTTTGCGATAAGCTTGGGAGGTAGCGGCAGCACCATCGACGGTGCCGTACTTGATTTAACAGGTACACCGACAGCCGGTTGTGAAGTTCAGCTATTTAACCAGGACCCGCAATTTAATCCGCCTGTAAGCTTCAGGTTTACCGGCAACATGTCCAACTATTACTATTTTCATAACCTGCCGGCCGGTACCTACTGGCTTAAGGCCAATCCGCCCGATGATGCGACCGATACGGCTTCATCGGTTGTAACTACGGTTACGGTTGACGGTACAAATACCGTCGCCGCACCAGACCTTCAGTTACGGACTCCAAGTCTGAGAGGAAAAGTTGTAGACCCGAACGGCGTACCGGTGGGTGACGTAAGAGTATCTGCCCACACCCAGGACTATAGCCGGGAGGTGGAAGCCTTTACTAATTCTCAAGGGTACTTTGCGCTTCCACCGGTGCCACAGCCGGATGAGCATGCCCCCATCGTAGTTGAAATTCGAGGCAATCCCAGTAAGCCCATTCTAAGCTACAGCCTCCTTTACGTCAACACTCTGTCGTACCGGATTAAGGGCACTGATGAGGGTGGGAATCATCC
>Ga0210024_1001983_pt1 | contig 17995 bp, 17 predicted proteins | sample CryGeymeta201525_FD_183988 | JGI IMG/M metagenome (GOLD analysis project Ga0210024, IMG submission 183988) | Groundwater microbial communities from Crystal Geyser aquifers in Utah, USA - Crystal Geyser metaG 2015-25 (SPAdes) (version 2) | ecosystem: Environmental > Aquatic > Deep subsurface >... | reverse complement strand
GAAATTTTTCGGCGAACTCGGGGTCCAACCCGGCCTCGTCGGCGAGGCGGCGCAGGCGCTCGACCTGCCGCGCCTCGCGCGCGGGGTCGGCGGCGGGCAGGGCGAAGGCGGCCTTCAGCTCGCCCACCTCCTGCGTGCACTTGAAGCGCTCGGCGAGCGTGTGGACGAGGATGGCGTCGAGGTTGTCGATCGAGCGGCGCAGCTCCATCAGCAGGTCCTGCGCGTCGTCAGGCGTCGCAATCGCGGTCATTTCTTCTTCCCCAGCCCTGAGAGGCCCGGCGGCAGCGCGGGCGCGCCGCCCATGCCGGGGAAGCCCGGCGGCATGGCGCCCATGCCGGCGCCACCCATGCCAGCCCCGCCGAGGCCCGGCGCAGGCGGCGTCGCGCCGCGCCCGCCCAGCAGCGCGCCAAGCCCGCCGCGCATCAGGCCCTTCTTGCCCATCTTGCCCATTTTTTTCATCATGTCCGCCATCTGGCGGTGCATCTTGATAAGCTTGTTGAGGTCCTGCACCTCCAACCCGGCCCCCGCCGCCACCCGCTTTTTCCGGCTGGCCTGCATCAGGTCGGGGTTGGCGCGCTCCTTTTTGGTCATCGACTGGATCAGCGCGATCTGGCGCTTGATCACCCGGTCGTCCATGCCGGCGGCCTCAAGCTGTTTCGACGCCTTGGCCATGCCCGGCATCATGCCCATCACGCCCTGCATCCCGCCCAGCTTGAGCATCTGCTCAAGCTGGCTGCGCAGGTCGTTCATGTCGAAGCGGCCCTTCTGGAACCGCTTCATCATCCGCTCGGCCTCGGCGGCCTCGATCTGCTCCTGCGCCTTCTCCACCAGCGAGACGATGTCGCCCATCCCGAGGATGCGGCCCGCGACACGGTCGGGGAAGAACTCCTCGAGCCCGTCCATCTTCTCGCCGGTGCCGATGAACTTGATCGGCCGTCCGGTGACGGCGCGCATCGACAGCGCGGCGCCGCCGCGTCCGTCGCCGTCCATGCGGGTCAGCACCACGCCGGTCACGCCGACGCGGCCGTGGAAATTCTCCGCGACGTTCACCGCGTCCTGCCCGGTGAGGCTGTCCACCACCAGCAGCGTCTCGTGCGGCTTGGTGGCGTCGCGCACCGCTTCGACCTCGGCCATCAGCGCGTCATCGACGTGCAGGCGGCCCGCCGTGTCGAGCATCAGCACGTCGTAGCCGCCAAAACTCGCCTGCTGCCTGGCGCGCTTTGCGATCGCCACCGCGTCCTGGCCCTTGACGATCGGCAGCGTATCGACGCCGATCTGCACGCCCAGCACCGCCAGCTGCTCCATGGCGGCGGGGCGGCTGGTGTCGAGCGAGGCCATCAGCACCCGCTTGCCGTCGCGCTCATGCAGCCGCTTGGCCAGCTTGGCGGTGGTGGTGGTCTTGCCCGAGCCTTGCAGGCCGACCATCAGGATCGCGGCGGGGGGGCTGTCGATCTTCAGCCCGGCGTCGGCCGCGTCGCCCGAGAGCGTGCGCACCAGCTCGTCATGGACGATCTTGACGACCTGCTGGCCCGGCGTCACCGACTTCAGCACCGCCGCGCCGGTCGCCTTTGCGCGCACCGCCTCGATGAAGTCGCGCGCCACCGGCAGCGCCACGTCGGCGTCGAGCAGCGCCAGCCGCACCTCGCGCAGCGCGCCGGAGACGTCGGCCTCCGACAGCGCGCCCTGGCGGGTCAGCTTGTCGAAGACGCCGGAAAGGCGCTCTGACAGGCTCTCGAACATGCGCCGTCCTCCAAAGCGGTCTGGCGTCGGCGGGCGCAACGCGCTGGCCGACGGCGATCCCCGAAGCGGGGACCGGAAGCGGGCGAGCCTCCGGGATCAGCGCGTCGGATATACCGCGCCGCCGCCCGTGTCAAAGGGGGCGGCGCCGCGCGCCCCCTGCCGCAACGCAGCATTGTGGGGTATACGACCCGCCGACACAGACGGAGAGGCCCATGACCGACGGCCCGATGCCCCGATACCGCGCGCTTGTGGCGCAAGGCGCGCTGATCGCCGACCCCGCTCAGCAGATGGCGGTGGAGAAACTTCAGCTGTTGCACCAGCGCCTTGTGGGCTATGCGCCGTCGCGCCCGCGCAAGGTTGCGCGCGGCATCCTCGGCTTCGGGCGCAAGGCGGCCAAGCCCGACGCGCCGCTGACCGGGCTTTACCTGTTCGGCGGCGTCGGGCGCGGCAAGTCGATGCTGATGGACCTGTTCTTCGAGCGCGCGCCGGTCCGGGCGAGGCGCCGCGTCCACTTCCACGCCTTCATGCAGGAGGTGCACGCAGGCATCCACGCCGCGCGCATGGCGGGGGTGGACGATCCGATCCCGCCGGTGGTGGACGAGATCGCGGAGGGCGCGACGCTGTTGTGCTTCGACGAAGTGCAGGTCACCGACATCACCGACGCAATGCTGCTGGGGCGGCTGTTTCAGGGCATGTTCGCGCGCGGCATGGTGGTGGTCGCCACCTCGAACCGCCCGCCCGACGACCTCTACAAGGACGGTCTGAACCGCCAGCTTTTCCTGCCGTTCATCGCGCTCCTGAAACAACGGCTCGACATCCACGCGCTGGAGGGCGCCACCGATCACCGTCAGCGGCGCATGGCGGGCAGGCCGGTCTATCTGACGCCGCTGGGGCAGGAGGCCGACGCGGCGATGGACGCGGTATGGGCGGCGCTGACCGAAGGCGCGCCGCCCGCGCCCTTGTCGCTGACCGTGCAGGGCCGGGTGATCAACCTGCCGCAAAGCGCGGGCGGCGCGGCGCGCGCGTCGTTCGACGCGCTCTGCGCCCGCCCGCTCGGCGCCGCCGACTATCTCGCCATCGCAGGCGCGGTGCGCACGCTGGTGATCGACCGCATTCCAAAGCTCTCTCGCCAGAACGCCAATGAAGCCATGCGGTTTGTGACGCTGATTGATGCGCTTTATGAGGGCAGGGTGGCGCTGGTCTGCTCGGCGGCGGCGGAGCCGGACCACCTCTACCCTGCCGGTGACGGCGCGTTCGAGTTCGCCCGCACCGCGTCGCGGCTGACCGAGATGCGCGGCGAGGGCTGGCCGCCGGCGGGCTGAACCGGGGCATTGTCACGACGGCCGCGCCGCGTTTTCAGGCGGCGCCGGTTCGCGGCCGCGCCGCCGTCGCTCACGCCCTGAAATGCTTGGACAGCCGCAGCCCCTGCGCCTGATAGGTTGAGCCGATGCCCTGGCCATACAGGATGTCGGGCGTCTCCAGCATCGGCTCATAGACCAGCCGACCCACCACCTGACCGTGCTCCAGTGCGAACGGCGCCTCGAAGCAGCGCACCTCCAGCACCGCGCGCGAGCCTGCGCCGCCTGCTGCGCCGTGGCCGAAGCCGGGGTCGAAGAAGCCTGCGTAATGCACGCGGAATTCGCCCGCCACCGCCATGTAGGGCGCCATCTCCGCCGCGCAGTCGGGGGGGATGTGCACGCTTTCGCGGCTGACGAGGATGTAGAACGCGCCGGGGTCAAGGATGATCCCGCCGCCGCGCCGGGGGTTCACCGCGTCCCAGAACTCCGCCGGGTCATAGTAATTCAGCCGGTCGAGGTCGATCAGCCCGCTGTGGCGGCGCGCGCGCCAGCCGACCGGGCGCCCGGCGCGCGGCGCCAGATCGACGCTGAACGCCAGGCCGCCGTCGATCACCGCCTCGCCGTCCACCAGATGCGCCGCGCGGTGCAGCGCGCCGAGGTCGCGGTCCGAGAAACCCGGCTCGCCGCGCCGCAGCCGCAGTTGCGCCAGCCGCGCCCCGGCGCGCGCCAGCACGCTGAAGGTGCGCGGGCTGATCTCGGCGTAGAGCGGGCCTTCGTAGCCCGCCGGAACCCGGTCGAACGCCACGCCGTTGTCGGCGATCACGCGGGTGAACAGATCGAGCCTGCCGGTGGAGCTTTTGGCGTTGGCGGCGCCCGACACGTCCGGCGGCAGCGCCAGCCGCTCCATCAGCTCGACCACATAGACGCAGCCGGTCTCCAGCGCCGCGCCGGGGCCGCCCTGGGGCCCCAGGTCGATCTCGTGCATGGCGAAGTCCGCCAGCCGCTCGGCGACCGTGCGCGTCGCGCCGGCCAGAAAGCTCGCCCGCACCCGCCACGCGCGCCGCCCCAGCCGCAGATCAAGGCTGGCGGGCTGCACCTGATCGGCGTCGAAAGGGCATGAGCCGTGAGAAGAATCGCGCGCCGCGATCCGCCCCTGGGCGATCAGCGCGCGCAGGTGCTGGGAGGGCAGGACGCCCGAGCGCAGGTCGGTCATCGCGCCTCCGAAGTGCGAAAACGCCAGCGCCGGGGCGCTGGCGTCTCTGCGATGGTCGGGCCAGCGAGATTCGAACTCACGACCTTCCGTCCCCCAGACGGACGCGCTACCAGACTGCGCTATGGCCCGGACGTGGCGCGGTTATACAGCCTGCGCCGCCCGGCGCAAGCCATCCGACTAGGCGCGCAGCCTGTCGCGCAGCTGCTCCAGCGCGGCGATCACCGCGCGCAGCCGGGCGCGGTCCGGCGCGCCCGCTGCGGCGGACGGCGCCGCCGGCGGCGCAGGCGCGGCGGCGACCGGCGGGGGCGCGTCGTCGTCCACCGCCGCCGCCACCTCGGCCCCTTCGCCCACCGCCACCACATGGCGCGGGCCGCGCTCGCGGAACACCTTTTGCAGGCCCTTGATGGTCAGCCCCTCGTCATAGAGCATTGCGCGTATCCCGCGCAGCAGGGCGACGTCGGCGGGGCGGTAATAGCGCCGCCCGCCGCCGCGTTTCATCGGGCTGAGTTGCGCGAACTTGCTCTCCCAAAACCGCAGCACATGGGCGGGAATGTCGAGATCCTCGGCCACTTCCGAAATGGTGCGGAACGCGCCGGGCGCTTTTTCGCGCGTCTCCGCCGCAGCTTCGCCGGGATCGCGCGTCGCGGCGGATGCAGGGTGCGCCGCCATCACCGGGCGCCCGCGTTGATGCGATCCTTGAGGATGTGGGAGGGGCGGAACACCAGCACCCGGCGCGGCTCGATCGGCACCTCCTCGCCGGTCTTGGGGTTGCGCCCGATTCGCTGCCCCTTGTCGCGGGTGCTGAAGGTGCCGAACGAGGAGATTTTCACCGTCTCGCCCGCGACCAGCGCGCCGGAGACGTGGCGCAGGATGCTCTCGACCAGTTCCGCGCTCTCGTTGCGCGACAGGCCGACCTCGCGATACACCGCCTCCGACAAATCCGAGCGCGTCAGCGTCTTGCCCGACATCCCGTTCCTCCCCCGCCACCGCTGTTTGACCATAGTGTGAGGACTGCGCGAAACGATGTCAATATCAATGGGTTGCGGTGGATAACTTAAGGTTGCGCCCGATTCACCAGCGCAGCAGCGCGGCGCCCCAGACCAGCCCGCCGCCGATCGCCTCCATCAGCAGCAGATCGCCCGGCCGGATGCGGCCGTCGCCGACAGCGGTGGACAGCGCCAGCGGAATCGACGCGGCGGAGGTGTTGCCGTGGTCCTGAAGCGTCAGGATCACCTTCTCCATCGGCACGCCCGCCTTTTTCGCGGTCGCCTCGATGATGCGGATATTGGCCTGATGCGGCACCACCCAGTCGATGTCGTCGGCCACCACGCCCGCCTTGGCCAACACCTCGTGCGACACGTCGGCCAGCTTGGCGACCGCGTGCTTGAACACCTCGCGCCCCTGCATCCGCAGCTTGCCGGCGGCCCCGGTGGAGGACGGGCCGCCATCGACATAGAGGATCTCGTTATGCGCGCCGTCGGAATGCAGGCAGGTGGCGAGCACGCCGCGATCGTCCGCCGTGCCGGAGGTGCTCTGCGCCCCCACCAGCACAGCGCCCGCGCCGTCGCCGAACAGCACGCATGTGCTGCGATCCTCCCAGTCGAGGATGCGCGAGAAGGTCTCGGCGCCGATCACCATCACCGTGCGCGCCTGCGCCGCGCGGATCAGCGCGTCGGCGTTGGCCAGCCCGAAGATGAACCCCGCGCACACCGCCTGAATGTCGAAGGCGAAGCCGGTTTTCATGCCGATGGCGTGCTGCACGCGGGTCGCGGTGGAGGGAAAGGTCTGGTCGGGCGTGGCGGTGGCCACGATCACCGCGTCCACCTCGGTTCCCTTCATCCCGGCGTGGGCCAGCGCCCGCTTCGCCGCCGCGATGGCCAGGTCTGAGGTCATCTCGCCCTCGGCGGCGATGTGTCGGCGGCGGATGCCGGTGCGCGCGCAGATCCATTCGTCGGAAGTGTCGAGCCGCCCGGCGAATTCCGCGTTCTCCATCACGCGGTCCGGCAGGTAGTGGCCACAGCCCAGCGGCACGGCGCGAAACAGGCTCATCGGGCTTCTTCCCCTCTTTTCTCCGCCGCTTCGCCGGGCGCCGTCAGCGCGGCGACGCGCGCCGCCACCCGGTCGGTGAAGCCGGTGCGGCCCATGCGCGCCGCCAGCGCCACGGCGGCGGCGACGCCGGTCGCATCCGACCCACCATGGCTTTTCACCACCGCGCCGCCAAGCCCCAGAAACACCCCGCCGTTCACCCGGCGCGGGTCGATGCGGCGCTTGAGCCTGCCGAGCACCCCCAGCGCCATCAGCCCCGCCAGCCGCGAGAACAATCCGACGTTGAAAGAGCGGCGCATCTCCTCGCCGATGAAGGCGGCGGCGCCCTCGGCGGATTTCAGCGCGATGTTGCCGGTGAAGCCGTCGGTCACGATCACGTCGGCCTTGTCGCCGCACAGATCGCCCCCCTCGACAAAGCCGCGGAAGTCATAGTCGCCGCGCGCGGCGGAGGCCGCCACCACGTCGCGCGCCGCGCGCATCTCGTGGTTGCCCTTGGTCTCCTCGGCGCCGACGTTCAGCAGGCCGACGCGCGGCGCCGCGAGGTCCAGCCCGACGCGGGCGTATTCCGCGCCCATCGCCGCATATTGCGCCAGCACATGCGCGTCGGCGCGCAGATCGGCGCCGACGTCGAGCACGATGTTGAACCCGGCCGGCGCGCGCGACGGCCAGAACACCGCGATCGCCGGGCGGTCCACCCCCGGCGCCTTGCGCAGCCGCAGCATCGCCATCGCCATCAGCGCGCCGGTGTTGCCGCACGAGACCGCGGCGCCCGCCGCGCCGGTCGCCACCGACTCCAGCGCCGACCACATGCTGGTGCCGTCGGCGGCGCGCATCGCGGCGGCGGGCTTGTCCGCCATCCCCACCACGCGCGGGCAGTCCACGATCTCGCAACAGGCGGCCAGCGCGGCGCGGCGCGCCAGAAGCGGCGCCAGCGTCGTCTTCGGACCGTGGATCAGAAAATGCAAGTCCGGCGCCTTGCGCAGCGCCTTGACCAGCCCGGCGATCACCGTCGCGGCCCCCCGGTCGCCGCCCATGGCGTCAATGGATATGACGGGGGCGGCGTTGGTCGGCATGGGCCTCATCGCACGGGCTTGAGAACGCGGCGCAGGTTGCGGCGCCGCGCGTAAAATCAGGCGGCGTCGCTGTCCAGATCGACGTCGGCGGGTCTGGCGGCGACTTCGCGGCCGTCATACCAGCCGCAGGCGCCGCAGACATGATGCGGGCGCTTGAGTTCGCCGCAGTTCGGGCACTCGTTGGGGTTCGCGGCGACCAGCGCATCGTGCGCGCGGCGCATGTCGCGCTTGGCGCTGGTCTTGCGGTTCTGCGGAACAGCCATCAGTCTCAACCTCCGTCCGGCGCGGCGTGGCGCGGAAATCCATCTGCGAGAGCCGGCGGCGGAGCAGCGCCCGGCGGGCGTTGGTCGCGCGTTCTCGATGCGAGCGCGGGACATAACGCCGAACGCCGCGCCCTGCAAGAGCCTGCGCCGCCCCGGATGGGGACCATCGGCGCCGGCAGGGTGCGGGCGCGTCCCGCACACAGTCTGCGCGCGGACAGGATCGCTGGCGGATCGCGCCAACCGGGGGCGAGCGCCGCCGTCCGGGGCGCCGCCCTCAGTGATCCGCCTTGCGCGCCTTCAGCGTCGCCAGCCCCGCGAACGGACGCGCGGCCTCGTCGGTCAGCGGCTCGGCGCCCGGCGGCCCCTTCAGCACGCCGCCGAACGCGGCCTCGGGCTTGCGCGGGTAGGGGTCGATGGCCAGCGCCGCCGCCTCCGCCGCGATCTCGCCGATGTCGATGGTCTCGCCCAGCGGCGCGACCTCCTCCTCGCCGTCGGGGTCGATCAGGTCCGCCGCCTCGGCCAGCCGCGCGGGCGGGGCGAAAAACCGCTCGAACGGCTCGGTGAAGGACGTGTCCACCGGTTCCAGCGTCACCACGCAAACCTGCGTCAGCGCCGCCGTCACCGCGCCATGGATGCGCCAGCCGCCCGGCCCCCAGGGCGCCGCCTTCGCGGTGTAGCTGAGCGCGCGCACCGCAGGCGCGCCATAGCGCGCCGCCAGCGCGGCGCATTCCTGTGGCGCGGCGACGCCCTTCATCGAAGCGCCGCTGTCGAGCCGCGCCACCGCGACGCTGCGCGAGAATTCGGGCGTGAGGTGCTTGGACATGGCGGATCTCCGGCGATGGCGGCGCCCGGCGCCGCGTAGTTGAACTTACATCATCCGCAGGCTAGGGAAACCGGAGAGACGCTGAAGAAGAGACCACAAGATGTCCATCCCCGTTCGCGCTCTGGTCCTGTGCGCCGCGCTTGGCGCCGGCGGCTGCGCGCCGACCTACGTCAACCACGGGTTTGCGCCGCAGATCGCCGAGCTCGACGCGCTGCAGGCCGGGGTGGACACCCGCGGCTCGGTGCTGCGCAAGCTGGGGCGGCCGTCGTCCACCGGCGCGTTCGACAGCGAGACGTGGTATTACGTCGCCAGCCGCACCGAGAAATTCGCCTTCTATCAGCCTAAAGTGGTGGATCGCACCGTCGCCGTGGTCCATTTCGACGATGCCGGTCTGGTGACGCAGGTCAACCGCTATGGTCTGGAGGACGGCAAGGTGGTCGATCTGGTCACCGCCACCACGCCCACCTACGGGCGGGAGCTGACGGTGCTGCAACAGCTGTTCTCCAATGTCGGGCGGGTCAGCGCGGGCGACGCGCTGGGGCAGTAGCCGCGTGTCAGGCCGCGCGTCTCAGGCAGCGCGTCCGCGCGCGTGCAACGCCAGCCAGATCAGCGCCGCGCCCGCCAGCGCCAGGAACGGCGCCATGGCGAGGTTCACCGCCTCCCAGCCGATGGAGTCCATCAGCGCGCCGGAGCTGAAGCTGGCCACCGTCACCAGACCGAACACCAGAAAGTCGTTCAGGCCCTGCACCTTGCCGCGCTCCTCCGGCGCGTGCGCCGCCGTCAGCATCGCGGTTGCGCCGATAAAGCCGAAATTCCAGCCAAGGCCCAGCAGGATCAGCGCGCCATAGAACTGCTCCAGCGCCACGCCGCTCAGCGCCACGAACGCGCAGCCCGCCAGCAGCACGAGGCCGACGGCGATCACCTTCTCGGCGCCGAATCGTGCGATCAGGTGGCCGGTGAAGAACGACGGCGCGAACATCGCCAGCACATGGGCCTGCACCACGCCCGCCGCATGGTCGGGGTCATAGCCGCAGGCGACGATGGCCAGCGGCGTCGAGGTCATCACCATGTTCATCAGCGCGTAGGACACCATGGCGCAGATCATCGCCACCGCGACGCGCGGCTGGCGCACGATCTCCATGAGCGGCCGCCCCGAGGGCGCGCCCTTTTCGCGCGGCTTGGGGCGCGGCGCGTCGAGAAAGAAGAACGCCAGCGCGCCGACGACGTTGAGCGCCGCCAGCGCCGCATAGGCGCCGGCAAACGGCGCCGGGGCCAGCCAGTCGCGCGTCGCCACCGCCAGTTGCGGGCCGATCAGCGCCGCGGCCAGGCCCCCCGCCATCACCAGGCTGATCGCCTTGGGCCGGAACGCGGGCGAGGCGCTGTCGGCGGCGGCGAAGCGGTAAAAGCCCTGCGCCGCCATATAGACGCCGTTGAACCCCGCGCCGATCACCAGCAGCGCGAACGACCCCTGCAACAGCGCGACCGCGCCGAGTGTCCCGCCGATGGCGCCGCAGAGCGCGCCGATCAGAAACCCGGGCCGCCGCCCGAACCGGCCCATGATCATCGACAGCGTCGGCGCCGCGAACATCGAGACCAGCACGATCATCGAGATCGGCAGCGTCGCCAGCGCCTTGTCGTCGGCCAGCGTCTGCCCCGCCAGCCCGCCGAGGATGAACAGGATCGGCAACTGGGCGCCGAGCACCGCCTGCGCAAACACCAGAACGGCGACGTTGCGACGCGCGGCGGCGTCGTCATGGGCGGGGAGGGAGAGGGCGGCGTCGGTCATGATCGCGTGTTATCCCCGGCGCGCGCGCCGCGCAATGCGGCGCGCCTGATCGCGCCGCCGCCCCCCGGCGTTGCGGCGCCTGTTCCGCCGCCGCCCCCCGGCGTCGCGGCGGCTATTCCGCCGCCACCGCCCGGTCCGCGCCCTGCAGCCAGCCCCACATGCGCAGCGGCGTCATCGGCATGTCCACATGGCGCACGCCCGCATCCCACACCGCGTCGAGCGCGGCGTTGGTGACGGCGGCCAGCGCGCCCACGGTGCCCGCCTCGCCGCAACCCTTCATCCCGATGGGGTTGGCGGTGGAGGGCGTGCCCTCGTGGTGAAAGTCCATCATCGGCGCGTCGTCGGCGCGCGGCATGGCGTAGTCCATGAAGCTGGCCGAGACCAGCTGGCCGTTCTCGTCCCACACCACATGCTCGGTGAGCGCCTGGCCGATGCCCTGCACCACGCCGCCGTGCACCTGGCCGCGCGCGAGGTTGGGGTTCATCAGCACGCCGAAATCATCGACGACGGTGTATTTCACCACCGCGACGACGCCGGTCTCGGGATCGACCTCGACCTCGGCGAAATGCGCGCCGTTGGGATAGGAGCGGCCCGGCACCACCGTCTCGCGCTCCTCGGCCAGCAGGTCCTGCCTGCCCTTGGCGCGGGCGCGGGCGACCACCTCCATCACCCCCAGCGCCTTGTCGGTGCCCGCCACGCGGAACACGCCGTCGGCGAACTCGATGTCGCCGGGGCCGACTTCCATCTCGTCGCCCGCGAACGGCTTGATCCGCTCGACCCACGCATCCGCCGCGCCCCAGATCGACGAGCCCTGCATGGTGACCGAGCGCGATCCGCCGGTGCCGCCGCCCTTGGCGATACGGTCGGTGTCGCCCTGCACCAGCCGGATCTTGTCGAACGGCACGCCGAGCCGGCCATGCAGGAACTGCGCGAACACCGTCTCATGGCCCTGTCCGTTGGACTGGGTGCCCACATAGAGGTCGATCCCGCCGTCGTCGGTGAACTCGATGCGGGTGGTCTCGTTCTGGTCGCCGAGAATCGACTCGATGTAATAGGCCAGCCCCAGCCCGCGCAGCTTGCCCTGCGCGGCGCTCGCAGCCTTGCGCGCCGCGAACCCGGCGACATCGGCCTCGATCACCGCGCGGTCGAGCACCTTGTCGAAGTCGCCGACGTCATAGGTTTCGCCGACGCAGGTGACGTAGGGAAACGTCTTGACCCAGTTCTTGCGCCGCAGCGCCAGCGGATCCACGCCCAGCACCCGCGCCGAATAGTCCATCAGCCGCTCGATGGCGTAGATCGACTCGGGGCGGCCGGCGCCGCGATAGGCGTCAACCGGGGTGGTGTTGGTGAACGCGCCCTTCACGTTCACGAAGAATGTCTGGACGTCATAGACCCCGGTCAGCACCTTGGTCGCGATCGCCGTCGGAATATAGACCGCGTAGAGCGACAGATAGGCGCCCAGCCCCGCGATGGTGGAGAACCGCACCGCCAGCAGCTTGTGATCGGCGTCGAAGGCGGCTTCGGCGCAGGTCACATGGTCGCGGCCCATCACGTCCGACGCGATGCCCTCGGAACGCTCGGAGATCCATTTCACCGGACGGCCCAGCTTTTTCGCCGCGAACGACACCGCCAGATACTCGGGATAGTTGAAGGTCTTCATGCCGAAGCCGCCGCCCACGTCGGGATGGGTGACGCGCACCTGCTCCGTCTTCAGGCCCAGCTTGGCCGCCACCTCGTCGCGGGTGCCCCACGGCCCCTGTCCGTTGCAGGTCAGGTGCAGCCGCGCGCCGTCCCATGTCGCGATGGCGCCGCGGGTCTCCATCGGGTTGGCGACGACGCGGTTGTTGATCAGGTCGAGCGAGACGGTGTGCGCGGCGGCGGCGAAGGCGGCGTCGGTGGCGGCGCGGTCGCCCATGCCCCAGTCCATGCACAGGTTGCCCGGCGCCTCGGCGTGAAGCTGCGGCGCGCCGGGGTTCAGCGCCGCCGCCGTGTCGGTCACCACCGGCAGGTCGGCGTAGTCCACCGCCACCAGTTCCGCCGCGTCGCGCGCCTGCGCCAGCGTTTCGGCGATCACCATCGCGACCGCCTCGCCGACGTGGCGCACACGGCCCGCCGCGAGGATCGGCCGGGCGGGCTTCGCCGATTTCGTGCCGTCGAGATTATCGATGCGGGCGGCGTCCATGTCGTTGATCGCGCCCTCCAGCGTATCCGCCGTCAGCACCGCCAGCACGCCGGGCGCCGCGCGCGCCGCGTCGGCGTCGATCGAGACGATGTCGGCGTGCGCCACCGTGGCCCGGACGAACACCGCGCGCGCCTCGCCGGTCTCGACGATATCCTCGACATAGCGCCCGGCGCCGCGCAGGAAACGCGCGTCCTCGACGCGGGCGACAGGCTGGCTGAGGCCGAATTTCGACATGGGGCGGAATCCTCCGGGTGGGGGCTGCGAGCGACGGTCAACTTAGGACGCCCGCGCGCGATTGCGAAAGCCCTTGCGCGACCTGTGCGCGACCTGTGCGCGACCTGTGCGCGATCTGGTTGTGACGATGCGCGCCATTCCGGCGACGCGCGGGAGTTGACACAGTGCCGGTAACCATAACGGAGGAGAAAGCAATGGTTGAAGATGTCGTGATTCTGGACGGCGCGCGCACGCCGATCGGCACTTTTGGCGGCGCGCTGGCGAGCGTCCCGCCGACCGAGAGCGCGGCGCATGTGGTGCGCCATGCGCTCAGCCGCAGCGGCGTCGAAGCCGCGCAGATCGGCACGGTGGTGTTCGGCAACGTGATCCACACCGAGCCGAAGGACATGTATCTCAGCCGCGTCGCGGCGGTGAACGCCGGCATCCCGGTCGAGGCGCCGTGCCTGACCCTGAACCGGCTGTGCGGCTCGGGCGCGCAGGCCATCGTCTCCGCCGCGCAGCATCTGATGCTGGGCGACAACGACTTCGCCGTGGCGGGCGGCGCTGAATCGATGTCGCGCAGCCCGCATAGCACGCAGGTCATGCGCGCGGGCCAGAGGATGGGCGACGTGGCGATGATCGACATGATGATCGGCGCGCTGTCCGACCCGTTCGAGGGCTTGCACATGGGCGTGACGGCGGAGAATGTCGCCGCCGACCATCAGATCGGCCGCGCCGAGCAGGACGCCTTCGCGCTGGAGAGCCAGCGCCGCGCCGCCGCCGCCATCGCCGCAGGCCATTACAAGAGCCAGATCGCCCCTATCGAGGTGAAGGTGCGCCGCGAAATGGTGTCGTTCGACACCGACGAGCATGTCAAGCCCAAGACCACCGCCGAGACGCTGGCCGCGCTGCGCCCCGCCTTCCGCAAGGACGGCACGGTGACCGCCGGCAACGCCTCGGGCATCAACGACGGCGCGGCGGCGGTGGTGCTGGCGACCGCGAAGGCCGCCGAGCGCGCCGGGCTGAAGCCCATGGCGCGCCTCATGGGCTATGGCCACGCCGGGGTGCAGCCCGACCGGATGGGCGTCGGCCCGATCCCCGCCGTGACCAACCTGCTGAACAAGCTGGGCATGACCGCCGATCAGTTCGACCTGATCGAGGCCAACGAGGCCTTCGCCGCGCAGGCCTGCGCGGTCAACAAGGGCCTCGGGCTCGACCCCGCGAAGGTCAATCCCAACGGCGGCGCCATCGCGCTGGGCCACCCCATCGGCGCCACCGGCGCGCTGCTGACCGTCAAGGCGATGTATGAGCTTCAGCGCACCGGCGGGCGCTATGCGATCATCACCATGTGCATCGGCGGCGGCCAGGGCATCGCGCTGGCCATCGAGCGGCTTTGAGCGAGGCGCGGCCCCGGAGAGGCTTTCCGGGGCCGCGCGCTTTCGCGGATCGTCAGTCCAGTTCGGCGTCGAGCGCGCCGTTGGCGAACGGCAGCCCCGCCAGCGCGCCGCCGATCAGCGGGCCGGCGATGAACAGCCACAGCTGCGACAGCGCCTGACCGCCCGCAAACAGCGCCGGGCCGAAGCTGCGCGCCGGGTTCACCGAGACGCCGGTCACCTTGATGCCGACGATGTGGATCACCACCAGCATCAGGCCGATCGCGAGGCCCGCCATGTGCGACGGCGCGCCCGGCTGCGTCACGCCGAGGATGGTCACGACGAACAGAAAGGTCGCGACGATCTCGAAGATCAGCGCCGAGAGCATGCCGTATTCGCCCAGATACCCCGCGCCCCAGCCGTTCTGACCCAGGCCCGAGGTCGCCACGTCATAGCCCGCAAGCTTGCCCTGCATGACGACCAGCAGCACGAACGCGCCTGCGGTCGCCCCCCGCCACCTGCGCGATCACGTAGGGGGGCGAAATACTTCATCTCCATGCGCCCCGCGATCAGCGCGGCGAGGCTGACGGCGGGGTTGATGTGGCAGCCCGAGATCGGGCCGATGCCGTACGCGGCCCCGATCAGCGCCAGCCCGAAGGCGAACGCGATGCCGACCACGCCGATGTCGGATCCGGCGATCACCGCCGCGCCGCATCCGAACAGAACCCGGGTGAATGTGCCGATGAATTCGGCTTGCGCCTTTTTTCTTTGTCAAATTCCCGAACCGGCCCACCACGCCGACGCGCCTTCAGTTCGAGAGGGATGGTTAACAGTGTCCCGGGGCGGCAAGCTAGTGGAAAATGACTTCAGGGTGCGCGATCCCCGGCGAGAAATGCCTCCACCGCAGCAAGGAACGCTTCCGGCTGTTCTGCGTGCAGCCAATGCCCGGCGCCCTCCAGCGTCTCGATCCGCGCGGCGGGAAAGCGGGCGCGGATCGCGCCGTGCATGGCGGGCGTGACATAGTCCGACGCGCCGCCGCGCAGGAACAGCGCCGGTCCGGCGAAACTGTCGTGCGCAAAGTGCGCGGGAAAGCCGACCAGACCGGCCATGCCTGCGGCCAGCGCCGCGATGTCGGGCCGCCAGCGCGCGGCGCCGTCCTCGATGGCGAGGTTCTGCGCGACGAAGGCGCGCAGCGCGGCGTTGGGGATGCTGTCGCGCAGCGCCCGGTCGGCGTCCGCCCGGCGCGTGATCCTGGACAGGTCGAGCGCCGCCATCGCCGCCAGCGTGTCGGCGTGGCTGTGGTCATAGACGACCGGCGCCACATCGGCGACAATCAGTTTCCGTAATCGCGAAGGCTGGGCCAGCGCCAGCGTCATCGCCACCTTGCCGCCCATCGAATGGCCCAGAACATCGGCCCGTCCGCCCGCCTCGGCGCCGATGGTCTCCGCCAGATCTCCGGCCATGGCGGGGTAGGAGACATCGTCGCTCCACGGGCTGTCGCCGTGGCCCCGCAGGTCGGCGACGATCACTTTGCGCCGCTTCGCCAGACGCTTGGCCAGCGCGCCCCAGTTGCGCCCGGCCCCCAGCAGACCGTGCGCGATCACCAGCGGCGCGTCGCCGCCTTCCCCCAGATGCTCGCTCGCCAGACGCACGCCGTTTCCTTTCGTGTTGCAGCCAAGAGAGGACATTGAACCGGTTCAGTTGGCAAGAGGAGATGTTTGAGCGTGCGGTTTTTCTCGTTAAGGTTGATCTCGCACGGTGAGACCGGGCCTGAGAAACCGGCCGTCGCGCGGGGAAACGCATTGAAGGGGAGATGGACATGGCGATGAAAAGATGGCTGCTGGCGGGCGCGGCGCTGCTGGCGCCGCTGGCCGCGCAGGCGCAGCAGGCGGTGCTCGACAAGCTCGGCGCCTTCCAGAAAACCGGCGCGGCGCAATTCACCTTCGTCGAGCAGGGCGGCGAGCGCGCCGGGTCGCTGCGCAACATTCTGAACAACATCACCATGCCGCCGGGCTTCAGCATCGACCTCTACGCCATCGTGCCCGACGCGCGGCACATGGCGGTCAGCCCGATGGGCTTTGTCACCATCGTCGGCACCCGCAAGAACAAGATCTGGGCCGTCACCGACCGCGACAAGGACCGCGTCGCCGACGAGGTCAAGGACTTCTCGCCCTCGCTGACCTTCGACATCCCCAACGGCCCGTGCTGGTCGCCCGACGGGATGCTCTACGTCGTCGAGCGCAACCGCCTGCTCAAGTTCCCCGCCGCCGAGTTCTACTATGACGGCGAAGACGTGGTGGCGGTTCCGATCGTGGCGCAGGGCGACCTGATCCCGCCCGAGGAGGAGAGCTACAACCACACCGCCCGCGTCTGCGTCGTGGGGCCGGACGGCAAGCTCTACGTCTCGCTCGGCCAGCCGTTCAACGTGCAGCCGCCCGAGAAGGTGGAGATGTACAAGGAGCGGGGCATCGGCGGCATCGTCCGCATGACCCAGGACGGAACGGATCGTGAGGTCTATACTGTCGGCATCCGCAACTCGGTGGGGCATGACTTCCACCCCGTCACCGGCGAGTTGTGGTTCACCGACAACCAGGTGGACGGGATGGGCGACGACATCCCGCCGGGCGAGTTGAACCATCAGACCGCCATGGGCCAGCACTTCGGCGCGCCCTACTATGGCGGCGGCCATGTGCGCACCAACGAATATGCAGGCGTCGAGCCGCCCGCCGACGTGGTGTTCCCGGCGGTCGAGACCGTCGCGCACGCCGCCGACCTAGGGATGCAGTTCTACACCGGCAAGATGTTTCCCGAGAAATATCGCAACGCGATCTTCTCGGCGCAGCATGGCTCGTGGAATCGCACCAAGCCCGTCGGCGCGCGGGTGATGGTCACCTTCATCGACGATGAGGGCGCCGCGACCATGGAGCCGTTCGCCGAGGGCTGGATCGACGAGAACGACGAGTATCTCGGCCGCCCGGTGGCGGTCGCGCAGATGCGCGACGGATCGCTGCTGGTCTCCGACGACCTTGCCGGCGCGATCTACCGCATCTCGTATTCGGCGCCCTGAGCCGCCGATCCCGCACCGGCGCGCGCGTCGCGCCGGCGCCCCCCATCCGGAGAGACCCATGGTCCGCATGTTTCGCGCCGCGCTCATCCCCTGCGCGTTCGTTCTTGGCGGGTTGTCCGCCGCAGCCCCCGCGCGCGCTGCGGGCGATCCGGCGGCGGGCAAGGAAAAGGCGGGGATGTGCCGCATCTGCCACGGCATCGACGGCGTGGCGCGCAACCCCGAGGCGCCCAACATCGGCGGCGAGCATTTCGTCTATCTCCAGAACCAGTTGCGCAACTTCCGCTCCGGCAAGCGCACCCACGCGGTGATGAGCGTGATCGCGGCGGGCCTCAGCGACGAGGACATCGACGACCTGTCGGCGTGGTATTCCTCGATCGCGTTCAGCGTGACGGTTCCCGAGTGACGCTGACGCCGGTCGCGCTGCTGACCGGCTTTGCGCCGTTCCGTCACTGGGCGGTCAACTCCAGCGGCGCGGCGGCGCAGATGCTTTCCGCCGCGCGGCCCGCGCTGGCGGCGCGCGTCCTGCCCGTGGATCATCGCGAGGCCGACGCCGCGCTCGACGCCGCGCTGGGCGAGACCGCGCCCGACATCGCGCTGCTGACCGGGCTGGCCGACGAGCAGCGTCTGCGGCTGGAGCTGGTCGCGCGCCGTCCCGTGCATGAGGGCGGGCGCGAAGCCGGGGATGGCGCGCTGCACGGATTGTGGCCCTGGGCGGCGGCGCTCGACGCGATCCGCGCCACCGGCGCGCCCGCGCGGCTGTCGCGCGACGCCGGGCGCTATGTCTGCGAGACCGTCTACTGGCGGGCGCTGCGCGCGCCGCGCCGCCCGCGTCTGGTCGCGTTTCTCCACGTCCCGCCCATCGGCCCCGACTGGCCCGCGGCGCGGATCGCGGCGGCGGTCGGGGCCTGTCTGGACGCC
>Ga0210024_1001975_pt1 | contig 18019 bp, 19 predicted proteins | sample CryGeymeta201525_FD_183988 | JGI IMG/M metagenome (GOLD analysis project Ga0210024, IMG submission 183988) | Groundwater microbial communities from Crystal Geyser aquifers in Utah, USA - Crystal Geyser metaG 2015-25 (SPAdes) (version 2) | ecosystem: Environmental > Aquatic > Deep subsurface >... | reverse complement strand
TGGCCTGGTTGGTTTTGATCCAAAATTAGTCCAGCTTTTGGGTAGATTAAGATTTAGGACTTCTTATGGTCAGAATGTTTTACTCCATTCAATTGAAGTTAGCCACCTGGCTTCGGCTCTGGCTGCTGAGATTGGAGCTAATCCCTTGGTTTGCAAAAAAGCTGGTCTCTTTCACGACATTGGCAAAGCAGTTGACCAACAGGTCGAAGGTTCCCACACCGATATTGGAATTAAGATTTTAGAAAAATTTGGTCAAGACCAGGAAGTAATTTCGGCTATGAAATCCCATCATGAGGAATATCCTTATGAATCTTTGGAAGCAATTTTAGTTCAAGCTGCTGACCAAATTTCTGGGGCTCGGCCCGGGGCCAGAAAAGATACTTTGGAAAATTATTTAAAGAGGCTGGCTGACTTGGAAAATATTGCCTCGGGCTTTTCCGGAGTGGAAAAAGCCTGGGCTTTGCAAGCCGGAAGGGAAATCAGAGTTTTTGTCAAATCAGAAGAGATTGATGATTTAGAAGCTCGAAAATTGGCTAAAGATATTGCCAATAGAATCCAAGAAGAATTAAAATATCCCGGCGAAATTAAAGTCAATGTCATAAGAGAAACAAGAGTGACAGAATACGCAAAATAAACCTGTTCAAAACCCGACATTGAACATACACAAACGTCGGGTTTTAATTTTGGAGCGGGATACGGGAGTCGCACCCGTCTTTTGATCTTGGAAGGATCACGTTGAGCTGCTCAACTAATCCCGCATCGGAGAGCCGGGATTTGAACCCGGACTAAATCCTCCCAAAGGACTCGTGCTACCGTTACACCACTCTCCGTATTTTAAAATTTACCATTTTATTTTCTTTTAGTCAATTTATGTTATTATGATATAATTGAATAATGAGCTTCAAAAACATCCTTTCTCAATTAAATATTTTTGCTCAATGTAAAAAATATGGCCTTCCCCTTTGGCAGTGTCCTCAGTTTCTTTTTTTGGTAATGGGGATAGTTATTGCCATCACGGCAATAACCTTTTATGCCATAGCCACTCGTTACATTGCCGATCCTCGATTGGTGGCTTTGATGGTTCTGATTATTACCGCAATTTTATTTATCATTGCTAACATCATCAATCGGAGCTTTGAAAGGTTGGCTGAAGCTTCCAGGATGAAATCAGAGTTTATTAGCGTAGTTTCTCATCAGCTTCGTTCCCCCCTTTCCAATTTAAGATGGGCGATTGAATTTTTAATGTCAGGCCGAACCGATCCGATTACTGAAAAACAACTTGAATATTTTAAAATCTTAAAAGAAAACAGTGTCAGAATGGGAGAGCTGGTTTCGGATTTGCTAATTGTCTCCCGGCTTGAAACAGCTAAATTACCTTTTAAAAAACAGGAATTCGCTTTCGAAGATTTAATAAATAATTTGATTAAAGAGTTTAAACCCTTGGCCAGAGCCTCAAATGTTGAAATAAAATTTGAACCAGAAAAAAATTTGCCAAAAGTTTTTAGTGATCCTTCTCAGCTTCGCTTGGTAATTGAAAATCTTTTAGATAATGCCATTCGCTATATTAAAGAGAGGGGTCAGGTCGAGATAAAATTGGAAAAGAGAGATAAAAATTTTTACTTCGAAATTAAGGATAATGGTGTTGGCATTCCCAGAGAAGACCAAAAATATATTTTCCAAAAATTTTTTAGATCAGAAAATATTTTAAGATATCAGACCCAAGGTTCCGGCCTCGGCCTTTACATTTCAAAGGCCATCGTCGAGAGGTCAGGAGGGAAAATAAGTTTTCGAAGCCAAGAGGGCGTTGGGTCGACCTTTTGGTTTACTATACCCATTAAATAATATGAAAAAAATTTTATTTATAGAAGATGAGTCGGCGCTTCAAAAAACTTTTGGAGAAATTTTAAAGCAGGAAGGATATGAAATGACCTCGGCTTTAAATGGAGAAGTAGGACTAAGACTGGCTAAAACTCAAAAACCAGATTTGATTTTACTTGATTTGATTTTACCGAGAGTTCACGGCTTTGAGGTTTTAAAGAAATTGAAAGAAGATAAAGAAACTAAAGATATTCCGGTAATTGTTTTAACCAATTTAGAAGGAATAGGAGACATTGATAAAGCTCTTGAACTGGGGGCAACAACCTATTTGGTAAAAGCCCAATATTCTTTAGAGGAAGTGGTCGAAAAAATCAAAAAAGCTTTAGGCGAATAGAAAATAGAATATGAGGGTGGAGCCGCAACAATTAAAAGCCTTTCTTTTGGATGCTGGTTTGGTTACTGAGGAACAGTTTGACGCAGCTCTCAAAAAAGCTAAAAAAACTAATCAAAAAGTAGGCGATGTTTTGGTTTCTGAAGGTCTAATTTCAGAAGAAGAATTGATAAAATTGGAGGCCTATATTTTAGGGATTCCCTTTGTCAATTTAGAGAAAGAAATTGTTCCTTCAGAAGTCCTGAAAATTATTCCCGAGCCAATTGCCAGAAGCCATAATATTGTTGCCTTTAGGAAAAAAGGGGATGATTTAGAGGTGGCGATGTTAGACCCCGAGGATTTAAGAACAATTGAGTTTATTAAAAAGACGACTCCTTTGAGAATTTTGCCGAGATTAACCAACTTAGCTTCAATTAAAAACGTTCTTAATCAGTATCAAAAAACCCTGGAAGCAGAATTCGGAGAGATTATCAAAGAAGAGGTTAAAGGGATTAAAGCTGTTAAGGAGGAGGAAATAATTGAAGAAAAAGAGGAGCTGAAAAAAATTGCTGAGGAATTGCCAATAGTGAGAATTGCCGATACCCTCATGAAACACGCCATTTTGCAAAGGGCCTCTGATATTCATATTGAACCCTTAGAAAAAGAAGTCGTAGTTAGATATCGAATTGATGGAATTTTACATGATGCAATGACTCTTCCAAAGATTGCTGCCCCCGGAATTGTGGCCAGAATAAAAGTTTTGTCTAATTTAAAACTCGACGAACACCGACTTCCCCAGGATGGTCGATTTAAAGTTGAAACCGAGGAATATAAATATTCAATTCGGGTTTCAATCTTACCGGTTTTTGACGGAGAAAAAATTGTCATGCGGCTCTTACCCGAAACTGCCAAGGCCTTCACCTTAGAAGAGTTAGGTTTAAGGGGAGAGTTCTTGGAAATAGTCCAAGAGAATTTAAGAAAACCGGTGGGAATGATTTTGGTAACCGGTCCGACCGGTTGTGGGAAAACTACCACTTTATACTCAATGATGGAAATTTTGAATAGTCCGGGGATAAATATCTCGACAGTTGAAGACCCAATTGAATATCGAATGCCCAGAATCAATCAGACCCAGGTCAATCCCAGAATTGGCTTAACTTTTGCCTCGGGCTTAAGAGCTCTTGTTCGTCAGGACCCCAACATCCTCATGGTTGGGGAAATTAGAGATAGTGAAACTGCCGGTTTAGCTATTAACGCTGCCCTGACCGGTCACTTAGTTTTATCCACCCTGCATACCACCGATGCCGCCGGCTCCATTCCAAGGTTGATTGATATGAAAGCCGAACCCTTTTTGATTTCTTCGACTTTAAATTGCATTTTAGCTCAGAGGTTGGTCAGGCGGATTTGCCCGGAAAAAGAGAAATATACCTTAAAGGATTCGGAAATAAAAAATTTAGAAAAATATTGCGACCTGGATAGAATTTTAAAGATTTTGAAGGAAGAAAAAATAGTAAAGCCAAGAGAAACTTTTAAAGATATTGTATTTTATCGGCCAGAACCTTCCAAAGAATGTCCGGAGGGATACCTGGGCAGAATTGGAATTTACGAAGTTTTACCAGTGACCGAAACCATCAAGGAATTAATAGTGAAGCGGGCAACCTCTTTGCAAATCCAGGCCCAGGCTCAAAAAGAGGGGATGAGGCTGATGATTGAAGATGGATTTATTAAAGCAGCCCAGGGAATAACCAGTATTGAGGAAGTCCTAAGAGTAATAATTGAATAGCCGAGCCACCGAAGGTGGCGAAGGCTGGAGATGAAGGCAAACCCGAAGGGGCAAACTTCATCGACTAAAATGCCTAGGTATTTTTATAGTGCTAAATCTTTAAAAGGGGAAGAGAAGTCAGGGATATTGGAAGCCAAGGACATCCACCAATTGGCGAAAAAACTGCGAGAGCAGGACTTTATTTTAATTAAAGCTGAAACTGAAGAAGAAAAAATAAAAAAAAGAAAACCAAAAATCTCTTTACCTTTTTTTGGCGGAGTTAGTTTGAAAGAAAAAATGTTTTTTACTCGAAATCTCCAGGTGATGATTTCAGCCGGTCTTCCCTTACCTAGGGCTATAGAAACTTTGGCTTTGCAGACTAAAAGCAAAAAATTCAAAAAAACCTTATCAGAGATTAAAGAAGATATAATAAAGGGAAAAAGTTTTTCTGAGGCATTGGCTAACTGGCCCGATATTTTTCCCGAACTATTTCAAAACATGGTCAGAGTAGGGGAGGAGACCGGAACCTTAGAGGAGGTTTTAAAAATTTTAGCTCAACAAATGGAAAAGGAAAATGAATTAAAATCAAAAATTATGGGGGCAATGATTTATCCAGCGGTGATAATTTGCACCATGATTGGCGTTGGTATTTTAATGTTAGTAATGGTTATCCCCCAATTAGCCAAAATCTTTGAAGACCTCCAGGTTGAACTTCCAGCCACCACTAAGTTAGTTATTGCTTTGGGCAATTTTTTTGTCGAAAAGTGGTACTTAGTTATTTTAATTTTCTTCTTTTTTATTTTTATTTTCTCTCAAATTCCAAAAACTAAAAAAGGAAAAGAAATCTTGGACACCTTTTTATTAAAAGTTCCAATTATTTCTCCAATTATTAGAGAGACTAATTCTGCCTCATTCACCAGGACTTTGAGCTCCCTCATTGCTTCAGGAGTACCACTGGTCAGGTCTTTAGAAATTGTTTCTGGAACCTTAGGGAATGTTTATTTTAAAACAGCTGTAATTGAAGCAGTTGAAAAAGTTAGAAAGGGAGAGAAATTATCTGAGGCCTTGAAACCCCATCAAGATATCTATCCTCCGATTGTGATTCAAATGATTGCCGTGGGTGAAGAGACTGGTGAGACCTCAAATGTTTTGGCTAAACTGGCTGATTTTTTTGAGGAGGAGGTGGGAAGGGCAACCCAAAATTTAGCTTCGGTCATTGAGCCAGTGATAATGATAATTGTTGGAGCAGCAATTGGTTTTTTTGCCATCTCAATAATTCAACCAATATATTCAATGCTGGGCGCCATTCAATAATGAAAGAAAAAAGTTTTACCCCGCACCATTTTTCCTTCGAAAATAATATTATGTTTAACCAAGCATCATCCTCATTAATAAAAACAAAAAATGGTGCGGGGTTTACCTTAATTGAAGTATTAACAATTGTTGGGATTTTAATTGTTTTGATTGCCTTATCTATTCCTGCCCTTCGTTTTTTTCAAAAAGAATCAGATTTAAATAATTCAGCTGAAGAGATTATTAATACTTTAAGAATTGCCCAAAATAAAACCCTTGCTTCTGAAGGAGCAAGTCAATGGGGGGGCTATTTTACCACTTCAACCAGTCCCCATCAATATATCTTATTTCAAGGGAGTAGTTATCAGGCCCGAGCGACTTCTTCTGATGAAATTCATAAACTCCCCGAAACAGTTGAAATTTATGAGATAAATTTATGGGGAGGGAACGAGGTAGTTTTTGAAAGAGTAACGGGTCATGCTTCTAGTACTTCTCAGTTTGGTAAGGTTACAATAAGATTAAAAACTGATATTTCCAAAGCAAAAACTGTTTATATAGAAAATTCTGGTCAAGTTGGATTGACCAGCCCCACTATCCCCTCCGAGGCAAGTCGAATAAAAGATTCTCGCCATGTCCATTTTGATTATAATCAGAGCGTTCAAGAGGCTGTTACTTTACATTTAATCTTCCCTGATTATCCTGCTGATAATTATGATATTTCATTTCAGGATTATTTAAATATTGATAAAACAGAATTTGATTGGGAGGGTATAGTTTTAGTAGGGCCGGAGGGAAACAAAACTGAACAAAAATTAAAAATTCACACCCATAGCTTAACGATTTTTGCTGCTCAATTTTGTATCCATCGAGACAGAAGACACAACGACAAAGCCTTAAATATTACTCTTGATACAGAAAATCTTATAAATTATACAGGGGCCGGAGAAGAATCTAAAGGTTTATCGTCATGGGTGGGAGAGCCTCAGCGGCAATAAAAATGAAAAAACATTGGCAAGACAATAAACAGGGAATGTCTGTTATCGAAATCTTGATAGCTATTACAATTATTAGTACTGCCTTAGTCAGTATTTTGTCGTTGGCCACCTTTTCTTTAAGGGTAGCTATTTTTAATAAAGAAACTGCCCTGGCTAAAAATCTTGCCGAAGAAACCCTGGAACAAGTTCGAAATTTCCGAGATGGAATAACCTGGAATAATGATGATCCGGAAAATAAATACGATGGTTTAGGAGTAGTAGCTACTGGCATTGCTTATTATCCAAAAAAATCAACTGATACCCCTCCAAAATGGCAACTCATTCAAGGAGAAGAAACAGTTAATGGCTTTACCAGGAAAGTTGTTTTTGACAATGTTCAAAGAGATGCCAATTTTAATATTGTTGAGAGTGGCGGAACCCCCGATTCTGATACTAAAAAAGTTACCGTAACTGTTTCGTGGGTAGAAAGAGAAAGAACTCACCAAGTAGAAATTGTTACCTATTTAACTAATTGGCGGTAACAAAAATGATGAAGAATAAGCAAAAAAGTTTTACTTTAACAGAGGTTTTAATCTATATTGCCGTTTTAGCCATCGTTGTTTCAATCGTTTTCTCTTTTTTTCTTTGGGTCACCCGTGCCAATACGAAAACTAAGGCAATGCGAGAAGTTCTTGATAATGCCAGAAGAGCTATGGAGATAATGACTTACGAAATAAAGGAGGCGAAAAGTATTTATACCCCAACGAGCACTTTTGATTCTCATCCCGGCCAACTCTCTTTAGAAACCAAAAAATATTTACCAGAAGGTGAAACTACAAGCTACATCGATTTTTATCTTTGCGGAGTCCAACTTTGTTTTAAAAAAGAATCCCAAAACCCCATTACTTTAACCTCGGATAGAGTCGAGGTAAGCAATTTGATGTTCAGCCGAATTGTTACCTCTGGCATCCCTTCCATTCAGATAAGTTTGGAAATTAACTATAAGAATCCAACTGGAAGGCCAGAATATCAGGCATCAATTACTTCAACATCCACAGCTAGTTTAAGATCATATTAAAATGCTAAACCCCCAAAAAAATCAAAAAGGTTTTGCGGCATTTTACATTACCCTTTTAATTATGGCTGTGATTTTGGGAATTGCCGGCAGTATTTTTATTTCAACTTGGGGAGAGCAGAAAATCTCGGGAAACATTGTGAAATCTAGTCAGGCTTATTATATTGCCGAAGCCGGGATAGAAGATGCCCTTTTCAGGCTTTCCAAAAATCCAGAATGGGTTAGAAATACCGGCATTACCTATCAGTTGAAGGTAGATGAGGCCACTACTACCGTGAAGGTATCTGGTATTATTGGCGGTTCAAGAACTATTACTTCAGAAGGAAATATGAAAGAGCGATTTAGAAAAATAGAGGTGGCTTATGAAGTAAGTACAGAAAAAGTTTCTTTTCGCTACGGAGCCCAAGTCGATGAAGGAGGAATGATAATGCATAACAAAAGTGAAATCCAGGGAAATATTTTTTCTAATGGCGGTATTATCCTTTCTGGAGCTGCCGGCGACAAAGGTATAGTGACTGGGGGAGTTATTGTAGCTAGCACCAGCACAACCTATGGAAACAATCTAATTAAAGGCCTAAAGATTGGCGAAGACTCTGGAGCAGATGCTTTTACCTATTCCTGTGAGAGCTGTTCTGTAGGAGGAAAACTGTATTTATCCGGGGGGACAGCAGTAGATTGTACTGCCGGAGGAGGAATTACTTCAAGCGAACCAGTATCAAAAAAGCCCCTGCCAATTACCCAAGAACAAATTAATAACTGGGAGACAGAGGCAAGCTCATCTGAGATTTGGGCGGGAGTTGAGATTGGCATTGGGGAAACCCAATCTTTTGGCCCTCGGAAAATTGAGGGTTCTTTGAGAATAAGAAATAAAGGGACTCTAATTATGAAGGGTACCATTTGGGTCACCGGAACCACCACGATTGAGAATGGGGCAACTGTTAAATTAGACCAAAACAGCTATGGTTCAAAAAGTGGAGTCTTAATTGTTGATAATGGTAAAATTATGGTTGAAAATGGAGCTGTTCTCGAAGGTTCTGGCAAAGAAGGTAGTTACCTTATGTTGCTTTCTACCAACACTTCTCAAACTGAAGACGACCCGGCTATTTATGTAAAAAATAATGCCCTGGTTGCCATTTTTTATACCACTATGGGCTTAATAACCCTGGATAACAACACGGAAGCAAGGGAAATCACCGGTTATAAAATTATTATTAAACCTAATGCCGTAATTAAATATAAAACTGGTTTAATCGACACTCTTTTTACCAGCGGACCAGGAGGCTCTTGGAAAGTGACGAGCTGGAAAGAAATAGAATAAAAATTTAAAATAGAGTAATAAAATGTTCAATGAATTTTTAATTCATTTCACCTTGTAATAAATTTTTAATTTATTTCAATGTTAGAGTTTTTAACTTTAAAACCAGAAGCATTCGGATTGGACATTTCTGATTTATCTTTAAAGATTATTAAACTTAAGAAAAAACGAGGAGTTTTAAGTTTGGCTTCTTTTGGAGAGACAGAAATCAAACCCGGAATAATCCGGGCCGGGGAGATTAAAGATGAGAAAAAATTGGCCGAGATTATTAAAGAAGCAGTGAAATCAGTTAAAGGAGAGAAAATTAAAACGAAATATGTTGTTGCCTCTTTACCAGAAGAAAAAGCTTTTTTACAGGTAATTACCCTTCCCAAAATGTCAGAGGAAGATCTAAAATCAGCCGTTATTTATGAAGCTGAAAATTACATTCCTTTACCAATTGACCAGGTTTATTTAGATTCTCAAATTGTTCCACCAGTTTATAATCAATTACCCGAGCGTAGCGAAGGGTGGAGAAGCACGAATGTTCTTCGACCAGATCACTTCGATGTCCTAATTGCTGCCTTACCTAAAAAGACAGTTGACCCCTATCTATCTTGCTTAAAATCTGCCGGGCTAAAGCCCGGGGCTCTGGAAATCGAATCCCTGGCCATTGGCCGGGCTTTAATTAAAAATGAACTTACAACTTCCCCAGTTCTTTTAATTGATATTGGGGCGACCAGAACCAGTTTCATTATTTTTTCTGGTCACGCTTTAAGATTTACCTCCTCCATCCCGGTTTCTTCTGGAAATTTTACCGAGATTATTTCCAAAGCCTTGGGAATAGATTTAGCCGAGGCTGAGAAGTTAAAAATAAAATATGGCTTGGAAGAAAAAATTCAAATTAAAATAAAAGGGGAAAAAATTGAAAAAGAGAAAGAAAAAGGGAAAATTTTTGAAGCCCTTGTCCCGGCTTTAGTTGATTTAATTCAACAAATTAAAAGATATTTAGATTATTATCAAACCCATGCCTTTCACGAACACCTTCCGCCCAACGGCAAAGGAGTTTCCAAGATTCTTCTTTGTGGCGGAGGGGCTAATTTAAAAGGATTAACTGATTTTCTATCCCTACAACTAAAGATTCCAACCGAGCTTGGAAATCCCTGGATAAACATTTTACCAGAACCCCAAAAAGAAGTTAGGGAATTACCCTTTGAGGAATCTTTAAAATATACCACAGCTTTAGGTTTAGCCCTCAGAGGGATTAAAGAAAAATTACCACTATGATTAATCTATTGCCATCCCAAGAAAAAGAAATTTTAAGACAAGAAGAGAAATATAAATTAGTTTTGATTTTAGGAATTCTGTTTTTAATTTTTCTTATTTGTTTAATTTTAATTTTATTTTCAATAAAGATTTCTATTTCCGGTCAGTTGGAAGCTCAAAAAATTCTTCTCAGTCAGGGGGAAGAAAGATTCAAAGGGACCCAAATCCAAAACTTAGAAGAAAAAATCATCTCTTCTAATCAAATCCTCTCTAAATTAAGCTCATTCTATTATAGTCAGATTAGTTTAACCGGAGTTTTAGAAAAAATTTCTCAAAGTCTTCCTTCGGGTGCTTATCTTACCATTTTCAATTTCAATTCCGGGGTACCCTCTGGGTCGGGCCAAGTTTCTCTTTCTGGTTTTTCTCCCAGCCGAGAAATTTTATTTGAGTTTAAGACGAATCTGGAAAAAGAAGAAAATTTTCAAGAAATCTATTTCCCGCCTTCTAACTGGGTAAAACCTACCGATATTGATTTCTTAGTAAATTTCAAAATTAAAAAATGAATATAAAAAATAAAATCAATTTATCTTTAGTAATTTTCATTATTTTAAGTATTATTTTAATTTTGTTTGCAATTTACCCCCTTTTTAAGGAAATAAAAATTAATTCTGAAGATTTAATTTCTAAAAAGCAAAGCTTAACTTTTTTGGAGGGAAAAATTGAAAATTTAAAACGATATCAAACCATCTGGAGACAAATCGAACCGAACTTAGAAAAAATTGATAAATTATTTATTGATCCTGAAGTGCCGGTGGAATTTATCAGTTTTTTAGAGGCAACAGCCAGAGATTGCGATTTATCAGTCGAAATCTTCCCCGCCCCTGCCTCAAAAATAACAGAGGATCCTTGGCCCTCCCTTTTCTTCCAAATTAGCTCTACTGCCTCTTTTTCCAAATTTTTAAAATTTTTAGAAAAATTAGAAGCCAGCCCTTATTTAATAAAAATTCAAAATTTGAATACCAGAAGATTAACTGAAAAAGATTTAGAGTTAAAATTATTTAAAGAACTTTCTCCCGGCGATACTAAAAATACCCTTTTGATAAAAGTTTATACCCAGTAGAGCAACTTCGACAGGGTTTTCTCTGAAAACCTTTATATCACGAAGTGAGTCGAAGTTGTCATACTGGGTTTATACAAGATGAAAATTCCTAAATTAAAGTCAAAAACAATTAAAGAAAGTTTCAAAAAACTACTGAGAACCTTAGGAGAGAGAAGTCTCTTAACTTTTTTTACCCTTTTAATTATTACTTTAATTATTGGCAGCCTTGTTTTTTATAAGTATAGTTTTTTAGCCGAAAAGAAAGAGCCAGAAGTTTCGGGGGCACCATTAACATTTCAGGAAAAAAATTATGAAGCTGTCTTGAAAATCTGGCAAGAAAAAGAAAAAAGATTTAATGAGGCCGATTTAAAAGAATATCCCAACCCATTCAGGATTGACTAAAAAGAAAATTTAAGGTAAAATATAAAACCAGTGTCAGCCCCTGTAGCTTAATGGACAAAGTACCTCCCTTCTAAGAAGGTGATGGAGGTTCGATTCCTCCCAGGGGCACATGGTGGCTATGGTGTAGTGGTAACACTGCTCTTTGTGGAGGAGCCGTCGCCGGTTCGAATCCGACTAGCCACCCAATCTAACCAAAAAACAGCTTCAAAGCTGTTTTTAAGTCTATTGATTTCGTAAATCAATAGATTATTTCTTTTCTTCTAGTTTCACTTTTAAAGTTATTTCTTTTCCTCCTCTCAAAACTTTTAAAGAAATTTCTTCACCAATTTTCTGTTTAGCCAAGGCATCGGCTAAAGGATTTTCCTCAGTGATTTTTCCTCCATTTACTTCCAAAATAATATCATATTCTTTCAGGCCGGCTTTATCAGCTGCCGATCCTTTGACCACTGCTTCCTCTCCTAACCTTTCTCTAGCAATCAGGGCTCCATAATCAACTGGCAGTTTTTGAGCCATAGTTATCTCCCTATTTAAAACAATATACCTTACTCCTAAAAATGGTCTTTTGATTTTGCCATATTTTATGACTTCTTCTAAAGTTCTTTCGGCATAATTAATTGGTATGGCAAAACCAATATTCTGAGCTCCCATGACCATAGCCGTATTAATCCCAATGGCTTTCCCTTCCAGATTGACTAAAGGTCCTCCCGAATTTCCTGGATTAATAGCGGCATCAGTTTGGATTAGTCCTCTCAAGCTGGTTGCTTTAAGAGGAAGCCCGCCGTAGGCGGTAATTTTTCGCGACAAGCCCGAAACAATCCCGGCTGACAAAGTATCTTCAAACTCTCCTAAAGGATTGCCAATTGCTACCACTGTTTCTCCCAATTCAATTTTATCTGAATCGCCCAATTCTAAATAAGATAGATTTTTCTCATTTATTTTTAAAACTGCCACATCGACTAAAGGGTCTCTGGCTAAAATTTTGGCTGGTGCTTTATGTTTTGGGTCAATTATCACCGTATAATCTGCTTCCGGATCCCCAACAACATGGCTGCAAGTTAAAACATAACCATCGGCAGAAACCATGAATCCTGATCCGCCTCCAATTTTGGTTTTTTCTTTTTCCTTTTTCATCTTCGGGAAAATAAATTCCTGACCGCCAAAAGGAAAAGAATAAAAGCCCTCGATTTTTGGCAGGTCTTTAGAAATAACAATAGTAATAACTGCCGGGCAAGCCTTTTTAGCTACTTCAATAATCGGAGATTTGGGTGGTGGGTGGGTGGCGTCCATAATATATCTAATTGTATCATGGGAAACAATTGTCAACAACAAAAAAATTTGCTAAAATGTTTTTATCGCCCCTGTAGTTCAACGGATAGAACAAGAGACTCCTAAACTCTGGATCCAGGTTCAATTCCTGGTAGGGGCATGGGCCCATAGCTCAGTTGGCTAGAGCGTCGGTATGGCATACCGAAGGTCGCGAGTTCGAGTCTCGCTGGGTCCACATGATGAAAAAAATTGCGGTTTTAGAACCTGGTGCCTGGGGGACTGCCCTGGGAATTCTTTTAAGCAGAAGGAATACGACATCTTTTTGGTATGAGAATCCTAGATTAGCTTTGAAGCTTTCCAAATTTAGAGAAAATGAAAGGTTACCAGGAATTAAAATTCCTAAAAAAATTTTTATTTCTTCTGATTTAGAAAAAATAATTGAAAATACTGACTTATTTATTAATGCCTCCCCCTCCTTCAATTTTCGAAAAACTTTGTTAGCCCTTAGAAACTTTAAAAATTTGCCACCCTTGCTTGGAATTGCCAAAGGCATTGAAAAGGAAACCTTAAAATTACCTTCCCAGATTGTTGGAGAAATTTTTGGGAAAATTCCCTATGCTCATTTATCCGGGCCGGGATTTGCCAGAGAAATTATCAAAGGAAAATCAGCTGAAGAAGTAATCGCCTCTCAAAATAGGTCCTTATTAAAAAAACTTAAAGAACTTTTTAAAATTAAACCATTAAAAATCTCTACTACCACTGATTTAATTGGAGTTCAGTTAGCCGGCGCTTTAAAAAACGCCTTAGCTATTGGTATTAGTTTAGTTGAAGCGGGTAGGCCTGACCCTGAAACAAAAAAGATTCAGAAGAAGTTAATTTACCTCGGTTTAAAAGAAATGATAAAAATTGGAAAAGTAATGGGAGCTAAAAGAAAAACTTTCTCAGGCCCAGCTGGTTTAGGAGATTTAATTTTAACCTCGACTAATCCACTTTCTCGGAATTTCCAATTTGGGAAAGCTATTTTATTAGATGCAGAAAAAATGAGAAAGAATATAAAGGAAAGAAAAATTACAGTTGAGGGTTTTGATAATATTTTTGCTTTTTATAAATTAGGAAAAATTCATAAATTAGATTTACCAATGATTAATGAAATTTACAAAGCAATTTACCAAAAAGTTTCTCCCCCAAAAACAGTTCAAAATTTAATTAAATTAACCGAGAAAGCGTAAATTCGGAGGGTTGCGATAATGGTATTCGGCTGGTTTCGAAAACCAGTGGGAGAAATCCCTTGCAGGTTCGAGTCCTGCACCCTCCGCCGGTGTTCAATGAATTTTCAATTCATTTCAATTTTCAATAAATTTTTAATTTATTTCAATGTCTAAAGTGGGAGTTTAAATATGTGGAAATTTTTTCAAAAAAAGAAAAAGGAGCCGGAGAATTTTCAGGAGGTTTTAGCTCAATTTAAGGATTTGGAGAAAAATTTGGGAAAACTTTCTGAAGAACTTGAAAATTTGAAAAAAGAAAGCAAGTTTAACTTTCAAAAATTTGGAATAGTAAGGTTTAATCCCTTTTCCGAAGTTGGCGGAGACCAAAGCTTCTCGATTGCTCTATTAGATGGTAGTGATAATGGAGTAGTTATTACCAGTCTTTATACAAGAGAGGGAAACAGGGTTTATGGAAAACCAATAAAAGCAGGTATCTCAGAATATTTATTATCAGCCGAAGAAAAAGAGGCAATAGAAAAAGCAAAAATTAATTATGGAAACAAAAACAAAAAATTTAATAACTCGACCACCGGTAGTGGTAATTTTAGGCCACATTGATCATGGAAAAACTTCTTTACTTTCTAGTATCCGCAAATTAGAATTCACGCCTGGCAAACCGGGTGGCCTTATCACTCAACATATTGGGGCTTTTGAAATTGAAAAAGATGGCAAGAAAATTATTTTCATTGATACCCCTGGCCATGAGGCATTTTCGGCAATGAGGTCCAGAGGAGCGAAGGTGGCTGATATTGCTGTTTTGGTGGTCGATGCTGGCCAAGGGGTTCAGGCCCAGACAAAGGAAGCAATTTCTCATGCTAAATTAGCTGGAATTCCAATTATTGTGGCTTTAAACAAAATTGATAAACCCGAAGCTAATCCAGAAAAAGTAAAAAGAGAATTATCAAAAGAGGATATTATAGTTGAGTCCTTGGGAGGCAAGATTCCTTCCATTTTAACTTCAGCAAAGACTGGTCAGGGAATTGAAGAACTCTTAGGAATGATTTTATTAGTGGCTGAGATGGAAGGATTAAAAGCTGACCTCTCAAAGAGAGGGGAGGGAGTGGTTATTGAATCTTATTTAGATAGCCAGAAGGGGCCGACTGCCACTTTGCTTTTAAGTGATGGAATTTTAAAATTAGGTGATACTGTTGGTACCTTTTCAACTTTTGGAAAAATCAAAAATTTAGAAAACTTTCAGGGAGCTCCTATTGAAACGGCTTTGCCTTCAGATCCGGTCATTGTTATTGGTTTTGAAGATGTTCCTAGAGTCGGAGAAAATTTTGAAGTTTTTCCTGATTTAGAAACTGCTAAAAACCATCTTAAAATTTCCGAGAAAAAGAGGGAAACCAGAATTTTAGAAGTTGGTCCCGAACAAAAAGTTTTAAATTTGATTTTAAAAACTGATGTTTTGGGTTCAATTGAAGCAATTGAGGAAGTTTTAAGAACCTTGCCCCAAGAGAAAGTAGTTTTAAGAATTTTAAAATCGGGAGTAGGTCAGATAAATGAATCGGACATCAAGTTTGCTAAAGCCCACCCAGCCCTTAGCTACCCGGCAGTAATTTTGGGTTTTCGAGTAAAATTAGATCCGGTAGCCCAGAGTTTTGCCGAAAGAGAAAAGGTAAAAATAATGACTTTTGAGGTAATTTATGAACTGGTGGAGGAAGTTCGCAAGTTTATGGAGAAAATTCTAGAACCAGAAGCAGTTAGAGTAGAGTTGGGAAAGGTTAAAATTTCGGCAATTTTCCTAGTTGAAAAAAATCGCCAGATTATTGGCGGCAAGGTGACTGAGGGAGAAGTTAAAAAAGGAACCCAAATTGAAGTTTTGAGGAACGAAGAACTGGTTGGCAAGGGAAAATTAATTAATCTTCAGCGAGATAAAAAAGATGTAGACAAGGTAATGAAAGGCCAAGATTGCGGAATGCTTTTTGAAGGCGATACTAAAATCGAAGAAGGCGATATTTTGGTGATTTATATTGAAGAAAGGAGAAAAGGCGAGATATAAGATGACTAAACGGATTCAGCGGGTTAATCAATTGATAAAAAAGGAATTGGGCCAGATTCTTTTGCGAGAAGTTGAATTTCCAAAAGATGTTTTGGTAACGGTAACCAGAATTGAGACCTCAGTCGATTTAAATCAGGCCAGAGTTTTTCTTAGTTGTTTTCCAGAAAATAAAGCCAAAGAAATTTTAGGGATTTTAAATCGTCAAATTTATAACATTCAACAAAAACTTAATAAAAGATTAAAAATGAAATTTATCCCTAAGATAGAATTTAGAGAAGAAAAAGAAACCAGGGAAGCCGGAAGAATCGAAGAAATTTTAGAGGAATTGAAAAAGGGAGAAAAATAAGATAGAATCTGAATGTGGCCAGGTAGCCAAGTAGCTAAGGCATTGGTCTGCAAAACCAATATACATGGGTGCAAATCCCATCCTGGCCTTATGATTTTGCCCGGGTGGCGGAAAGGCATACGCACAACACTTAAAATGTTGCGGTCGTAAGACCATGTGGGTTCGACTCCCACCCCGGGCACAATAATAAAAAAGCCCGCTTAAAAGGCGGGGTTTTTCTTTTCAAGATTTTTAGCAGAGACCGGGTCTCTGCTAGTTTTCTTATCCTTCCAAAATCTCAATATAGGTTCTCTTGGCGCCAAAGTTTAAGGCTTCCCAGTAAGAAGGGAACCAGATATCAATATGATAATTACCTTTTGTCCAGCTCATTCTGTCTTCAACGACAAAAATTTTATCCCCGAAAATTTCCGGAATCCTAATTTTTGTTCCCATGGCCAGGTAATTATTTGCGACAATTCCATCCTTAACCCAGGTGCCGGCAGCGGTTAGATAGGGATCGCCGTCAGTTTCCCAGGGCGTTGAAGAGTAGCCAGTTACCACTACTCTTATTCTCCGAACTGGCTGAGGTTCGGGATTTGTCGGATCAGATACTGGCAAAAGGCTGTTTCCTTCAATTATGGCCAGCTCTCCCGAGTCTTTTTGATCAGAAATCTCAGCCAAATCAGCCTCCGCCCGGGGAGCTTTTAGTGTCCCGGGAAGAGAAATTCCAAAGAGAATTCCTGAAATTAAGAGAATAATTAAGCCAGGTTTCATCTTAAAACCCCTTTTAGGGGTTTTATTATAATAGCTCCTCTCTGACCGGTTGTCAAGAGCGGGCCGCCTCTTCGGGGCGAGCCTCGCTCAGCTTCGCTGAGCGGGTGATGGGGATCGAACCCACGCTTTTTTCCTTGGCAAGGAAACGTTTTCCCACTAAACTACACCCGCATTAAATTTTTTCTGAAATACCTTGAATCCATCCTTTTACCCTACAGGCAAGTTCAGTATTATTTACAGTTAAGTGGAGGGTTCCATAGGGAAGAGTATTTCTTAGCCTTTTACCTTTACTGGCCCTACTTACTTGGATTTGTGGAGGATAAAAATTACTCTTGGGTAATTTAGTTATTTGAGACCAAAAACTAAGAGCTTTTCGGTAATTTATCCCGGGATAAATATGAACCCTAGCCTTGATTTTATCTTCGGCAATATTACAGATTTCCCGGAAAAATCGCATTACTACACCAATCATTAAACTGTTAGAATTACCAAACTGTAATCGGTTTCGATTTTTAGTGTTTCCTTCAGCCCAATAGAGGGCGGTTCCAATGAGTTTAAGGTTTCTTTTCGATAATTTTTTAATTTCTTTAGAAATTTCTTGAAAACCTTGTTCTTTATATCCTTCTCGTATTTTCGCTGCTTCTTGAGAGCGAATTTTACCATAATATTTATTATAACTTTGGATATTTTTTCTCCACTTTTCTCTTGATTTTTCAAGAATTTTCTTTCGGATAGCTTTTGGCATTTTCACTCCTTTTAACCACCAGCCCACTGTACTTTTGGGAATTTTTAAAATTTTTGCTATTTCACTATGAGTTTTGCCTCTCTTACGGAGAACAATAATACGTTGCCCCTTTTCGTTCATATTTTAGCCACTGGTTAATCACTATTATTGTATTTTACCAGCGTCTAACTATTATGTCAATGTGCATAACTTTGTGCCGCGGGCCGGGATCGAACCGGCGCCCCTGCGATTTTCAGTCGCATGCTCTACCACTGAGCTACCGCGGCCTAATATAATAATAATTGATTAA
>Ga0210024_1001949_pt1 | contig 18116 bp, 8 predicted proteins | sample CryGeymeta201525_FD_183988 | JGI IMG/M metagenome (GOLD analysis project Ga0210024, IMG submission 183988) | Groundwater microbial communities from Crystal Geyser aquifers in Utah, USA - Crystal Geyser metaG 2015-25 (SPAdes) (version 2) | ecosystem: Environmental > Aquatic > Deep subsurface >... | reverse complement strand
GCTTTCCACGGAGGAGACTTCGAAGCTCTTCGATCACATGGGGCCCCGCTATGAGTTGGCGGCGCGGCTGCAGTATGGGGCGGGATTGAGGTTGAGTGAGTTGATCCGGCTGCGGATCAAGGATGTGGACTTGGGGCGCGGGACGGTGACGGTGCGCTGCGGGAAGGGAAATAAAGATTATCCTCTTCTCCGAAGACGATCCGCAGTCAGGAGGAATGCTCCTCCGCATTCCTTGAATGGTAGGCGCGATCGCGCCAGGGCGGTGGGTGACGGTGCTGCCGGAGTGCTTGAAGGAGGAGCTACGGGAGCAGGTGGAGCGGGCGCGGGCGCTGTGGCAGAAGGATCGCGATGCGGGACGGCCGGGGATCTACATTCCGGGGGCTTTGGGGCGGAAGTTTTCGAAGGCGGGTGAGACCTTTGAGTGGTTTTATTTGTTTCCGGCGATGAAGGAATCGAAGGATCCGGAGACCGGCCTGATGAGGCGGCATCACCTGCATGGCGCGGTTTACAATCGGGAAGATAATGCCAGGCAAAATGTAAGGCAAAATGTATGTGCGTAGATCGGTCGCTTGCTTTCCTCGTCCTTCTCAAGCGGGTTGAGGTAGCCAAGGACATGTCGGTTGTCCGTTCAGTCGCGCCCATGGCGACCAGCGCGCGGGTATCATCGGCGCAAAGTTGCTCGGCGATCTGAGTGGCACTACGGGTTTTCCCTGTGCCTGACGGGCCCGTGAGAATGAGGAATGGCTTGGCGAGGAGGACGCGTGTTAGGGGGGCGTCCTTCATGTCGGCTCTTGTATGATGTAGCTTCCAGCCTTTCCCTGCGATGCGGGCTTTCGCGCGGTTTGACAAGGGAATCTGAGCGTGTTTTTCCCAAACTAATATGTCATTTCAGCTAAAACCTCGTAGCCCGTGCCTTCCGACGTCTTCCGCTCTGCTATCCAAGTAGCGGGAGTTCTTCAGCTTGCATGCGATGCTTTCCGCGCTGCGTTTGTGCCTTGATGCGAGTTCTCCAACTGCAGGATCATGATCATCTAACACATTCCCTCCGGGGCTGAGGTAGAGGTCCATGACTTCTTTGGTTTGTCTGTCTGTCCATTTGCCCCGATCTTTGCTCATAGCTCGAAGTAATACGAATTGACCGCTTGTTGTTTCCAATCTGGGGCACTTGGTCCGGTGGGCGACAAAGGCACCTGGCAACGCCTGATTTTTCAATCCCGAGGTCGAGGAATCCGGCCCCGGAGAAGAATGAGAAGACGGCGTGTGAAGAGTTTTCCATGATTTGGCTAGGGAGATCGGAAAGCGGGTGAGGGTTTTAGGCAAGGATGCAGTTTCCGGGGCGGGTGGTTCGTTGACTTCGTGCGGGAAATTCCGAGGTCTTCCGCTTGCGCCACAGTTGGAGTTTGTGGGCTACACGAGGGCTTTTCCTTCGGGAAAGAGTGGATGCTCAGGAGGAATTGGCTGGAGTGGTAAAAGTTGGCGATGAGGCAGGATGCCTCAGCCACGTTTTCACGGCATCCGGGTCGGGATGATGTGGCGGTCGAGGCGGTGGTAAATCGTGAAATCGGAGTCGGTGGTGATGAGGTGGGAGTCGGGGATGAGTTCGGTGAGGCGTACGATTCCGGCGTCGGTGAGGCTCATGGGGATATCGGCATACTTGTCGAGAAGATGGAGGACGGGAAGGTCTTGGATGAGCCAATGGGCGAGAGCATCCGGAATTCCTGCTGCTGGATGAGACGGGATTAACCTTGAATCGCTATCGCTGAATGCATTCTTGCCTCAGGCACTAGGTCGGAGTGTTAGATCGCCTTCAGGGCTTCCTCGAAAACTGTGAGCGTATCATCCAGATCGGCCTCGGTGTGGGCGAGGGAGATGAAGCCGGTTTCGTAGGGGCTGGGGGCGAGGTAGATGCCTTTGTCGAGGCAGGCCCAGAAGAATTTTTTGAAGATCTCGAAGTCTTGTTTCATGACGTCGGTGACGTTGCGGATTTCTTCGTCGATGAAGTAGAGGCAGAACATCGAGCCGACGCGGTTGAGGCGGTGGGGGATGCCTTTTTGGGTGAAGAGTTTTCGGATGCCGGTTTCGAAGTGGAGGCCGAGTTGGTCGAGGCGGGCGTAGCCGTCGATCGAGGCTGATTCATTTGGGCGGACTGAAGTCCGCGCTCCGTTTCCGGCGAGTTGTTTGAGCTGGGCGAGGCCGGCGGCCATGGCGAGGGGGTTGCCGCTGAGGGTGCCGGCTTGGTAAACGGGGCCGACGGGGGCGAGCATGTCCATGACGTCGGCACGACCACCGAAGGCTCCGACGGGGAGTCCGCCGCCGATGACTTTGCCGAAGCAGCTGAGGTCGGGTGTTAGGTTTTCGAGGCCTTGGACGCCGGCTTTTCCGAGGCGGAAGCCGGTCATGACTTCGTCGAAGATGAGGAGTGCGCCGAACTTCTTGGTGATGCTTGTGAGAAGGTCGAGGTAGCCGGGTTGGGGGAGGACGAAGCCGGCGTTGGCGGGGTAGGATTCGACGATGATGGCGGCGATGAGTTCGCCTTTTTCCTCGAAGAGGGCGGTGAGGGCTTCGGCGTCGTTGTAAGGGAGGACGAGGGTGTTTTTGGCGAAGTCCTTTGGCACACCGGCGGAGTCGGGTTCGCCGTGGGTGAGGGCACCGGAGCCGGCGGCGACGAGGAGGGAATCGCTGTGGCCGTGGTAGCAGCCGTCGAATTTGACGATCAGATCGCGCTTGGTGAAACCGCGGGCGAGGCGGATGGCGGACATGGTGGCCTCGGTGCCGGAGTTGCACATGCGGACCCTTTCGACCGAGGGAACCCAGTCGGTGATGGTGCGCGCCATTTCGACTTCGTAGGGATTCGGAATGCCGAAGGAGATGCCGTCTTTGGCGACTTCGTGGATGGTGTTGGTGATGATGGCGGGGGCGTGGCCGAGGATGTTCGGGCCCCAGGAGCCGATGTAGTCGATGTAGGTTTTGCCATCGACGTCGGTGATGCGGCTGCCTTTGGCACGGCGGACGAAGAAAGGCTCGCCGCCGACGTTGCGGAAGGCGCGGACGGGGGAGTTGACGCCGCCGGGGATGAGGGTTTTGGCGGTGTTGAAAAGCTTTTGCGAGATCGGGCCGGTGGGCATGGGGGGAGAGTCCAGATTCAAGAGGCAAGAGTCCAGACGGGAAAATGTTCAAGGGCTTGGTTGAGGAAGAACGAGACTGTGGCTTGTGGATCGGGTTGGCTTGTGAGCAAGAATGGTCGATGAATTGGCGACTTGTGACTTGCTTGGTTCCTTTGGGATTGCTGGCGTCTGGAGTGGTGTTGGCATTTGAGTTGCCGACGGATTCCGAGAGGGAGAACGCGGTGGGTTCGCTGGCGGTTCTGGATGCTTCGTTGCAGCGGGTATTTCGGAACGAAGGAGAGATTGGGGCTGCGAAGTAGCGATTTTCACGGCTTGCTCGGGCCCCAGCCGATGGCGATGACGTCTTCGATCAGCAGGTAGGAGCGCCCTTCGGAGTTCACTTTGTAGGTGAGCGCGAGAACCATGGGCGGGCCTTGACCTTCGAGTAGTTTATTGAAGATCTTTTCGTTCTGTCCCGCTTGGCGATCGAAGACTCCCTCGAGGCGAGCGAGTGCCACGGTTCCCTTTTTGATGTATGCGGATTGCTCGCGATCCGGCATCGGCGGATTGAGGAGATAGCGATTGAAGAGGGCGTCGTTTCCTTCGTCCTTGGTGGGCTTGACGAGGAGGTGGAAAACACCATGGTCACCATCCTTGCCGGTGGCGAAGCGGTTGAAGCGATCATCATGAAACTCGATAAAGGTTTCCCAGTCGACGAGCCAGCTGTTGCCATCGCGTGAGACGGCAACGGGAAATCCCTCGGGGATTTTCGGCGTGGCGACGTTGAAGATGTGGGCTTGTTCGGTGATCTCGAAAAGCGAGACATCGGTGGTGTCAATCGGGCCGTCGTCCGACATCTGTGAGTGCGCCACCATGCGTTCGCGAATGTTTTCCGGGAACATCACGTAGGCGCTGCGGGCAGCCCAGCCGTCGGCATTCAGAAAGGCTTTGAGGGTGGCTTCTGGGCCGATGCTTGTTGATTCGTCGGGGGCACTGGTTGAGATGTCGGTGGCGATCTCCGTGGGGACATCGGGGATCCGGGTGCGAACGGGAATGGGCTTGGGAATCGGAACGGGCTCGGTTTGGGCAAGCGGTGGTTCCGCTTGCTTTGGCCCCCGAATCGGGCTCGGCTGATCGGCAATCCGGCGGCCGGTGGAGAATCCGGCGACAAAGGCAAGGGTGGAGCAGAGAAGGCAGGAGAGGACCATGGCGAGTGCCCTTGAGCCGCCTCCTTGAGGAGTGCCCGAAGCTGTGGTGACGGGGGGCTGGGTAAGTGGATCATTCTGGACTGGTGGGGGAGCGAAGTCTTCGAAAGGCTTTCCGTCCTTCTGGGTTAGCGGCGCAACTGGCTCGGCGATCGGTTTGAGGTCTGTTCCGGGCTCAAGGCTAGGCTGGGAAACGGGTGGGGCTGGCTGGGGGGCTGGCTGGGGGGCTGGAGGGAGTTGCGAAGTTGAGACGGGCCCGGCGAAGGAATCCGTGGGTGGGATCGGATCAGGTGATGGCGGCTGACTGGGAGCGACGGGAATCAGCTTGTCAGGGAACGGATCAAAAGCGCTGGCCGGAGCTGGTGTGATTTCCGGCAGGCTGGCAGCGAGGCCAAGGGCAGGGTTGGGCCCGATGATTTCCGCCGAGCATTTGGGGCAGGGGCCACGGAATCCGGCTGCTGCGGGTGGCACTGTGAGCGCGACCGAGCAGGCAGGGCATTGAAACCGGATGGGGTCCATGGTGGGAAGCTGGGACGAAGTTTGGCAGCTGGGGCCTTGTCTGTCGATCATGCGTTCGGTGTGCGGATCGTCGCGATGATGTCAGTTCGTGCGGGGCTCATCTTGCCAGAGAATATCTCCAATGGCCGAGGTGACAGCGATGGCTACGCGGTGGTGGCGGAGTGCCGGATGATCGGGAATGAGTAAGCGAAAATCGGACAGACCTTCGAGCAGAGGGTCGGATATTCCGCGATCGCCATCGAGGCACAATTGGGGTGGAGGAAAGGTCAGACCGGTGCCAACGGCTTTGAGCAGGGCCTCTTTTGAAGTCCAAATTTCCAGTAGGCGGGTGGCGCGATCTTCTTCATGGGCTGGGAGTTCACTCAATTCATCGGGATGGCAGAAGAAATCGCTGCAATCGATGAGGGATGGCGCACGCGACCAGGGTTCGATGTCGATACCGACCGGGCCATGAGATGAAAGGACGACAACCGCCAAGTCATCAGCGTGGCTGAGATTGAACTCCAGGTGATCGTAGGGAGGGGCGAGTGCAGGTTTTCCGCCGGGACCTTCAATGATCGGAACATCGGCCGGACTGAGTCCAAGGGCATCTCCGAGGGCTTTTCGTAAACCGGCTCGGTAGCAGGACCAGCGGGCCGCATCGGCTGGAAAGATGAAGCGCTCGGCACGGGCTGTCTCGGCGGCTGACAGCCATGAACCGACCGACATCGGTGGGTTCGTGGGGTCAATGAGGTGAAGGACTACCGCAGCCATCGCTGGGTGCCATCGTGGGAGAGATGTCCCCGCTTTGTCACGGCCAAGCTGTGAGTATGATTTCAGAATTCTGCGTCGTAATCATGCCCTACGAGATCGCGTGGAGATTTTTTGTAAAATTTTAATCTATTGATAAAGAATGCTTTAGGGGATTCTTGCTGCCTTTTCCAAAGTCCGGATATTCTTGTTTTTTAAAGCAAAGTTCTCCAGCTTAAGAGCGCGCCCTGCGCTGACATCAACCGTCGCCAAGCTCCCCATGTCTAGTTCCCCGCTGTCCCTCCCGGTCCGAATTGCGTCCACTTTTACCGCAGATCCGATCCAGCATGTTCTTCGTGCGTGGTTGGTTGAATTGGGTTTCACGCCGGACATTTCGTTTGCTCCCTTCAATCAGGTTCTTCAGCAACTGCTCGACCCGACTAGTCTGCTGGCGACGAATCGTAGCGGTTTGAATATCGTCTTGGTTCGAGCCGGTGATCTGGGTGCCGATACTCCTGCTCGTGCCCGCTCGGCGGCGAGGGAGATTGCGGCGGCTCTGGATGAATCGACGACTCGCGATGGCATCCGGACGATGGTGCTCGCATGCCCTGCCGCTGCAGCGGGGGAGGTGGAGGCAACTTTTATCGGGGACCTCACGGATCAGCTCAAGGAAATGGCCGGAGTGGACGTGATCCTGGCGAGTGAAGTGGCAAGACTCTATCCTGTCGGCCAAGTTTTCGATCCTGATGCCGAGCAATCGGCGCACGTGCCATATACCGAGGAAATGTTCGCTTCGCTGGCGACGATCCTTGCACGTCGAATTTCCGCAGCAAGACGGAAGCCGTATAAGGTGATTGCCGTCGACTGCGATCACACGCTGTGGACCGGTGTTTGCGGTGAGAATGGAGCGACAGGGGTGGTGGTGGATGAGGGGCGGAAAAACTTCCAACGTTTTTTGATGGCGCGCCGGGCGGAAGGTTACCTGCTGTGCTTGGTTTCAAAGAACAATCCCGAGGATGTCGATGCGGTCTTCCGTGAGAATCCGGAGATGGTGATTGCGCGGGATGCCTTTGTGGATGCCGCGATCAACTGGGAACCCAAGTCTAACAACCTCCGTCGCCTCGCCAAGACTCTGAATCTTGGTTTGGATAGCATCCTTTTCCTCGACGACAATCCTGCCGAAATCGCCGAGGTTGAAGGAAATGCCCCAGCGGTTTTGTCGATTCGAGTGCCTGAGGATTCTGTGGAGTTATCAGCATTCATCGATCATCTCTGGGTGCTCGATCGGAATGATCATTCGGAGGCTGATGCGAAACGGGCCGATTTTTATCACGACGAGGCCCGTCGGCGTGCCTTGCGCGAACGGACGGCGAGTTTCGAGGAATTCATTGCGGGCCTCCAGCTTGAGATGGATATTGAGCCGATAGCGGAAGCAGGCTTGTCGCGGGCAAGCCAACTGACGCAGAGGACAAATCAATTCAACACCTGTCCCGTGCCACGCGATGAAGCGGCCATGATGGAGGCCTGCAAGGGCATGCGTTCCGAGCAGATCAGGGTGCGCGATCGCTTTGGCGATTATGGAACGGTCGGCTTGATGCTGACTCGCGAGGACAGCGGTCGCTTGTGGGCGGAGACCTTTCTTTTGAGTTGTCGTGCACTGGGTAAAGGAGTCGAGCAACGGATGCTGCGTTATTTGGGTGAGGTGGCGCAGAGTTTGAAGTTGCCTGAGATCGCGATTGGGTTCAATGACACTGGGCGCAATCAACCGGCGCGTGAGTTTTTGGAGAGTGTCCCCGGACGTTGGGAAGATGGGATGCGGATGATCCGTGCGGAAGATGCGATGAATTGTTCGCTGGTGCCGATGGTTCCTCGCTCGCAGGCGCAGCCAAGCGAGGTGAGTGTGCCGCAGGCGGATCCGGTCTTGTTTTCGGAGATCGCGCATTCGCGCAGGACGATTGAAGCCATTTCCCAATGGGTCACCGATCCGGTGCGTTCGCGTCCTCAGTTGAGTGAGCGCTACGTCGCGCCGCAGGGTCCGGTTGAGGAAAAGATCGCGGCAATTTGGTTAGAGGTTCTCGGTCTCGACACCGTCGGTCGACATGATCGCTTTGTGGATCTTGGTGGGACTTCGCTCATGTTGGTGCGGGTCCACGCAGCAATTTTGCGGGAGTTTAAGAGTCGCTTTGAGTTGGTTCGATTGTTCGAGAATCCGACGGTGGAAGCGCAGGCGCTGTTGGTGGAAGGCCGTGAACAAGCATCGACTCACGGGGCCGATCCTGAATTTTCTGATAGGGATACGAATGACAACGCGCTGGCGATCGTTGGCATGGCGGTTCGTTTGCCGGGATCCTCATCGCCTGAAGAACTTTGGGAGAATCTGCGCAATGGCGTGGACTCGGTGCAGCGCTTCGATCGCTCCGAGCTCGATGTTCCGGTTCCGGGTGGCGAGAATGATCCGAACTTCGTCTGTGCCCGGGGTCTGCTTGAACCTGAGGTTTACGAGGGTTTGGACGGTGGATTGTTTGGAATCATCCCGCGTGAAGCGGAGATCATCGATCCGCAGCAGCGCGTCTTTCTCGAACTCTGCTGGGAAACGATGGAGCGCGCTGGTTACGTCCCCGATGACGCTGAGGCGAGCGGGAATCGCGTCGGTGTCTATGCTGGTTGTTATTATGACACCTATCTTCCCCATCATATCCTCTCTGATCCGGAAAGGCACCGTCGTCACCTTGCGGAAGCGCAGGTCGGCGCATTGCAGATTGAATTTGGCAATGACAAGGATCACCTTGCGACGCGTGTGGCGTTCAAGCTTAATCTCAAAGGGCCGAGCTTGACTGTTCAGACGGCGTGTTCGACTTCGCTGGTGGCGGTGGCGCATGCAGCGATGGCGCTGAGGTCCGGTCAATGCGACATGGCGCTCGCTGGCGGTGTGACGGTCACGGTTCCGCAGAAGCGGGGTTATCATCATGAGGAAGGCGGGATGCTTTCGCGCGACGGTCGTTGCCGTCCCTTCGATGCGGATAGTTCCGGCACGGTGTTTAGTAACGGTGCTGGTGTCGTGATGCTCAAGCGTCTCAAGGACGCGGTGCGCGACGGCGATCACATCCATGCGGTGCTGCGTGGATTCGGAATGAACAACGACGGCGGGGTGAAACACAGCTACGCCGCGCCGAGTGCTGACGGTCAGGCCGATGCGATTCGTCGGGCACATCTCGATGCCGGTGTGGATCCGCGCACGATTACTTATGTGGAAGCCCATGGCACGGCGACGCCGCTGGGCGATCCGATCGAGGTGACGGGGCTAACTGCGGCATTCCGTCGTGCGACTGCAGACCGGAATTTCTGCGCTCTGGGTTCCTTGAAGTCGAACTTAGGCCACCTCGATACCGCAGCTGGAGTTTGTGGATTGATCAAGACGGTCCTTTCGCTGGAACACGGCGAGCTTCCGCCACTGCTGCACTTTGAGAAAGCGAATCCGCGGATTGATTTTGAAAGCTCGCCCTTCTTTGTGAACGACAAGCTGAGTCCTTGGGTGCCTGCTGGAAATGCACCACGGCGAGCAGGGGTGAGTTCCTTCGGCGTTGGGGGGACGAATGTGCATGTCGTCGTGGAAGAAGGTCCGCATGATGTGAGGTCTCGCAAGGTTTCGACCGGAGATCATATCTGGGTTTTCTCAGGAAGAACGGATGAAGCGCTGGATCAATTTGCCGAGCGTCTGGCCAAGCATGCGGACTCCGCGAAGGATGAAGACTTTGCTATTTCGGCACGAAGCTTGGCCGTCGGTCGCAAGGCGATGTCGAAGCGGGCAGTGGTTGTGGCGAGCGACTGGAAGGCGCTTGCTGAATCACTGCGCGCCGGGAAATTCCACAAGTGTGAGGCTGCTGGAGCGAGCCCGGAGATGGTTTGGACTTTTCCGGGGCAGGGTGCGCAGCACCCGGGAATGACGCGAGATCTTTACGAGGCGGAGGCGGGATACCGGGCGGACGTCGATCGCTGCAGCGAGTTCCTCAAGCCGCTTCTCGGCGAGGACCTCCGCGATACTCTTTTTGCTGAAGACGGCGGCGATGCTGCTGAGCGACTCAAGCGCACCGTGCTCGCGCAGCCTGCGATTTTTGTGGTCGAGTGGGCGCTTGCCCGCCAGTGGGTCCGTTGGGGCTTTCGTCCGGAATTGATGGTCGGTCATAGCGTGGGTGAATTTACCGCAGCGTGTCTTGCCGGTGTTTTCTCGCTGGAGGATGGTCTTGGATTGCTCGCGACACGTGGCCGTCTGATGGGTGAGCTTCCAAGTGGCTCGATGCTCTCTGTTAGAATGTCTGCAGAGGCGCTTCGCCAGCGAATTCCCGATCACCTCGATCTCGCTGCCTGCAATGGCCCCGAACTCTGCGTGGTGGCAGGTGAGGATGATGCGGTCGCTGCGTTTGCAAATGAGCTCGAGGGTGAAGGCGTGAACGTGCGCGAGCTTCACACCTCGCACGCCTTTCACAGCCGGATGATGGAAGAGGTGGTGCCGCGCTTTCGGGCGATCATTGAAAAGATCCAACTGCATGCGCCATCGGTGCCGATTCTTTCCACGGTGACGGGTAAAATCCTGACGGATGCCGAGGCGGTGGATCCGGGCTACTGGGCGGGTCATCTTCGGCAGACGGTCAATTTCCATGGGGCGCTGGAAGCCGCGGCGAAGGAAAAGGAGGGCCGGATCTATCTCGAAGTCGGACCTGGTCAGACGCTGACGACGCTTGCGCGTCAGACGGTGGGCCGGCGAGCGGCGGGCTGCCTGCCAAGCTGCGAACACCCGGTAGCCGGTGCGCCTGATCGGGCGCGCATGCTGCAATCACTCGGTGAGCTTTGGGCGCGCGGTATGTCGCTGGATTGGAATGTGATTTTCGAAGGAGTTCCAGCGTTGCGGGTTCCGCTGCCGACTTATCCTTTCCAGCGGAAACGCTACTGGATCGAGAGCAAGCTGCTTGATTTGCCGGTCGTCACTTCGGTGCCGGCCAAGCTTGAGGAGAAGTCAGAGGAACAGGCGCCTGCCATGGATCCTACGCTTTCCCGCGCGGACGCGCTGATGGCCCAGTCGCGACAGGTGCTGGAGGACCTTTCGGGGATTGCGGCGGACGAAATGACAGCCGGCGCGAGTTTTCTTGAACTAGGTTTTGATTCCTTGCTGCTCACTCAGGCGGCTCGTGAATTACAAAGGGCCTTCGGTGTGCCGATTGCATTCCGTGATTTGATGCAGACTTTTCCGAATCTCGGGGAACTTGTGAAGCATCTGGAAGCGCACTCGACGGCAGCGCTCGATGCTCCGAGCAAGGCGAAGCCTGTCGCCAAAAATGAGCCTGTCATTGTTAGTAATGAGCCTGAGGAAGAGTCCGGCGTTTCCGGTCCTCGGACACGGATCGACAAGGTTTCGACCAGCGATGAACTGACCGCACAGCAGCGTCGGCACCTTGATGCCTTGATCGAGAGTTATTGTGCGAAGACGGCCAAGTCGAAGGCGCTGACTCAGGAATATCGCCAATGGCACGCGGATGCGCGTACGGTGAATGGTTTCAACCGTCTTTGGAAGGAAATGGTCTATCAGGTGGTGGCCACGAAGATGAAGGGCTGCCGGATGTGGGACGTTGATGGCAACGAATACATCGACATGGTGAACGGCTTCGGCCCGAACTTCCTTGGCCACTCGCCGGATTTCGTGACCCATGCCATCCAGGAACAGCTGAGCACTGGTTTGGAAATCGGTCCGCAGTGTCAGGTGGCGATGGAGACAGCGAAGCTCTTCTGTGAAGTCACCGGCAACGAGCGCGTTTGCTTTCTGAATACCGGATCGGAAGCGGTGCAAGCGGCGATGCGGATTGCGCGAACGGTGACCGGTCGCGACAAGGTCCTCGTCTTTGATAAGGACTACCATGGCAACTTTGATCCGGTGCTGGTTCGCAGTGTTGGCAAAGGTGCGCGGCGTCGGACGCTGCCACTGGCTCCGGGGATTCCGGAGTCGGCGGTTTCGGATGTGATCGTCGTACCATGGGGTAAGCCTGAGGCGCTCGATATGATCCGCGAATTGGCAGGTGAGCTTGCGGCGGTGTTGGTCGAGCCGGTGCAGAGTCGTCAACCCGAGCTGATTCCGATCGATTTCGTTCACGAGGTAAAGAAGATCAGCGAGGAGTCAGGCTTCCTGCTGGTCTTTGATGAAGTGATCACCGGGATTCGTCAGGGGCCACGTGGTTCGCAGGAACTTTATGGCATCAAGGCTGACCTCGCGACTTACGGAAAGGTCTTCGGTGGTGGCGCGCTACCGATCGGGATCGTCGGCGGCAAGGCCGAGTACATGGACACCTTCGATGGTGGTCAGTGGCAGTTTGGCGATGATTCATTCCCTGAGAAGGAGGTGACCTTCTTTGCCGGAACCTTCGTGCGTCTTCCGCTTGCGATGGCGGCCTGCCGCGCGGTGCTGAATCATGTGAAATCCCAGCCTGCGAGCTACTGGAAAGATATAGGAAAGCGTGCTGATCGACTAGCTCGGACGGTCGACCGGATGTTCAAGGACAACGGCATTGACATCAGCATGGTGAACTTCAATTCGCAGATGTATCTGCGGATTGGAGACCATGCCAAGCACGGCAATTTGGTCTTCTACCACCTGCGCAAGCGTGGGGTCTTCGCGATGGAGGGGCTGCCATTCTATTTGACGGCTGCCCATACGGATGCCGATGTGGATTTTGTGATTCGTGCCTTCCGTGAGTCGATTGCCGAACTCCAGGATGGTGGTTTCTTCCCGAAACCCAAGGTTCTGAAAGTCACGGGTGGCTTGGGAGAGGGGGTTCGTGGTCCGTTTCCGATGACCGAGCCCATGGCTGAAATCTGGTTGGCGTCGTTGTTGGGCGAGGAGGCGAACCTTGCTTTCATCGAGATGCTGCAACTTCGCTTGTATGGTCCGGCGAATCCCGGGGTGATCAAGGAGTCCATTCAGGATCTGGTTGACCGGCACGACGCCCTGCGTTTGCGGGTGACCGACGAGCAGCATGCGGTCTTCGTGGTTGACTTGCATCAGGAGGCTGAAGTGATCGAAGTGGATTTAAGTAGCTGCGAGGATGTCGAAGCGTCGCTCGTCGCCAGTGGTCAGTGCCAGCGCGAAACCGCTTTCGATCTTGCGGCTGGAAAGTTGCTTCGAGTGGTGGTGGCGAAGCTCTCTGATGATGAATATGTGCTTCAGTTCGCCGCCCACCACATTGCGGTGGATGGATGGTCATTTGAGGTGCTGCTCAAGGATTTCGTTCAAATCTATGAAGCTCGCTTGATGGGGCGGAAGCCGGCGCTTGGGGTGCCCCGATCCATCGTTGATCGCGCGTTGCGCGAAAACGAGGATGGCGGCAAACTGGACGAGACGATCAATTGGTGGACTGAGACCTTCAAGAATGGGGTGCCGGAGCTCGAGCTTCCGCTGAAGCGCGGTTATGGAGCAACGCCAAGTTATGAATCCGCGACCTGTGAGGTGAAGCTCGATTCCGCGACTTTTGAGCGCTTCAAAAAATTGGCTCGTGATTGCGGTGGGACACTCAACAGCACGCTGTTGGCAGGCTTTCAGGCGATGCTCCATAAGCTGAGCGGGCAGGACAAGTTCGTGATGACTTTCCCGTCCGCCGGTCAGATGGAGGCTGGTGATGAGCAGCTTGTCGGTCACTGCGTGAATTTTTTGCCGCTGCTTGCCGAGGTGGATGATGATCAGTCGTTCAAGGATCTAGTAGCCCGGGCGTCTGCCAAGCAGATGGATGCGCTTGACTACGGAAACATCACCTATGGTCGTTTACTTCGCGCCTTGAAGATCGGTCGGGAAGGCGGTCGCCGTCCGATGATGGAGGTCATTTTCAATTTCGAGCCCTCCGGTGATGTCGGCGAGTTCGGGGGTCTGCGCACCAGGGTGGAGACGGTTGCCGCACGCTACAGTAACTCAACGATCTTCCTGAACATGATGCAGCAGCCGGACGGCTTGCTGCTTTCCTCAATCTACAACAGCCGCTTGATCGACGAGGGGATGATGCGTTACTGGCTCGATGCATTTTCGAAAATGCTGCTGGGTGCTGCCGAGGATCCACGGGTTCAGGTAGGGAATCTGAGTCTTCATAATGAAGACAGCTTGGGGGACCTGGAAACTTGGTCCGAAGGTCGGCCCGCACCTGTGAGTGAGAGTGTGCCGGAGCTTTTTCAGGAGGCCTGTCGCGAGCATTCGGAAAAGGTGGCGCTGAGTTGGAAGGATGGATCGTTGACTTATGCGGAGTTCGGATGTCGTGTCACTTCATTGGCAAAGGAGTTGATAAACCGTGGCGTAAAAGCGGGCGATCGAGTTGGTATTCAGGTTAGGCCCAGTCCTGACTTGCTGGTCTCCATCATGGGGGTCCTTGAGGCCGGGGCGGTCTATGTGCCCATGGAGTGCTCCGTTCCGGATGCACGACGTGCGGAGACGCTTCTGGACGCGGGGTGCAAGCTGATCGTAGCGGATGCTGAGGTGAGGGAGATCGAGACGCTCATTCCTTCCCAGGTCAAACTTGGCAGGAATAAGCCGGTGAAGGTGTCACGTCATCCCGATGATCCGGCCTACTTAATCTACACCTCGGGCTCGACTGGTAAGCCGAAAGGTGTTGAGTGCACCCATCGTGGAGTCATCCGATTGGTGAAGTATTGCGACTACTGCCATCTAGGTTCGAATGAAGTGATTCTCCAAGTCACGACCGTCGCATTTGATGTCTCGATTTTCGAGATCTTCGGCGCGCTTCTGAATGGCGGTCGCTTGGTTCTTATCAACTCGCCGGAGCCGTCGCTTGCAGAAATCGCCCAAACCATCGTCGAGCAGAAGGTCACGACGATGTGGCTGACTTCCGGTCTGTTTGAGTTGATGGTCGAGGAGCAGCTCGATTCGCTTGGTGGGCTGAAGCAGTTCTTAAGCGGAGGGGATGTGGTTTCGCCACGGCATGCAAAGATGGTGCTTGAGGCGCATCCTCAAATAAAACTGATCAATGGTTACGGACCAACGGAGAATGCGGTTTTCACGACGACCCATGTGATTTCAGAAAAGGATCTCGATGGTTCGCCTCTGCCGATTGGTAAGGTTGTGGCGGGAACTTTTGTCGACATCGTCGATGAAGCGGGCCGAAAGGTGCCAGTTGGTGTGCCGGGCGAGCTTCGCTGCGGTGGCAGCGGGCTGGCCTTGGGTTACTTGAATCGACCGGATCTGACAGCTGAGCGGTTTATTCAGACTGAGCGCGGGAGGATGTACCGGACAGGAGATTTATGCCGATGGGAATCGGACGGAACGATTTCCTACCATGGTCGCATGGACCATCAAGTGAAGCTTCGTGGTTTTCGCATCGAGCTCGGTGAGATCGAATGCGCGCTGGCGGAGCACCCAGCGGTAAATCAGGCGAAGGCGGCTGTGCGCGGTGGTGTTGTCGGGAATTCTGCGGCGAAGCGTTTGTTTGCTTGGTATACGGTTGCCGATGGATGGGATGTCTCGACGGGCGAGCTGGAGTCTTGGCTGGCCGACCGTCTGCCTAGCTACATGGTGCCGGACCGGATCGCGGCGGTGGATGCGATGCCGCTGAATGCGAACGGCAAGATTTCCGTGCGGGAGCTTGTGGAGCCGTGTGCGGCTCTGGCTGTCGAACGGCGGGAACCTGAAGGTGAGATCGAAGCCAAGCTTGCCAAGATCTGGTGCGACCTGATCGGCATTGATGGCTTGGGGCGTGACGATGACTTCTTTGATCTGGGAGGAAACTCGTTGATTGGGCTGAGGATGTTCTCGCGAATTCGGAAAGAGTTCGGCGTCGCGTTCCCACTTTCCGCCTTGCTCAAGATGAAGAATATCCGAGCGCTGGCGGCGGCGATCGAAGGGGGTGTTGGTGCCTTGAGTCCAGAGCTTGGTGCCAATTCGTCCGGCGAACTGGTATGTGTGCAACCGCTTGGCGATTTGCCACCCGTGTTTGCGATTCACGGTGGAGACGGCGGCATTCTTTTCTATCGTGAGTTGGCCGAGCGCTTGCCGAAGGATCGTCCGTTTTACGCGATGGAATCCCCTGACCTCGGGCACAGTGGCAAGATCGAGGTGGGCTCGGTGGAAGAGACTGCCATCCGGTATTTGGACATCCTGAAGGCTGAAAGACCGACGGGACCATGGATTCTGGCTGGTTACTCCTATGGCGGTGTCGTTGCTTATGAAATGGCTAGACTGCTTGAAGCCGGTGGCGAAAAGGTGGCGATGCTCGGGCTCTTTGATACCGAGAATCCTGCCATCGAGCTTCGCCCCTATCATTTGACGGAACGGGTGTCGGTTTACTGGAACTCCCAGTCCGATAAACCGCTGATGGATCGACTTGCGAGCATGGCGAGCCGCTTCAAGGACGGTGTGGAGACCCATTTCCGGGTAAGGTCCGAACTTGCGGAAGCGAGCAAGTCTGATATCGCGGAGGCCAACACGGAGCTAAGGGCTGTTCAGCTCCGGGAGGCCCACAGCGAGGTGATGGATGCTTTCAGGCCCAAGCCATTTGGGGGAACCCTGACGCTTTTCCGAGCTAGTGTGGTGAACGACAAGTATGCCGTTCCTGATCACTATGGCTGGGGAGGAGTGGTGGGTTCCTTGGAGATCATCGAGGTTCCGGGGAAGCATCTGACTTTGTTTGAGTCGGGCAACGTCGAGGCTCTTGCGGATGCCTTTCTCAACGCCATCGGGAAGATCGATTCCGCCGAAGCCCAAACCAAGCACGACTAGTCTTACAACGGAGTCTTCTCAAATGCCGTGGATTCGCGACTTGAGCTTTGATGGGCTGAGCTTTTTATTGTTAGCGTGGAATTTTGCGAGTTTGCGCCTACTTTTTCCAAGGTGGCGATGTTTGATAAAAACAATAGATCCTACGTGATTCCGTATGGCTTGGAATTTTGAATATTCTTGTTCGAGCCCCCATTTTCTAAGATGGTTTTTGCGTAGTTCACCCCATGCCCCCCCTGAAGCCATGCTTTCCCGAGCTGGTGGCTTTGACCGTTTCCCTAGCGATGCTAGGAGTGAACGGCATTTGCCACGGCCAGCAGTTGGAGTCGCCCGATGATGGGCGGGTGGAAGCGCGTGCGGATGATCGTTTGAAAGGCGTGCTTAAATTCGAGCGGATCGACGACTCCGTGTCGCCTGTTTTGGGTGATGCTGATCGGCAGGAAGACCCTCAGAGCGGGGGTTGGGATCTTGGATTGATTGTCTCCGTAGCATACGACGACAATATTTTCCTGAGCTCTGCGAATCCAGTGGCGGACTTGGTGGTGCAGATCACCCCGAGGATCGCCTACGTAGTGGGCAATGCCGAAGGTGAGGAAGGCTCTTATGTTCGCTTTGTCTACGAGCCGTCCGGATTTCTCTACGTCGAAAATGGTGCCGATCATCGGATCGATCAAGACGTGACGCTTCTCACCGGGGCACGAGGTCGGAAGACATCGGTGGAGTTTACTGGGAACTATCGTCGGCGAGGTGACGCGATCCCCGATACGGGAACGCAGACGGATCGGCGTGAGCATGCGCTGGAAGTCCGAGCGGCCTACTCGGTGAAGGAGAAAGTGGCCTTCGAGCTGGCCGGTGGGGCATACGGCACCGATTACGACTCGGCGACTTTGTCGAGCAATCGGGATCAATTTGGTGAGGCAGCGGTCCGCTATGCCTATTCTCCGAAGACTCAGGTGAAGCTCGCCTACCGCATCGGTCGTGCCGAAGTCGATGGCACAGGCGATCAGACATTCCAGCGGGTGACGGCGCAGCTGGCTTGGAAGCCGCGTGAGAAGATTTCGATCGACCTCGAATTCGGTGCCGAGCACCGGACTTTTGACAACGGTTCGGACAGCTATCCCGTTGGCGAGTTGCGTTTTGACTGGGAGGCGATGGCGGGAACCAAGCTTTTCGTCAGAGGCTACCGCCGCGAGGAAGTTTCGGCCTTTCTTACCGGGCAAAACTATCGTATTACCGGAATTGCTGCCGGGATTTCCCAGCGTTTTAGTGACAGATGGCTTGGTCGACTGGAGCTAGGTTATGAAAAGGCCTCCTACTCGCAGGTTTCCGGGCCGGGCACGGCTGGGCGAAAAGATGAAATCTATTTTGTCCGCCCGAGCGTAGAATATGAAGTGAATGACCGCTTCCGGACCTCCTACTATTATCAATTCTCGAAAGACCAATCGAATCTAGCCGGATTTGGCTACACCAATCATCAGGTTGGCGTGAGTGCTGCATACGACTTCTGAGCCCCGAGCCCCATTGTTCAATGAACCTTAAATTCTTCACTTTGATTCTGCTGACGCTGCTCGGCGCACCGTTGGGATTTGCCCAGGAAAATGCCAACGCCTCCGGGACGATCGGCAGCCGCGACAGCCTTGAGATCCGCGTTTTTCGCGAAGACGATCTAACAACCCGTGGTCAGCTTTCGACGGCCGGCACGCTGTCGATGCCCTTGATCGGGAGCGTAAGGCTGGCCGGACTGACGACGGATTCGGCGGCTCGGGTGATCGAGGCAAAATTGCGTGACGGCTATTTGGTCCGTCC
>Ga0210024_1001943_pt1 | contig 18149 bp, 19 predicted proteins | sample CryGeymeta201525_FD_183988 | JGI IMG/M metagenome (GOLD analysis project Ga0210024, IMG submission 183988) | Groundwater microbial communities from Crystal Geyser aquifers in Utah, USA - Crystal Geyser metaG 2015-25 (SPAdes) (version 2) | ecosystem: Environmental > Aquatic > Deep subsurface >... | reverse complement strand
AAGAAGCTTTAAAGATTTATGAAAAATTAAAACCAGAATATAAATTAATCTGGGTAGTGCATACAATCTAAAACAGTATATAGTATATAGTATACAGTATATAGTAAAGAAAATAGAAGCCAGAAGTCAGAAGTCAGAAGTCAGAAGACAGAAGAAAAGAAAGTATCGAGTATCGCGTACATTAGCGTATAGGATGATTAGTATGTAGTATATAGTGAAGAGGAAGAACGGATAGAGTATAGCGTGGAGCGGATAAGACACAATAATAAGTAATATGTAATGAGCAATTAGATTATAGTTCTTAATTTACAAAAATAGGTTACTTATTACTTACAGGTTACATATTACACAACTTACTGGTTAACGGTTAACTGGCAAAGGGGGTAACTCGATACTCGATACTATATACTGATAAACAGTGAGGTAAATATGCGGGTAGGTTTTGGATATGATGTTCATCATTTGATTTTAGGAAGAAAATTAATTTTAGGAGGAGAAATTATATCTTATGAAAAGGGTTTAGATGGACATTCAGATGCGGATGTTTTGATTCATTCTATAATAGATGCTTTATTAGGAGCAGCAGGAGAAGGAGATATCGGACAACATTTTCCAGATAATGATGAACGATATAAAGATATTTCCAGTTTAAAGTTGTTAAGAAAAACTTATGAAATTTTAAAAGAAAAGAAGTTTGCCATAAATAATATAGATATTTCAGTAGTATTAGAAGAACCCCTACTTACGCCTTTTATTATTAAGATGAAAAATAATATAGCTAAAGTTTTGAAAATATCTTCCAGAAGGATAAATATTAAAGCTACCACCAATGAGAAGATGGGTTTTATTGGGAGAAAAGAGGGCATTGCTTCTTATTGTGTAGTTAGTCTAACCTATGCGCCACGCAATATGAAATAAAAAGTAATGTAGGGGCACGATGCATCGTGCCCACAGGAGAAATTAGGTAATAATATGGCGAGGGCACAATTCCTGTCTGCGTGCGTACACGCACAGGCAGGCATTGTGCCCCTACATAATTATAACCAAAAAGTCATTTAGAAGGGAGGAGATTAGATAATGAAGGAAGAGGAAAACAAGGCGAAAAAAAAAGAAAAAAAAAAAGATAAAAAGATAAAAAGAGAAGAAGTTAAAAAAGAAGAAAAAGAAGAGACAAAGAAAAAATTTAAAGAAGAAGAAAAAAAAGAAGAAGAACATTTTAAAGAACCCGAGTTACCTGTTCTTTTTGTTTGGTTTATAGGTATGTTGAGCGGAAAGTCGTGGGAATATTTGGGTCTTATTATGAATCCTGAGACTAAAAAAGCGAATAAGGATTTAAAAAAAGCTAAAATTACTATTGATACTATAGCATTTTTATATGATCAAATTAAAGATGACTTGAACAAGGAAGATTATAAGCGGATTGAAAGTTTATTGGCTAATTTAAGAATGAATTATGTGGAGAAGTTGAAAGAATCATAAAATTAAAGACTTATTTTATCAGAAGAAAGTGAGGGTGAAGACATAATGATAAGGGAGAAATTTTACTTAAAAATCAGCTTAAGTTTATTAATACTATTTCTAATCTTAATTATAATTAGTGGAGCAATTTATGCTCAAGATTATCAAACCTATTATAAAAATGGGTATATATATTTTACGCAGGAAAATTACGAGAAAGCCGAACAAAATTATAAGAAAGCTATTGAATTAAACCCTAATTTTGAAAATGCTCATTATTGGTTGGGAAGAGTTTACCAACAATCTGGGGCTTACAATAAGGCAATAGAACAATGGAAAGAAGTTTTAAGGATAAATCCAGAAAATCAATATGCTTTCTTGTATTTAATAGGGAGTTTTAATAGTACATCTCGAATTCAATCAGATAGTGCCCTTGATTATTTAAACGAAGGAATTAAAATGATTGGAAATCCTGAGGAATACCTTTATAAAGAAAGCGTCCCTTCTGTAGACCTCTTGCTTACTGTCATTCCTTATTTTAAAAAAGCGATAAGTATAGAACCAAATTTATTAGAGGCTTATTTTTGGGCAGGAGAAATTTACCAGGTTTTAGGGGATAAAATTACCCGACAGTTTCTTCCTTTAGCCATAGAAAGCTATATAAAATCAATAAATATTGAGGAAGTTAGAAATCCTTTATCCTTTACTCATCCTTCACCATATTGGCGTTCGTATATTCAATTATCCAAAATGTACCATTCTTTAAGATTAAAAGATAAGGAAGAAAAATTATGGTTTGAGTTAGAAAGAATAAAGTCACTCCCCTATCAACAAGCTTTGGAAAAAAAGGGGTATTTTGGCTTTGGTTATCCTCCTAAAATAGAAGTTAGCTTTCAAGATGTAGATAAGATAGAGAACTGGATTTATCCGGATAAAAATAATACTTTTGTAGTTATTAATGGAGAAGTGCAGGGTGAAAAAGAGAAAGAGCCCGAACAGAGTGGAATAGAAACAAAAGTTGAAGAAAGTATACCGGAGGAGAAAGGTGACTAGCGTATAGTGTTTAGCGTATAGTATATAGTAAAAAACGAAAAGCTTAAAGCTATATTCGTGTCTCGTATCTCGTGAATCGTATCTCGGAAAAAAGGTAGAAATCAGAAACCAGACCCCTGGCTTCTGAATTCTATTTTCTTTACTATATACTAACGACTATATACTAAAAGAGGGAGGAATTATAATTTTTAAAGAAAAAGAAACTATTAAGCGTTTAGGAATAATGGGCGGAGTTTTTGATCCCATACATTATGGGCATCTGTTTACTGCTGAGGAGGCGAGAGTTAATTTTAGACTAGATAAAATAATATTTGTTCCCTGTCGTCAACCTGCCCACAAAAGAGAAAATAATATTTCTAACCCCGAATGCCGATATTTAATGACTATTTTAGCTACCAGTAACAATCCTTTTTTTGAAGTATCTAAAATTGAACTTCATCGGTCAGGTCCTTCTTATTCAATCGACACAGTAAAAGAGTTTATAAAAAAGTATAATCATAAAATTAAAATATTTTTTATTACTGGAGCTGATGCTTTTTTAGAAATAAATTCCTGGTATAAGAGCGAGGAATTGATTAAGCTTTGTCAATTTGTAGCAGCTACTCGACCGGGATATGATTTAAATAAATTAGATCAAAGATTTAAAAAAATTATTAAAATTATGGAGATTCCTCCTCTGGCTATATCTTCTACTGCTATTAGAAAAAGGGTGAGAGAAGGAAATAGTATAAGATATTTACTCCCCTACGAAGTAGAAGAATACATTTATAAGAACAAATTATATCAATGATCTTTTTCAAACAAAAATTAGGAGATGAGAATGAATATTAATTCAATAAAGTCGAGATTAAGAGAAATGTTGAGTAAAGAAAGATTAGAACATTCTATCAATGTTTCCGAAGTGGCTCGTGATTTAGCTTTAAATTTTGGTTGTAATGTGACCAAAGCAGAGATTGCTGGATTATTGCATGATTGTGCTAAAGATTTAGATTATAAAACTTTACAGGCGATGATTAAAGAATATAATATAAAGACAGATAAACTTATTTATAAAATTCCTAAGTTATTACATCCTTTAGTAGGAGCAGCTATAGCAGAAAAAGAATTTAATATTCAAGATTCTACCATCTTGAAAGCTATAAGGATACACAGTACTGGCGCAGTTAATATGTCTATTTTAGATAAGGTAATTTACCTTAGTGATAAAATTGAACCTTTAAGGAATATGGAGGGAGTGGAAGAAGTAAGAAAGATAGTATGGGAAGATTTAGATAGAGCGATGTTAATGGTCTTGGATAAAGAGTTATTATACTTGATTAGTGAAGGCTTATTAATTCATCCTGTTTCTATTAAAGCAAGAAATAATATTCTAAATAAGGTGGTTTATACTTAATGTATGAAAATAATTTAGAGGGTAAGACAAGAAAGAGTAAAAAAAGAAGATTAAAAGGGAAAAAAAATAGAAGAAGATTAAGCCCCTTGATATATTTTATCTTATTATTAATTATTCTAATTGTTTTTTTAAATTATTTTGGGATATTTCCCTTTAGTTCTAATATATTATCTTACAATCGAATAAATATGCTAATTGTAGGTTGTGACGAAATTGAAAATCAAGGACGGGCTGATACAATAGTTTTATTGAGTATTTCCCCTAAAACTAAAAATGTCCTTATTCTATCTATTCCTAGAGATATAAGGGTAGAAATTCCAGAAAGAGGAATGGATAAAATAAATCATGCCTATGCCTTTGGAGGAAAAGGACTGATAAGTAAAACAGTTAGTTCGTTTTTAGATATACCCATAAATTTTTATGTTATAGTAGATTTTATCAAATTTGTTAATATTATTGATGAGTTAGGCGGTGTAGAGATAAATATAGAAAAAGAGATGCATTATATTGATAAAGCAGGAGGACTTAATATAAACCTTTATCCAGGAAAGCAAATATTAGATGGAGAAAAAGCTTTACAATATATTAGATTTAGGCATGATAACTTAGGCGATCTGGGTAGGATAAAAAGACAACAAAAATTAGTTGAGGCTTTAATAAATAAAATGATGAATCTTGGCTCTGTTACAAAAATTACGCAGATATTGGAGGGGTTAAAAACGTACTTAGAAACTGATCTAAAACTACAAGATGCAGTTGCTTTAGCTAATCTATTTAAAGGGGTAAGCCAGGATAAATTTATAATTGAAACCGTTCAAGGTAATCCAGTATATATTAATGGAATTAGCTATTTAGAACCAGATACAATAGAAGTGCAGAAAAAAGTAAAATCATTAATTTATGGTCCAAAATAGAGGAATAAAAGTAAAAATTTTAAATGGGAATGGCAGCTCTGGAATTGCTCATAAGGAAGGTTCAGATTTGATTATAATATTAGGGAAAGATATGACTAATTAAAAAGAGGTGGTGTTTTTGAAGAAAAATTCATTAACTGTTGCAAAAATGGTTGTATCTGCTGCGGAAGATAAAAAAGCAAAAAATACCATAATATTAAAAATAAGTAATTTAACTCCGGTAGCGGATTATTTTGTAATTACTAGTGGTGATTCAGCACCCCAATTAAAAGCAATATCTAATTTTATCATGAGGAAATTAAAAGAAAATCAAATTAGATTATTGCATTATGAAGGCAAGCCGGAGACAGGATGGATATTATTGGATTATAGTGATGTAATAGTGCATATATTTTCTGAAGAGAAAAGAAATTTTTATGATTTGGAATATATTTGGCAAGAAGCAAAGAGAATTCGTTTATTAAAGCGGGAAAAAATATTAAAGGAGGGAAAATAATGAGTGCTAGTGAAGAAGGTAAAGGAAATTGGATTTTTGGATTAATATTATTAGTAATTGGTATAATATTTATAGTTGAAAATTTTACTGATATGGAAGTTTGGGGGAAAGTTTGGGAATTTTGGCCAATAATTTTATTTATATGGGGAATAAAAGAGATCTGGCAAAATAAATCCATTTTTTTTGGAATAATATTAATAGTGATAGGAACCAAATTTTTTGCTCAATATTTTTTTGATTTTGTAGTATCAGAAAATATTTGGAAATTTTGGCCTATATTGATAATTGCTTTAGGTATTGACCAAGTCTTTAAATCCTTTGGTGGGCTTAGAGGTAAAGCCAGGAGGAAGATAAAAAAAGAAGAAGAAGAAATATAATTACTTTATTTCTATCTCTTTTTTCTTTTTTAAATCCTTTATTTCTACCAAAAGCATTATTAACCCGATGCCTAAGTTAAAGTAAAAGACTATAAATCTCCAAGCTCCTACAAAAAGACCTAAAAGGTAATGAGGGATAAAGAAAGAGAATAGAGAAGCAAAACCAACCTCTGCTGCTCCACTACCACCTGGAGTAGGCATAAAAGGTAAAATAAAGTAGAAGATGGCTTGCATTATCAATACGTGAGAAAGGTTAAAGTTAATTTTAAATCCTCGAAGAATAAGGGGAGCTATTACAAAAAAAGTACTCCAAAAAATAGCAGTATAGAGGATAGATAATAGTATTTTAACCCAATTTTCTTTTAATAGATTAAAACTTTTATGAAATTCTTTAATTTCGAAAATTATTTTATCAGTTGAATGTAATATTTTTTCTTTTTTAAAAAATTTAGAAATACAGGATAATTGTTGAATCCTTAGGATTAGTTTTATTATCATTTCCGGATATTTTACTGCTAAAACAAATAAAGAGAGAAGAAAGAGAGAAAATAAGATAGCCAGGTCAATAAGAATTATAGAAAGAGTCGTATAACCGGTAATTGTTTCCCTAAAATAGAAAAAGATAATAGGATTAACGATAGTAAAAACCAGAGTCTTAAGTAGAGGCATAATAGTGGCAATCATCGTAGCTTTGCCCAAAGGTATTTTATGTTTGATATTTTTATTAAATAAATATATTTGAGCGGGTAAAGTACCAGAGAAGAAAGGAGTTATACCACCAACAAAGTTGCTAATATAATATACTTTTAAAGCTTCCATAAAGGTGATTTTTTCATTAACTGATTCTACCGCCATTTTTATTCTAAGAGCATCTATTGTGGCAGCAAATAGCATTAGAATAAAAGCTAAAAATAAGTATTTTTGGTTAATATAAGAAAAACTTGCCCAAGTATTCTGGTTAGTAGTGATAAAAGTAATAATTAAAAAAGTTATAATTCCAATAAATAAAGAAATTAACAATCCTTTAAAGAGTCTCTTTTTATCTAAAATTAATTCATCCAAATAATCCTTTACTCCTTGATTTGTCAAATTTACCAATTAAATAGTTGTTAGTGAATAGTCATCGCAAGTTCTAAATCTGGTGTAGGGGTCGGATTTATCCGACCCGAATTATCTATCTAATTTTTTAGCGGGCTCGATGAATCGAGCCCCTACACCTCGGCTATCCAATTAGATGGTATTTTTAACTTAAAACCTGAAATCTACAAATTAGAGTATAGCATATTTTCCTTTTTATTTAAAATTATACTAAAAGATGTATTTTTCCAAAAATATTACCAATTATCAAACTTTGGGGTATAATAAATAAAATATAATTTTTAGATCGGAAAATATGAGATAAAATACAGACTAAATAAAACATGGTTATAATATAATATAAAAGATTAATTTGGTAGAGAGGAAGAAATATTAGTGAAAGGAACAATAGTAAATGTGGTGGCAATTTTTTTAGGGTGTTCTGTGGGACTTATTTTAAAGAGTAAATTTCCTGAAAAAATTGAAAAAATTATAATGCAAGCCCTCGGATTAGCTTCTTTACTAATTGGGATGCAGATGGCTATTAAAGCAGATAATATATTATTGGTGATATTCTCTCTGGTAATAGGTGGGGTGATTGGAGAGATAATAGACATTGAAGCAGGTTTGGAAAGATTTGGAGAAAGAATTAAGCGGAAGTTTAAGAGTAATAATACATCGGAAAGATTTGTGGAAGGATTTCTTACCGCCAGTCTATTATATTGTGTAGGCTCTATGGCCATAATGGGTGCTATTAAGGAAGGCCTAAGTGGTAATCCAGATATACTTTATGCCAAATCATTGTTAGATGGAGTAACCTCTATTGCTTTTACTGCAGCTATGGGAATAGGGGTATTATTTTCGGCTATTCCGGTATTTTTGTATCAGGGAGGGATTACTTTGTTATCTCGCACCATAAAAGATTTCCTATCTCCGGAAATAATAAATGAGATGACTGCGGTGGGGGGAATTTTAATATGGGGTATAGGTTTTGGATTATTAGGGATAAAAAAAATTAAGGTTGGGAATCTATTACCCGCTATTCTGGTGGCTGCATTTTTAGCCGCGATTTTTAGCTAAAAGGGAAGATAGAAAAGGTCTATAAAAATGAAATTAAAACTTAATCTAGAAGATAAGATTTTAAAACTGCAAAGATGGATAGAGAAAATCAAAGAAAACAGAGAAGTATTTATTATAATTGTTATGTTTATACTTTTATGTTTTATTGTCTACCTGAGCGAAGTTTTAGATATTTCCCATTTCTTACTTGGTACATCACCAACTTCCTTTAACTGGCGAAAGGCTCTTTTTCTAATTATTTCGATCATCTTTTTTGGTATTTTAGTCATCGCTATAATTATTCGTTTTGTCAGAGAGGGCAAAAAAGAAAAAGAAACTTTACTGAAAAGCCAGCAGGAATTTACCAGTCTATTTATGAATAGTCCCGAAGCTTTAGTATATATGGATGAGAAGGGTACTATCTTAAACATAAACCCCCGTTTCATTGAATTGTTTGGCTATATCCTGGAAGAGATAAAAGGTAGAAACATTAATGACGGAATGATTCATCCCTCTGATAAATTGGAAGAAGGAAAGAGATTAACTGAAAGTGAAAGATCATCAAAAGGTTATTCCAATTATGAGGCCATTAGGAAGAAGAAAGATGGCACGCTCTTTCCGGTTTTAATATCTGGTTCTAGTGTAAAAATTGATGGGCAGATAAAAGGATTAACAGCCACTTATATTGATATTACCGAACGCAAGCAAGATGAGCAGCTCCATCAGGTCTTATACAATATCTCCAAAGCTGCCAATTCTGCCATCTCCCTTGACCAGCTCTATCCCTTAATCCATCAGGAGTTAGGCAGCATCATTGACACCACTAACTTCTATATTGCTCTAGTTGATGAGAAAGAAGACAAGATCTACTTTCCTTATTATGTAGATGAGAAAGATGATAATTTCCCTATTATTAACTTTAGCACTGCCAACACCCTTACTGCCTATGTTATAAAAAATGGTCAACCTCTTCTAAATGATAATAATCAATATAAGGAAATGATAAACCAAGGGATATTGTCCCCCTGGGGCAGTACCACCGATAAATCTATCTGGTTAGGAGTTCCCCTCAAGGTAGAAGATAGAGTGATCGGGGCTATAGTAGTACAAAGCTACACCAATCCTGAACTTTATTCCGAGAAAGACATCAAACTTCTAGAATTCGTCTCCTCTCAGGTGGCTACTGCCATCGAGCGTAAAAGAATTGAAGAGAAGATCAGATATCTAAGCTTCCATGATGCCCTAACCGACCTTTACAACCGAGCCTACTTTGAGGAAGAACTGAAAAGGTACAACTTTCCCCGTTATTACCCTTTAAGTATAATGATGGTAGATATCAATGGCCTTAAGGTAATAAATGATACTCTCGGTCATTATGAGGGGGATAAACTCTTACAACACTTTGCTTCTCTCCTTAATTCCATCTCCCGTAAAGGTGATGTAATCACTCGATTAGGAGGAGATGAGTTTGCTATTCTCCTTCCCTCTACCACATCCCAAGAGGCCCATAGGATCTGTGAGAGGATCAGAAAGATTTGTGAAGAAGATAGCATTAAACCAATCTGCTTAAGACCGAGTATCGCCTTGGGTGATGCCACTCAGAAGGGAGAGTATCAGAATACTGAGGCCCTCTTAAAAGAGGCCGATAAGAGGATGTATCAGGATAAAAATAAGAACAAGGTGAAGGAGACGTTTCAGTGACACGTTTTTTAGTTGATAAATAAATTACTTAATTATATAATTAATTTATTAGCCCATCGAATTATATTTAGAAAATTAAACACTATAAAATAATTTAAAAAAGTTGGAGGTAGTATAAGATGCAAAAAAAGAACATCAAAGATTTAAATGAAAATCAAATAGAAGGCAAAAGAATCTTGGTTAGAGTAGATTTTAACGTCCCTTTGGATAAAGAATTAAAGATTACCGATGATACCCGAATATCAGCTGCTTTACCTACTATTAAATATTTAATTTCCAAAAAAGCCCGAATCATATTGATGAGCCATTTAGGTAGACCTAAAGGTAAAATAGCAGAAAAGTTAAGGCTTGATCCGGTGGCTAAGCACTTAAGTGAATTATTAGAGCAAGAAGTAAAAAAGCTGCCTGATTGTATAGGCAGGGAGGTGGAAAAAGAAATATTTAGGATGAAAAATGGCGAAATAATACTCTTAGAAAATTTAAGATTTCATCCCGAAGAGGAAAAAAACGACGAACAATTTTCTAAAAAATTAGCTAATCTGGGTGAGTTATTTATTAATGATGCTTTTGGCACTGCCCATCGTGCCCATGCTTCTACCGTGGGGGTAGCCAAAATATTGCCTTCTTGTGCTGGATTTTTAATGGCTAAAGAAATAAAAGTATTAAGTAACTTAATAGAAAATCCCAAAAAACCTTTTGTAGTCCTATTAGGGGGAGCAAAGATATCTGGGAAAATCGATGTGGTTCAGAATTTATTAAATATTGCAGATAAAATATTAATTGCTGGAGGAATGAGTTACACCTGTTTAGCTGCTTTAGGGTATAAGGTAAGCAATTTATTATTAGAAGAATACGACTTGAATGTAGTTAGAAAAATGTTAAAGAAAGCAAAAGAGATGGAGAATAAAATACTTTTACCAGTTGATTTAGTAGTTGTGAAAGAAATATCTGAAAAAGCAGATAGTAAAACATATAAAGTACAAAGTATTCCAAAAGATTGTAAAGGAGTAGACTTAGGTGAAGAATCCTTGAAGATGTTTATGGAAGAATTAAAAAGGGCTAAAACTATTTTTTGGAATGGGCCAGTAGGAATATTTGAAATAGAAAAATTTGCTAAAGGAAATAATATAATTGCAAAATGTTTAGCGGAGATGAAAAATAAAGCTGTAACTGTTGTTGGTGGTGGAGACTCAATTGCTGCGATTGAAAAAATAGGGTTGGCAGAAAAGATGACTCATATTTCTACCGGTGGTGGAGCTTCTTTAGAATTTTTGGCAGGGAAAAAACTTCCAGGTATAGAAGTCTTACCAGATAAATAAAAATGAAACAGGAGACGGACCTCTATAAAATGAGTTTTTTAATTTTTTCTGTCATTCTTTGCCAGTGGGTTCCCTTCCAGTAATATTTCTGGCAAGAAGGACAATAAACAAACTTGTTTTGAGTTAAAAATACATAAGGAGGAACGTAGTTTTGAACTTCCTTTTTATCTACATTTTTAGTAGGTTTATTGCATATTGAACAACGGGAAAATATCTTAGAATTAAAATCAATTTTTAATTCTAATCCTTTTATCACTTCTAACAATTGTTCTTCCCATTGATCATTTTTTATAAATAAATAATCGCAGATGTTCCGTCTTTTAATAAGATTAGTATCTCTGGTTAACAATATTCTATTTTCTTGTCGAGCAGTAAGGATAAGAACTAAATCCTCATCAGTAATAGGGTAAGTAGTATCATAACCTAAAATGCGTAACCATTTAGCTAATTTTCCTAACATCTTATCAGCTAAAAATTTTATTTCTTCTTCTTCTTTATAATTATTTTTCCTCATTTTATAGGTTAAATCCATTTAATATAATTTATTTTATTAAACGAAGGTTAATTAATCATAATTTTATTTCTAAATTATTATATCACGCTACTATTTAGTTAGCCAGTTAATGAGTCGTTAGTGAATAGTGAATAGTCGTTAGTGTTTAGGATATAGTCATTGTGAATCTGAATTTGGTGTAGGGGTCGAATTTATCCGACCCGGGTCAGTTAGTAATTTTTTTACCGGGTTCGATGAATCGAACCTCTTCTCATTACTAATTACTAATTACATATCACTTATCACTGTATTCCACTTATTACCCTTTACTAATCACTCATTACCATTTTCTCCTGGGTTCTGACTCCTGACTTCTGACTTCTATCCTATTTACGCAATGCGATATAAACTATACGAAAATAGCTTGACAATTTAAACATTTAGTTATATTATTATTATACCCCCATAGGGTATAATAAATATCGGATATAAAGTTTGCATTATGAGTAAATCACCATTCAATCAATTAAATAAAATAAAGATATTAAGTCGATTAAAAAGGATAGAAGGGCAGATCAGGGGCATACAGGGGATGATTATCGAAGAAAGATCTTGTTCGGATATTATGGTTCAAATTGCTGCCGTTAAATCAGCACTTAATCAGGTAAGTAAATTGACCTTGGAGAATCATGTCAATTCTTGTTTTTATTCATCAGCTTCTTCTGAGGATATCCCTCCGGATTTAATTAATGAAGTGATGGAATTGATATTGAAGTTTATTAGATGAGAAATAACTACTGAAATACTTAAATATAGAATTCAGAAGTCAGTAGTCAGGAGCCAGCATAAAACAAAAAAGATTCAAAGAACAACCGTCTCCTAACTCAGATTAATTGAGGTTAATTGACAATTATTCATAGGATAACTTATAATTTATGTGGAATTTGATTGATAAAAAACAATAAAAATCAGGGGAGGAAAAATAATATAATGTTATGTCAAATTTGTAAGAAAAAAGAAGCTACTATTATTCTTACTAAAGTTTCAGAAGGACAAAAAACAGTAATTCAATTATGCCAAGATTGTGCCTCTATGTTTAATGATAAATTATCTATATTTCCTATTCCTGAATTTAATATTAATGATCTATTAACTGGATTATTAAAAGCTATAGATCTTTACAGCAAAGAGGAGGGTGTTATTCCAATTAAAGAGGTAAAGTGTAGTAATTGTCACTTAACCTATGATGAATTTAAACAATCTGGGAAATTAGGTTGTAGTGTATGTTATCACGATTTTAGAGAACAGTTAATTCCTCTACTAAGAAGGTTACATGGTAATAGTGAACATGTAGGGAAGATACCTCAACGAGCCAAAGGTAAATTGAATAAAATTAGGAAAATTAAACAACTCAGAAAGGAATTGCAAGAAGTAGTATCAAGGGAAGAGTATGAAAAAGCTGCAAAGATAAGAGATGAAATATTGAAACTTGAAGGAGCGTTAAAGAAAAGAAATGCAAAATAATAAAAAAGGAATAATATTACAAAAATTAAAAGAATCTGATGCTGAGTGGACCAATGGGCAAGGTCCTTTATCCGATATAGTAATAAGTTCACGAATTAGGTTAGCACGAAATATAGAGGGTATTCCTTTCCCATCCCGAGCTGATCAGGTAGAATTAAAGAATATATTTGACCTTAGTCAACAAGTTATAGAAAAAAGTTCTCTTTTTAAGGATTACAATTTACTTTTATTAGATGAGTTGACTCCCTTAGAAAGACAATTTTTAGTTGAAAAACATCTAATTAGTATTTATCATGCATTAAAAAAGCAAGTATATCGAGGTTGTATCTTTAATCAAAGAGAAACCTTAAGTATAATGATAAATGAAGAAGATCATTTTCGAATCCAATATTTACTTTCAGGATTACAATTAAATGAAATTTGGAAGCTCATTAATAAAATTGATGATGAAATTGAAAAAATTGTTACTTATGCCTTTAGCGGAAAAGAAGGGTATTTAACTTCCTGTCCCACTAATGTGGGAACTGGGATGAGGGCTTCAGTAATGTTACATTTACCAGCCTTAGCTATGGTAGGCGGAATGAATGATATACTAAAAGCTATATCTAAAATAGGTTATGTAGTAAGAGGATTTTATGGAGAAGGAACTGAAGTGATGGGAAATCTTTTTCAAGTTTCTAATCAAATTACTTTAGGTCTTTCAGAAGAGGAAATTATTGATAATTTGGAAAAGGTGAATCAACAAATAATAAGCCAGGAACAGAAGGTAAGAAATGATTTATTATCTAATTCTAAAAGTCAGCTGGAAGATCAAATCTGGAGAGCCTATGGCATCTTGAGTAGTGCGCGCATTATATCTTCAGTAGAAGCAATGGAACTTTTATCTAAATTAAGATTTGGAGTAGAGTTAGGGATAATTTCACACCCCGATTTAGCGACTTTAAATAAATTAATGTTATTGATTCAACCTGCTTATCTACAAATGTTAGCTGGTAAAGATTTAGATCCTTTTACTCGAGATTTACAAAGGGCAATATTAATCCGAAATAAGATTAGTGAATAGTCGTTAGTATATAATATAGTATAGCGTATAGCGTTTAGCGTAGAGCGTATAGAAAAATAGTGATAAGTAATGAGTGATTAGTGACAAGTTACTAGTTACGAGCTTTAAGTTTAAAAAAAAGAAGCCTTTACAATAAACTGAGAACTGAAAAGCGTAAACTGAAAACTTGCATTTAATACTAACGATAACCGGTAAACTGGTTAACTGAATTAATTGGTGAATTGGAGAATCGGTTAATTGGTCAATTGTTATTAACTAACCAACTAACTAATTTACAAAATAAGATAAAAATAATATTATCTACTAAAATGGAAGGATGTGTTTGTAAAATGTTTAAAAAATATACCGAAAAAGCAAAAAGAGCTATAATGATAGCTCAAGAGGAAGCGATAAACCTTAATCATGATTATATAGGAACCGAACATATTTTGATTGGTTTACTAAAAGAAGAAGAAGGAGTTGCATATCAGGTTTTAAAAGAATTAGGAGTGGATGCAGATAAAGTAGTAGAAGAAATAGATCGAATAGTAGGTAAAGGTGAGTATCAACAGGTAGGTGAAATTAGCTTTACTCCCCGATCTAAAAAAGTTTTGGAATTAGCCTCTCAAGAAGCAAGTCAATTGAAACATAATTATATCGGTACTGAGCATATATTGTTGGGGTTGATAAAAGAAGGAAGTGGAGTAGCGGTTAGAATTTTAACTGATTTAGGTATTAATCTGAATAATGTTTATTCGCGGATTATGAAAATACTTATGGAGAACGAAACTCAAAGTTTTTCGCCAGAAGTTGGTAAAAAGACAATCAAGACTCTTACTTTAGATGAATTTGGAAGAGATTTAACTAAATTAGCTCGAGAAGATAAATTAGATCCAGTTATTGGCAGAAGTATGGAGATTCAAAGAGTGATACAAATTTTAAGTAGAAGAAAGAAAAATAATCCCTGTATAATAGGAGAGGCTGGGGTAGGGAAGACAGCTATCGTGGAAGGTTTAGCTCAAAAGATTGCTAATAATGATATTCCGGAGATATTAAAAAATAAAAGAATTGTTTGTCTTGATTTGGCTTTAATTGTTGCTGGTACTAAATACCGGGGTGAATTTGAAAAGAGATTAAAGAAGATTGTTAGTGAGGTTCAGGAATCAAATGAGGTTATCTTATTTATTGACGAAATTCATACTTTAGTGGGTGCGGGAGCTGCTGAAGGGGCAATAGACGCTTCTAATATATTAAAGCCTACCTTAGCAAGAGGAGAACTACAGGTTATTGGCGCAACTACTTCTGATGAATATCGAAAGTATATAGAAAAAGATGCTGCTTTAGAACGAAGGTTTCAACCTATCTATATATCGGAACCTTCAATAGAAGAGACTATCGATATTTTACAAGGACTTAGACCCAAGTATGAAGCTCATCACAAAATAAAGATTAACGATCAAGCATTAGAAGCGGCAGCTCGTCTTTCAGCTCGTTATGTTTCAGGTAGATTTTTACCCGATAAAGCTATTGATTTAGTAGATGAAGCGGCTTCACGAATTAAATTACAAAACACTATTTCTCCTCCTGATATGAAAAAAGTGGAAATTCAATTAAATAAAATAATAAAAGAAAAAGAATCAACCATAAAACTGCAAGAATTTGAAAAAGCAGCTCAATTAAGAGATAAAGAAAAAAAGTTAGAGACTGAACTCCAAAAAATGAAAGAAAAATGGGAGACCGGAAGAAAGATTAATAAAGTAGAAGTAACCGAAGAAGATATTGCAGAAATTGTATCTAGTTGGACTGGTATTCCAGTCTTTTCCTTAAAAGAAGAAGAAACACAAAAATTACTTCGAATGGAAGATGAGTTACATAAAAGGATAATAGGACAGGACGAAGCCCTAATATCTATTTCTAAAGCCATAAGAAGGGCTCGAGCTGGTATGAAAAACCCCAAACGTCCCATTGGCTCTTTTATCTTCTTAGGACCTACCGGCGTAGGTAAGACAGAACTAGCCCGCAGTTTGGCAGAATTTCTTTTTGGTGACGAAAACTCAATGATAAGTTTAGATATGTCTGAATATATGGAAAAATTTGCTGTTTCCAGATTAGTTGGTGCTCCTCCTGGTTATGTTGGATATGAGGAGGGAGGTCAATTAACTGAAAAGGTTAGAAGAAAGCCCTATGCAGTAATTTTATTAGATGAAATAGAAAAGGCTCATCCTGATGTTTTCAATATATTATTGCAGATTTTTGAAGACGGTAGATTAACCGATTCTCAAGGAAGAGTAGTAGATTTTAAAAATACAGTAATTATTATGACTTCTAATATAGGCGCAACTTTAATCAGAAAAGGAGCTACTTTAGGATTTCGAGGAACTAATGAATCTGAAGAGATGCCTTACAAAGAGATAAAAGATAATGTAATGGGAGAACTAAACAAGACCTTCCGGCCGGAATTCTTAAACCGAATTGATGAGGTAATAGTCTTTAAATCCCTTACTAAGGAGGAGATTAAAAAAATCGCTGGTTTAATGCTAAATGATGTGAAAAAATTATTAGAAGATCAAAAGATTGATTTTGAGACGGTAGAGGAGGCTAAAGAATTATTGGTTAAAGAGGGGTATAATCCCAATTTTGGAGCTCGTCCTTTAAGGCGGACTATTGAAAGATTAATAGAAAATCCTATTTCTGAAAAGATATTAGCTGGTGAGTTTAAAGAAGGGGAGTGTATAACTATTGGAGCAAAAGATGGGAAAATAACATTTTCCAAAAAAGGAAAAAAAACAAAAAGTTAAGATAAAGAGGTTAAAATGGACAGAGGAGAAAAATCTATTTTTCGTTGTCAACAGTGTGGTTATGAATCTTTCCGATGGTTAGGGCGTTGTCCTGATTGTGGCGGATGGAATACTCTGATTGAAGAAGCATTTAAAGAAGAGAAAAAATATTCTCTTCATCCAGAAGAGCAATCTACACCTTTACCAATTAGCAAGATAGAAATAGAAGAAAATAAAGCGAGATATAAAGTAGGGATTTCTGAGTTTGATAGAGTATTAGGTGGTGGTATTGTCCCTGGTTCTTTAATTTTAGTCGGAGGAGAACCAGGTATAGGAAAATCTACCCTTCTTTTACAAATAGCCAATATTTTAAGCAATCAATATGGAACAGTATTGTATATTTCTGCTGAAGAATCACCTTATCAGATTAAGCTGAGAGCTAGTAGATTGGGTACCTTAGCAGAAAAACTTTTTTTAGTGTCTGAAACTGATCTAGAAGTGATAAAAAAACATCTCAACAATATTAAGCCAAAAGTGGCAATAATTGATTCTATTCAGACTATTAATGATTATGAGATTACTTCTGCACCAGGAAGTATTAGTCAGATAAGAGAGTGTACTGGTCAATTAATGCGTTTTGCTAAAAGCAAAGAGATTTCTATCTTTATTATCGGTCATGTAACTAAAGGAGGAATATTAGCTGGACCTAAAGTTCTTGAGCATATTGTAGATACTGTCTTATATCTGGAAGGTGAACAATATAATATTTATCGTATACTTCGTTCCACAAAAAATAGATTTGGCTCTACCAATGAATTAGGGATATTCAAAATGGGAGAAAATGGTTTAACCGAAGTATTAAACCCTTCTGAATTACTCCTATCTGAAAAACCTTCTCAGGTTTCTGGTTCAGTAGTGGCAGCTACTTTTGAAGGAAGTAGGCCGATATTAGTGGAGGTACAAGCTTTGATAAGTTATAGTAATTTGGGTATCCCCCGAAGAATGACTACTGGGGTAGATTATAATCGAGTTTTACTAATATTAGCAGTACTGGAAAAAAGGGTGGGATACTCCTTACAATCTCAGGATGTTCATGTAAACATTGCAGGTGGTATAAAGGTATTAGAACCAGCTTTAGATTTAGCTATAGTCATGGCTATAGCTTCAAGCTTTAAAAATATTACTATAGACTCAGGTACAGTTATATTTGGTGAAGTGGGACTGGCAGGAGAAATTAGAATGGTAAATCAGGTAGAAAAACGAATACAAGAAGTATTAAAAATGGGTTTTAAGAGATGCTTTATTCCTCAGGGTAATTTAAAAAATCTTTCTTCTTTTAAATCGAAAAAAGATTTAGAGATTATTGGGATAAAAACAGTTCGAGAAGCTATAAATCTTGCCTTAAATTAGTCGTTAGTCGTTAGTATATAGTATATAGTATATAGTAAAGAAATAAGAAGCCAGAA
>Ga0210024_1001940_pt1 | contig 18162 bp, 12 predicted proteins | sample CryGeymeta201525_FD_183988 | JGI IMG/M metagenome (GOLD analysis project Ga0210024, IMG submission 183988) | Groundwater microbial communities from Crystal Geyser aquifers in Utah, USA - Crystal Geyser metaG 2015-25 (SPAdes) (version 2) | ecosystem: Environmental > Aquatic > Deep subsurface >... | reverse complement strand
TGACGGAAGCGGTCGGGGTGACCGCGGTGGACCGCCTTGTTTTCGCAGCGGAAACCGAAGGTGGTCTGGAACTGTTGGTAGGAGTTCGAGCTGCTGTTCCAGCTTGATCCGGTGGTTTCGATGCGGATCTGCTCGCTCGGCTGGGCGGTGACCGTGGCGAGCTTACGTGGCTGGCCGACGTGGCCGTCGGGGTCGCGCGAGCTCGGCGGAGTCCACGCCTCGAGCCCTTCGACCATGTCGTGGGCATGGAACCCGCCCTCCTGCGATTTGGTGTAGGTGAGGATCTTCGCCTCGCCGGGGGCGAAGGTGATGCCTGGCGTGCCGGCGTCGCCGAAACGCATCACCATGTTGCCGGCGGGCCAGCCCCAGTTGTAATTGCCGTTGCGGGTTCCGCCACCGGTGAGTTGGATCTTCTGGCTTCCCTTATACAAGCTGTGCTCGAGGGGCATGGTGTGGAGGAACACGCTCCACTGTTCCACCCGCAGGGCGACACTGTAGGGATTCCACAGAATGAGCACCGGGTAGCTGTACATGTAGATGTCATAGTTGTAGCTGCCGCGGGCGGCGGTGCCGGTCTTCCTGACTCCGTAGGAGACGATCATCTGCATGCGCACCAACACCGGCTGGATGCGCATCACGTTGGAATTCCAAGTCGGGTTGCTGATCGGATCGGGCGCTGAAGTGTAGTTGCGCATCGCCATCAGCGGATGCCCCGCGTCACTGCCGATCTGGCGGCGATGCATGTGATACCAATGGTGCAGGGATTTCCACGCCAGCACATCATAGTCCTGCGGGTGGCTCAGGGCGATCTCGCCATTGGGACCGAGCGGGCCGCGCGGTGCCCGCGTCTTCCCCTCCGGCCAACCCCAGCCCTCGAGCCAGTCGATGTCGTTGCGCTCGAGGTAAAGGCTCAGGTCCTTGCGCAGACCTCCCTTGGTGACGTCGGCAATGACGCTTTCCGAATACGGGGAAAGGTCGTGGAACCAGCGGAGCGGCCGCACTTCCTCTTCCTCGACGAGGCCGAGCGAAGCGTGCGAGATGAGCTTGTCGGAGACTTTGGAATTAGTGGGGAAGTCCTCCAACTCCGCGATGCCGCGCAGGCCGTGAGCCCCGGGCGTCGCGGAGCTCGCCAGCAGAGCGGCGACGGTGGCCGAGTCGTCGAGGTCAAGTTCATCACGCAGGCCGACGCGCGCCTTGCAGTTCTCGTCGGCCACCCACCAAGCGTAGCCGCCCTTGCCGCTGCGGACCAAACCGGCGTGGACAGCCGGGCTGCCGGGCGAGTCGCCTTCGCCCGGGGTGGCACCGACCACCAGCACCGGCTCGGTGAAATCCGAGGTGGTGGCGAAGTCGAGGCTGCGGACGCGGTCGTTCTTCGACTCGGAGACGAGCCAGCGCCGGAACGGCTTGGCCCGGTCATAGTCGGGCTTATCACCGAGGGCGTCGTTACGAGATTCCCAGATTCCCGTGAGATTAGGATGGATCACACCATCGGTCGTCTCGCTGTCCGGCACGGTGTCGAGCATGGAGGAGGAAGCGGTGATCCGTTGATCGGGCCCGACACCGAGCTGCAGTTCGCCGATCGCGATGGTCAGGGCGAGCCGGGCGTTCGCCTGGGCCTCGGCACGAGCCGCCTCGTGGGAACCGCTTCGCAGCGCGATCGTGGAAAGACTGAGCAGGCCGACGGTGAGCAGGGCGAGCAGGATCATCATGGAAAGCGTGATGACCAAGGCAAAGCCGACTGGTCGGCACGGCCGCCGGTCGGAACGGTGGAAGCGCGACGACCTCGATCGAGAGTCAATTGGGGCTGCGTTTCTCGTCATCATCGGCGAAAATCGACCAAAAATAGCTACGTGGAGACCGATTTTTGCTACTTGCTGCAAGTGGATTCCTTTTAAGGGTAAGCCCCTAAGCCAGCCATTGGCCAAGCCGGAGGGCGGTGTTTTGGCGAGAAAACCTCCGGAGTTGGCAGGAATATCGCAGTGTTAGGCAATCTCGGAGCGAATATCATTGATCGGCAGGGTAGCCCTCCGGGTCGCCTTGCCAAGATTTCTTTAGCCCGACTTTCGTTGTTAGCTGGATTTTCGGGACCGTAGCGTTGAGATTGCGTCGATTTTCTCAAAAGGTTTCCACCACAGCCTATGGTTTTCTTCTGATTCTGTTGCCAGGAATTTGGGCAGTCGGCTCGATCTGGCTCGAAACGCACCGGGCAGACATGGTCTCCAAGCGATGGACGATTGTGACGGGCGCGGTGCTTTTCGGCGTGCTGGCCTGGATGCTTTTTGTCGCAGCAATGAGAGGATGTTCGCCGCCTCTAATGGAAGTGAGTCCATAGTTCCGCTCTTCACGTCTCTATTTTCCGGATAGGAAAATAGGAGGAACGGGAAGAAGCACCAACTGATAGCGGGTGCACTCGCGCTCTCAGCGGAGCGCACCCAGTTCCGCGATGGTTGCCGACTTGAGGGTGGGGTGGGGCCCATCGATCAAAAATGGTTGGTTTTGATCGATCGCAAGCCTGCTTAGCGATCATCATTCGCCGATTGGCGGGAGGTCTTGGTATTCGGAGGGGAGGGGGGGAAGGTCGGGTTCCAAGGATTCGAGGGCGTCGAGGTCTGGGTTGCCGTCGTTCGAGGGAGGGAGGAGATCGGTGGGGATATGGTTTTCGCTTTGCTTGCGTGCTTCCTCGCTCTTCTTTTTGGCGTCCTCCTTGGCCTTCTTCGCGTCTTTCTTCGCCTTGCGCTCCTTGTGGGCGTCGATGGGTTTTCTGACGGCTTGAGCGGTGCCTTTGGTGACGCCACCGAGGACTCGGAACGGCATTCGGATGAGGCCGCAGGAGCTGAGGGAAAGAACCAGGATCAGGGCGGCGAGTCGGATCATTTCGGGACGCTGACTTGGGTTCCGGAACTAGGCAAGGAATCACGGTCGCGGGAATCACGTTCGCGGGCGACTTGGGGATCTTGTTCCAGTTTGATGGTATGTCGCGGCTTGATCGGGGGGATGATGGCGGGCTTAATGTCGGGCGTGAGATTGGTGAGCTTGATGTTACTGATGCTAGTGATTCCGCTGGTGGCCCAGGAGTCGAAAAAAGTGGCTCCGATGCCACCGGCACCGGCTGGGCGCATCCTCGATGACGCGCGGCTTTTCTCGCTCCATCCGCAGGAGTTGGAAAGGCTGTCGGATCGATTGGCGGAGATCTCGGAGCGGACGGGCTACCAGATCTATGCCGCGATTTTTGACAGCCTGATTGGGACCAGCTTGAAGGAGCAATCGAGGTTGCTTCAAGAAGCATGGATCGGCGAGAAACCTGGGGTGGTGCTGGTCCTTGAAAGCGATAGCTCGGTTTACCAGATTGGCTGGAGCCGCACGCCGGATGCGGTGACGGAGGCTGGCCAGAAGGTGCCGCTGCTTGCCACGAGTGATCTGGCACCGCAGGATCAGGTGAGAATTTTCGATGCGCTCTCGCTGATGGAAAGCGACGGGAAGGGATCGATGGAATCGGCGGCGAAGTTGATCACAGCCTTCTCCGATGAGATCGATCAGGCTTTCAAGGAAGTCGATGCGGTCGAGCCGGCGCGTTGGAATGCGCGCGTGCTGATTTTGGGTGCCGGTTTGCTGGCCGGACTGTTGCTGATCGGCCTGATCATTGGTGCTTGGATCCGGCACACGGATCGGAAAGTGACGGAGCAGCTGGTATTTCCCAAGGTGACCGTCGGGATGCGTCTGGGCGCGCAGTGCGGCGGCGGCAAGATCAGTTGGCGGACCTTCGACGTGCTTCCTCGCGAGAAGGTTTAATCCGGCGGGCAGGTCGGATCGGGTGCCGTTTGATCGGTAGATGTTGTGGAAGGATCGCGGAGAAGAGGCGGACCAGCGGGTAGGAGATGAGGGAGAGGAGAATGCCCATCACGAGGAAGCCGATGATGAAGTTGGAGAAGCCCGGAGGGAACTCGATTTCACCAACTTTCGGCACGGCGAGGCCGAGGTGCTCGTGGAGCCAGCGCCCGAAGGCCAACTGGCTCGCCCGGATCGGGATTTCCGTGAGGGGGTTGGTCACGAAGCAGGCGGCGACGGTGAAGGGGATGTTCACTTTTGCCCGGGTCGCGATGGCAACGGCGGCCAGCGTTTGAAAAGGCATCGGCATCATCGAGAAAAACAGCCCGATCGAGATGGCACCAGCGACGGTGTCTCGGCAGGGGTGCCAGAGGCGGCGGTCGAGAAGTTGGTGGAGAATGGGTTTCCACCAGTCCCGATTACGCAGACGCCGGTGCCGGAGAAGTCGATGGACTTTCCTGACCAACCTCAAGTATCGTACTTTCCAAACCCTCAGAGCCACGCCCCACCATCCTCCGGGTAGGGCGAACTATCAATCGCAAATCCCTTGCCGTCGGCAGACGAGTCTTCATGCTGCGCGCCTTGCCACTACCATGAACTGGATTGAAGCATTCATCCTCGGGATCGTCGAGGGACTCACCGAATACCTGCCCGTCAGTTCGACCGGGCACTTGATTGTCGTTCAACGCTTCATGGGCATCGGCCTGGAAGGGAAGGACAAGGCGGCGGCGGATTGTTTCGCGATCTGCATTCAGGCCGGCGCGATCATGGCGGTGCTCGGGCTCTACTGGCCGCGGGTGAGGCAGATGATCCTCGGGGTGCTGGGGAAAGATTCGGTGGGCTTGAAGCTGACGATGGCTTTGGTCGCGGGATTTTTGCCAGCGGCGGTGATCGGATTGCTGGCGAACGACTGGATTGAGGCGCGGCTTTTCGGGCTGAAGCCGGTGGTCATTGCATGGATTATCGGCGGCATGGCGATCTTGTGGGTGGACCGTTGGATGAAAAAAGGGGGGGGCACCAAGGGCGTCGAGCTGGCAGAGATCACGATCAAGATGGCGCTGGTGATCGGCTTCGCGCAATGCGTGGCGATGATGCCGGGGACGAGCCGCAGTTTGATGACGATTCTCGGTGGGCTGCTGATTGGTCTCAGACTGAGCGCGGCGGTGGAGTTCTCGTTTTTGCTCGGTGTGCTCACACTCGGAGCGGCCACGGCGAAGAAGGCGGTGTGGAAAATCGAGGGCATCGGGGAAAAGTATGACACCTGGGGTGGTGGCTCGCTTTTGATGTGGGATGAATACGGGCTGATTCCGATTTTGGTGGGCGTGATCGCGGCAACGATTTCCGCAGCGATCGCGGTGAAGTGGATGGTCGGCTACTTGAACCGCAAGGGTCTCGGCATCTTCGGATGGTATCGGATCGTGGCTGGGATGGGGGTTGGAATTCTGATTCTTACGGATTTCCACGGCTTTGCCTCGGCTTGAGGAATCAGCTGCGACTGGAGCCCCTTTTCAACAGCCGCAGTCATCCTGGTCCGTGCGGGTCGCGTCGGGCTGTTCGCCCTTGGCAAATTTCCACCGGGAGGTGAAGCCGTCGAAGGCCTCGGCGGCTTGAATGTCAGGGTTGGGTATTGATCCGCCGCTCTCGAAATTTCTAAATGCCACCGTTTTTCATCCATCCCGTCCATGCCATGCGTGCCGTCCTGACGTCCCGCTCATCTCCGAACCCGGTTTCAACCCATGAACATCTCGACTCTCGATCTCGTCATCATCGTCGCCTATCTGATCGGCATCACCGCCCTCGGTATCTTTGTGGGATTCCGCAAGAACACCACCAGTAGTCAGCTGTTTCTGGCGGGCAGGTCTCTGAGTTGGCCGATCATCGGCATCTCGCTATTCTGTGCGAACATCTCGTCGATCCATTTGGTCGGACTTGCCGCTGGTGGTTACAAGGAAGGGATGCCGGTGGGGAACTTCGAATGGGGCGCCTCGTTCTGCTTGATCATCCTTGGCTTGGTGTTCGCGCCGTTCTATTTCCGCAGCAAGCTCAGCACGCTGCCGGAATACGTGGAGAAGCGCTATGGCCCGATGACTCGAACCATCCTCGGCGTCATTTTCATCCTTTCCGCCTTGCTGGTCCATATCGGCATGAGTCTCTACGCAGGTGCTGAGTTGATGGAGGTGTTCTTCGGGATCGATGTGATCACCTCGATTGTCGTGATGGCCGGCGTGGCGGCGCTTTACACCATTCTCGGTGGTTTGCGGGCCGTGATGATCACCAACGTGGTGCAAGTTGTCATCCTGTTGGCAGGTGCGATTACCCTGACCTATCTCGGATGGGAGGCGCTGGGTGAGAAGGGCATCACCAGCTATGGCCAACTCAAGGAAGCGGTGTCGCCTGATATTTCGCCGACGGTGTTGCAGAGCATTAAGAAGCCTGATGGTAGTCTGAACGAATATTCTTGGCTCTGTGTGTTGGTCGGCTATCCGATCCTTGGGATCTGGTACTGGTGCACCGACCAGACAATTGTTCAGAACGTGTTGGCGGCCAAGACCGAGAAGGACGGTCGTGATGGCGCGATTTTCGGTGGCTTCCTGAAGATCCTGCCGGTATTCGTCATGGTGCTGCCCGGTATGATGGCCTACGCCCTTTACAAGAATGAAATCGGCGATGACAGCAACAAGACCTTGATGGTTTTGATGAGCAAGCTGCTCAAACCCGGATTCATGGGTCTGTTCGCCGCTGGCTTGTTGGCGGCGCTCATCAGCACGGTGGCAGCGGCCTTGAACAGCACTGCAACCTTGGCTTCGTCGGATATTCTCAAGCGCCTGTGGCCCGATGCCTCTGAGAAGGCCATGGTCTGGACCGGACGGATCGCATCGATCGTCGTGATCCTCTTGGCGATGGCGTGGTCCACCCAGGGCGATAAATTCGACAGTATTTTTCAGGCGATCAATCAGATCCCGATGATGTTTGCTCCGGCCATCACCACGATTTTTCTTGGAGGTGTGTTTTGGAAGCGCGGCACCAAGCAGGCAGCCATCGGCACCTTGTTGTTCAACATGACCGTGGGTGTGCTTTACCTGTTGGCGGTGCTGGTGGATATCCCGCTTTTCACCGAAACCAAGTGGGTGACAGACTTTGTCGCGATTCCATTCATGTTGGTGGGCGGAATTTTCTTCGCGCTTTGCATGGTCACCTACGTCGCGGTCAGTCTGGTGACTCCGGCTCCCACCGAGGCCAATATCAAGAATTTGGTCTGGGATTCGCCACTGGCATTCCTCAAGGAGGGTAAAATCACCGGCGTCACTGACCCGCGGATCATGGCCTTGCTGCTGCTGGTCATCATGGTCGTTCTGTATCGTGTGATGTGAAGATGCCGACGGCTTTTTGAATGGAGTTGCTGGACAGCGTGGCACCGAGAGGAATCTTTTTGAGCATCATGAAAATCGACAGCCATCACCATCTCTGGGCCATCAACGAAACGGACTACGTCTGGATGACGGAGGACCACGCGAAGATCCGTCGCGACTTCCTGCCGGAGCACGCCGCGAGTCATTTCCAGGCGGCTGGGATCGACGGCAGCGTGGTCGTGCAGGCGCGGCAGATGATCGAGGAAACCGAGTGGCTGCTGGGGCTTGCTGAGGCGAATGACTGGATGCGTGGGGTGGTTGGCTGGGTGCCCCTGAAAGAGAACGCGGGCGAGCCCTTCCTTGAGTGCTTCGCGGCGCATCCAAAGCTTCGCGGGGTGCGGCACGTGGTTCACGACGAGCCCGATGACGATTTCATCCTGCGTGGAGATTTCAACGAGGGCATCACTCGGCTTGCGAATTACGGGCTGGTTTACGACATCCTGATCTTCGAGAAGCATCTGTCGCAGACGATCAGATTCGTCGACCGGCATCCGGAGCAGGTGTTCGTGGTCGATCATGTGGCCAAGCCAGTGATTCGGAAAGAGACCTTCGATGAGGTCTGGGCGAAGCACATCCGCGAGCTGGCGAAGCGGGAGAGAGTCAGCTGCAAACTTTCCGGAATGGTGACCGAGGTAAGGGATGACGCTTGGGATGTCGATCTGTTGCGGCCTTATTTCCAGACGGTGCTCGAGGCTTTCAGTCCAGAGCGCTTGATGTTCGGTTCCGATTGGCCAGTGTGCCTGTTGCGTTCGGAGTATGCCGCCTGGGTCGCGTGCGTTGAGGAACTGGTGTCTGAGCTTAGCGAACACGAAAAAGCCGCGTTCTGGGGTCAGAACGCGGCCAGGATTTACGGGGTGTAGGACGAAATTCCTCGCTCCGGTGGGCTTAGCCTTTCAGCGGAAGCTCAAGCTTGATGAGTTTGCCAGCCGGCAGCTCGACTTTGCGGCCGTCTTGGCCCGGCAGCACGAGATCGATCGTCTGAGCATCCTTGGAAGTCATTTCGACCTGGACCTTGTCCGGCGTCCAGTGGAGGCGGTTAATCTCGATCGCGCCGCGGCAGAGCACGCCTTCGAGGGTGCCGGTGGACCATTCCTTGGGAAGCGCAGGGAGGAGGTGCACCTCGCCAACATCGGAGCCGACCAGCATCTGGATGATCAGCGCCGGTTGGCCACCGCTGATGTCCATGTTGAACAGGTGACGGTGGTTGTGCATCGAGGCGAGGTTGTTGAGCCAGAAACGGTTCACCAGGTGGCGCAGGCAGAGCAGCGAAAGTTCGCCGTCACCCAAGGTCGAAACCACCTGACCGAGTTGGATGAGTCCGAAGGACATGAAGCCGCGGTCCTCCTTGTCCTTCCAGTGCTCGGCGAGCTTGAACTCGACGCTCTTGCGGAAGCCTTCCTTGAGTTTCGGGTTCTGATCGATCTCATCGGGCATCACGTAGTAGAGCGGGTAGAGCTGGGAAGAGTGGCGGTGGGCGTCGTTGTTGCCGAGCTTGGGCGTCAGCCATTCCTTGATGATGCCGTCCTCGTTGAGCATGTAGGGTGGCATCTTCTTGAGCATCGCCTCCCAAAAGGCGAGCTTGTCGGCATTGATGCCGAGGATGCGGGACGCCTGGATCAGGTTGCCGATGACCTCCTTAGCGACGGCGACGTCCATGGTGGCGTTGAAGGTGGCCTGGGACTTGCTGCCGGCCGGCCAGTTCTCGGGGGACTGGGTCGGCGAGAAGATATACTGACCTTTCTCGTCCTCATAGAGGTAGTCCTCGAAGAACAGGGCGACCTGCTCCATGTAGGGCACGGCGTGCTTGGCGAGGAAATCCTTGTCACCGGTGAACAGGTAGTAGTCGTAGAAGAAGCGGGCGGCCTTGCCGGCACCGGCGACCCACATGCCGCCGGCGAAGTTCTTTTCGTAGGCGTTGTTGTAACCGTTGGTGCTGGTGCGCGAGGGTAGCACGACGCCGCGGGCACCGAAGAGATGCTTGGCGTTGAGTTGAAGGTCGGGGAGGAGCGACTCGATGTAGCTGGTGTAGGCCGGCGTCAGCTCGGGCATGTTGCCCGGCAGGTTGGCGGCGATGGCCGAGGGGACGTTGCCATTGTGAGTGAAGTCACTGGCCCAGTTCGGCACATAGGTGCCACCCCAGATGCCTTGCAGGTTAGGGGGCAGTTTGCCGGTTGACGAAATGATGTTGTGGCGGCCGGCGTCGAATTGCTTTTCGAGGAGCGCTAGGTTGATGTCTTCCCAAGTGGAGATATCCAGCAGTTCCTCGGTGCTCTTTTTATGATCCCCGGCGCTGCCCCCGAGGTCGAGTTTCACGCGGTTGAAGAGTTCTCCGTGGAGCTTGGCCTGACCCGCCAGCAGGGCCTCGTAGTCGGGCGAGATCTTTGCCAGCTTCGCAGCGAGTTGCTTGAAAAGGTCGGTGCCCTTCTCGCGGGGTAAGGCGATGTCCACCAGCAGCAGTATCTCATCGGCACCCTCGATCGCCAGCGAGCCGTCTTCCTTGGCAACGGCCTTGCCGCCCTTGGTGATGACACGGGCATGTCCATTGACGCCGGTGATGCTGCCCGGATAGGACTTGAGGCACTGCATGCTGTAGGACAGGGAGTCCTCGGTTGAGCGGCTCTGGATGTCGCCGAAGTGCTCCTTAAACGAGTCGATGGATCGTTTGGCAATGTCGGTATCCTTGTTGAATTCTTCGCTGGTCTCGCGCGGAACGAGTTGGAGGGTGGCGTTGAGACCGCCGGCCTTTTCAGCGCTCAGCTTGACCACTGCCACCTTGTCCATGCGCGAGCAGAACAGACCGCGTTCGAAGGAGCCGAGTTCGTTGCTCCACTTGATTCGGGCCTCGCTGCTGCTGAAGTTGACGGTCCTGGCGTAGTCTTTGGCCTCACCACCGGGCTGGGTGATCCGCAGGTCGAAGGCTGGGACGAAGAAGTCCGGATACATGAAGCCTTCCTGACCGGAATACTCCGCTTGAAGGGCTTCCGCCTCCTTGTATTTGCCATCGGCGATCAGCTGGCGGATTTCAGGAAGGTGCATCGACTGATCCGGCGGGACGAAGGGGGCTCCCATGGGCATGAAGAGCTCTTCATGGGTGAAGATGACGCGCTCTTCGCTGGGGTGACTGAAGGCGAGCATTCCGAGCGTGCCGTTGCCACAGATCAGGCCCTCTTCCCAGTTGGCGGCGGGCCTGTTGCTGAGGAAGCCACGCTCGGGGACGGGTAGCGATGCGGATGGGGCGGTGGTCATGGTAGCGAGAAGGCCGGCAAGCACCGGCTTGAGAATTTGAGAAGCTTTCATGGTCTATCAGTGAATCAGTGAAGGTGTATTGTTTGTTGGGTCACCTACTTTGGCAACCCCTTCCGGTCATCGTTCTCAAAAGCTCGATCGGCCAGCGTCGCTCTAGCAGAGACCCGTTGCGGCCCTTTCAAGTCAGTTCCACGCTTGCTTAAAACCAAGCTTTTTACGCTCTTTCCTTGTCCCCGAAGTAGCCGTTTTGCTAAGTGAATGCTATGAAATTCGGCTACACGATCCTCTACGTCAAAAACGTCCCCGCCTCCGTGGCCTTTTACGAGGATGCCTTTGGCCTTCAGCGCAAGTTCGTTCACGAGGAGGGTTTCTACGCCGAAATGGATACCGGCACCACTACCCTTGCCTTCGCCGCCTATGGCCTAGTCAAGACCAACCTACCCTGCGGCTTCCAGAAAAACGACCCGGAGGCGGCGCCCGGAGGGTTTGAAATTGCACTGGTCACTGAGGATGTCGCGGGTGCCTACCAGCACGCGATCGACGCCGGCGCTACCGCAGTCACCGCACCTGTCACGAAGCCCTGGGGGCAGATCTGTGCCTTTGTCCGCGACAGGGACGGCATCACCGTGGAGATTTGCTCGCCTGCCAGTTAGCATCTGTCTATGAGGCGATCATGACACCGGTGCTCAACGGCATCATGTTCGCCGATCAAATATTCCTTCGCGGACCCTTTACTTCGGTGCAAGAAACCGGTGGATGCTGCGTAATCGGCAGTGAGTTGGAGAAGGAGCGTCCGGGAAAGGCGGGGGGAAAAGCGGGGGAAAAGCGGGGGATGCTTCTCGAACATTCCGGTGATCCACTCATCCGATCCTTCATCATGAAAACAACCGTCCGGCGACTCTCCGTCATCTTCATCTTCATCGCCGCCACGGTCCAGGCTGAGGAACCCAAGTTATGGTATGACAAGCCTGCCGGGAAATGGACCGAGGCCTTGCCGCTCGGCAACGGACGGCTCGGCGCGATGGTCTTCGGCGGCACCGCCACTGAGCGCATCCAGATCAACGAGGAAAGCCTGTGGGCAGGTTGTCAGGTCGAGGCCTATGCTCCGGATTTCAAGAATCACCTCGCCGAAGTCCAGCGGCTCGTCCTCGCCGGGAAAAACCTCGATGCCCAGCAATACGGACTCGCCCATCTCACGCAAACACCGACCTCGTTCCGCTCCTACGAGCCGTTAGGTGATATCTTCCTCGATTTCGGCGATGCCGGCGAGGTGATGCGATATCGCCGCGAGCTGTCGTTGCGCGACGCCATCGCCCGCACCGAATACCACACAGCAGACGCCACGATCACCCGCGAGGCGCTGGTTTCCTCGCCCTCGGACGTGTTGGCGATGCGCGTTTCATCAGACAAGCCCGGCGGCTTGTCGTTCGGCGTGCGCCTGACCCGCCACAAGGACGCGCGATTCACGGTTCTTGGAAACGACCGCCTTTGCATGGACGGGCAAATCGTGGACATCGCCAAGGAGGATGGCGGTTTCGACGACAATGTCGGCGGCTCGGGTCCCGGCGGCGCGCACATGCGCTTCTCAGGCCGCCTGTTCGTCCGTTCCGAAGGCGGCACGGTGGCCGCAGGATCGGACCACTCGTTGCAGGTTTCCGGCGCGGACAGCGCGCTGATCCTCTTCACGGCTGCTACCGACTACCACCTCAACATCAATCTCCAGATGAACTACTGGCCGGCTCCGGTGACCGGCCTGGATGAAACGCTCGATCCTCTAACAGGCTGGTTTCTGAAGCTGGCCGAACGCGGCAAAACCAGCGCGCGGTGCCTCTACGGCGCGGACGGCTGGGTGGCCTTTCTCGCCACCAACCCCTTCGGCCGGGTCACGCCCAGCGCCTCGAATCCGCATTCTCAGTTCCTCAACGCCGTGCTCGATCCCTTGTGCGGCGCATGGTTGGCGGCGCAGCTTTTCGACGCCTGGCAGTTCGATGGCGATCCAGATGAACTCGAAGCGCTCTATCCCGTGCTCGAGGGGGCGAGCGAATTCGTGCTCGATATCCTGACCGAATGCCCGGATGGCAAGCTGCGCATCGTGCCATCCACCTCGCCGGAAAACAGTTATATCGATCCCGCCAGCGGCGAAAAACTCCGCATCACCGCCGGTTCGACCTATCACATGGCCATCGTCCGCGCGCTCTTCAAAGCCATCACCCGCGCCGCCGCAGACCTCGGCAGGGAAGGGGAGTTGACCGCACGCGTCGCCGCCGCCACCGCCAAGCTGCCGCCGATCGCCATCGGCCCCGATGGGCGCATCCTCGAATGGGCGGAACCCTACCGCGAAGCCGAACCCGGACACCGCCACGTTTCCCACCTCATCGGCCTGCATCCGTTCGATTTGATCACGCCGGACACGCCCGATCTTCTTCGCCGCCGCGCGCAAGACCATCGACACCCGCCTCGCCAAGGGCGGTGCCGGCACCGGTTGGAGCCGCGCGTGGACCATCAACTTCTTCGCCCGCCTGCGCGATGGCGACACCGCCGCCGTCCACTGCACCGAACTGCTGCGCCGCAGCACCATGCCCAACCTCTTCAACAGTCACCCGCCGTTCCAGATCGACGGCAACTTCGGCTTCACCGCCGGGGTTTGCGAAATGTTGGTCCAAAGCCATCGCCGCGATGGCGAGGGGAATTTCATCATCGATCTCCTGCCCGCGCTGCCGAAGGCCTGGCCTGCCGGCAGCGTCAGCGGCCTGCGCACGCGTGGCGGATTCACCGTGGATATGAAATGGCACGCCGGGAAACTCCAGTCACTGCGCCTCAGCCATCCCGCACAAGCCGAGGCCCGCGCCGCCTCCGGCGAAACACAGGCCACCCTCAAGGCTGACGCCACATGGCGTGCCTGGCAGCCGAGGTAGGCATAGGCCGATTTCCCGGTGGGCGGGATCCCACCTTGCATTCACCCGCGCACGATGAACTCGCGCGAGACCCGCACGTATTTCTCCGCTCAAGTCTTAACCCGGATTTCTCATGCCGTGAATTGCAGACGGTTGGAGTTGTGGTGTAAGTTGTTGGTGTTTAAATCAATGCCCCACACACAAAACCACCGCCGATACCATCTCAGGCGTCCACAAGATCCATGCTGATCATGCGGCACGATCGTGCGCCTGCTCATCAGCCAGGCCCTCTCCCGCCCGGCCGCCGACACCGAGGAGATCGTGCTGGATTTCAATGCCGCCAACAGCTTCAGCAGCTCGAATTTCAGGACAACCCCAGCGCCAAACTCACCCCCTCCTTTTCCGTCCTGCTCTTCTCCTTCACGACTCCACCGCTCGCACTCTCAGCGCACGCAACGTAAACAAACCCACTGTCGTCTCGCCGATCTTCCGCGCACCGGCCTTCCGTTTCGCCCCGAAATGCTCCCTCCTCCCAGCAAACACCCCTTCCACAAAACTCCGACTCCCAATCGCCACCCCATCGCTGAAATACCGCACCCGGCACCTCAGCAGTTCCGAAAGACTCAGCTGCCCTCCTTTCGCCAAAACCTGCTTCGCCTCCTCCTTCGAGATCCCCTTCCGTCCCGAGGATACCGCTGAAGCCTCTACCTCCACCCCTTCCCCAAACAACCAGCAGCGATACCACTCCGCAGCGCTTAGACCAGACGGCCCGGCCTTCTCGTTCCACGCATCAAGCGGCGAATCCACCACCCGACACAGCCCACGCCGTGCTCGCTTCGAACCCGCCACCGCCTCCGCATAACCACACCAGCGGTAGTCCTTCGGATCCTTCGCCAAGCCCGCCCTAACAGAATTGAGGTCGATGTAAGCCGCCATCGTCCGCAGCGCATCGCCATCCTGCACCAGCACGCTTTTGTAGCGATCCATCCACAGCGTCCCACGCCGACCGTGGTGCTTGTTGAACCAGCGCGAAAAGCGCTCCTTCAGCTCCTTGACGAACTGCGAAAGGTTGCAAAAACGACTCCGATACCGCTCTAACAACTCCTCCGCAGGCCCACTCATGCCCTTTGAGCGAAGATCGGAAAGCTCATGGCGGAGCGCCGTCACATAAGCCTTCGAATAGAGCAGCGTCAGGTGTTCCAGCAGCTTCTCCTCGCCCTCCGGCCCCTCGAAGCGACGCAGGAACTTTGCCCGATCCGGCACCCGGGCAAGTAGAATGTTGTGAAGTTTATTACCAATACCTCTCCAGCCTGACACGATGCCGCAAGTCCCTTCCCCTGAGCCGGTTGACGCCACCGGGAGGCATGCACCCACTCGACCGCATCGCCGCAGATCCAATTGTAGCTGCGTCGTTCCGGTGGCTTGAACCAGAGAACTCCGAGCGACGGTCTCGCCGGTGGATGATCAGAGTTCCGAGGGCATTGGTGAAGGACAGACACGCAGAACGGACATCGATTCGCGCCTCGGAGCCCGCATTGCGGACCAGTGTTCGCTGCGCACCGAGGTTGCTTGGATGAAAACTCCTCCTCATCGTGCCAGTTGCTCGGCTCCTTCCTTGGCGGGGTGCTTCTGCTGCCGGGCGAACGATTCGTTGCAGTACGCGAACAACCGAGGCGGCATCAGGATCAAGGTGAGGAAATAACTCGGGAGGGCGAACACGAGGAATTGCGTCAGGATTCCACTCTCCCGCCACAGCTGAAAGCCCTCAAACTCGATGACCTTCACCATCCCGTAGAGCAGCGCCGTCCCAATGAGGTAGCCAAAGGCTTCCTGCCGGCTTCCCATCGCTGTGCTGCGGAGCATAAAGCGGAGGAAGATCCAACGGATCGCGAGAACCATCAGCACTTGTGCACCCACTATTGCCACATGCCACGAAAGACCACCAAGGATTTCACCCCCGAAAGAAACGTTGGACTTCACTACGGCGACGAGGCTCCATCCAAGGCTGACGGTGAGGAGGATCCATGCGATCCACGAAGAAACCAGGAACCCAACTGCATGCGAATATCGGGCACACTGGTTTTGCCTCGATTTCGGAGGAGAGTAGGGATTGGTCATCTGGTTGGATAGCAAATCCGCAACGAAATCCCACTTGAATCTTGGTCAGTATTCAAGCTGCCAACCGCAAATAACCCGAGGACAACTTCTATTCCTCTGTTCCAAGCAGCATTTGAAAAAACCTCCTGTAAGTCTGTCCCCCTGCATGTGTGGCACACACTTCAGCAACTTCATTAGCATAGTCAAAATCATCGAACTCAACAAGTCCTACTCCTCGCTTACCTAGGAACTCGGCTGCTGGAATCAGTGCGTTCAGAAAACAGGTGCTATTTGATGCCACACGCCACAATATATTCGAGGATGCAAACTCCCGGACGATCACCTCGCTCCTTCGGCACACGATAAGTGGATCAGCCTCAACCTGACCGATTTCAATTTCACCGGATTCGCCAACAAGCGGGATTTGATGGAATGAAATCTGCCCAATCTTGACTGAACTCAAATCCCATTCATCAAACACGCTCAAAATGGGATCAGAATCGGGAAGGCCCAGAGGAAGGTCCTGACGAGCTGGGCGGTACCGCGACAGATACAGGTCGATCTCAATTTCCGATAGCCCGAGCTTCGAGAAGCTTTCTCGGTCGGGCGCAGCATTCGCTAGCTTTTGGATCCATGTTGTCATCGCGAGAGATCGGGATGGAGTACGGGACTCGAATGGAACCACTCGTGAACGGTCCTTGGAAGCGGTATCGCGACGGCATTCTGATCCAAGTGGTGATGAATCAGCGGATCATTCTTAAATCCGGAGTGCGTAGGGAAGAACTGGACCCACTGATCATCAACCACAGGGGCCGCACCGGACCGTATCTCAAGAGCATTACTTGGACTGAACAGCTGAGGGTAGCGCTTCAGCATTTGTCGCCAAAACCAGTTGGAATTCCGAGGAAAGCCCGCGGCGTTGACGGCTGAGCTAGGTGGGGCACCAAGCATGTTTATGCTGAACGCCTTTTCCATGTAGGCATTCGGCAAACGGGAAAAGGAAGGCAAGGATGATCGACCCGGCTGGGTTACGTATGCCAAGGCACCAGTACGGTAGAGAAACTGCTCAGTAGCATCTCCGAGCGCGGGTCCAACTCGACCAAGAAGAGCTGAACTGCCTGCCCTCACATCTCCGGCGATGAGCCTCCAGCCATTCAGGCCAGCCGCGAAGTCATCCACGGGGGAAGGTGAGCTCAATGCCATTCCGGCCATGTCGGGATCGCGAGATGCTCCGATGAGAACCCCAGTGGTGCCAACCGCTGCTGTCCGCGCCAGTGCTCCTTCATACACCATTGCCCACGCGCCTCCTTGCTGGCCTGCATAAGCAAACGCGCCTGGAGCGTAGGCAATGATTGCAGGTGCCGCGATCAGCGAAGCCATCCCACCAGTAGCCAGAGCAGTCAATTCTGCTTCGGTGTCACCATCCCACCCAGTCGCCTGAGCTGTCTTGGTAATAAGACGGTTGCCAGGAGTTCGAGTCCATTCTCCATCGACAAGATACCACCCAAGCTTATCCAGTTTTCCGGCTTTTCGACCGATCCGTGCCTTGTCACGCAGCAGTCCCTTGGAGTCCTGCCAGAACCAATCGGCGGTATGAAAGACGATCTCGTTCAAGTGCCACTCCCCGTCCTTCATGACAAAGGGCTTTTTCGGGTCAGTGACCCAGCGTTCCCGTAGCCCATGCAAGTCAACATTGTTGACGGGATCGTTGTGGCAGTAAGCGTACAGGTTGAATGACTCGCCTTCCCCCAGCGGCTCGCGACTCAGCCATTGTCCGGTGATCGGATCGAAGTAACGCTGTCCGAAATAATACAGTCCCGTTTCCTTGTCGTAGTACTTCGTCGCGTAACGCCAAGGGTTGGCATCAGCCACCGGTCCGGTGGCCTCGATGAGCTCTCCAAACGTGCCGTGCCAGTATTCAGCAACCAGATCACCGACCGTGTCGCTCAGTCCGACGACGTGCCCGCTGCCGTCATAAATCGGATAGTAGTCATTTTGCGTCTGACCTTTCGTTTCGCGAATCATCAAAAGGCCTCCAGCGCCCCCGGCTCCTCCATGGGTCCCACTGATGTCCGGCCCCCACACGTATTTCCGGTCGAACAGCAGATTGCCGAATCCGTCCTGATGGCGTTCGTAAACGAGATCCCAGCCATCCCAAACGAAAACGATGACCTTTGATTCGACTACCTCCCCGTTCTCGAAGCGGATGGTCTCTTTCTTGAATCGGCGTCCTTCGGCGTCGTAGTCAAACTTCACATCCCAGCCACTTGGGGCGGTCTCCCAGTCCTTCGTGCGGGCTCGCACCAGCCGGTTCCGACTGTCCCAGCCGTAATCCCACTGAGACGAGTCCTGACGATTTCCGTCCCCGTCGTAGTTGAAGCTCTCTTCTTCCGGGGGGAAATAGACATGGCCGGCGAGTTCGGCGACGGCGTCCTCGTGTGCTCCAGAGTCGCCGCCATCCTCGATCTCGCCTCTCACGACCCAGCCGACCCAACCAGAGGCCCCACCCGGAGGCGGGGATAGCGGATGAATGTAGCCACCGTCGTAGGGAGTGATTGGGCTACCATTCACCCAGAGGTCGGCGCCCAAGGCGGTGGTGATGTAGAGCTTCTTCTGGCGGGTTCCGTGATCGAGGACGAAAAGCTGGTTCAGATCGGCATCGGAATCCTGGTTCGGATCGGGAGATGCAC
>Ga0210024_1001934_pt1 | contig 18192 bp, 13 predicted proteins | sample CryGeymeta201525_FD_183988 | JGI IMG/M metagenome (GOLD analysis project Ga0210024, IMG submission 183988) | Groundwater microbial communities from Crystal Geyser aquifers in Utah, USA - Crystal Geyser metaG 2015-25 (SPAdes) (version 2) | ecosystem: Environmental > Aquatic > Deep subsurface >... | reverse complement strand
CTGGCGCTCTGCCTGATGAGCATGCTGTTCCTGCGCCGCCATCATTTTGAAACCACCTTGCGCACCATCGCCATACCTGACGCGCTTGGGCTAGGCTTGTTTACCGCCACCGGCGTGCACCAGTCGCTGGTCTCGGGCATGCCCGCCTTGGTGGCGGTGCTGATGGGACTGATCACCGGCGTCTTCGGTGGTGTGTTGCGTGACATCGTGTGCAACCAGATTCCTGCGACGTTCAGCGACCACCAGCCCTATGCGGTCTGCGCTTTTATCGGTGGCTGGTGCTATGTCGGCGTCTGGCAGTTGGACGCGCCTGGCTGGCTGGCACTGCTGGTGTGCCTGGTCGTCACCGCCGGGCTGCGCTGGCTGGCGCTGTGGCGCAACTGGCGCCTGCCAGCCTGGCAACTCTGACCCTCTGACTCAAAACCTGACCCGAACCCGACCATGTTCAACCCATCGCAAGAAGACGTGCGCCGCTTTTTTTGTACGGTCTACGCCAAGGCCCGAGGCGGACAGCCGATGCAGCCGATCGAAACGCTGGCGTCACTGTGGTTCGACGAGCACCCCGAGCATCACGTCGCACTGTCGGACGTCGATGCGGCCCTGCGCGGCATGGGTCAAGCCGAAGACTGCGCGACCAATCCGTTTTTGCACCTGTCGATGCATTTGTCGATCAGCGAACAATGCAGCATCGACCAGCCGCGCGGCATACGCCAGGCTGTGGAGTTGCTCACGCACCGGCTCGATTCATTGCACGACGCGCACCACGAAGTGATGGAATGCCTGGGCCAGATGCTGTGGGAAAGCCAACGCTCGGGCCGTCCCCCTGATGGCCAGAGCTACGTCGCCAGTGTCCAGCGCCGGGCGACGCGGGATTAAGCCCGGCTTTACTTGACTCGGTCGCGCTGAATGGTCTGCAACTCGCTGGGCAGGCTACCCACATAGTCGGCCAACACCTTCAGCTCGGCGTTGGAAAACTGCGCGGCAATGCCCCCCATGACCGGGTTGGCGCGACCGATCAGCGGTTTGTCAGTGGTCTTGTAGGCCTTCAGCGCCACATAAACGTAATCGGCGTGTTGACCAGCAATCTTGGGGTAATTCGGCGCAATTGGCTTGCTGAAATTGGCGCCATGACACGAGGTACAACCCGCTCTGGCCACCAGCGCGTCAGCCGGGCCGGAACTGGCAGCTGCCGTCACCGGCAGGCTCGCGCCGGTGCCAGTGGATTCATAGTAGGCGGCCAGGTCGGCCATGTCCTGCGCGCTCAGGGTCGAGGCAATCGCCCGCATCGACGGGTGTTTGCGCTCGCCACTGCGGTACGCCTGCAGTGCCGCCGTCAAATAGCCCGCGCTTTGGCCAGACAGTTTGGGTACCCGGTGCGTCTCGGGAAACGCGGTGTGGAAACCCTTGATACCATGACACCCGATGCACAACGCGTTTTTCCTGGACCCCGCCAGCGCATCGCCCTGGACATCTTGAGCGAGGGCGGGTAGCGAACAGGCGGCAATGGCCAGCGTAAAAAGAGAAAGCAGTTTGTTCATTTTGCAAAAAATAGGAATATAAACACAGGGCGTTTGACAAATATCAAAGAATTATAGGGACGCGTTGGGTAGCCAACAGTTGGCGTAAACCCCATACCCAAGCCCTTTTCCTGGCCCTATTCAGCAGTTATTGCCTTTCAACCAACCTCCAACACCCCGATGAAATTCCAAGGCACCCCCGACTACATCGCCACCGACGACCTGATGCTTGCCGTCAACGCCGCCATCACCTTGCAGCGCCCGCTCTTGGTCAAGGGCGAGCCCGGCACCGGCAAGACCATGTTGGCCGAAGAGGTGGCCAGCGCTTTGAGTCTGCCGCTGCTGCAATGGCACATCAAGTCCACAACCAAAGCGCAGCAAGGGCTGTACGAGTACGACGCGGTGAGCCGCCTGCGCGATTCGCAGCTGTCCGACATTGACGGTGGTGAGCGCGTCAAAAACATTCACAACTACATCGTCAAAGGCGTGCTGTGGCAGGCGTTCACCGCCGAGCAGCCGGTGGCGCTGTTGATTGACGAAATCGACAAGGCCGACATCGAGTTCCCCAACGACTTGCTGCGCGAGATCGACCGCATGGAGTTTTATTGCTATGAAACCCGTGAGCTGATCCGGGCCAAACACCGCCCGCTGGTGTTCATTACTTCCAACAATGAAAAAGAGCTGCCTGATGCGTTTTTGCGCCGCTGCTTTTTCCATTACATCAAGTTCCCCGACACGGTCACCATGAAACAGATTGTGGATGTGCACTTTCCTGGCCTGAAAGCCGACTTGCTCAGCGCTGCCATGAAAACTTTCTTTGACGTGCGCAACCTCCCCGGGCTGAAGAAAAAGCCATCCACAAGCGAACTGCTGGATTGGCTCAAACTCTTGATGGCGCAGGACATTCCGGCCTCCGTCTTGCAAACCCAGGACGACAAAGTGGCCGTGCCACCACTGGTGGGCGCGCTGCTCAAAAACGAGCAGGACGTGACGCTGTTTGAAAAATTGGTGTTCATGCAGAGCCGCAATCGGTGACTCGGAATTTCGTCATCGTCCAGCAAGGCGAAGGCACTGGGTGGCTGACGATTTCTGGTACTCCAGCATGAGGAAGCCGCCCAGTGCCTTTGCCTTGCGGGTAACTGCGGGGCATGTTTTGGAGCAATTGAATGGCCTTTGTTGAACCTGTCACCTTGTCCGCACGCGGCATCACCCTGCTGCCGCTGGCGCTGGAACATGAAGACGGCCTGCGCGCTGCGGCGGCTGATGGCGAGTTGTGGAACATCCGCGTCACCTCCGTGCCCGCGCCAGAGCACACCCGCCGCTACATCGAAGACGCGCTGGCCATGCGGGAAGCAGGCAACCGCTTTGCCTTCGCTGTGACTGACACGAACACCGGCAAAGTGCTGGGCAGCACCAGCTACCACGACATCATCCCGGCCGTCAAACGCGTCGAGATTGGCTACACCTGGTACGCCAAAAGTGTGCAGCGCAGCCATGTCAACACCACCTGCAAATTGCTGCTGATGACGCACGCGTTTGACACCCTGGGCTGCCACGTGATGGGCTGGCGCACCGACAACTTCAACTTCGCCTCGCAAGCCGCCATTGAGCGCCTGGGCGCCAAAAAAGACGGTGTAATCCGTGGCCACGCCATGCGTCGCGACGGCACCATTCGCGACACCGTGATGTACAGCCTGCGCGCGGGCGAATGGCCCGAGGTCAAAGCGCATTTGCTGTATTTGCTGGACAAGCCACGCTGAACACCGGGCTCTGAGTGGTTTGAAGTACTATGATTTACATAGCTATTAGCGCTTTACATATAAGGTCTAGAGGCTTATTTTATATAGAAGTAACGAGCGCATTTGCAATCACAACGATGCAAAAATAGCGGGCCATATACAATCCGTATATTGCAGTTATCAGGAGCCGACCATGACCACCACCGCCGCCGTTTTCATGTCAGGCAACAGCCAGGCCGTGCGCCTGCCCAAAGCCTTCCAGATCAAATCCAAGCGCGTCACCATCGAGCGTCGGGGTGATGAGATTGTGCTGCGCGAGGCGCCGCAAACCATGAAAGAATTTCTGGACAAGCTGCCGATCATCCCCGACGCACCTTTTGACCTGGGCGACGAAGGCCCTGTTGAACCGGTGGAAGCGTGGTGAACGTCGTGCCGTTTTCGCCCCTTCACTACCTGATCGACACCAACATTTGGAGCCATCTTCAAAGACGCACCACTCAAGCGTTGGTTACTAGGTTTGCAAATCTCAAGCCGGGTCAGACTTATCTGTCGCCCGTGATTCTGGGTGAGATGGAGACCGGTTTTCTGAAGGGTGATCGCGCACCCCACCGCAGAATCGCGCTGGATCAGATCATTGGTTCATGTCAAATGTTGACCGTAAACCGACATGTGGCGGTTGAATATGCCCGGCTTCGCGCCCAGTTGGAACAAGCCGGCACCCCCATCGGCCCCAATGACACCTGGATCGCCGCCGAAGCGCTGCACCACAAGCTGGTACTGGTGACCGACAACGTGCGCGAGTTCTCTCGCGTGCCTGGCCTCCAGGTTGAAAACTGGCTCTGACCGCAACAAGCCCAAACCCATGCTGATCGACTTCTTCTACACCCTGCGCGCGGCCAAGCTGCCGGTCTCGGTCAAGGAATTTTTGACCCTGCTCGAAGCCCTGAAGCTCGGCGTGGTCGGCCCCAAAACACTGCAGGCCGATGACGATGACAACGCCCCCAGCGGCTACAAAATCGACGACTTTTATTTCTTGAGTCGTGCCACGCTGGTCAAGGACGAAAAGCATTACGACAAATTTGACCGGGCTTTTGCCGCCTACTTCAAGGGCGTGGAACTGATGACCGATTTCACCCAAGAAGTCCCGCTGGACTGGCTCAAGAAAATGCTGGAACTTAACCTCAGCCCGGAAGAAAAAGCGGCCATCGAAAAAATGGGCTGGGACGAGCTGATGGAGACGTTGAAAAAGCGCCTGGAAGAGCAAAAGGAGCGCCACGAAGGCGGCTCAAAATGGATCGGCACCGGTGGCACCAGCCCGTTTGGCCATGGCGGCTACAACCCGCAGGGCGTGCGCATTGGCGGCAAGGGCGGCGGCAAATCCGCCGTCAAGGTGTGGGAGCAGCGCAGCTACCGCGACTACGACGACACACAAGAGCTGGGCACGCGCAACATCAAGGTGGCGCTGCGCCGCCTGCGCAAGTTCGCCCGCGAGGGCAACGTCGAAGAACTGGACCTGGACGACACCATCCGCTCAACTGCCGCCAACGCTGGCTGGCTGGACATCAAAATGCGCCCCGAGCGCCACAACAACGTCAAAGTGCTGTTGCTGATGGACGTGGGCGGCACCATGGACGAGCACATCGCGCGCGTCGAAGAAATGTTCTCGGCGGCCAAGGCCGAGTTCAAGCACCTGGAGTTTTATTACTTTCATAACTGCATCTACGACTTTGTCTGGAAAAACAACCGCCGCCGCTATGCTGAAAAACTCGCCACCTGGGACCTGATCCGCAAATACAACAAAGACTACAAACTGATCTTCATCGGCGACGCCACCATGAGCCCTTATGAAATTTTGCAACCCGGTGGCAGCGTGGAATACAGCAATGAGGAAGCCGGTGCCGAGTGGATCAGCCGCCTGACCAACGCCTACCCGCACTTTGCCTGGATCAACCCCGAGCCGCAGGGCGTGTGGCAGTACCGGCAAAGCATCAGCATCGTGCAGCAGCTGACCAAGAACCGCATGTTCCCGATGACGCTGCGTGGGCTGGAAGAAGCCATGCGGCTGCTCAGCAAATGAGGCGTTGGCCATGGTTCTGGGCCCTGTGCCTGCCACTGCTGGCACAGGGCCAGAGTGCGCTGATCGAGGCGCCAACGGCGACCGCAACGCAAGCCAACACAGCCGCTTCCAGGCCCGGTGTTGCCGCCTTTGAACTGGACATCCAAGCCCCGGACGACGTCGCCGCGCTGCTACAACGCCACCTGGAGCTGCAACGCTACCGCGCGCTTGACGATTTGAGCGACGCCGAGCTTGACCGCTTGCTGGCGACAACGCGCGGCGACGTCCAGAAACTGGTCGCCACACTGGGGTATTTTTCCCCCAATATCGCCCTTGAACGCTTGCCCGATGATCGCAGCGCGGGCACACGCCGCATTCAAATCAAGGTCGATCCGGGTCAGCCCGTGCGCATCAGTGCGGTCCATGTCAACTTTGCAGGCGACATCGCCAGCAACCCACGGGCAGCGGCGCAACGCCAGTTAATTTCCGACAGTTGGCTGCTGCCCGTTGGCAAGCGCTTCACCCAAGTCCAATGGGACGCGGCCAAGCAGCAGGCACTGCGTCAACTGACCAGCGTGCGCTATCCGCTGGGGCGCATCAGCGAATCGCTGTCCGATGTTGACCCACCAACGCACAGCGCGGAATTGCAATTGACGCTGGACTCTGGCGATGCTTTCCAATTTGGCACGCTGGAGATCAGCGGCCTGGAACGCTTTGATGCCGAGCTGGCGTACCGACTCGCGCGCGTTCCCGCTGGCGCCGACTACGATCTGCGCGAACTCGTGGCCGCGCAACAGCGCCTGAGCAGCAGCGGCTACTTTGACTCGGCGTTCGTTCGGATTGACGCCAATTCGCCACCCCAGGCGGCCAAGGTGCTGGTCACCGTGCGCGAAGCACCACTGCAAAAAATCACCTTGGGTGCCGGCGCCAGTACCGACAGTGGCGGACGCCTCAGCGCCGAGCACCTGCACCACCGCGTGCCCGTTCTGGGCTGGCGCGCCTTGAGCACACTGTCGATCGACCGGGAAACACAAAGCCTTGGCACCGAACTGACCTCGAAGCCCAACATCGACGGCTGGCGCTGGAACACCGCGCTGCAACTGCAAAATCAGCAAAGTGGCTCGTTTGACATATTCAGCCAGCGCTGGCGCGTTGGCACCAGCCAGGCCACCCAACGCATTGACCGCAACTATTTTCTGCAATACGACCGCGCCGACACCGCCACCTCTGACACCGCTGTGGCCACCGTTGCCCAGTCAATCAGCGCCAACGTGGCGTTAACCTGGCGCCACTTTGACAGTCTGCCGATCGCTGTCAAGGGCTGGGCCTGGGGCGTCGAATTGGGCGCGGGCACCACGCTGGAGAGCCCGCAGATACCCTATGGCCGGATACTCACGCGCTGGTACTATTTGTTGCCACTGGGTTCGCAAACCCTTGATTCCGGCGTGTCTGATTTGCGCGCTGGTCGCCTGGCGCTGCGCTCGCAAGTGGGCGCCGTACTCGCCAAAGACGGCGTCAGCGTTCCCGCAACGCAGCTCTTTCTGGCCGGTGGTGACAACAGCGTGCGTGGCTATGCATTGCGCAACATTGGCATTACCCTGGCCGACGGCCGCGTCAGCGCCGGGCGGTACCTGGCTGTGGGCAGCGCCGAATGGCAGCACCCCATCACATCCAAGGGACGACTGACTGACTGGGAAGGCGCACTGTTCGTCGACGCAGGCGCGGTCGCTGACACACCAGAGGAATTGAACGCCAAAGTGGGCGTCGGTGCAGGCGTGCGCTGGAAAACACCCGTCGGTCCGCTGCAAATTGACCTGGCTTACGGTGTTGACGTCCAACGCTGGAGATTGCATCTGAACATCGGGTTTGTCTTCTGATGAAAACTTTGCGCTGGCTCGCCGTCACGCTTGTAGGCATGCTGCTGATGCTGCTGGCGCTGGGCGGCGCGCTCTGGATTTACGGCGGCAGTGACAACTCTCTGGCGACCACCTTGCGTTGGCTCACACCCCTTCTGCCCGCCGGACAACGCCTCGAGCTGCAGGACGTGCGCGGCAGCGTGCGCCAAGGCGGACGCATCGGCGCCGTCCATTGGGAGCACAACGGCTTGCAGGTGCACGCGCAGGACGTGACACTGCGTTGGCAGCCCGAGGCCATTTTCAGGCGTGAACTGCGTTTGACCGAACTGACCATCGGCCAACTGCGCATTGACGACCAGCGCCCAACTACCACCGACGCCCCGCCAGCGCCACCGACCCAACTGGGTCTACCCTTCACCGTGGACGCACAAGTGCGCATTGACGCTCTGGAATGGGTCCGCAGCACCACTCAGCGCGTCGAACAGATCACATTTAACTACATATTCGATAGCTACTCGCACAGATTGGAAAAGGGCCAGAGCCTGTTTTATTTAAATAAATATGATTTCTCTGGCAGTTTGCAGACCAGCGCACCGATGGCACTGTCATTGCAAGCCAGCGGCCAAGTCACAGCCCCGGTGCCCGGCGGCGCAGCGCTGACTTTGGCCGCCAACGCAACGCTCAAAGGCGACCTGGCCGACCGCGAGTCCCAACTCACGCTACAAGCTGAGTTGACACCGCAAACAGCAACCAACACCGCGGCCAAACACCCGCCAGCGCAACCGGGCAACGCAATGCAAGCCAGCTTGTCAGCCCAGCTGGCACCATGGCAGAGCCAGCCGGTGCGCAGCGCCCAGGCGCGCTGGCAGGCGCTGGACCTGTCGCGTCTGTGGCCGCAAGCACCATACACCCGGCTCGATGGTCAGGCCAGTGTGGCGCCGCAAGACGCGCGCTGGCAAGCCACGGTCCGGCTCACCAACACCGCAAGCGGCCCCTGGAATCAGCAGCGCCTGCCGATCCAGTCGCTGCAGGCCGAGCTGGACTACACCGATGGCCGCTGGCTGGTGCGCGCGTTGCAGGCTCAAGGTGCCGGTGGCAGCGTCACAGCGACGGCGCAGCTCAACCAACAGGCTTCGTGGCAACTGCACAGCCGCCTGCAAGGCATTGACCCGGCCGCCGTCGACACCCGCCTGGACGGCGCCGCGCTCAGCGGGACGCTGTCGGCACAGCAATCACTGGGGACTGACGCCGCGCATCGCGCGCCCATGGTCTTTGCGTTGGACTTGCACGCCACTCCGCCAGCACCAGGCAAGGATCCTGCGGCGCTACAAACATTGCAGCTGCACAGCTTGATAGCGAAAGGCAGTTGGTTACATCCGAAGCTGACGCTGAGCACCCTGCAAATCGACGCAAAAGATGCGCAGCTGCAAGGGCTGTTGCAAATTCATACGGTCAACCGCGCTGTGCAGGGGCAACTCGCGCTGCACCTGCCTGGCTTGAGCGCCAGCGTGCAGGGCCATCTGAGTGGCACAGATGGCCAAGGCAGTATGGCAGTCCAGGTCAACGACGCCGAACGGGCCACGCAGTGGTTCGCCCGTTGGCCACAGATCGCGCAACGCCTGGGCCAACAACGCTGGTTCGGTCAGGCCAATCTCAGCGGGCAGTGGCACGGTGGCTGGCAAAACCAGGCCAGCGCACTGCAGCTCGTGGGCCAGTTGCGCGCTGCGCAGCTCGGCTGGTCAAGCACAAACAACATCGGCAACAAGGTCACGTTGCGCAACGTACAGCTTGATCTGTCGGGCTCGCCAGTGCGCTTTACCTTGAACAGCCAGGGTCAAGTGGCAACGCGTGGCCGTCAGCTGGACTGGCGAAACCAGGCCCATGGCGCGCGGCTGACCAGTGGCGTGTGGCAAGCCAGCGTGGGCCAGCTACAGCTGGCGCTGCACCAGGACAACCAGACCAAAGACCTGTGGCGGCTTGCGCTCGATACGCCGACGGCCAAGCCGACGCTGCTCACCTGGCAACCCGGCAATGGTGCTGGCCAGTGGGCGTTGTCGGCGGGCAGTGCCAAGTTGCAAGGACCGGTGGCGGGCAGCAGCCTCATTCGTTGGCAAGCCATGGACTGGTCGCCCACCGCCTGGCAAAGCCAGGGCCAGGTCGACGCTCTGCCGCTCGTCTGGCTTGACGCGTTGACGCGCAAGTCCCTGTCGGATTTGGGTCTACACACCGACATGCTGCTGTCAGGCCAATGGCAGGTCAGCCAGACACGCAGCCTGCAAGCCAGCATCACGCTGGAGCGCAGCAGCGGTGATCTGTTTTTGCAAAGCGGCGATCACAGCAAGGCCACCATCGCCGCGGCCATGCGGGAAGCCTGGCTGCAAGTCAACCTGAACGAAGGGCAGATGTCGGCCAGCATGCGTTGGGACAGTGTGCGTGCCGGCAAGGCGTTGTTGGCGTTCAGCACGCGGGTGCAGTCGGCGTCGGGCGAATGGTCCTGGAACGACAAGGAGCCAGTCGCGGGCAGTGTGCAGTTGCAACTGCCACCAATGGACGTGTGGTCGGCGCTGGCGCCGCCCGGCTGGCGGCTGCGCGGTACCGTCAACACCCATATTGACCTGGGCGGCACCTTGGATGAGCCCCAATGGAGCGGTAGCCTGCAAGCGCGTGACCTGGCGCTAAGGTCGGTGGTGGATGGCATCGACTTTAGCCAGGGACGGCTCGACGCCACGCTACACGGCCAGCAACTTGATCTGACCACTTTCACCCTGCGTGGTGCAGGCACCGGCAGCGGCAAAAGCGACGGTGGTCAGTTGAGTCTGCGCGGCAGCGTTTTTTGGCGTCCGGACATCGGCGGATCGGCGCTCAAGCAACAAATCGAGATGCAGCTGCAGGCCGAGTTGCAAGGTTTGCGGCTGAGCACGCGCCCTGACCGTCGACTGGTGACCTCGGGCAAGCTGTTGGCCCACTTCAAGGACGGGACACTGACCCTGCGCGGCGCACTCAGCGCCGACCAGGCCTTGTTCACCCTGCCCGATGACGACACGCCCAGTCTGGGCGACGACGTGCAGGTACGCCAAAGTCAGCCCGCCGCTGCAATGACCAAGGTGACAACTGCTTCGCGTCTGCCGGTGGACGTTGCGGTGGACCTGAATCTCGGCCCGGACTTCCGGGTGCGCGGACGTGGCATGGACACGCGTCTTGTCGGCAAACTCACGCTCTCAGCCAACGCGGCGCACGCTCTGGCGCTCAACGGCAATGTGCGTTCGGTCAAGGGCAGCTACCGCGCCTACGGCCAAAAATTGGACATTGAACGCGGCGTACTGCGCTTTACCGGGCCAGTCGACAACCCGGCACTGGACATTCTGGCAATTCGCCCCCAGCTCAGCCAGCGCGTAGGCGTGCAAATCAGCGGCACCGCACTGGTTCCGGTTATCGCCTTGTACGCTGACCCCGATTTGCCTGACGCCGAAAAGCTGGCCTGGTTGGTGCTGGGCCGCTCAGCCGGTGAAGGTGGAGCCGAAGCTGCCCTGATGCAGCAGGCAGCAATGGCCTTACTGGGCGGTAACGGCAAAGGGTTGTCCGAGAGCCTAGGCTCGGCGCTCGGCCTGGATGAATTGAGCTTTCGCGGTGGTTCGGACACTGGCACCGGTACCGCTACCGAAGCTTCGGTCGCGCTCGGCAAACGCCTTTCAAGCAAGTTTTATGTGGCGTATGAACGCAGTCTCAATAGTGCGATCGGCGTTTTCTCAATTTTTTACGATCTATCCAAACGCCTGACGTTACGCGCACAGACTGGCGAACAAAGCCACCTTGACCTGATCTATACCCTGCGTTACGACTGACGCAGCGAATCACGCCGGCCAAACCACCCCATGGTCATTGAGGATCGCGTCCATCGGCAGATCATGCGGTTCGGGCTCAAAGTCGGGCAAAAAGTCGGTGGCAAAACCCAGCCCCACGGTGAACGGGCGCGGCGACAGGGTGGCCAGCATGCGGTCATAAAAGCCGCCACCGTACCCAAGCCGGTAGCCGCCCGGCGCGTAGCCCACGCAGGCCACAAACAGCAGCGTCGGGGTGATGACCTCGGTATCTTTGGGTTTGGGGATGCCATAGGCATCGTCTTCCATCGGGCAGCCGGGGTACCAGGTGTGAAAAGTCATGGTTTTATGAACTTTATCCACCACCGGCAGCCCAATCTTGCGTAGCTGGGGTTGCTCAATGAGTTCGCCGTCTTCTTTCCAGCGGTGCAAGGCCGGCAGCGGGTCAAACTCTCCCTTGATCGGCCAGTAGGCGCCAATCACCGTCTCCGGGCGGCCCACCAGCCAGATGCGCATCACCTGTCGCAATTGGGCAATGCGACGCTCCCGGTCGGGCAGATGCAGGCGTTGCGCAATCAGCCGTTTGCGCAGGGCTTTCTTATCCAACTCGCGTTGTTCGTCAGAGTTATTCATAATCCCTCTATGCAGTTCAAGTTGATTTTGACATTGATTGGTCTTTGCGGCGCGTTGTGGGCACCGGGGGTCAACGCGCAACCCAACGCAGACAGCGCACTACTGGATATGCAGCAGGCCTACAAGAAGGGCGATAGCAAGCGCCTGAGCGCGCTGTTGCCCGCAGCCGAGGGCCACCTGTTGCAGCCGTGGGCGGCTTACTGGGAACTCAGTGCGCGCCTGTCCGACGCCAGCGCTGACGAAGTGCAAGCTTTCTTTGCAAAATACCAGGGCAGCTACCAGGAAGACCGCTTGCGCAACGACTGGTTGTTGCTGCTGGGCCAGCGCCAGGACTGGCCCAGCTTTGCCGCCGTGGCGAACGACTTCCGCATGAACGACGACCGTGACGTGCGCTGCTATACGCTGGCCATGGAAAACAGCCTGGCCAGCCTGAATATGGCAGACGAAGTCAAAGCCCAGTGGTACGTCCAAAAGCACCAGGGCGATGGCTGCAAGCTTGCGGCGCAAATTCATTTCAGCGCCGGCCATCTGAGCGAGACCGACATCTGGTACAAGGCGCGCCTGGCGCTCGATGCCCGTCAGCGCACGACAGCGCGTGAGGTGGTGGCAATGGTTGCGCCACAGGCCGACAAGGCGCTGGGCGCCGCGCTGAACAACCCGTCGCGTTTTGTCATGAAAACGCCCCCGTCAAACCAGCGGCTGACGCAAGAACTGGTGGTTCTGGCGCTGGCCCGCTGGGCCGAAACGCAGCCCGACAGCGCCGCCCAAGGCTTAAGCACGCGTTGGGCCAAGCACCTCACCCGCGCGCAGCGCGCCTGGGCCTGGGGCGCCATTGGCAAGCAGGCGGCGCAAAAACTCTCTGACGACGCGCTGGGTTACTTTGCCAACGTCAAGCCCGCAGCACTGAATGACGAGCACCTGGCCTGGCGTGCCCGCGCCGCATTGCGTCAACTGCAGTGGGGTCAGGCGCTTGAGTCCATCAGTGCCATGAGCCCGGACAACGCCAATGACGCCACCTGGGTCTACTGGCGCGCGCGCGCACTCATGGAAACAGACAACAGCGAAGCCGCGCAAGCGCAAGCGCGTGACCTGTTGCAAAGCATCGCCAGTGTGCGCGGTTTTTACCCCATGCTGGCGCAAGAAGAACTGGGCTTGCCGTTGTTGCCGCCCCAACCGCCCGCGGCGCTAAAGCCACAAGAAAAAGCCGCGGCGGCCAACAACCCCGGCCTGCAGCGCGCGCTGGCCGCCATCGCGCTGGGCCTGCGTTCTGAGGGCGTGCGCGAATGGAACTACACCACCAACCTGCACCAAGCCGGCGGCATGAACGACCGCGAACTGCTCGCCGCAGCTGACCTGGCCTGCCAAAACGCGGTGTGGGACCGCTGCATCAACACCAGCGAGCGCACCCGCAGCGTGATCGACCTGACGCAGCGTTTCCCCATGCCGCACCACGACGCGGTGATCGAGCGCAGCCGCGCCATCGGGCTCGACCCGGCGTATGTTTACGGCCTGATCCGCCAGGAAAGCCGCTTCATCACCGACGCGCGCTCGGGCGTGGGCGCATCAGGCCTGATGCAGGTGATGCCAAAGACAGCGCGTTGGACCGCCAAAAAGATCGGCCTGATCGACTTCAAGATCAGCCAACTCAACGAGCGCGACACCAACATCGCCATTGGCACCGGTTACCTCAAGCTGGTGCTCGACGACTTTGCTGGCTCGATGCCACTGGCCGCCGCCGCCTACAACGCCGGGCCCAGCCGTTCACGCCACTGGCGTGGTGCCAGTGGTGCGCCCACCCTGGACGCCGCCATCTGGGCCGAGACCATCCCGTTCACCGAGACCCGCGATTACGTCAAGAAAGTATTGGCCAACACCACCCTCTACGCGGCCATGATTTCCGGCCAGACGCAGTCGCTGAAAGAACGCCTGGGCCACATCAGTCCGCGCGAAGCCAACACCCCTGAGAACCGGGACATCCCATGATGCAACTCTACATTGGCAACAAAAATTACTCGTCCTGGTCGATGCGGCCCTGGGTACTGCTGACGCAAGCGGGCATTGCGTTTGAAGAGGTGATGGTGCGCTTTGACAGCTTTGGCGCCGACTCGCAGTTCAAAACCACGCTCAAAAACCTCTCGCCCACCGGCAAAGTGCCGGTGCTGGTCGACGGTGACCTGACGGTGTGGGACACGCTGGCAATCGCCGAATACGTCGCCGAGTCGTTCCCTGAGTGTGAACTGTGGCCGCACGACCGGGCAGCGCGCGCCCGCGCCCGCAGTGTCTGCGCCGAAATGCACAGCGGCTTTGGCGCCCTGCGCAGCGTCTGCCCGATGAACATCGAAGCGCAGCTGCCCGACAACGGTGCATTGATCTGGCGCGACCAGCCTGGCGTGCGCGCTGACGTCACCCGGCTGGAGGCGATGTGGCGCGACTGCCTTGCGAGCAGCGGCGGCCCACTGCTTTTTGGCAACTTCAGCGTCGCCGACGCCTACTATGCGCCCATCTGCACCCGGCTGCGCACCTACGCGCTGCCGCTGTCAGAGGACGTCGCCGCCTACGTGCAACGTGTCTGCGACCTGGCTGGCGTCAAGGCGTGGGTCGACGGCGCGCTGGCCGAGCGGGATTTTCTGGACTTTGAAGAGCCTTACCGGCTGCGCCGCTGAGACACTCGCGCTCAATCAGGCGCCGTTGCCGCGCCCAGGCGACAGATTGTCCACTGCATCGTCTGCAGGTTCAGGGACAACGCGCACAATCGCGCCGTGATCGTCGTGGTACACCGTCAGCACGCTGCAAGCCTGCCACTGCGCAATCGTGGCAGATGACACTTGATGCAAGGCGGCCAATTCTTCGACCGTCGGCGCAATAAACCCCTTGCGTCGGTCAACACCGCGAAAACGAAAGTGGTTGTATTTCGCCCAGCCAATCAATGCACCGTTCATGGCCAAAATGACCAGGGCATAGACTGCCAACAAATTCAGGAAGCCTTCATACCCCTCCAGTCGGATCATGTGAAACTGAAATTGGTAACCGAAAAAAATCCAGCCGATCAGTGTCACCAGTGGCAGCCACAAGAAAACCCAGAGCGCCCAGAACACGGCCGTCAAAGCACCAAAGACGGCCTTCTGCTGCCACGCCTGCAAATCAGGTCGGTCGATGATGAGTGGATTTTTCATGGGCGAATGCCTCGGTCCGGGCTGACCCAGGTTGCGCGTTGTCGACCACGCAAAATCACTTTGGGCACGGCCACCAATGTCGTCATGACACTTAACAACCAATAGGCCAGTGGATACCAGATCATCCAGTAGTAATAACGGCCAACGCCTTTTTCATATTTGGAATCAAGGAACATGCTCAGCGCGAACTGCAACAGGCAGGTGGTGCCAATGACCATGCCGTTCCAGCCAGGCAGCAAGGTATCGACACGCCAAGCCGGGGGCAAAGATACAAACAAACCCAGTGCCCACAAGAAAATGACAAAAACCATGGTGTAGGCCCAGGCGACACTGGCGAAATACTCCAGATAGACCGGCAACATGCGCCGGTTGCGCCAACGACTGAATATGCCGCTTTGTCCGAACAATACCTGTGTGCCACCCATCGCCCAGCGCAACCGTTGCCGCCACAGTCCGCGCAAGGTCTCAGGCATCAGAATCCAGCACAGTGCATTGGGCTCAAAACGCACGTCCCAATGGCGCATTTGCAAACGCCAACTGATGTCAATGTCTTCGGTCAGCGCCGCCGGGTTCCAGTAGCCGGCATGGTGCAACGCCGCACGGCGAAAGCAGACCATCACGCCAGATACCGTGAACACCTTGCCGTAGGTGCGTTGGGCTCGCTTGATGAGCCCAATGATGGAAGAAAATTCGCCAACCTGGATTCGGCCAAGCAAGGTCGAGCGGGTGCGGATACGCGGGTTGCCAGTGACCGCCCCGACGCGCGGACTCGTCACCAGCTGGCGCATCATCCAGCGCAGGCAATTGGGATCAACGATCGAATCCCCATCGATACAGAGAAAAAAATCATGGCGCGCCATGGCCGCTGCGGTGTTGAGGCCAACCGCTTTGCCTTGGTTGTGCGCCAGGTGAATGACCCGGATTCGCGCATCTTGCCTGGCAAACTGATCCAGCATCTGCGGCGTAGCGTCGGTACTGCCGTCGTCGATCAACAATATTTCGAAGTCCGGGTACTCTATGTTGCGTAGCGCTTCGACTGTCTCGGCAATACACCCGGCCTCGTTATGACACGGCACCAATACGCTTACTGGCGGGTAGTCAAGCAGCGGTGGCGGTTGATCTGCCGGTGGATCATGGCGCTCGTAATGGAAGAAATAAAAAAGACCGCCACACATCCACAGGTAAGACATGAACAGTGGATAGTAAAAACTGAATTCAAAAAGGAGTCTGCCAACTCCAGCGGTCAACAGGCTATCCATCAAAGCCGCCAGTTCAAGTAGGCGTAGACAAAACTTTTGTTCTCGTAAACACCATCGTAAGGAAAGCGGCGGGCACCGATGCCGTACCGGGTAGAGAAATCAGGGCCCCACTGCCATTCGTGCTCGTATCGAATCTCCTCAAAACTGTTCCAGCCAAAATTTTGACTCACCTGCCCACCCGGTAGATTGACCGCATTGGTCTGTTGGTAGGTGCCTACGGTCAAGGCCAGACGCTGGTTGAAGCTGCGCTCATAGCGCCTGTAAGTCAACCAGTCGCCAGTGAGCGTCGCCGACCAGGCGAGGTCGCGCTCAGGGTTGAAATAAATGGTGTCGCGCAAAGTGTTGGCGCTGGCGTAAGCTGCAGCCTGTAAATCAAGCGTTCGACCATAAGCGCCGTACAAGCGCTCAAACCAGCTGACCGACAAAGCACGCCGTTGGTTGCCGTCATTGAAGTCAAAGCTTGCAACGTCGGCGGCCAGGCGGCGCGACTCGTCCCAGCGGTAAGCGGCACCGACCAGAGTCTTGCTTGCGTGAAGATACGTCGGCGCACCCAAATAGCTCTCTGCGTTGGGCGTTCTCCCCTTCAATGGAAAGTCATTGGTCTGACTCTCATACCGGGCCCGCACTGAAAACTGGTCGTCAATCTGCCATGCCACGCTGGCTGCCGCCACTGCATCCTGACCGTTGCGCAGGTCACGACCCAACTCGGCAGCAACCTGCACATCACGCTGCGTCCATTCCAGTCCGGCGCTGATACGCTCGTGATGGGCTGTCTCACCCTTGAAGCGCGCGTTGGCAAAGTGATGGCTCACAAACCCGCGCCACCCCGTGTCGCTCTGACCACTGAAAACACCCGACTCCCACACCAGATCATCGTTACCCTGTACCGCCCCCTGGCCAAAGCCTTGGGTCGCCGCACTGGTGAGCATCGGTCTGGCCCTGCGCTGCCAGGCCCGCAGCAAACGTTGCACAGCCGGATGCTCTGGCGCCTGCACCTTGAGTTCGGCAACCAGCTGCGCCGCCTCAGCCACAGCACCCTGCGTCCACAAGGCATCGGTCAAACCGACGCGCGCCTTGATGCTCTTGGGTTCAGCTGCCAAGACGGCCAGGTAACGCGCTTGCGCCTTGCGTGGCAACCCCCGGCGCAAAAAAAGATCGCCTTGGTCAAGCCAGAGACCGACGTTGTCCGGTCGTTCAGTCAGCATCTGTTGCGTCATAATTTGCGCTTCTTGCAGACGATCGGCAAAACGCAGCAACATCGCCTGCGTACGACGCGCATCGATACTGTTGTTCTCCTGCGCCAGACGCAAGCCGGCGATACGCTCAGCGGCCGGAAAATTCTCGGCTTCAAGCTCGGCGAACATCGAACCTGACAACGAGGCGGCGTTGCCAGGGTCGCTCTGCAGCACACGTTGGTAAAGTGCAATGGCACGCTCTGGCTGGCGCATATTCAAGCTGGCTTCCGCCGCTGCCGCCACCACATAAGCAGGTGTGGCACCCGCCTCGGCGCCATCGAGTTCGTTGAATGCGTCCATCGCTTGCTGATGCCAACCGCGATCGCGCAGCGCAACAACCCGGTCGCGACGCAGCCGAAGCGCAACGTCTGCCTCTTTTGCTGCGTTAGCCTGTGCGATGAGCTCAAGGTTTTCAGCCAATGCGGCGTCGCTTTGACGATAGCGAGCAGGGGTAAAGTCGGCGTCAAGTTGTGCCGCAGCTGCGCGGATATGCTGCGCATTAAGTACTTGCGCCGCTGCCAGTCGCGTCGGCTTTATTTCTTGCCTGTCAGTCGCTGCTACGGTACGGGCAGCGCGCGCCTCCGACAAAGACGGCTGTTGCTGCGCTACCGACAACGCCAAGGCCAAGCCACGTGCGGCATCAGCATTGCGCGGCTGGCGCTGGCTTAAAAGGCGGTACGCGTGTTGGGCGCGCGCGTTCTGCCCCACACTTAGGGCCGATTTGCCAATGGCGGCCAGGACATAGTCCGGCACGGCAGCGTCCAGGGTCATCTGCCGACTGACGTCAAGCGCCTCGGTGTGGCGTTCAGCCCAACTGAGAACGGCAATGAGGTCATAAAGGTAAATGGTGCGCTGAGGCTGCTCCTTGACCAGGCGTTGAAGAACAATGATTGCGCTGTCAAATCG
>Ga0210024_1001930_pt1 | contig 18204 bp, 14 predicted proteins | sample CryGeymeta201525_FD_183988 | JGI IMG/M metagenome (GOLD analysis project Ga0210024, IMG submission 183988) | Groundwater microbial communities from Crystal Geyser aquifers in Utah, USA - Crystal Geyser metaG 2015-25 (SPAdes) (version 2) | ecosystem: Environmental > Aquatic > Deep subsurface >... | reverse complement strand
CCGCCTTCCCCAGCATCTGGCTCACTTTCGTGATCGCCGCCGTCAGCGTCGTCTTCCCGTGGTCTATGTGTCCCATTGTCCCCACGTTCAGGTGCGGTTTGTTCCGCTCATATTTCTGCTTCGCCATGATGACTCTCCTTTTGCAAAAGAAAACAGACCGTTGTTATTTTATGATTTCTTTCGCCACGGCCTCAGAGACCGGGGCATAATGATCAAATTCCATCGAAAAAACGCCGCGCCCCTGCGATCCCGAGCGCAGGACGGTCGCATACCCGAACATTTCGCCCAACGGCACCATAGACTTCACGGCCTGCGCGTTGCCGGGACGAATTTCCATGCCCTGGATCATCCCGCGGCGGCTGTTCAACTGGCCGATCACATCGCCAAGATATTCTTCAGGGATGACCACTTCCACTTTCATGATCGGTTCCAGCAAAACGGGGCCGCCCTTGTGAATGCCATCCTTGAAGGCCATTGAAGAGGCCGTTTTGAAGGCCATTTCGTTCGAGTCCACTTCGTGGAAAGAACCGTCAATAAGGGAAATCTTCAAATCCACCACGGGATAGCCCGCGATGACGCCGCTTTCGGCGGTTTCCTTCACGCCTTTCTCGATCGCGGGGATGTACTCGCGCGGAATCGCGCCGCCAACAATCTTATTTTCAAAGACGATACCACTGCCTCGTTCGCCCGGCTCCATCGAAAAGATAACGTGACCGTATTGGCCCCGGCCTCCGGACTGTTTCGCATATTTCATCTCAGCCTTCGCGACCTTGCGCGTGATCGACTCGCGATAAGCCACACGCGGGTTGCCGATATTTGCCTGGACGCGGAACTCCCGAAGCATTCGGTCCACCAGGACGTCGAGGTGGAGCTCGCCCATCCCGGCGATGATCGTCTGCCCGGTCGTTTCGTCACTGCGGACGCGGAAGGTGGGATCTTCTTCCGAGAGTTTCTTCAGCGCCTCGCCCATCTTCTCCTGGTCCGAACTGGACTTCGGCTCGATCGCGACCGAAATGACGGGCTCGGGGAAGGTAATGTTCTCAAGCAAAACCTTCTTATTTTCGCAGAGCGTGTCGCCCGTGAAGGTTTCCTTGAAACCAAGCGCCGCGGCGATATCGCCCGAGCGCACCTCGGTGATGTCCTCGCGCCGGTCCGCGTACATGCGGATCAGGCGTCCAACGCGCTCGCGCTTGTCCTTCGTCGAATTCGTCACCATCGAGCCCTGGCTCAAGGTCCCGGAATAGACGCGGAAATAAGCCAGTCGTCCCACGTAGGGATCGGTCACGATCTTAAAGACCAGGGCGCTCAAGGGAGCGTTATCTTCCGCCGGCAGTTCGATCACCTCTTCCGCATGATCGGGATCGGCGCCGCTGACGGGGGGAATATCTGCGGGAGACGGAAGGTAATCAATCACCGCGTCCAGCAGAACCTGAATACCCTTATTACGCATGGCTGACCCGCAGAAAGCGGGCGTTGCGCGATTTGTTAAAACCGCCTTGCGCAAGGCATCCTTCAATTCCTGCGCGCTAATCTCACCGCCCTCAAGATACTTGACGGTGAGCGCATCATCCAACTCGGCAATCTTTTCAACCATATGATGGCGGGCTTCTTCGGCCTGCGCCTTCATATCTTCGGGAATGTCGGCCACTGTAACCTCGCGGCCCATTTCGTCTTCCCAAACCATGGCCTGCATGGTAAGCAAGTCAATCACACCGCGGAAGGTGGACTCAAAACCGATCGGCACTTGCATCGGGATCGCGTCCGCCCCGAGGCGGTCCTTGATGGTTTGAATGGTGCGTTCATAAGAAGCGCCGACGCGGTCCATCTTGTTGACAAAGCAAATGCGCGGCACGGCATAGCGGTCCGCCTGGCGCCAAACTGTCTCCGACTGCGGTTCCACGCCCTGCACCGCGTCGAACAAAACGACGCCGCCATCCAGCACGCGCAAGGAGCGCTGCACCTCGGCGGTGAAGTCAATGTGTCCGGGCGTATCAATCAGGTTGACCTGATAGCCCTTCCACTCCGCGGAAACAGCCGCAGAGACGATGGTGATGCCGCGCTCGCGTTCCTGTTCCATCCAGTCGGTGACGGTCGTGCCGTCATCCACCGAGCCAATGCGGTGGGTCTTGCCGGTGTAAAACAGGATACGTTCCGTCGTGGTTGTTTTACCAGCGTCAATGTGCGCGATAATGCCAATATTTCTATATCGTTCCAGCGGATGCTCGCGTGCCATGATACAAACTGCCTGTGTCTTCCAGGATACTCTAAAAACTAAACCCGGTAATGGGAAAAGGCGCGGTTGGCCTCCGCCATTTTGTGGGTTTCATCGCGTTTGCGGATCGCATTGCCCGTCTCATTGGCCGCGTCGATCAACTCACCCGCCAGTTTTTCGGGGAAGGATTTACCGGAGCGTTCGCGCGCCGAACCCAGGATCCAGCGCAGCGCCAGGGTGGTGCGGCGGTCGGACGCAACTTCCATCGGGACCTGATAGGTGGCGCCGCCCACGCGCCGCGGACGAACTTCCATGGCCGGGCCGACGTTCTTCAGGGCGGCGTCGAAGATCTCAACCGGGTTCTTCTGCGTCTTTTCCTGGATCAGGTCGAGGGTCTGATAGACGAGACGTGTCGCAAGGCTCTTCTTGCCTCGCGACATAATATGAAGGATCATCGTCTGCAGGTTGACATTGTTGTAGCGCAGGTCGGGTGGGACGATGCGCTGTTCAGGGGATCCACGTCGCATAATTTCTTTTCCTTACTGGTTACTTCGGACGCTTCGCGCCGTACTTGGAGCGGCTCTGCTTACGCTTGGCTACGCCAGTTGTATCCAACGAACCGCGCACAATGTGATATCGCACACCCGGCAGGTCTTTAACACGGCCGCCGCGTACCAGCACAACCGAGTGTTCCTGTAACTGATGACCCTCGCCCGGGATGTAGGCCGTGACTTCGATGCCGTTGGTCAGGCGCACACGCGCGATCTTCCGCAGGGCCGAGTTCGGCTTCTTGGGTGTCATCGTACGCACCACAGTGCACACGCCGCGTTTCTGCGGAGCGCCTGCGGCCTGGCGGACGCGGCGCTGCTTGTTCGAGTTCAGCGTGTAAAGCAAAGCCGGGGCCTTGCTTTTTACTTTCTTGGTCTTGCGACCCTTGCGAACCATTTGATTGATAGTAGGCACTTTGCCTCCGGGCAAATATCGTGATTGCGTTTTTCCAGAGAACGAGGCCATCACAACTAGCCTGATGGCCTCACTATTTAGATGCCACGCGCAGACGGGATAAAGGCCGCCTTGTAATTGGCAACGGCGCGGTATTCTATCATGCGCTTAAGTGTCCGTCAAGAACCAGTTTTCTTGCGACCGAAATTTTCACCGAGTCCAAGCAAACCGGTATCCATGCGCGGCGGATGAGTCTTCTCCTCATCCTTGCCGAACCTGACCATGTCGCCGCCTTCACCCACCGCTTCCACCGCCAACCCCAGGCTTTGGAGTTCCTTGACGAGCACGCGGAACGAAGCAGGGATGCTCGGCTCTTCGATCGGCTCGCCTTTGACGATGGCTTCGTAGGTATTGACGCGTCCCTGAACATCGTCGGACTTGACCGTCAACATTTCCTGTAAAGTATAGGCCGCGCCGTAGGCTTCCAGCGCCCACACTTCCATTTCACCGAAACGCTGTCCGCCAAACTGGGCTTTACCGCCCAGAGGTTGCTGGGTGACGAGGCTGTACGGACCCGTCGAACGCGCGTGAACCTTATCCTCCACTAAATGGTGCAACTTCAGGATGGTCATCACACCCACGGTAACAGGCTGGTCGTACGGCAGGCCGGTCTTTCCATCCCGCAAAGTCTGCTTGCCAAGAATAGGCATCGGGGAGCCATTCTCGCGCATGACTTCCTGGGCGGCATTAAGCACTTTCTCGTCCGACACCTTTTTGGCATAGCCAAGCGCTTCCATCCACAGGCGCAGGCAGGTGCGGACCGTGTAATCGTCGCGTTCGGGATGGCGGCGATGCACAGGTTCCTCGTCCAGGGCAAAAATCTGGTCGGGGTCGTACCCATGATCGCGCAACCATTCGCGCGCCGCAGACTGGCGGGCGTAATTCACTTCGTTAAGACGGCGGGGCTTATAGCCGCGGCCGCCCAGCCATTCTTCCAGATAGAGGTTGCGGACTTCATCGTCATCCTGGATGGAATTTTCATCGTACTCCTGCTCTTTGAGCCATTTCCACGCCGCCGCCGCGGATTCCTTCCAAGCCTCATCCACCAGCCAGGCGCGGGCGAGCTCGGCTTCGATCTCGGATTCGGACGCGCCATCGAAAACCGGCGTCACCGCGCGAAATCCGAGGCGCTTGGCCGCCCACCCAAGGTGGACTTCCAACACCTGGCCGATATTCATACGTCCGGGTACGCCCAACGGGTTCAAGATAAGATCAACCGGCGTACCATCTTCCAGGAACGGCATATCTTCCACGGGAACAACCTTGGAGACAACGCCCTTGTTTCCATGACGGCCCGCCATCTTGTCACCGGCGGTGATCTTGCGGCGCTGGGCGACCGAAACGCGCACCATCATATCCACGCCCGCCGAAAGGTCGGAGTTTTCCTCGCGGGTGAATACTTTCACGTCCACCACTTTACCGCGCTCGCCGTGCGGCATGCGCAGGGAGGTATCCTTTACATCGCGGGATTTCTCGCCGAAGATGGCGCGCAGGAGACGCTCTTCGGGCGTCAGTTCCTTTTCGCCCTTCGGCGTGATCTTGCCGACCAGGATGTCATTCGGGCCGACTTCCGCGCCGATGCGGATAATGCCGTTTTCATCCAAATCTTTGATCGCATCTTCCCCGACGTTGGGGATGTCGCGCGTGATCTCTTCGGGACCCAGCTTGGTGTCCCGCGCTTCGACCTCGTACTTCTCGATATGCACGGAAGTGAAGCGATCTTCCTGGACAAGACGCTCGGAGAGCAGGATGGCATCTTCGAAGTTGCCGCCTTCCCACGAGAGGAACGCCACAACCACGTTCTGGCCGAGCGCCAGTTCGCCGCTTTCAGTCGAAGACGAATCGGCGATGATGTCGCCGCGCTTGATGACCTGTCCCTTCACAACCGCGGGACGCTGGTCAATGCAGGTGGACTGATTGGAGCGCTGATATTTTCGCAGTTGATAGACACGCGTAGGGTGGCCCTTCTCCTTAACCGAGATCGTGCTGCCGGTAACGGAAACCACCTCCCCATCCTCGATTGCAACGATGACCTGTCCCGAATCCAGCGCCGCGTTATATTCCATCCCAGTGGAGACCATCGGGATTTCAGGGCGGACCAGAGGCACGGCTTGCGCCATCATGTTCGACCCCATCAACGCGCGGTTGGCGTCGTCGTGTTCCAGGAACGGGATCAGCGCGGCGCTGATGCCGACGACCTGGTGTGGGGCCACATCCATATAATCCACGACTTCAGGATTCTGGAAAACGAAGCCGGAGTGATAACGACAAGAGATGCGCTCACGGACAAATTCGTGTTCGTCTGTCAAGGGCGCGTTGGCCTGCGCGATCACATATTTATCCTCCGCATCCGCGGACAGATAATCCACTTGTTCGGAGACGAAGGGGACAACAGGAATATCACTGCCCACTTTGGCGAGGGATCTCAGCATTTTGGCTGTAATGCGCTCGCCATCCTTGACAATGACATTACCCGATTTCGGATCAGTCACGTTACCGCGAACTGCGCGGCCCCCCAAATTGGCACCATCACAAGGTAAAACCTTGACGACTTTGCGATACGGCGTCTCGATGAATCCATATTCGTTCACGCGGGCAAAGGAGGCCAGGCGGCCAATCAGACCGATGTTCGGGCCTTCGGGCGTCTCGATCGGGCAGATGCGCCCGTAATGTGAGTGGTGCACATCGCGGACATCGAAGCCGGCGCGCTCGCGTCGCAGGCCGCCAGGGCCGAGAGCCGAGAGCGTGCGTTTGTGGCGCAACTCCGCCAGCGGGTTGGTCTGATCCATGAACTGGCTCAACTGGCTGGAGCCGAAGAATTCGCGCAGGGCCGCAACCACCGGGCGGATGTTGACCAGCGTCACCGGGGAAAGTTGCTCCTGGTCGCGGATGGACATGCGCTCTTTAATGACGCGCTCCATGCGGCGCAAGCCGATGCGCAGTTTGTTCTGGATCAGTTCGCCGACCGTCTTGACGCGGCGGTTGCCGAGGTGATCAATATCGTCGGCATGTTCAACACCGTTATTAATGAGGATCATGCGCCGGATAAGGCGGATGATATCGCTCTTGGTCACGTTACGGTGCGGGATCGGGATGGACAGGTCCAGTTTCTGGTTCAGTTTGTAACGGCCGACGCGCTCCAAATCGTAGTGGCGCTGGTCGAAAAGTTGTTCCTCGAGGAAGCCCTTGGCGTTTTCCAGTGTGGCCGGGTCGCCGGGGCGCATCTTTTTGAAAAATTCAATCAGGGCGGCTTCGGCAATGGTTTTGCCTCCGCTCAAATCCCACTCCGGCTCCTGGTGCAAAGTGGAGGCCATGAACAGGCGGTCGGGGTTGTTGTCCACATCCTGAAAGAGGGACATGATCTCCTCGTCCGTGCCATTCCTGAGAGGGGATTCGGATAACCCATCCTCCACCGCGGAGAGGGCGCGCAGGAAGACCGTGATCGGCACAGTGCGCTTGCGGTTGAACTTCAGGATGATGTAATCGGATTTGCGGGTCTCGAACTCCATCCACGCGCCGCGGTCGGGGATGAGTTTCGCCATCGCCAGCGGGCGGCCCGTCGCGCGGTCCGTGGGCGCTTCGAAGTAGACGCCCGGGGAGCGGATCAACTGCGAAACGACGACGCGCTCCGTCCCGTTGATGATGAACGTCCCCTTGTCGGTCATCTCCGGAAAATCGCCCAGGAAGATATCCTGTTTGATCGGCTCGGGGACATCCGGCCCTGCCAGCAAAACCGAGATGTACAGCGGGCTGGCGTAGGTCAGGTCGCGTTCGACGCATTCCTCGATGGAATGTTTCGGATCCCCAAACCAGTATTTCAGCCCCCACTGTTTGGACTCGGGGCCGCGGCTGGGGAAATAAAGTTTCATTCCCTTGTTATAGGATTCGATGGGTGAAATTTCGTGGAACAGATCCCCAAGGCCTTTCCGCTTGAGTCGTTCGAATGAGTCAAGCTGTACTTCAATCAGATTGGGAAGACCGAGATTAACCGGGATACGCGCGTAATTTTTTTGGGGCAAAGAGGATGCCATTCGTCTCTCCTGACCTTGGGGACTGACGCTTAAAATGATTCAACCTGTCCTGGGACACTCATCAGGACAGCGACAGAATATTATATAGGGATGGGATTGATTGGTCAAGCAATTTAGACCCCTAATTTCCAATTGGCCTCATCAAAAATTTGACCAACAGAAACCAGTTTGGGCAATCCAAATACCAACCGGACTGTTTTTATTGTATCATGGAAGATATTCCCGCCGGCATTCGGAACTCTTGCCTTTCTATAGGGTTCTCAAACGTGAATCTCATTTCAAGCAGGCAGACGGAGGTACTTCATGACAACGGCAACCGCCAACCCCAATGTGAATGATCGCAAGGAAATTTTCGGCTGGGCAATGTACGATTGGGCCAACTCGGCCTTCAGCGCCACGGTGGGGACGGTTTTCCTGGCCCCCTACGTTGCGGCCCTGGCACGCGCCGCCGCGGAAAGAGCCGGCACAAGCACGATCCCATTTTTCGGGATTCCCGTCGCGCCCGATTCGTTCCTGCCTTACTGCATTTCCTTTTCTGTCGGAATGCAGGTGCTCTTCCTCCCCATTCTCGGCGCGATCGCAGACTATTCCCACCGTCGCAAACAGATGATGCGATTGTTCGCCACGATCGGCGCGATCTGCACCATCCTGATGTTTGCCGTCAGCGGCGACCTGTGGTGGCTGGGCGGCGTCCTCTTCATCCTCGCCAACCTGACCTTCGGCGCGGCCCTGGTGTTCTACAACTCCTACCTGCCCGACATCGCCAGCGAAGACCAGCGTGACCGCGTCTCCTCCTACGGTTGGGCAATGGGCTATCTCGGCGGCGGACTCCTGCTCGTCCTCAACCTCGCACTTTATATGTTTAGCGACACAATCGGCATTCCCGGCGACCTGGCTGTGCGTATTAACCTTGCATCGGCAGGCATTTGGTGGCTGGGATTTTCGTTCTTCACCTGGGCGCGCGTCCGGCCCCGCCACGCGATCCACGTTCTGCCAAAAGGGGAAACCTACGTCAGCGTTGGATTCAAACAATTGGGAAGCACCCTGCGCGAGATCAAGCGCTTCCCCGAAACGCTCAAATACCTGCTCGCCTACTTCCTTTATAACGACGGCATCCAGACGGTGATCGCGGTCGCGTCCACTTTTGCGGCCGCGCCGTTAATTCAGGGCGGCCTCGAACTGGGACAAACCACCCTCACCGAAGTTATCCTCATGATTCAGTTTATGGCCTTCTTTGGCGCGCTCTTCTGGGGCAAACTCGCCAAGTGGATCGGCGCGAAGCAGTCCATCGTTGTCAGCCTGGTCATCTGGCTGGGCGTGGTCATCTTTGCATACGGCGGTTTAAAAGGCGATAGTCGTGTCCTGCAATTCTTCATCCTCGGCGCGTTCATCGCCCTCGTCATGGGCGGGTCGCAGGCCATCAGCCGCAGTCTCTTCGCCCAAATGATCCCCACCGGCAAAGAAGCCGAGTTCTACTCCTTTTATGAAGTCAGCGAGCGCGGCACCTCGTGGACGGGCCCGCTGATCTTTGGCCTCGTCAACCAGTGGTTCGGCAGTTTACGCTTCGGCATCCTGGCGCTCATCTTCTACTTCATCGCCGGGCTGATCGTCCTTCCATTCGTCAATGTGAAAAAAGCGATGGACGATGTAAAGAAATACGAAGCCGCGAAAAACAACGGATCCTAAAATACGAACTACAAAAACCAGGCTTCTTTGAGAAGCCTGGTTTTTTGATTTACAAGTTCGCAAAAAACCTGTGGATTTTTTCCATCGCCCGCTCGATGACTTCCATCGAGGTGGCGTAACACAGACGGATATACCCGTCTCCCGCGGGACCGAAGTCTGTTCCCGCCAAAACGGCGACTCCCTGCTCGTCGAGCAATCGCCGTTGAATCTCCTTCGACGAGATCCCAAACGCTTTGACATTCGGAAAAACGTAGAACGCGCCCTGCGGCTTCTGCGCGTGGACGCGCGGGATCGCGTTCACCAATTCCACCATCCGGTCGCGGCGTTTCTGATATTCGGTCACCATCTCGCGGACAAAGTCCTGTGGTCCCGTGATAGCTTCCATTCCCGCATATTGCGTGAACATCGCCGTGCTTCCCGTAGAATGTGTGACCAGCAATTCGAGCCGCTCCGCCAGCGCGGGCGGCGCGATCATGTAGCCGAGCCGCCAGCCCGTCATGGAGTAGGCTTTGGAAAAACCATCGGCAATAACCGTGCGTTCCAGCATCCCATCCAGCGAAGCAACGCTCGGCGCGGACTCCATCCCATCGTAGACCAGGCGCGAGTAGATTTCGTCCGCCAGAATCCAGGCGTTGAATTTTTGCGCCTGTGCGGCGATGTGCTTGAGATCATCGAGGGGAATCACTCCGCCTGTTGGATTCGCTGGCGAGTTCAGGACGATGAGCTTCGTACGGTCTGAAATCTTCGAGTCGAAAACATCCAGATCGAACGAGAACTGGTTCTCCTCACGCAACGTGACAGGAACGGGCACGCCGCCCGCGACGCGGATCATGGCATGGTAGGTGGGGAAACCGGGATCGGGGTAGATAACCTCATCGCCCGGCGCGACCAGCGCCAAAGTCGGGAAGAAGAGGCCGGGCTTCGAGCCGGGACCGACCACCACCATGTCGGGGGTGATCGTCACGCCGCGGCGCGCGCCCGCGTCCGCCGCGATCAGTTCGCGAAATTTCATCAGTCCCGCGGGAGGCGTGTAGCGCGTGAGACCTTCTTCGATAGCGGCGATGCCCGCCTGCGAGACATGTTCGGGCGTGCGAAAATCGGGCTGGCCGAGTTCGAGATGCAAAATCTCGCGGCCTTCTCTTTCCATTTCGAGGGCGCGGGCAAGGACGGCATACGCGCCTTCGGCTTCCAGGTGGGTGACACGGTCGGTAAAGGAATGCATTTAATTCACCTTGAACAGCCCTTCCATATTTGCGCCGACAAAACCGGATCGCAGGATGCGCTCGTCGGCAGGGGCAAGGAGGGGGAGCATTTCGTCCGTGACAACACGGCGGATCTTGTAGCGGCCCATATCGTCGCCGATGAAGTCGAGGTTCGCGTCGCTGGTCATCCAATCGAGTTTGTCATAGACAGAAAAGTTGATCGGGGTGCGGTAGCCAAGCATGGTCATTTCACCCGTGGCGTTGAAATAGTATGAGAAGTACGACATGACCAGTTCACGCAGGCTACGGTAGACCGGGTCGCGGTAACGCAGGTTGGCAAAATTGGATTGCGCCACAGCGCCCCAATGCCCGCGAAATTTAAAAACCGCGAGCAAGTGATCGTCATCGTGCGCATTGGGAATGATCTCGAGGATGAGCGGAGGATATCCAATGCGACGCAGGGCGGCGGCGGCGAAGAGCGCGCCGTCGAAGCAGTGGCCGATCCGTTCGTGCAGTACACGCAATGGACAGCGGTAGAAATGATCGGTGCTGTAAGAGATCGTGTTGAGAAAAGCCTGGATTTTAATGGGACTATCCAGACCGTTGAGCAGGTCAAGTTCTGCGGGGGCGAGTTGGGATTCGAAAAGTTTCAGGGCGTTTTTCATAATTTTGGCAATACGATGGATTGTTGTTTCTGATATTTGCCCTTTTTATCTGCGTAGGAGGTTTCGCATTCCTCATCGGCTTCAAAGAACAGGACTTGCGCCAGCCCCTCGTTGGCATAGATTTTTGCGGGGAGGAGCGGTAGTTATAAATCGGGATTCTCAACTTTCCATCCTTTATGGTGATTGCGCCTGCCCTTGGCAACTTCGACCATGGCGCTGTGGTCTAATCCATGATCTTGGCAAAATGCAACAAAGTCGGTCGTCTGAAACACCTGTCCATCTGGCGCAGTAAACCGGCGCAGTTGCCCACGATATTGTATGATTTGTTGCGGATTGTCTATGCGTCGCCAACCTTTGTGGTGCCGCCGATTTCCTGAGGAAACTTCGTGCATATCTCCATAATTGAGTCCATGATCGCGGCAGAAATCTTTGAGATTGACTATATTGCGGTATTCCTGTCCATCCGGGCCAATAAAACCAGGAAAGAGTTTTTTGTTTCGCGCGATTAACTTACCAATCCATTCGAGACTACGTTTGATGCCCTTGCTGGATGACGCCTCCGGGCGCAAGTTATAACAGTCAATTTCCGTACTCTGGCGGTAATAATCAATCCAACGTTGTTCGGCTTTAACAATTATATCAGGGGAGGCCGCCATGGACTCCACAATGAAAAACTCAAAACTTTCCTCTCCGTATTTATTCCATGCGCGTTGGAGATAAATATTATCATGCCGATTTCGTCGCAAGAGCTTTCTATGCGTCTTGAATCGAATACGGAAGTTGTGTGAGGTGGAACCAATATAAACGGCTCCTGTGATTTTGTTTCTAATGGCATACACGCCAGTTTTGATTGTCATGGAGTCTCCATTGCAGTTGGCGCGTGTCGCAAACGCTAGATCCTGGGTAGCACAACACCCGTTTGGTCTAGATATTTGCCTTGTTTGTCAGCATAGGAGATCTCGCAATTCTCTTCGCTTTCAAAAAACAACACTTGGCCGATACCCTCATTCGCATAAATCTTTGCTGGCAGAGGGGTGCTATTTGTCAACTCAAGAGTAGCATAACCACGCCAACCAGGTTCAAATGGCGTTGTATTCAAAATTATGCCACAACGTGCATAAGTTGATTTACCAACGCAAACACATAACACATTTCTGGGAATGTTGAAATGCTCCACCGTGCGCGCCAGCGCGAACGAGTTGGGCGGGATGATGCACACATCGCCCTTGAACTCGAACATGGATTTCGGGTCGAAGTTTTTGGGGTCCACAATCGCGGAGTGGACATTGGTAAAGATCATGAATTCATTCGCCACGCGGATGTCGTATCCGTAGGACGACACGCCGTAGGAAATGACGTGGTCGCGAACCTGGCTTTCCACGAAGGGTTCGATCATTTTGTGTTCCAGCGCCATCTTGCGAATCCAGTGATCGGGTTTAAGTCCCATTGCTTCTCCTTTGGCTTATTTCACAACAATCACAACCTGCGTCAATTTGCCCGATTGTACATCAACCCAGCGTTCATAAAACTGCCCACCAAAATAAAATGTGATGCGATAGCGACCCGGCATCAACCCGCCCAGCGCGGCGTTCTCATTCATGGACAAAAACTCCGCCTCATATGTTTTAATGAAATATGACCTGCCCTCCGATTGGATTGTTAAATCCGCCCACTGAAACTCGCCCTGCGCGTCCACCACCGAAATCGCCAGCACACCCTCGTCCGTTTTGGGAGCCAGCCACAGTTCAGGATTCAGCGTCGAAAAGTAATCCTCCACGTCGCCGCGGCGCACTTCAAAGTGCAGGTGACTGCCAATCGCCCCGCCCGTCTTCCCGACCTCGCCAATTTTTTGGCCGACCTTGACCTCCTGTCCCGCGCGCACACCAATGACAGACAGGTGCGCGTACAACGTGAACAGGTTATCCGCGTGACGGATGACAACGACATTCCCGTAGAAGTTGCGCCACGGACTGTAAACCACCTCCTTGTCCGGACCTGCGAAGACGACCTCCCCATCCGCCGCGGCGTAGACGGGTGTGCCGGTGCCGTTATTGAACTCGACGCCGTGATGCGGTTCGCGCGTCCCCGCAGCGGTTGACCCGAACCGATAGGTTTCCTCTACTGAATCGTTCGCAGGCGGCAGGATCGGCCGCTGGAAAACGAAATGTCCGTCCACGATGCAGAAATCGGCCGCGAACGGATCACACGGGATGGGCGTCTCAGTCGGCGAGGGCGGGATGGCGGATGGAGCAGTTGTGGCCGTCAGGGTGTAAACGTGACGAGTCGCGGTTGGCTCAGCGGTCACTGCGGTCGCAGGTGGCGGGACCGTCGCAGTGGGAAGCGCAGTCGGCGCAGGCGCGCAGGCAACCAGAATGAATATAAATAGTAGGAAGATCGAAATCCGCTTCATAAATTTTTCCACCGCAAAGGCCGCGAAGTGCGCCAAGAAAAACAAAAAGAATTTCTTAGCGAGCTTTGCGTGCTTCGCGGTAAATTCTTAAATCCCACCGCGATCTTTCATCACTTTGCGGATTTCTTTTTCGAGCTGGTCAGCTTTCTTCTCCAACTCGGCCAGTTCTTTCAGCATCTTCTCCCCCGCCGACTTGTCTTCCAGCGAGTTGACGTTGATCCGCACGTTGTAGCCCGCGGCAGTGAGGGAAGCGCGCGCCATCGCAAAGCCGGACATCGAGTCACTGATGGCATTGAGGTTACCGTCTTTGGCACATTTGAGCGCGAGCTCCATCACTTTGATTGCGTCCTCGGAAACGTTCAGTGGGATATGCGCGGCGTTCAGGGTCGCTTTGGTGATGGCGGCGGCACGCGCTTCTTTTTGCTCGCCGGTTTCCTTGGGAAGTTTGAAGGTCGCCATCAGCACTTCAAAGGAGGCGGCGTCGTCGTCCACGGACTGGGTTAGTTCTTTGCGGAGACTCTCCGCCATGACGCGGATGGCCTGCATCTCGGCTTCAACTTCGGCATATTTCTTTTTGCCGATGGTCAGTCCCGCGACCATGGCGACGAGCGCCGCGCCCATCGCGCCCGCGTAGGCCCCCGCGGAACCGCCGCCGGGAGTCGGGGTCGGGGCGGCTAACTCGTCTATAAAGGAGGCAGGCGGAGGGGAGTCTGAATCGGGAGATTGGTAATTGGTAATTGGTAATTGGAAGAGTCGGCTTTCCAGAATCTGCGATTTATCGAATTGATCCAACTGCGTGTACCAGACCGCAGTATCCACCAAAGCCTCCTGTGGGATCAGCCCGACGAGTTCAGTGTGATGGATGCCGACGCCGTAACGCTGGGCTTCGCGGCGGACAAACTCCACCACGCGGGCGAGAGGCGTTTCGCGGAAATTGGTGAGGTTCATCGAGACCTGGGCGCGGCCATCCACGAGCAGGCCGAGGCCTTTAACATAACGCAGTCCGCCCGATGATTGGCGCACAGACCTGGCGATCTTTTTGGCGATGTCCACATCCTCGCTGGTGAGATAGACGTTGAAGGCGATGAGCGGATTGCGCGCCCCGATGACGGTTGCGCCCGCGGGGCCGACCCGCTTCGGACCGAAATCGGGATCGCGTTCGGGGTTGACGCCCATCTCCACTTTGAGCGCTTCGTATTGACCCTTGCGGATGTTTTCGAGATTGGCGCGCTCGGGACGTGCCGCCGCCGCTTCATATAGATAGACGGGGAGGCTGAGTTCGTTCCCGACGCGTTGTCCCAGCCGTTTGGCGATGGCGACGCAATCATCCATGGACACGTTGCTGATCGGCACGAAGGGACAGACGTCCGTCGCGCCGATGCGCGGATGCGCGCCGGTGTGCTGGTTGAGATCAATCAGTTCGGCGGCGGTCTGGATGGCGCGGAAGGCGGCCTGCTCCACGCCCGCGGGTGTGCCTGCGAAGGTCAACACCGTGCGGTTGTGGTCGAGGTCGGAGGAACGGTCAAGCAGTTTCACATCGCTGACCGATTGAATGGCGGCGGCGATCTGGTCTATCACTTCGGGTCGCCGCGCTTCGGAAAAATTGGGGATACATTCGATGAGTTGGGGCATGGGATTTTTGATTTTGGATTGACGAGGGCAATACCTTCGTACCAGAGCGGTATGAAATACCAGACTTCGGAAGTCTTGAAGACTTCCGAAGTCTGGTATCAATTGTTAATATGAATCAATTTTTTTCTTGGCAACTTCCTCAAATTTTTTCTTCAATTTATCTTTGTACTCTTTACCGACCTCGTCAAAAACTTGTAGTAGCTCTGGGAATGTGTTTGTTCCCCCAATAAAATCCCAATATTCATCACCCACCAAAAAATCACTGTGGTGGTGCATTAGCCCTTCCTCTGTATATCTCGAATATGGTTCAGGATGATATGGATTGTACGGAAAGGCCAGAAACACATTTACAGGCTTTCGCCTTCTCGCAATCCACTCCAATAATTTTGTTTTACTCTTTTCAAAAATATCAATATTTGGTTTGACCGTCTTGATTTCAAAGAAGTACTCATTGTCGCCCTTCCTCATGTAAAAATCGGCAATATTTCCTGATTTTTGGAATTCACCGTTTTTCCAGGAAGCGGTTAAAACCTCGATCTTTTCTTGCTGACTATTTACTGCGCGTTTTTTGGCTCGCAGGTCATTTACTATTTTGCTAATGACCAGTTTCTGCTCAGATGAAATAGCCCCACCAACGCCATAATTTCTAAAGCATTCATCACAATGTTCACTCGCGATTATGACTGAAACATCTTCATATATGGACATTCCTAAAGAAGTAGCAATTGAGTGAATAAATGAGTAAGCGGCTATTTTCTCATTGTCTTGTATTAGCCTCGCAAGGAAGGGCATAGAAATGGTTTCCCTGCCATACGTCTTGAGTTTATTGTCCATTTTTTTGCTGAGCAGTATCTTTATATCTTGCCTTTGTTTATTCGAGAGCGTCATGGCTTTTCCTTCAAATGGAATATTGTTTCTGAATATGCAGCTTTGTCCCGTTCTGTCCGATTTAAAACAGGTCTCCTGAACCGATTTGCAATTTTCATGCCGGAGCACTCTGCAATCACAGGATATATATTATTCTTATCGTTTGCCACAAGGAAAATATTATAGTCATCCGCTAAAAACTTTTTGCAGTTATTTAGGACATCAGAAACACCTTGAACATAAGACTCTCTGGCTTCTTTACCCTGCCCTTTAAACATTGCGCCAATCTCTAGTTCGTCTTGTCTATGAAAGCCAAATAATTCGTATGCGTAGGCATGTTGTTCATGATAGTCAATGAGGCCGACATACGGGGGGCTTGAGAAAATCCCATTTATTTTTCGCTTTCTTACAATCTCAGCAAATTGCGGTTGTTCAACTTCCAACGCCTTCACGATATCAACGTTTGTCGAATCGCCAGCCACACAATATTGCTGAGTTTCGGTTCTCAACTTATTAAACTTAAGTAATCTATCAACGGTATCTTTGGTATAGCGTTCCCACCAACCTAGGATTGAAAATAATGGTTTGCACATTTTGCCATGTTTGGCACAGTAGTAGGTAGCCGAAACAGGCTCAACCAAAGTCCCTAAATCCGCATGAGTAGTCGCTCTGCACGAACGAATCGTTCGGCTTAGGATAACTTGAATTACCCTTTGGGTCGCTGGGTCTTCGATTTGATTCACTAACTTAATGACAAAATCTATCTCTTGGCGAACAGGATATAAATACCATTTATCAAGAAAGGTTTTATTATCTTCCTGTCTTATGCGAATATTGTACTTTTTGATCAACTCAAGATATTTGGAAAGAAATTCTTTTTCCTTTTCTTTGCCATACATATCTTCGTTAATTAATCCGCGTTGAACCTTGTATCTAAATTCTGGGGATGGGAAATAGGTGTTATTAAACTCATAAAGGGCTCCCAGCAGTTTTTGTTCAAACCCTGGAACATTCAATGAGTCAAGAAACCCTCTTAGCGCTTTTGTAATTCTAAGAATTTCTTTTTGAATATCAATCAAGTTATGTTTTTCGATTTTCACATTGCTAATCAAGGCATTAAATGCCGATACGTCTATGCCGACCGCATTCATTCCAAGTTCATTTGCCTGCACCAAAGTTGTGCCGCTCCCGCAAAAAGGGTCGAGCAAAATATCTCCTGGCCTGAAATAAACTTCTTTCTTGAATTCGTCAGTGTGACCATCAATAAAATACTCGACTAATTGCGGAATAAATTTTCCTTTATATGGGTGCAGTCTATGCACGTGTTTTGTGGTATCGGCCTCTTTGAGATAGTCAAAAGACAAAGCCCAATTTATATCCTGGCCCAATTCTGCCTTCCAATTGATTTCCCGATTACCAAGAAAGGAATTGTAATAACCAACAAGTTCTTTTTTGGAAACCCTGGCAACGCCATTATTACTATATTTTTTGACACGGCCGTATTGAACAAGATAAGAAATATTTGAAGATGTTACATTTTTCTTCAAGTAATCCGTGGCCCATTTGCTCGCTTCTGGGATGGTTAGAAAATCCTGACTGTCAATCATTGTTGATTCTTTAAGCATGTATTTTCAACTCCAATTTACACATCACCCTTTTCAGGATGATTTAATTTATAGAATTATACCCTTCTTAATTTTTGTCAGTCAATAAATATGCAAGCCAGACTTCGGAAGTCTTTTTAGGCCGTCCCGATCGGGGAGTCTTTCTATAGGAGATTCCCGAAGTCGTTTCAACAGCATTATACTCGCGCAAGGCGAGTCCTGTTTTTGGGAGGGAGTCCCAACATGTGCGGTGAAATTTTTACGAGGTGGTTGGGTAATAGTATGTGACATTTAATATCCCGCGTCCACGCGAGGGACACGGTCAACAGCGGCGCAAGTGAGACACCTTCGGCAGGTTTGTGCGAAAGCCTTGCGTTCGGAGTCCCGCATCCACGCGAGGGCACGGTCAACGGCGGCGCGGGGGAGACATGTCAGGCTTGCGCGCTGTTTACAAAAAGCCCCCGTCTGTTGACGGGGACATTGTCTCATTTTGCTTTGGATTGGCGTTGCTTCATGATCTCCTTGCCAATTTCACGGACGGATTTCTTTGGCAGAAGTTTTTTGCGGTCACGGGTATAGTCTCCACGACCTGTTTCGTATTGCTGGATAAAACGAATTGCGCCTGCGGGGCCAAGTTCACGAAGCAGGGCTTCAAAACCGATGGTGCGAATATGTTGAAGGGTCATTGCTCTCTTCTTCATCGTGAGGCGAGTATAGCATGATTTAATTCCGCTCAACCAGGAGATTCTTGTTTGTGGGGTTGGGTGGAAAAACCTGACATGTCTCCGCGAAAGTCTTGCGCTCGGAGTCCCACGTCCACGCGAGGGACACGGTCAACGGCGGCGCGGATGAGACACCTTCGGCAGGTTTCCGCGAAAGTCTTGCGTTCGGAG
>Ga0210024_1001923_pt1 | contig 18227 bp, 18 predicted proteins | sample CryGeymeta201525_FD_183988 | JGI IMG/M metagenome (GOLD analysis project Ga0210024, IMG submission 183988) | Groundwater microbial communities from Crystal Geyser aquifers in Utah, USA - Crystal Geyser metaG 2015-25 (SPAdes) (version 2) | ecosystem: Environmental > Aquatic > Deep subsurface >... | reverse complement strand
TGCTCACCGGCCTTGGCCTTTCAGGCCATGCACTGGCAGCCAGCACCAGCACGAGTTCGGCACGCATCGAACCTTTGCGTTTGACAGATTTGGAGTGGAAGCAACGCTTGATGCCCAAACAATACGATGTCTTGCGCCATGAAGGTACTGAGGCTCCCCAGAGCAGCCCGCTCAACACCGAAAAGCGCAAGGGTGCATACCACTGTGCCGCCTGCGACTTGCCACTGTTTTCGTCAGAAATGAAGTACGACAGTGGTACCGGCTGGCCGAGCTTCTTTGCATCATTGCCGGGCGCGGTGTTGACCAAAACCGATTTCAAACTGGTTTTTCCGCGCACCGAATACCACTGCGCCCGCTGCAAAGGGCATCAGGGTCACGTCTTCAACGATGGTCCGCCACCCACCCACAAACGGTTCTGTAACAACGGTGTGGCTTTGAAATTTGCAGGTGCAGCATGAGCACGCCGCAACCAAAGAAGCCTCTATGGCTTGGCTTGGTGGCCGGCATGTTGCTCGGTGCGACGCTGGGTGCGCAAGGGCAAACCAGCGCCGCAGCACCCAGCACCCCAACGGCAACAGCCGTCTTTGCCGGTGGCTGCTTCTGGTGTGTGGAGTCTGACTTTGACAAGATCGAAGGGGTGGTGTCCACCACCTCGGGCTACACCGGTGGACACACCGCCAACCCCAGCTATCAACAGGTGTCGTCGCACAGCACCGGGCACGCCGAAGCGGTGCAAGTGACGTATGACCCGGCCAAAGTGAGCTACCAACGGCTGGTGGCGTATTTTTGGCACACCATTGACCCCACAGTGAAAGACCAGCAGTTTTGCGACCATGGTTCACCGTACCGAACCGCCATCTTTGCGCAAAGCGCCGAACAGCTCAAGATTGCCCAGGCATCCCGCTCGGCGCTTGAAAAATCAAAACCGTTTAAAGAACCCATCGTGACCGAGCTTGTCATGGCGGGCACGTTTTACCCGGCCGAGGATTACCACCAGGACTACTACAAAAAGAATCCGATTCGCTACAAATACTACCGCGCCAGTTGTGGGCGCGATGCACGCTTGCAGCAGCTGTGGGGCAACCAGGCCGGTCACTGATTTTGATGGAGATAAAGATGAACACACACACCGTATCCAAATACCTTCGTACCGGCCTTGTGCTGGGGTTGACCGGGGCATTGCTTCCGGCCCAGGCAGCTCAACCTGAGGTGATTGAACTGACGCAAACTGGCTGCCAATTTTTGGAAAGCGAAAACGGGCATGACCAGGGTTTTCGGTCAACCAAGGCTGATGACTGTGATGCCATCAATGCCCGCACTGGAAAAGAACGGCTGGCCAACGCCAAAGTGCTGACTCTCAAACCAGGCAGCTACGTGTTTCGCGTGGCCAACAAAAACGTGCCGTATGAACTGGGCTTCTGGCTGCGCGGAGCTTCGCTGCTCAAGCGCGCGACGCTGCCCAGTGTGTCTGGCGGTGGTCTGACTCAAGGCAAAGTGCAAGACTATGCGATTGAGCTCAAAGCGGGCGACTATGTGTATTCCTGCCCGCTGAACCCGACACCGGACTACAAGCTGGTGGTGCGCTGAACGGCGCGTAGTGCCCGGCCGACACCAGCTGGATGCCTGTGACCCCGTTACGCCATCGCCATGGGCAGGTTCAACGCCAGCGTGCGGCGGGCCTTGAACAGGCGCTGAAACAGGTTGTTCTCGGTGATGGCCAGAGCCTGGCAGACCTGGGCGGTCGACTGCTCTTGCAACACACGCAACTCCATCACATCACGCAGACCCTGTGGCAGTTTGGCAATGCCTTGCAACACCTGGCGCAGGGTCTGGCGTTGTTCGGCCAGCTTGTCGGGGCTGGGCTGGGGGCATTGAATGGCTTGACAAGCTTCGCCGTCAAGGTCTTCGGCCAAACCATCCAGCCCCGAGCGTTGGCGGATCAGGTCGACAATTTTGTGCTTCAAAACACCGGCCAACCAGGTCCGCAAGGCCGATTGGCCACCGAATACAGCACGCCCTGCGATCACGGCTTCAAACACATCGTGCACCACATCCTCGGCCAGTGCAGGGTCGTGCAGCTTGCGGCTGGCAAATCTCAGCAAAAATTCCCGGTGCGCCAGCAGCTCGTTCCATGGCACTGCGCTGGCTTGATGTGGGGTGGGGGCAATCACAGGGGGGGTCAACGCGGTACTGGGTTTCATGGCTGGGCTCCTGAGCAAGGTTGAAAATAACTTTCGATGCCCATGAGTCTGCATAGCGCAGCTCTCAGCGCCGTCAACAAACATCACAATGGCGTCACATTTGCATAAGAAACCCTCCGGTCAAACGACAATACCGCATGACTTACCACGTTCTGGTTGCTGAAGACCAAGCCGATATTCGTGACCTGATCACGCTGAACCTGCGCAATGCGGGCTACCAGGTCACGGCGGTGCCGGATGGCTTGGCCGCGCTGGCCAGCCAGCTTGAGCTGGCCTGCGACGTGTTGCTGCTGGACTTGATGATGCCGGGCATGGATGGCCTGGAGGTGTGCAAGGCCTTGCGCGCCAAGGGGCTCAACACACCGATCCTGATGCTCACCGCCAAGTCCACCGAGCTTGATCGCGTGTTGGGGCTGGAACTGGGGGCGGACGACTACCTGACCAAGCCGTTTTCCATGGCCGAATTGTTGGCGCGGGTCAAAGCCTTGCTGCGCCGCGCTGAGCTGTTGGCCGCCGCGCAGGCCGCAAGCCGCAAGCCACCCACGGTGTTGCGCAACGGTGCGCTGGAAATCAACCCGATCAAGCGTCAGGCGCACATCCGGGGCACGCTGCTGGAATTTACCGCGCTGGAATTTGACTTGCTGCTGCATTTTGCCCAGCACCCTGGTCAGGTGTTTTCACGCGGTCAGTTGCTTAAGGCCGTCTGGGGTTACAACCATGACGGCTACGAACATACCGTCACCACCCACATCAACCGCCTGCGCGCCAAGCTGGAGCCTGACCCACTGCGCCCGGCCTTGATTCTGACGGTGCGTGGGGTGGGTTACAAAATGCGCGAAACCTGTTGAGCGCTACGCCACCGTGACCGTTCGTTTCAAAATCGCGCTCACCATTTTTGTCACCGGCCTGCTGACGGCGTTGGGCGTGGTTGCCACGCTGGTGATTGCATTTGACCGCTTTGAGCATGAAACCACCTACGCCCGTGCCAACGTATTTCTGGGGCGTGTGGTGGCCAATTACGACAACCTGCTGGACTTGCACGACAGTCACCCGCAAGAGCTCAACGCCTTGTTGCGCAATCTGTTGCTGTTTGAGGCCGACACGCAGCTCTATCTGCTCGATGCCCAGGGCCTGGTGCTCTCCAGCACCGGTGCGGCGCAGTTGCCGGCAGGCTTCAAGGTGGCTCTGGGCCCCGTGCAACAAGCTGCTCAAGGGGCAAAGCCTGGCCACCCCATGCCCTATGTCATGGGCGACGACCCCGAACACATGGATGCCGATGCAGTGATTGCCGCCCGTGCCCTGAGCCGCCCGCTGATTCGCCAGAGCGATCCGGTGGCAGGTTACCTGTACCTGGTGGCCCACAAGGCGACTTTGCCGCAGGGTCGGCTGGCGCTGTTTCGCTCGGCCTTTGCCGGTCCGGCATTGGCCACGGTGGCTGCGGTGGTTGCCTTGGCGTCGCTGTTGGCTGCCTGGATCATTGCAGCCGTAACCCGGCCACTGCGCGACATCAGCGCAGAGGTGGCCAAAGCGGCGCGTGAGGGGCTGAGCGCGGCCGAGGTGAGCCGTGTTGAACAGGGTCTGGCTGAGCAGGATTCAGTCACATCGAAGGGCAAGAAACGCGATGAGTTTGACCATCTACGGGAAGGTTTTCGCGCCATGCTGGCCACCTTGCGCACGCAGTGGCAAACCCTGCGTGAACTTGATCAGTTTCGCCGCGAAGGTGTCAGCAACCTGTCGCACGACCTGCGTTCACCCTTGACCGCCACCGTGGCCAGTCTGGAAACCCTGGAGCAACGCTGGGCTGCTGACCCGGCTCGGCTGGACGACCAACGCCTGGTGAGCATGGCGTTGCGCAACACGCGCAACGCCGCACAATTGGTGCGTTCCATGGGCGACCTGGCGCTGCTCGATGAGCCAGAGTTCAAGCTGCACGCCGAAGTTCTGGACATCGTTGAAATGGTTGATGACGTTGCCTTGCGCTTTGCAGAGCGTGCCAGGCTCAAGGGCATCACGCTGAACTGTGACTTTGGCCATAGCTCGGAGTCGATTTTTGCCAGCGTAGACATTGAACTGCTGGAGCGCGCCCTTGCCAACCTGCTGGAGAACGCGCTCAAGTTCACGCCAAGTGGTGGCCGCATCACACTGGCGGTATGCCATAGCCCAGCCAGCCAGGCTGATCTGGCAACGGTTCAGATCAGCGTGGCCGATACCGGCGCAGGCATCACACCAGCCGACCTGCCGCATTTGTTTGACCGCTTCTATCAGAGCCGCGCCAGCGTGCTGCCCGCCAGCAGCGACGAGGGCAAAGGACTGGGGCTGGCGATTGTCAAACGCATCGCCGAATTGCATCAAGGTAGCGTGTCAATCCGCAGTGAAGTCGGGCGGGGGACTTGTGTGGTGCTGAACATTCCCGGGCGCTGAGCAGAAGCGACCCTCAATGGTCGTTCAGTTCGCTGGATTACCGTTCGCAACAGGTGGCGCAAGTTGCTCGTCACAAAGGTCAAGTGTGCCTATCCCCGCCCCCACTTTATGAATCATGTGAAGCTGTTCTTCCACGTTACGACAATTTCCGCACATACTCAGGTGCATGCGCAAGCGCAGGCTATCAACCACGTCCAGGGGTTCGTCCAGGGACTGTGACAGCAGCTCCGCTGCGCGTTTGCAGGAATGCAAGATGTTCATTGAATGATTCCGGTGGTATGGCCGTGCGAAGTCATACAGCTGCGCAGCCCCATGCGTGCGCGGTGCAGAACCATGCGGCAATTGTCTGCGCTCAGACTTAAACGTTCGCAAATTTCAGTGGTTTCAAAGCCCAGCCATTCGCGCATCATGAATACGCGTCGGGTTTGCGCGGGGAGGTGTTTGAGGCAGGTTTCCATCACGGACATCATTTGCCGTTGGGCCTCGTGTTTTTCCGGCTGTTGCCAGGATGGAACTGCTTCCTTGTAACTGCCTTGCTCGTCATAAAGATCATCGCTTGATTCATTGGCAGGTTCGGCTTCTTCGGTCTGGTTCCAGACGCGCCGCTGTTGGTGCGGCGAACGATACCAATCCGCAATTTTGTGCTTGAGTATGGCGATCCCCCAGGTGACAAGCGTTGAATCGCCGCGATGTGCGTCTGGCTTTTCCAGAACGGCGATCAGCGATTCCTGTACCAGGTCTTCCGCCTGTGCAGGTTCAAATACCATCATTCGGGCATGACGCAACAAGCGCTGGCGCAACTGTCGCCAGCTTTGTTCTGACGTCGCGGGGGGTGCGGGTAAGACAGACTGTTCAATGGTTTGCATAAGGCGACTCATGGGGTTGACGGTCAAGGGATCAACAGCGCTGAACAAACCGATTTGCAGCCTGGGTCTGTGCGTTTGTCGTTGCAGCAGCCTGGTTCTTACACAAGATGAAAGAGAAGTCGACAGGTTGTGTGCAAGTGGGGCCAGGTCTGCCCATTCAGGCCTGGCCAATCCCTGCATCAATGGTCTCCGTGAATATTCAAAAGGCCTTGGTCGCGCAGCGCGACGACTTCCTGTTGTACTTGTTCACGTGTCAGCGTTGACGGAGACTGGAGTTGCTTGCTTTCAGCTTGCCGGATTTCAAATTCGGTGATGGCGACTTCGCCAGCTGCTTTGGCTCGTTGCAGTTCTGCGATAACCGCGGCACGAGTCAAGCCTGAATCAGCAGCGCGATTTGTGTGCACGTCAATGCCGTAGTTCATCGCAGATGCGCCAAGCGAGGTGGCAGCCAGGAGGGTGGAGATGAGGATGGTTTTCACGATGCTTCCTTTCGGGTTTGCGACACCGCGGTATGCAGTGCCGTCACAAACTTAGTCGTATCGATCCGCGCAAACGTGACAAAAAAGTTCGCGAATGAAACCATGTTGGCAACGCCGTCATCCGGTTTACCTGTCGCACACGCTATCAGAAGAAACGCCGGGTCATCACTCAGAGACGACGGGTGACTTGATACCAAGGTGTGCCACGTAGCATTGATCCAGCTTCACGGTAAACCCGGTCGCGTCAAAGTCCTTAGCCTTATTTCAGGAGAAAGTTCATGTCCAATACCCCCATCATCCAATCGTTACAGCCAGTGGTTCACGCCAGCGCACAAGGCAAGTCCAAAGAAGTACTCGACACCGCCCTCAAGCAGGTGGGCTTCATCCCCAACATGTACGCCAACATGGCCAACGCACCGGCCATGCTCAGTACCTATCTGCACGGCTACGCCCTGTTTCGCAGCGAGTCAGGCTTCACTCCGGCTGAACAAGAGGTGGTGTTTCTGTCGGTGAGCCAATACAACGGCTGCAATTACTGCACCGCAGCGCACAGCATGCTCGCCGACAAGATGTCGGGCGTTCCGAAAGATGTCTTGCAGGCGATTCGCGCCCGTATGCCCATTCCCGATGCCAAGCTGGCGGCCTTGGCCGCGATGGCGGTCGAGATGGTCGCGAAACATGGTCAACCTGATCGCGCAGTGGTGCAGGCCTTTTTTGATGCGGGTTATCAGGAACGCGATTTGCTCTACATCGTGCTCGCGGCATCCGTCAAGGTGCTGAGCAATTACAGCAACCAGGCGTTTCAAACCACGGTGGATGAGAAATTTGCAGCCTACAAGGTGGCGTAAGCTGTTCTTGTGAATTCTGACCTCTTGATGTAAGAATCGAAGCATACTGAGCGACTATACACAGAGGGCAATACTTCGTTGCCCTATTGCCAGCCAATGACAATGGGTCACCGATGAAGAAACTATTGATTCCTGGCCTCGCCGCCATTCTTATTTTTGGATTTTTCGCGCTGGATTTGAACCAGTATCTGACCCTGCAGGGCATGAAAGCCAGTCTGGGGCAATTTGAGGCGCTGCGCGCTGCGGCACCACTGAAAGTGGGTTTGGCGTTTTTTGTGGTCTATGTGCTGGCAGCGGCTTTGTCGCTGCCAGGCGCAGCCATTCTGACGTTGGCAGCGGGCGCGCTGTTTGGTCTGGGTGTTGGCACCTTGATTGTGTCCTTTGCGTCGAGCATCGGTGCCACGCTGGCCTTTTTGGCATCGCGCTATGTATTGCGTGACGTGGTGCAGCAGCGCTTTGGCGACCGGCTCAAGGCCATCGACGCGGGTATCGCCAAAGACGGTGCACTTTACCTGTTCACTTTGCGGCTGATCCCTGTTTTCCCGTTCTTTCTGGTCAATTTGCTGATGGGTTTGACCCCCATTCGCACGCTGAGCTATTACTGGGTCAGCCAGTTGGGCATGTTGGCCGGGACGCTGGTGTACGTGAATGCGGGCACACAACTGGCGCAAATCAACAGCTTGTCGGGCATTGTGTCGCCGGGGGTGTTGATGTCATTCGCTCTGCTTGGCGTGTTTCCCTTGGTGACAAAAAAAATCTTGGCCTTTATGCAAAGCCGCCGCGTCTACGCCAAGTGGTCACGTCCCAAAACTTTTGATCGCAACTTGGTAGTGATCGGTGGTGGTGCGGCAGGCTTGGTGACGTCCTACATCGCCGCCGCTGTCAAGGCCGAAGTCACTTTGGTCGAGGCGCACAAGATGGGTGGCGACTGCCTGAACTACGGTTGCGTGCCAAGCAAGGCGATCATCAAGTCGTCGCGCATCGCGCAGCAAATGCGCCATGCGGAAAACTATGGCCTGGAGGCGACCACGCCCACATTCAGCTTTGCCAAAGTCATGGCGCGGGTGCATCAGGTGATTGCTGCCGTGGCCCCGCACGACAGTGTGGAACGCTATTCCGCCTTGGGCGTGGAAGTGCTGCAAGGCTACGCTACCGTGGTTGACCCGTGGACGGTGGAGATCAAGCTCAATGCCGGTGGCACGCAGCGCCTGACCACCCGCGCCATCGTGATCGCCACCGGTGGTCGACCGTTTGTGCCGCCGTTGGCCGGCCTCGATGAAGTGGGCTTTGTGACCAGCGACACAGTGTGGGAAACTTTTGCCAAACTGGATGTGCCGCCCCAGCGGCTGGTGGTGCTGGGCGGCGGCCCCATTGGCTGCGAGCTGGCGCAGGCTTTTGCACGGCTCGGCTCCCATGTGACGCTGATTGGGCGCAACCCGCGTTTGATGCCACGCGAGGACGCCGAGGTGTCCGAGCTGGCGCGCACCGCATTTGAGGCTGACGGCATGACGGTGTTGACCGGCCACAAGACCGTGCGTTGCGAGCGCGAAGGCGCGCGCAAATTCATCGTGGTGGAACACGCGGGTCAAACGCAACGTATCGAGTTTGACCAATTGCTCTGCGCTGTCGGGCGCGAGGCGCGGCTGGAGGGCTATGGTCTGGAGGCGTTGGGTATCGAGACGCGTGGCACGGTGGTCACTAACGCTTATTTGCAAACGCTCTACCCCAACATTTATGCCGCTGGTGATGTGGCTGGCCCCTATCAATTCACCCACGTAGCCGGGCATCAGGCCTGGTACGCGGCGGTTAACGCGCTGTTTGGCGATTTTAAGTCGTTCAAGGCCGATTATTCGGTGATTCCCTGGGCGACCTTCATCGAGCCCGAGGTGGCGCGCGTGGGCTTGAACGAGTTGGAGGCCAAAGAAAAAGGCATCGCCTATGAGGTGACGAAATATGGCATTGACGACCTCGACCGCGCCATTGCCGACGGCACCGCGCACGGCTTCGTGAAAGTGCTGACCGTGCCCGGCAAAGACCGCATTCTGGGCGTGACGATTGTGGGCGAGCACGCCGGTGATTTGCTGGCCGAGTTTGTGCTGGCCATGAAGCACGGCTTGGGCTTGAACAAAATCCTGGGCACCATCCACACCTACCCGACGCTGGCTGAGGCCAACAAATACGTGGCCGGAGAATGGAAACGCGCCCACGCACCGCAAAAAGTGATGGCCTGGCTGGAGGGGTTTCATGCCTGGCGGCGCGGTTAAACCACTGTCCGGCTGGTGTCTGATTTCATGAAGCTGTCGATCATTGTCCCGATGCGCAATGAAGCTGCCCAGCTGGATGCGCTGTTGCCGGCGTTGCAGCATTTGCAGCGTCAGGGCCACGAAGTCATTTTGGTCGATGGCGGCAGCACCGACGGCTGTGACCATTTGGCCGCAGACGCGGGCTTGACCGTGTTGCACGCCTTGCGGGGGCGCGCGCGCCAGATGAACGTGGGCGCACAGCACGCCAGCGGCGAAGCCCTGCTTTTTCTGCATGCGGATACCACCTTGCCTGAAAACGGCTGCGCAGAGGTGCAACGTGTGTTGGCACAACCCGGTCAGCTCTGGGGCCGTTTCAATGTCTGCATCAGCGGCCAACATTCGGTTTTGCGGCTGGTCGGCCTTTTGATGAACCTGCGCTCGCGCATCACGGGCATTGCCACCGGTGACCAGGCGCTGTTCATGACACGCCAGGCGTTTACCCAGGTGGGTGGTTTTCCTGATCAGCCGCTGATGGAAGACATTGAAATTTCAGCTCGCTTAAGGCGCATCGACTGGCCGGTGTGCCTGAAGTCGTGCGTGCGCACTTCTGGGCGGCGCTGGGAAAGCCGCGGTGTCTGGCGCACCATTGTGTTGATGTGGCGCTTGCGCTGGCAGTACTGGCGTGGTGTCAGCGCCCAGCAACTGGCGCAGGCCTACCAATGAATCCCCGGCTGCTGATCTTTGCCAAGGCCCCAGTCGCCGGTGCAGTCAAAACCCGGCTGATCCCTGCGTTGGGGGCCGACGGCGCGGCGGCGTTGGCGCAACGCATGCTGGTGCACGCCTTGGCCCAGGCCAAGGCGGCGCAACTGGGCGCGGTTGAGCTGTGTGTCAGCCCGGCCGCGACGGACAAAGTCTGGGGCCCCTGGCGCGCGCGCCACACGGGGTCCTGGTCTGATCAAGGGACGGGTGATCTGGGCGAGCGCATGGCCCGCGCTGCCCAGCGAGTGCTGGCCGCCGGGCAGTCCGTATTGCTGGTGGGTACCGACTGCCCGGCGTTGGACGCTGCCCATCTGCGCCGCGCCGCCGCCGCACTGACGCAGCACGATGCTTGTTTGATTCCTGCGCACGACGGCGGCTATGTGCTGCTGGGTCTGCGCCGGTTTGATGCGACCGTGTTTTCAGAGATCGCCTGGAGCACTGCCAGCGTGGCGCGCGTCACGCTGGATCGCTTGCGGCAGCTGTGCTGGTCGGTGCAAGTCTTTGCGCCCCTGTACGACATTGATGAGCCTGTCGACTTGCCGTATTTGCCCGACGATTGGGTGCAGACCTTGTCGGCACGGGTGCCAGAGTTCTCATGATGCCGGGCGCCTTGCCGCTTTGGCGGCTGGTGGCATTGATTGGCATCACCTTGACGTGTTTTGCCGGCAACTCGGTGCTGTGCCGGCTGGCGCTGAAGCAGACTGCGCTGGATGCCGCCAGCTTTACCAGCTTGCGGGTGCTCTCGGGCGCGCTGATGCTTTGTCTGTTGGCCGCTTATCGACACAAAGGCACAGACGATGCGTCGCGGCCAAAGCGTGGATCGGTGCCGACGTGGTTCGGTGGGAATTGGTTTTCAGCGGCGGCGCTGTTCGTCTACGCCGCCACGCTGTCGTTTGCCTACATTGACATTGCTACCGGTGCCGGTGCGCTATTGCTGTTTGGTGCGGTGCAAGCCACCATGATTGTGGCGGGTTGGTGGGCCGGTGAACGGCTGAGCGTGCGCCAGTGGACTGGCTTTGTGCTGGCGCTGGCGGGCATGGTGGCCTTGCTGCTGCCGGGCTTGACAGCCCCGCCGCTGGAGAGTGCCTTACTGATGCTGGTCAGCGGTGCGGCCTGGGGCGTGTACTCGCTGCGCGGGCGCTTTGGGGGTGACCCGGTGCAGGCCAGCGCAGGCAATTTTGGTCGGGCGGCGTTACTGGCGCTGGCACTCAGCGGGCTGGCTTGGTCAGGCCAGCGTTGGGACGGCATGGGTGCGTTTTATGCGCTGCTTTCGGGTGCGGTGACCTCGGGTCTGGGCTACGCCATCTGGTACACCGTGCTGCCAAGTTTGACTGTGACCCGCGCCGCCACCTTGCAACTCAGCGTGCCGGTGCTGGCCAGTGTGGCCGGGTTGGTGTTTGTGCAGGAGGCCATCACCCTGCGCCTGGTACTGACCTCGATGGCAGTGCTGGGCGGCATTGCCATGGTGGTGCTGGGGCGACAGCTCCGGCGGGATCATGGATGATTTTGAAAATCATGACATAGGTTCAAAGCGTTGTGGCGGAGAAGGTGGGCCGGTGTAGTCATGCGCTGGTCGATGAATCAGGCGGGCGATGCGCTTTGCTACGTGTCCCCCGCCCGCTGCGCGTGCTCCTCCTTTACCTCCGCAAAGCGCATCGCCCGCCTGATTTTGCGAGCTTGCTGGTTGGCTTGCAGGGGAAATGCTTGATCAGCCGATGTTCGATACGGTGTGCCACCAACTGATCGACTTGGTGTGAAGGGTTTTCCGCTCCAGCGCTCAGGCGCGGTGATTGGGCCATGTGACCGGGCTTTGGGGGTAAAGGCGCGCGCCTAAAGTCGCGGGGTGATCTGAACCCTCCGTTTCGCGCGTGATTTACCCCCAAAACCGCATGAGCATGACCCAGTCGCCGCGCCGGGTTTGAATCGATGCAATGACAACAGCACATGTCATGCATTGTGCAATGATCAATCAGCGCCCAGCACCTTCACGCCAGCCACGATCCGCGTCACCGTGGTCAGCGCGCACAGCGCGGCAAAGCCGTAGGCCAGAGCGGCAAACCAGTCAGGTACCAGGCACATCAGCACAAACACGGCCATGGTCTCGACACTTTCGGTCAGGCCGCTCAGGTAATAAAAACCTTTGGCCGGGTAGGTGCTGCTGCTGATGCCGCGCTTGGCCGCCAGCACGGCAAACGCCAAAAACGTGCTGGCGGTGCCAATAAAGCTGTAGATCAACACACTGGCGGCCAACGCGTTGCGTGTTGGGTCGGCCAGCGCAAAGCCCAGCGGAATGCTGGCGTAAAACAAGAAGTCCAGCGCAATGTCCAGAAACGCACCACGGTCGGTGGGCTGGGTCAACCGTGCCAGCGCGCCGTCAAGCCCATCGGCCAGCCGGTTCAGACCCATCGCCAGCGGCGCCCACTGCGGCAGGTCCAGCGCAATCAGCGGCAGCGCCAGCATACCGATGGCAAAGCCCAGCCAGGTGATATGGTCAGCTTGCCAGCCACGACGCTGTAGCATCTGCGCCATGCGTTGCAGCGGGTTTTGAACAGCGGCGTTGAACGCGCGGTCAAGCATCACCCACCTGCCAGTCGCTGATGTTGAGAACGCGCGCCCCTGGGGGCACATCGGTGGCGTCGTGCGTGACCAGCAGGGTGGGCAGTTGCAACTGCTCAATCTGCTCGAACACAAAAGCGCGAAACTGCACGCGTAGCACGGCATCCAGCTTGGAAAATGGCTCATCGAGCAGCAGCGCCCGCGGCCGCGCCAGCAGCGTGCGCATCAGGCTCACCCGCGCGCGCTGGCCGCCCGACAGAGTGGCCGGGTCGCGGTCATGAAAACCAGCCAGCCCCATGTCGGCCAGCGTTTGCTCCACCGCCATGCGGCGCTGCGCACCGCGCACCGCAGCGGGCAGGGCAAACGCCAGGTTTTGCCCCACGCTCAGGTGCGCAAACAGCAGGTCGTCCTGAAACAGGATGCCGATGCCACGTGCCTCTACCGGCAAACCGTCGCAGCGCTGCTGATCCAGCCAGAGTTCGCCGCTGGCGTCAAAAGCGCTGGGCAGGTCGCCAATCATCCAGTTCAGCAGCGTCGATTTGCCCGAGCCAGACACACCCGTCACCGCCACCACTTCGCCCGCTGCCACCGACAGCGACAGGTCGTGCAGCAAGGCTTGGTCACCGCGGCGCAGGCTCAGGTGGTCAATGCGCAGCATGTCAGCGCAGCCCCAGACGTTGCCGGCTGGCCCAACGCGGCCACAGCGCAGCCAGCCCAAACGCCGCCAGCGGCAAGGCAATTTGCAGCAGCGCCTGCACCGCCAGCACGCTGCGGTTGCCGCCTGCGCTCAAGGCCACCGCTTCGGTGGTGACGGTCGCAAAACGCCCGCCCCCGGCAAACAGCGTGGGCAGGTACTGCGCCACGCTCACCGCAAAGCCCACCGCCCAGGCCGCCAAGATGGGGCGCAGCAAGATGCGCCACTTGACCTGCCAGCAAGCGCGCAGGCGCGAGCAGCCCAAGGCGCGTGCCGTGGTCAGCAAGCGGCCATCAAACGCGCGGTAAGCGCCCACCAGCGTCAACACCATGTAGGGCAGCACCCACAGCAAATGGCTCCAGACCAGCGCCATGGGCGTGGCATCGATTTGCGCACGCAGCAGCGCCGCGTATTGCGCGGCCACCAGCGGCATGGCGGGCACGATCAGCGGCAAATACAACACCGCGTTCCAGCGCTGCGGCCCCCACTCCAGCCAGACCAGCACCACCGGCAGGCACATCAGCGAGGCCGCTGCAGCCAGCCACAGCGTGGTCCAGAACGGCACCCAGTCGGCCTGCAGCCAATGCGTCAGCGACACGCCTGTTGGCCACAGCGCGGGGAAAAACCAGGTTTGCGCCACCGACCACAGCAGCAGCACCGCCAGCACGGCGTAGCCAACGGCCAGCAGCGGCAGTTCCCAGCGCCAGTGGCGCGGTGTGGCACTTGCGCGCACGCCGTCAGGGTAGGCCCGCCGTGTTTGCCAAACGTGCCAGCCACCCCGCGCCAGCAACGCACCCAGCAAGAACAAACCCAGCAACACCAGCGAGGCTGCACCGCCTTGTGCCTGCAGGCGTTCGTCCGGGTCGGTCAGCCACTGCCAGGCCAGCACGGCCAGCGTGGGCGGCGTGCTGGGCCCCAGAATCATTGCCATATCGACCACAGACAAGCCATAGGCAAACACCGCTGCCAGTGGCCAGCCCATGCGCGGCAGCACTTGCGGCCACAGCACGCGTTGCCAGGTTTGCACCCGGCTGTAACCCAGACTGCGTGCCATCACCATCTGGCGCGCCACCGCTTGCTCACCTAGCACGGCAGACAGCGTCCAGAGCAAAAACCAGCTTTCCTTGATGGCCAGAGCGAGGGCCAGCGCCAGTGCATGCGGGTCTTGCACCGTAGCCCAGTCGGGCGGGTCGGTCCATGCAAGAAATTGGCCGATAGCCCTTGCCAGCCAACCGGAAGGCGCTATCAAAAAGAAGATGCCCACAGCAAACGCAGCATGCGGCATGGCCAGCAGCAAAGGCAGCCGCCGCTGCATCGCCTGCCAAGCGGCACCGGGGTAGCTAACCGTGGCAAACGCTGCGGCCGCCGCGCAGGCCAGCGCTGGCCCGAGCACGGCAGACACCAAAGTGGCTTGCAGCGCCTGCGGCCATTGCGGGTCTCGCCACAGCGCCTGCCAGACGGGTGTCTGCATGCTTGGCATCAACGCCCAATACAGGCCAGGCAGCAGCGGGGCAAAAATCAGCGTCACCAGGCTGACTGCCAGCAAGGCCGCGGGCGCGGTGCCCCGGGGGCTGCCGGTTAACGCGCGCCGTATCGCTTGAGCCACTCGGCCTCCAGCGCCTCAACCCAGCTGGCGTGCGGCTCGGGTAGGGTGGGTACCGCCTCGGTCAGCGCGCCGGGTGCTTGTTTGCGCAGCAAGGCTTGCACCTCAGCGCTGAGCTTGCGCACGTCGAGCACGGTGCCGTCACCCCACACGTCGATGTCAGCCTTGTGCGCTTGCGCCGGGGCAGAGAGCAAAAAGTTGGCAACCACTTGCGCACCCGCCTGGGCGTTGGCGTTGACCGGAATCGCCAAAAAGTGCACGTTGCCAATGGTGCCGTGGCTAAAGCCAAAGCTGTAGGCCAAGGCGGGCAGCTGGTGCGACTTGATCAGGTTGGCCGCCTCGTTGGGGTTGAAGGTGAGGGAGAGCTTGAGCTCACCGTCGGCCAACATGCGGTGCATGGCTGCGGCATTGGGCGCAAAGCTCTTGCCCTGTCGCCACAGGTGCGGGTGCAAGGCATCCAGATACGACCACAACGCGGGTGTGGCGCTGGCAAAAGCGGCCGGGGTTACCGGCTGCTGCAAGGCCGCCGGTGTGGGGGTGAGCTCCAGCAGCAGTTGCTTGACGAAGGTGGTGCCGTGGAAGTCTGGCGGTTTGGGGTAGGTGACGCGTCCTGGGTTGGCCTTGGCAAAGGTCAGCAACTCAGCGGCCGAGCGTGGTGGCGTGGGTGTGACGGCCTGGTTGGCAATGAAGGTGAGCTGTGCCGTGCCCCAGGGTGCCTCCATGCCGTCGGTAGGCACCGAAAAGTCGCTGCGTACCGGTTTGTTCAAATCGACCAAACCCCAGCTGGGCAGGGACTCGGCCCACGGCCCCAGCAGCAGGCCACCGTTTTTGAGGTTGCGGAAGTTCTCACCGTTGACCCACATCAGATCAATCGAGCCGCCCTGCGTACGGCCGGCGGCCAGTTCGGTCTGTACCCGTTTAACCACGTTGGCGGTGTCGGTCACCTTGACGTGTTTGAGGGTGACGCCGTAGCGGCTTTGCACCTCTTTGGCGGCCCAGGCGATGTAGGCGTTGGTGGCTTCGCTGCCACCCCAGGCGTTGAAGTAAACCGTCTGGCCACGAGCGTCTTTTTCGGTTTGTGCCCAGTCGGCGTGGGCTGCCAGCGGCAGGGCCAGTGCGGCGGTCAGCAAGATGCGGGTGGTGTTGAAGTTCAAAAATGTCATGACAGGTCTCGCCTCGCAGAAGAGCGTGCAGTTTAAAGGGGCTTGGTCGCCCGAGGTCGTCCCATTCTTACAGTGCGCGTTGGCGCCCGCCTGTGCCGGCCAGCGGGGTCAGCACCAGCAGGGTCGCAAGGCTTCCAGTTCGGCCAGGACGCGGGCGATCGTTGCGGGCTCCAGGTAATGCGTCACACGGTTATGCACATGCGCCACCAGTGTCGACTCGCTGTTGTCTTGCGACCAGTCTTCGCCAACGCCATCCTGGTGCCGCGGACGAGAAGACTCACCCAGCCATTTGGCGCACCAGGTCACCGACCACAACCACATCAGCGTGCGCAGCGGTACCAGCGCGCGCAGGTAGGGGGCGGCCTCATGACCCATAGCATCGATCCAGGTCTGGTAGGCCGCAGCGATCTGGACAACAGACAACTCGAAGGATGCGCTGACATCCCAGGTGGTGGAGGTGTACAGCGTGGCGTGCGCCAGGTCCAGCGGCGGCAAGCCGTAACGCATTTTTTCCAGATCCACCAGCACCGCCTGGCCCTGCGCGGTGATCAGGAAATTACCTGGATGGGCATCAAACGCGATCAGGCGCGGTGGCAGGTCACGGCACAGGTCGGTCACGCTGTGGCTCAGCGCCGACAACGTGCGCTGGATGGTCTGGCGCGATGCAGGTGCCACCTGTGGCTGGTCGAGGTAGGCGGCTTGCGTGTTGATTTGCTGCAGCATGTTGCTCAGCGCGGGTGTCTCGCACAGCAGTGGCGGGCGCAGCGCTGGCGCAGGAACGCTCAGGCGGTGAATGGCTGCCAGTGCCCGCATGATCGCGGGTAGATGCGTTGTGCTGTTGGCTGGTGTGCCAGCAATCTCCTGCACCAGCAGCGCACCCCAGGGCAAAGCGTCGTTTGGGGTCACGCTCAGGTGCAGCAAGGGCACATGGCCGCTCGGTGTTGCGCGGTTAAAGCAAGCGGCCTCGTAAGCCAGGTTATCTGCCGCGGTCAAGCCCATCTGGCTTTGCTTGGGTATGCGTGCCAGCAAACCGGTCCCGTTCAGGTGCACATGCCAGTGGGCCAAGCCGGTATCGGTCAGGGGCTCAAGCGTGGGCGTTTCACCCAGCAGAGGTCTCAACCGTGCCGACAACGCAACAAGCAAGGCAGGGACCGGCATGCATTTGTCTCAGAGATTGGGTGCCAGCAGCCGCTGCAGGTCTTTGGCGTCCAGGCCACGGCGCGCGGCCAGGTCTTGCAACTGGTCGTCACCAATCTTGCCGACGTTGAAATAGGTGGCCTGCGGGTGGCCGATGTAAAAACCGCTGACGCTTGAAGCCGGATTCATGGCCAGGCTCTCGGTCAGCGTCATGCCAATGTCTTCGCAGTGCAGCAGCGCAAACATGTCCTTCTTGGCGCTGTGATCCGGGCAGGCGGGGTAACCCGGCGCGGGGCGGATGCCCTGGTATTTCTCGGCAATCAGCTCTTGCGCCGTCAAGGCCTCGGACGGTGCGTAGCCCCACAAGTCGGTACGCACCTTGTGGTGCAGGCATTCGGCAAAGGCTTCGGCCAGCCGGTCGGCCAGCGCTTTGAGCATGATGGCGCTGTAGTCGTCGTGCGCGGCGAGGAACTGGGCCTCCTTTTTCTCCAGGTTCAAACCGGTGGTGACGGCAAACAGGCCAACGTAATCTTTCAAGGTTTTTAGGCCTCTAGCCCCCGTCATATCTGCACAAGCAGCTACATTGTTTGTAGTTATCTTCGGCGCAACAAAGTCTGCCAGGCAACGGCTCGGGCGCATCACGCCGTCAATTTCTTCCTTGGCGGCTTGCTGGCGCAGGCCGTACCAGGTCAGCGCCATGCTGGTACGGGTTTCATCGGTGTAGAGCGCCATGTCGTCGTCACCCACGCGGTTGGCCGGGTACAAGCCGATGACCCCATTGGCGGTGAGCCAGCGCCCGTCGATGATTTTTTTCAGCATCGCTTGGCCGTCGGCAAATACTTTTTTGGCTTCCACGCCTACCACGTCGTCGTCCAGAATCGCCGGATACGGGCCGGCCAAATCCCAGGTCTGAAAGAACGGCCCCCAGTCGATGTACTGCGCAATCTCGGCCAGGTCAAAGTTCTTGAAGACACGTCGGCCAATGAACTTTGGGGCTGTGGGCTGGTAGCTGGCCCAGTCGATCGGCGTTTTGTTGGCGCGGGCTTTGGCCAGCGGCCACAGCGGCGTGACCTTTTTGTTGGCGTACTGGGTGCGCACCTTGTCGTAGTCGGCGCCAAGTTCCGACACAAACGCACCTTTGGCATCGCCCAACAGGTTTTGCGCCACGCCCACGCTGCGGCTGGCATCGGGCACATAAACCACCGGGCCGTCGTAATGTGGCGAAATTTTCACCGCGGTGTGCACCCGGCTGGTGGT
>Ga0210024_1001920_pt1 | contig 18244 bp, 19 predicted proteins | sample CryGeymeta201525_FD_183988 | JGI IMG/M metagenome (GOLD analysis project Ga0210024, IMG submission 183988) | Groundwater microbial communities from Crystal Geyser aquifers in Utah, USA - Crystal Geyser metaG 2015-25 (SPAdes) (version 2) | ecosystem: Environmental > Aquatic > Deep subsurface >... | reverse complement strand
TACCTGCCTGCGGTTGAAGAGCACCGCCGGGCTTTCGATGCGCAGACTGGGGATCAGGATGGCGGTCAACGTGGTATCGTAGAGCGGGACGAAGTCACGCGTGCCTTCCACCATGACGGTCGAGAAGTCGAAGCGTCCGGCCCATTCCAGCGTCCCTTCCAGCTCGTAGACCTGGGTGGTAACGCGGATGGGGTATTTGACCAGGTTCTGGTAGCCGCCGCGCGCCAGCGCCTGCGGCCCCACGTCCTCGCGGCGGGGGAGGCAGACCGCAAAGATGTTGGGCTTGACCAGGTCAATCAATTCGTATTCGCCGGCCAGCTTGCTGGGCATGTGCAGGCGCGCCAGTTTTGCGTCCAGCACTTCCATGAAAGAAGAGGTGGTATCGTTCATCAAGCCCATCAGCCCGCTGCGCGGCGCCATGATGTGGCCCACGATGCGGTAGCCCGGCGTGAGAAAATCGGCCGCGATCTGGCGTTGGGTAGGGGAGGTGGTCTCAGTCATCTATCGGCTTTCCAGGGGCAAGGTTCACTCCACGGCCGGGCGGGTTGAATCTGAATCGCGCTGCTCCAGCGGCGGACGCGAGCGGCGCGGCCGCGTCGCAGTCTTGCCTGCATCCGGGTTGAGCAGCATGGACAGCCAGGAGATGGCGCGCTCGTCGTACTCGCGCCGTCCGCACACGTCGCAAATCCAGGCCGGGAAGTTGGGCACGGTGATCAACTCGTCGCTCAACCAGGTGAAGTAGGTGATAAATTGCAGGCGCATCACGCCAGCCTGACAATAATCGTTGCAAGGGTAGGACTGCTTGGTGGCTGTCTCGTCCATTGTTATGCTCCTCGAGCCGCAGTTTCGATGTTTTCAGGCATGGTGTTCCTATGGCGCGGCCAGAACTGGCTGCTCGTGCTTGAGGATCATCCAATCGGTTATCGGCCAATATACCAGCACAGCCTTACCGACCACGTTATCGAGCGGCAGCAAGCCCCAAGTGTGGGAATCGGCGGAGTCATTGCGATTATCGCCAAGCACGAAGAGATAACCCTCCGGCACACTCCATTTGGTGGTGTATGCGGGCGAGGAAGCGATATACGGCTCTTCGAGCGCTGCGCCATTGACGTACACCTTCCCATCCGAAACAACCACCTCTTCACCGGGCAGGCCGATGACGCGCTTGATCAAATCTTCCTTCGGGTTGACCGGAAAATGAAACACGATGATGTCGCCGCGTTCCGGTTTGCCGAAGCGATAGGCCAGCCGGTTTACCAGGGCAAGCTCGTTGTTTTGTAGCGTGGGGAGCATGCTGAATCCGTCCACCCGAACGCGCGCCGTGAGGGTGTTGATTACCAGGAATAACAAAGCCGATAAGAGCAGCGTTTCCAGGATGTCGAAGAAGAAACTTTTCCAGGATGTGGTCGCTGCGCCAGCCGCGGGCTGGGTTGTAATCTCAGGGGAAACCTCAGACAAGAAATACTACCTCCGGTAACCAATATGGTTGCGTATTTAGCAACCAATATGGTTGCGTATTTAGCAACCATTATAAGACCCCTTTGGGGTGGCGGCAAGGGAAGAATCAAACGCGCCCCCAGGCGTAATAGGTGGGCACATAGAGGACGCGCTCGCCGCGCCGCCAGGCCTCTTCATCCAGCTTTTTCATTCTCTGTAATTTCCTGGCCGGGACGAATCCCGCCAAATCGGCCTCCAGCACCGCCCATTCCAGTTCCCGTTCCTCAAGCTCCAGCGGATGCGTTCCACGCCCCAGCCCCGTGCTGGAACCGGGACTACCTCGCAGGCTGCCCGTTTCGATTACCTTTATCCCGGCCTCGGCGAATAGACCGGTCAGCCGTCGCCCCAGATCGGGATCAGCCCCTTGCCGCCGCAGGGACTCGGCCTGCCAGCGGCCCAACGGTCTCAGCTCCTTGGGTTGGTCCACGCGACCGCTGTAATCCGGCTCGGCCAACGCCAGCACAAATCCGCCGGGACGCGTCACGCGCCGCATCTCGCACAACACGTCCGCGGGGTGCTCGACCCACAAGAGCAGGAAATGGCAAAAAGTAAGGTCGAACGTCTGCGCCGGGTAGGGTAGGCGGTGGGCGTCGCCGTTCGTCAGCCGGGCGCGCCGGGCGTGGACTCTGGCCTCGGACAGGCGGGCCGGCTCCAGGTCCAGCCCGTGGACGGTGCACCGGGCGGGCAGTTCGGCCAGCAGCGCCCCTGTCCCGCAGCCGACTTCCAGAACGCGCCGGGCTTCCGCCAGACCGGCCTTGTCGAAGGCGTACGCACGCAGTTCGCGCGTCCATGTTGCTTGTTGGGAAAACCTCTCATGCCAGTCTACACCCGCCACTGATAACTGATCACCGATCACTGATAACTGATCACTGATCACTATCCACTGCTCCCCGTCTCTTTCCACTCAAGAACGAAACGCGCCTGCTCGTCGGTCTCTGGCACGTATGGGAAAAAATCGAACTGCATGGAGGGACGGTAGAGTTCCTTCAGGCGTTGTAAAGCGGCTTTGCCGTCCAGGCCCTGATGCGCCAGGTAACAGCCGACGACCGTGCCGGTGCGACCGATGCCTCCATGGCAATGGAAGTAAACCTTGCGCTCCTGTGCGATGGCCGTGTCAATGGCTGCGAGGATGGCAGTCATCATCTCCACAGAAGGCAGGCCTTCATCTGGGATTGGGAAGCGCTGGTAGTGAAGGCGACGATCACGATTATTCGCTTCTTTCATCAAAATGGACAGGTAAGAGGGGAGTTCGCCCTCGGTCGTCAGGTCGAGGAACGTGTCGAAACCGGCGTCGAGGAAGGCGGCCATGCGCTGGCGGGTTAGCTCTTCGTCCCGGCTGCCGGCGTACTCTCCGGCCAGGAGCTTGCCCGGCACGACCCAGTAAGATGCGGGGGTGGGACGGTCGAGGTCGGTCATCTATGGCTGGTCGAAATAGGTGCACACCCGGCTGATGATCTCGTCCCGCAGTTGGGCGAGTTCGGGCCACTCGTAGAAGAACAGGATTTTCTGTTCAGCGATGGTATCGCCGGCCGGTTTGGGGTCGAGGATGAAGAACGTCCATGACTCGGCGATGTCTTCTTCCGGGCTGGTCACTGCGTAGTCGGTCACGAATTGGTCTCGATGTGCCCTATAGAAATCGTAGAGGTGATTGTCGCGCCTCTCATCGTCTTCTATCGCGTTGATCTGTTCCCATTGGGCGTAGATGTCGGGCCAGAAGCGCTGGTAGAAGTTGTTGATGTAGGAATCTGGAAGGCTGCAACCCTCGGCTACGAAGTACTGCGGACAGGCCGCCGCAGCCTGGTCGTAGGCCTGCTGGTCGTCCGGGTTGTCGTAGACGTTCATGTCGGTCACGACCTGTGAGGTATTCAGCGTCAGCAGGTGGCCAAACTCGTGCAGGAGCGTCGCGCCCAGGGCTTTTTGGTCGCTGGAATCCAGGATATCTACATCCAGCGCCCACAGCGCCGGATCATCCCCGTCCTGTTCGACGGCGGCCAGGATGTCCTCGCGGCCGTCGGTGAAGACGATGTATTGGTTGACGATCTCGCGCTGATCGGATGGGATGATGGTGGTGAAATAATCCCAGATGGCTCGCTGCGCGGCGGTATCTTGTTGGTAAGGGCGCAGGCTCGCCGGGACAGAATCTAGCTCGGAACTGACCAGTTGGTCGCCCTCGACCTGATACGTGACCAGCGTTTCCTCGTTCTGCAGGACGGGCAATCTGCGGCGGGGTGATTTCAAGGGGGCGTCGCTTCCTTCCGAGGCTGCCAACATGTCCGTCAGCAGGCTGGGACAGGCGATCTGCGGCGAAGGCGAGGGGCTTGGCGTGGCGGTCTCGGCGGCGGTTGGCGTCGCGCTCTGCGCAGCACTTACTCGGTCGGCAATGACCGGCGGTGGGGTGGGGGCTGCGGGCTGGAGCGGAATGTAAGGGATGCAGATGCAGGCGGCGGTGAGGACGAATAAAGTGGCTGCCAGGATTAAGATCGAGAATCTTCTTTTCGACATCAGGATACCTGTGTTCACTCACTTGCTACCGAATATTCTTGTATTGAGAAATTATCCTAAAACTTCGCGGAGACGGCTCCCATGCCGTCGCCTTATCGGGCGTGGGAGCCCGATCAGCACCTTTTGAGATAGTTCCTTATTCGCGTCACATCGTACTCGCAGAGTATCCGCCAATTCTGGTAGCCTACTGGCTACCATTCGCGGCATTTGCGTTAAAAAGGCCTGGGAATTAGTTTATTTGATGAGCAACTTGACGATCTCGGCCGCATCTTTGACCAGGCCCGGACAATTCTTTTCGAATACCTTTTTTTCGCGCGCCTTCTCTAATTCCTCTGGCCGGCGGATGTCGTAGCCAGTCAATTTGCGGCAAATGATCGAGCCGTGCTTTTCCTCGAAGCGATGGATGAATTCCTGTGAAATCTTGTAGATCTCTTCTTTCTTTTCAGGAGTGATCGTGCCGTGCTTCAGGGCGATGACCATCAGCGCGCCGGTCACCGCGCCGCACACCTCGCCCTGGCGGGCAACGCCGCTGCCGAACGGCGAGGCGATTTTGAGCGCCAAATCCTCTGCGATGCCGAACTGGGCCGCAAAAGCCGAGAAAACGGACTGCGAACAGGAAAAACCCTGGCTAAAGCGTGTGAGGGCAGTTTGGGTTTGATCAGTCATGTTTCTGGAAGCTCCTCTCCAAAGACGAACAAATCGCTGATGGATTGCCGCATGTAATTGCGGCGGATCGCTTCGCCGAAGACCGCGCCAATCGAAAGAACATGCAGCTTCGGATGGCGCTTTTCGGGCGGGATGTAGACGGTGTCTGTCGTCACGATTTCCGTGATCTGCGGGACGGCGGCCAATCTCTCCAGCCCGCCGCGCACAAAGACGCCGTGCGTGCAGGCGACCCAGATTTCCTTGACGCCTTGTTCGATCAAAATCCGGCTGAGTTCGAGGATGGAACCGCCCGTGGCAATCTCGTCGTCGTAGATCAGGGCGCGCCGGTAACCCTGGATCGGCCGGCCGACCAGCCCGCTGATGACCACTTCCGTATCCGAGATGCGTTCCTTGTCGCCCGCTGCGACCGGAATGCCCAAGCCTTTGGCAAAACGGGCAGCCGACTTGGCATGTCCCATATCCGGCGCGACCACGATCGTGCTGCTCAAGTCGTGTCCCTCGAAGTGATGATGAAAGACTGGGCGGCTGGTCAGTGGGTCGGCAGGGATGTTGAAGAAGCCGTGCACCTGCGGCGAATGCAGCATCATGGTCATCACGTGGGTCGCGCCGGCTGTTTCCAACAAATCGGCGATCAACCGGGCGGTGATCGAGATGCGCGGCGCGTCTTTCTTGTCCGAGCGGGAGAAGGAGAAATAGGGGATGATGGCGTGTACTTCCTTCGCCGAGGCGGAACGGGCGATGTCCAGCATCATCAGCAGCTCCACCAGGTGGTCATTCACGGGCGGTGCGAGCGACTGGACGATGAACACGATGCGCGAGCGCACGCTGGCGCCGAGCTGGATGTACAGGTTGTCGTTGCTGAAGCGCGTGATGAGGGTCTTGTCGAGCGGCAGGCCCAGGTAGCCGGCAATGTCGCCAGCCAATTGCGGATGCGAGCTGCCGCTGAAAAAGCGGACTTCTTCCGGGTCGAGACCTTTTGCGGGCATAATCATTACCATATTCCTGGCAGGAGCCGGTAGCGGACGCGGGCGGCGTAATCCTTGTAGCCCCCCAGTTCGTTTTGCAGCGTGCGGTCCTCCAACGCGGTGCGGAGAAACAGGTTGACCACCAGCAGCGCCATCGGGATGCAGGCCCACAGCGAACCGAGGGCGATGGGGATGGTGATGTACGAGACCAGCAGGCTGGCGTAGCCCGGATGACGGACGAAGCGGTACGGCCCGCCGGTCTGGACGGTGTGGCCGCGTTCCTTCTGAATGCGGACGGTGGTGGCAAAAAACTTGTTCGAGACCATCGCCCAGGTGAAGAGCGGATAACTCAGCCCCAGCAGGACGAACGCGGCAATCTGGACCTCGAGACTGATCCCGCCTGGCCAGCCGAAGCGTTCGTCCAGCCCTGCCAGCGCCAGGATGAGCAGGCCGCCGAAGGCGCCGATCGAGCCGATAACCTTGTCCCAGCTTTTGGTCCCCGGGCCGACTCGCGAGCGTTCCTCCGCCAGGTCCTTGTGTCCCGGCAGGATGACGATGATGTTGAAAACCAGGAACGCCAGGTACAGGCCGAGATACGCCCAGGCGTTCCACCAGTCCCATTTCCAGACCGAGGCGAACAGGACGACCGCCTGGAGCAGGACGAGGAAGAGGATTTGCACGAGACGTTTGCGGAGGGCAGGTGTCATATTTCCTCTAAAAACCCTTGCGAAGGTTCTGATCTTTCGTCTGCGCCTCAGGACAGGCCTTCGCAAGGATCGGGATCTAGTGATAGATCTTCTCCCACGGATCGCGTAGGAAATTGCCAAGTATCTTATCCGCCATGCCTTGTGCGGGCAGCACATCGCCATCCGGTTCGACGTACAGCCACGCCTTGCCCGCGCCATCCATGACGCTATCCTCGGCGGTTTCGTGCGCCACCGGGTTATCGGCAGAGTAAGGAACCGGCAGATCGAATTTGACAGAGAGGCCCAATTCGGCGGCGAGCTGGCGCAGTCCGGCGAGATCATCTTTGAGGGAAGAATCGGAGGTGCTCAAGGAGAGGCTCTTGACTTCCAGTTTTGCCAGTCTTTCGAGGATAATCCTCCCCTTCTTGACGTTCTGCGGTGTGACGGTCAAATGCACGGTGGTGAACAGGTCTTCGGGCATGACCGTCTCCAGCGCCTGCCAGGAGGCCTCGTTCTCGGGCTGGAGGATGAAGAGCAAATGGTCGAGGCCGGTTTGGAGCAGCAATTGGAGGTATTCCTTATCGGCCAGTTTCAGCCCGTCCGAAAGCAGGCCGCAGACCTGGCCGTTCTTCTCAGCATGGGCGATCAGCGCGGGTAAATCCTCACGCAGGGTCGGCTCGCCGCCGGTGAACGTGAGGTGCGGGATGCCGGCTGCCCAGGCCTTGTCCATGATGGATTGCCATTCCTCGGTGGTCAGCTCGCGATCCACGCGCTTGACCGGGGCATGCTCGGCCTTGTCGCCGGGCGGCAGGCGGTAGGTCAGCGCGCAGTCGAGGCGCAGCGGGGCGGTCAATGCCTGGGAATACGGCGCGACGCGCTCGAAGTCGAGGTACGTGACCGGATCCAGGTCCGGGGTGTGGATCATGGTGCGGACGCGTTCCGTAAAATCCAAAAAATCCTGTTTGGCCGTCGCCCGGCCGACTCGATAACGCCTGGCGATCTGATTGGCAGCCTCGTCGGCGGCCGTGCCTTTCATCATGTGATAGGCGTACTCGGTCGCGGTCGGGTTGAGGTGCAGCACGGTCGCCGCGTTGACGATCAGCATCCCGGAGCCATCCGGCTGCATACGCAGGTGCAGGCGGTAGGGGGGTTCGTCAGGCTGGGATTGGTAATGGTGCGTGCCGGCCGGCAGCGGTTGTGCCCGGGTGAATTGTTCGCGCAGGAAATTGACGATGGAAGCCATGGGTGCTCCTTCTCCGATTTACGATTCTTCGATTTACGATTTACGATTGACGATTTACGATTGGCGATTAGCGATCAGCGATATGCGATATGCGATTTGCGATACGCGATTAGCGATACGCAATTAGCGCGCAGTGTCTAAAAGAGTGGTGGCCTCAACACATTATTATAGCGCGGGAGGCGCGATTATGGTGAGAGAGTCAGCGTCAGCAGCGACATGGTGTTTATGCCAGCAGGCAGGCTCACGTGAACGGCAAGAAGCGGCTCGTGAGCAGCACATTTTTTGCTTTATCTTGTTCCCTGTAGCAATGCTTCCGCCGCAAGTGACATTCTTCGCATCATTTGAGGACGAATGTCTTTACCCCCCCCCACTTTTTTGCTATACTTTCGCAGTCGGCTACTTTTTTGTGGACATTACTACAACGCTCGGAAAGCGACCGGTTAGGAGTGTCGGGAACCTTCTTGGCAATCTCGGGCAGTTGCGTGCTCTTACTGCCCACAATACCAACCCACAGAGAGGCGGACTATGCGATCAAGCGACTACAACATCCATGTGCCATTGCCTGATTCCGGCGAGTACATCATGATCCACGGGTATTCCGGGGCAGTGGACGTGGTGCAGCCGGAGGTAGTGGCATTCCTGCAGCGATTCCGAGAGGGTGATAGCCTAGGTGGTTGTCGGTTTCGTTCATCTTGCAGCCTATTGGCAAATCATTACCAAGCAGGTGCGTCCTGATTTGGCCACCCTCCTGCCTACAGAATACTTGCTCCTTTGGGTGATGTTGGTACTCAGTGGACTAGCACACGAATGGGGACACCTTAGCGCATGCCACCGATATGGAGGTCGCTCAGGCATAGTAGGGATAGGGATCTACATCTTCTCCCCAGTTTTGTACGTGGATGTTTCCGATACTTGGCGTCTGACTCGTCGTCAGCGCCTAGGGGTGGATCTTGGGGGAATCTATTTCCAAGTGCTCACTACTCTAGCTCTTTTTGTCGGCTTCTGGGTCACAAGGGAACGTATCTGGCTTTGGGGTATCATGGCTGTGGATCTTGCTGTCCTGTCCAACCTTAATCCTGTCCTCAAGCTCGATGGCTATTGGGCGCTATCGGACCTGAGCGGCATCCCCAACCTGCATGCCCGCATGAGCAAGTACCTGACTTACATGGGCAACAAGGTCCTGCCATGGCTAAGGCGCAATCTCCAACATGTGCAGGAGACGAACCTGCTGGCGACGTCCGAGTGCTTTGGAGAGGTAGGAAAGCTGCGCCATATGGTAGCTGTTTACACCCTAAGTAGCCTCTTGTACCTGGCTTATTTCATCGGGGTAACAAGTTGGCTCGCACCAGGGATAATAGCCAGCTATCCAGACCTGGTGATGCGGACAGTCCAACAGGGTTTTCTAGCTGCCCGGGCTGGTGACATGCTTACCCTGGGATATCTGGGGCTGCAAGTACTTTTTCCCACAGTGTTCATCTTTGGTCTCGCGACTCTGGTCTGGTATTTCGTCGTCGCTTGCTGGCGGATGTTGTCCCACACTATTCTTACAAGGTGAGGTGAATCTGTGAAACCTTTACACCCCTTCTCTACCTTTACCTACTATAGGCGGAACAAACGCCGGGTCCTGCCCGTTCTGCTTATTATCGCTCTCTTGGTCGTTGGTATTAACGCCGTTGTGGAAGTGGTCGCTAGTTTTGCGGACACCGCCTATCAGTACAATGATTCCCTGCAGTGCTTAAGCATGATAATCCCCAGAACTGCCTTGACAGTGGAACCGAGCCTCATCGCTCAGGTCAAGAGCCATCCTTATGTGGCTATGGCCATCCCCACCAACGGTTTCTCTATCTATGTAGACCTCCTAGTAGGCCAGGAATATTTCTCGGTTCTAGGGTTGAAGGAGCAGGATATACCAGAGGTCCTGCAACGTTGCCAAGTACAAGTTAAGGAAGGACGGCTCCTCCGGCCTAGCAGCAATGAAGTGATGCTCAGCGAGGCTATCGTCCGAGCCCGGGGTTTGCACTTGGGTGACAAGATCGGCAATCCTGTGAACGAGCGTGATGCCATGCCTACTGAATTTGTCCTGGTGGGAATTTTAGACGGCCAAGTAAATTTGGGGGCCGTTTCCTACGAGTTCCTGGCTAGCCATGAACTGTATGCGCCGCGCCGGGAGATCTGGCTCGTTTTTCCAGAGCAGGGGGAGAAAGAAGCGATGGACCGCTTTCTAGAGCAGACAATTGCCTCTCAGCAAACGCGTCTTTGGGATCACAATGCCCTACAGCGGCAGCTAACGGCTTCGTTCCAGAACATGTATCTGATCATCGCTATCTTGGATGTCATCATCGTATCCGTAGTCACGGTGGCCATCGTCTTGCTAAACTATATCTACTTCATGCAGCGATTAGATGAGTTTGGCACGCTCTATGCTCTGGGTTTCTCCCGCCGGACTCTGGTAGCTCGCGTCTTCAGAGAGGTAGCCGTCTCGGCAGTTGTGGCAGGGGGGGCAGGAGTGATTCTCTCCTGGGCCTGTTTCCTTTGGTTACAAGTAAATGTGTATGCTCCCCGGGGCTTTGAGCTGAACGTGTTTTCCTTTCGTCCGTTGCTTTACACCATTCCAGTGCCTGTAGCCGTGATTGTAGGGAGTGTGGTGCCCATTACGTGGGTATTGGCACATTTTGATCCTGTAACGATAATTGAAAGGAGATAAGATGACCAAGAAGAAGGAGGGGCAATGCTACGCGGGGAAGAACTAACCCTCACCTACTACTACGGCCAGAGCGCTATCAATGCCGTCCATAACGTATCCATCGTCGTGGAAAAGAACCAGTTTTTGGGGGTCCTGGGCCCCTCTGGCTCGGGCAAGAGTTCCTTGCTCTATCTACTGAGTGGGCTTAAGCCACCTACCCAGGGGCATGTCTACTTCGAGGAGCGCTGCTATAGCGAGATGAAGGAAAGCGAGCGGGCAGCCCTGCGTCGCCAGAGGTTTGGCTTCGTCTTTCAGCAGCATTTTCTAATCAACTACCTCACTGTCCTGGAGAACGTCCTTGTAGCTGCTCCTCGGTACGATGCCGCCAGTGTCAAGCAGGCTATGGCCCTCTTGGAGAACCTGGGGCTTGGGCATCTCGTGCACCATTTCCCTTACCAGCTCTCCGGCGGCGAGCGGCAGCGAGTAGCAGTGGCCCGCGCGATGATCAACGAGCCCGGGGTCATATTTGCCGACGAGCCAACTGCTCTGCTCGACCATGCCACCGGCCGTCAGGTGATGGCCCTCTTGATCCCTTATCGAGAAAAGGGCAGCCTTATTGTCATTACTCACGACCACGAGATGCTAACAGGCGCTGACAGAATAATCCACCTGCGAGATGGGGAAATCGTGGATGAAACTTGAGATTCTGTAGCCCCTAACCCGGACAAGCCGGAACCAAACAGGGAGTTTTACCACAGAGATCACGGAGAACACTGAGGAAACCCTATAAAAAACTCTGTGGTCTCTGTGTGCTCTGTGGTGAATTTTCTTGCATAAAAAGCAAGGATTTCACTCGTAAGATTCTACGAAGCGTGGGCCTCATCGCCAATTACCTGGGGCAGCATACCCTGGCAGGGATACGTATCCGGCGCGTTCTTCTCCTGAGTATTGTGGTTGCCTGTGTCCTGCTGCTGAGTGCCAGCTAAAGGCGCGCCAGACTGCTTTCGTGGTAACCGGTACGTGAGGCGAACAATGCAAACGGCTTATAAGTTTTTCAGGCCAACAGTATACAAGTTGATTTTCACTGCCGAGTGGGTGGCTTATATTCTCCTTAGGGCTGCCGGCGGTCGGCTGATCAGCCTGCATCAGTTGATGGTAGGATTGTGGCCGCTTCTATTTTTCTACTGCTTGGGTTGTGCGTTGGTCGCGTGGAGTCAGCGGGTCAATAGGGTCGCAAGTGGCCGCGGGCTGGCGCTGCTTGTCATAGTGATGGTTGCCTTGGATCAGGTCAGCAAGACTGCAATCAGCATGTTTGTGCCCCCGAACGCGACGTTGCCACTTGTCAAAGGATGGCTGCACCTGGCCAACGTCACAGCGTCGTGGCTTACCCCTGCTTGGTTTAAGCCTGTGCTCATACTGGCTTTCGTATTAGTGGTATCCCTCTCGGTCATCGTTTACCGCTACTATGTTTCCTCAAAGCGCAGGAGCTTATGGACCGACTTGGTCTTTCTGGGCATATTTGCGGGCTATGTAACTCGGCTCTGCGACGTTTCCCTACGCGGGTATACTCTTGACTTCATCCAGATTCCGGGCCTCGTGACGTCTGACTTCGGGGATCTGTTTCTGTCACTCGCTGCATGTGTCGTTATTGAGGTTTTGGATAATCCGGCCATATCGCGCCGCTGGGATGGATGGAGAGCCGAGGCTGAGAGTACACATCGGCTCATCACAAATATCGCAACCTTTGCAGCCGAGGATTTGCGCTCCTGGTGGATCGCCATTGGTCTGAAAGGAAAAGGACGGGATGCGCCCAAAGATTGATCTGAATACCAGATTTTTTCGATCACCAACGTACCTCAATTTCTGCCATTATTCCTAAAGGGGGATATCGTTACTCACGTTTCTCAGGTCACCTGCTTCGAGCAGGTAAATTTTCTGCGGGTTCAACGGAATGGTAAATTTCCTTAAACTGTAAGGGGCAGCCGCCGCCGCACTCGGCCAGCAGGAGACAGCCGCTGCATTTTTCGGGCAACCCTTTCCGCTCGCGCAGGCGCACCGCCAGTTCGTGGTTCCAGATGGCATCCCACTCGTCCGTGAGCAGGTTGCCAAGTTGGTGGTAATACGACTGGCAGGGAATGACGCCGCCATCCGGCTCGACGCACATGTTATAGAGCGCCGCCGTGCAGCCCTTGACGCCCAAGTCGAGCGACATCGGGTCGAAGTTGCAATACTGTGTCGGCGTGTACCAGATGAGACGCTGGCCGCGCGCTTCGGTTTTGGCGCGGGCAATTTCCAACAGCGGCGTCAGCTCGTTTTCTGCCAGGCCGGTGCCAACCGTCGCGCCGCGACCGGAGTAGATCAGCGCGTTCAGGCCGACGGTCGGGACGCCAAGCTCGGCCAAGAAATCAAGTGTAGCGTGGAGCGTGGAGCGATTATCCTGCAACATGGTGGTATTGGTCATGACATAGAGCGGCGAGGCAAGAACATTCTTGATGCCCTTGACTGTCTGCACAAAAGCACCCTTTGCACGCACCATCCTGTCATGAATAACCGCCTCGCACGATTCGAGCGTGATCTGTACGTGGTCCAGTCCGGATTCCACCAACCGCGCCACGAAGCGTTCATCCGAAAGGCGGCGGGCGTTGGTGTTCAGGCCGGTAATCTGCCCGTTGCGCTCGGCGTGGGCGATGAGTTCGGGCAGATCGTCGCGCAGGGTCGGCTCGCCGCCGGTGAAGATGATATGCGGGATGCCGAGGTCCCAGGCTTTGCTGATGATGGACTTCCAATCGTCAGTGGGGAGTTCGCGTGAGGCATAGAGCGGGGAAGGTGGGGCGAGATAGGAGTTAGGAGTTAGGAGTTGTGAGTGGCTGATTCGCTGATTCGTCGATTCGCTGATTCGCTGGTTGTAGCAATGTGCGCAGTCGTTGTTGCAGCGATAGGTCAGCGCCAGGTCGAGGCGGTACGGAGCCGAGGGCCGCGCCGAGAACGGCGCAACAGTTTCCAATTCCAGCTCGTGGATCGGGCAGTCGCCATCGGGGCGGAGCAATTCAGAAATCTGAAGGCGGAAGGATGAGATATCCTTGTTTACTTGTTTCCTTGCTACTCGATATTTTTTTGCTGTCGTTATGGCAATTTCATCATCCTGCTTGCCTTCCAGTATCAGGTAGGCCATCAACGCCGCGGTTGGATTCAGGTGCATGATGCGGCTGGCGTTGACGATCAGCGTGCCGTGTCCATCCGGGTCGAGGCGCAGGTGGACGCGGGATTTTTCGCCAGGCGATTCTAGGACGTAGTGGTGTAACCCGGAGTCCAAAGTCTCCCGACTTGGACTGGAGTCCAAAGTCTCCCGACTTGGACTGGAGTCCAAAGTCTCCCGACTTGGACTGGAGTCCAAAGTCTCCCGACTTTGGCTTTGCTGTTCCAACGTCAGGAGACGTTGGAGTCCTGAGCGTATGCTATTAAAACTCAGGGACATCTTTCACCTCATCCATACCAGCAAAATCAAATCCTTCTTGCCAGTGCAGGAAATCTTTGTAATTGCTAAAGGGATAATCTTCAGGTGTTTCAACCAAACCGTGTTTCACCGGATTCCAAAAGATGTATCTCAGACGATTGTAATAATCTTTCTCCGAGCGAATGCAGGTATCCCAGTAATTCCACCAGACTATCCTGCCATACTGACCATCCTCATCATTCCACTTTCGCGCAGTAAATTTATGGTAACTGCCGGTGAATTTTGAAAGGGTTTCCGGGTTTTCAGGGGATCGAACGATAGCATGGTAATGATTACTCAGCACGACCCAGGCGATGATCAGCCATTTATAGATTTTCGCTGAATAATGGAATGCGTCCCGCCACTCAATTTTCCGCTGGGAGGATTGCATGAGGTTGTCGCTTTGATAGATGGAACCCGTCAACATGTAGACCGCGCCCGCGACGAACAGATGCGGGGGATTGTGCGGCGCTGTTTTGAAGATAACTGGTTTCATGGGCGATTCTTTTTTCTACGGACTCCAAAATCTCCAGATTTTGGATGGGGCGTGCCGTGCCTGCAAAGTCTGGAGACTTTGCACTCCGCTAACGCCCCCCTCCCGCGCAGGCGCAGGCACAGCCCGCGCAGGCGCACGCGCAGGCGCACGAGTGACCGCCGCCACCGCCGCCACCCTTCCAACTGCTGCTGGAGGAGGTCTTTGGAATCGGGTTGGTGCGGTTGGTTACTCCGGAGGTGAAAGCGCTTACGTCGCCGATGACTTTGCTGGAGAAGTTTTGCACGCCGCCGACCACGGAGGCGGCAAAAGCCGCGCCGGGCAGGGAGGTGCGTCCGCCACTTGTCGTTGGGGTAACCGAGGCCATCTTTGGAGCGCCGCTTGTGACAGGCCGATAAGCCGGGTCATAGCGGCCCCACCACATCGGGACAAAGATCGGGCCGGTGAAGACGCGCCGCGTGTGCTCGTCGTAATTCTTGTCGAGCATGGTCCATTCGAGCGCTTCGTCGTACATCTGGCTCTTGACATCGGGCGTACCGGCCGCTTCGATCTGCTGCCAGGCGCGTTCCATGATGCTTTTGTAATAATCCATCGTCTCTTTGCGGCTGAAGCCCTTCATTTTTTCTGAAACCGACTTGACCAGGTTGACGGTCATCTCCTGCAGGCTTTTGCGCCGGGCAGCCAGGTCGGGGGCGGCGAAGGCGGTCAGGAAGTCCTTTTCATATCCCTGCAGCCCTTCGGGCTGGGGTTGGGTCACCTGTAAAGCCAGCGGGTCGCGGGTGATAACGGCGGCCGCGTTCTTCTTGACTACGCCGAACAGGATCATGGTCATCACCTTGTCGAGCGGCTGTTCCGTCAGGATGGCGGCTTCGACCGCCGTCAGGCCGCGTTTGATTCCGTGCCCTTCGATGGAGATCTTGGGTGGCAGGTATTGCATTTTGCGCCGCCGTCCATTGATCGCGCTCAAGAGCGGTACGCCGACGAAGAACAGGCCGCAGCAGGCGAAAAAGCCGAAAGAGATGAGCGTATCCGCGCTGATGCCCAATTGCTCCCAAATCGAAGGTTGGACAATCGCCGAAGCCGGCACGTACTGCTTGGGGAAGGACATGCCGAACGTGTATTGGGCGTAGCCGTTGGCCGAGGCGCTGTTCCAGGTATAGGTGACGCGATTCTGGTTGTCGTACGCCGCCTGGGGCGCATCGTTCCCCGGCCAGCCGCCAGCCGGGTTGTGGTAACGCGGCTCGCCTGGCGGCATGTCCGGCGGCAGGTGGAAGACAACCGTCAGGTCGGTTGCGCCGTGCGCCGTAGTCCAGTATGCCGGTGAGAACTCACCGCTGGCGTAGGTTTTCGGCTCGTTCGTGTCGTTGTAGAGCATGTGGGTGATCCGCCCGACAGCGATATGAACGTGACCCGCCTCTCCAGGCTGGATGGCGTACGCGCCCATATCCACCGAAAACCCGTAAGGCCCATCTCCCTGGAAGTCCGAAGAGATGTTCAGCGATTTTCCATCCACGTCCGCCGTGATGCTGCTGAAGTCGTAATCGCTGTTCGGCATACCCACGTCCACGAAGTCAATCACGTGTGCGCCAGGGTCATTGGTAAATACGAAGTAATAATCCAATGAAAGCGTGCCATCGCTGTTCCAGAATACGTGGACGATTTCCTGGTTGAGGTTGAAGGAATATTCCTGGGCGGCCGCGCTGCTCGTCGTTACCAGCAACAGGACGGTGACGAGAAGAAGGATAATTCGTCGTTTCATGGCTACCTCCTTAGTCTGTGCTCCAGTATCAAGTTTTCCGGTGTCACGTATCTGCAAAAGCACACCGTTCGCCTGCACTGGCGCAGGTGCAAGCGTGCCGCGAACACCAGCGGCATCAGCGAAGCGATCCTGTGGACGCCGGTGCGAGACGGCAGGTACATATGACACGGAAACACTGGAGCACTTGACACTGATTTACCACTTTGGCTCTTCTGTCAGTTGATAGATCGTATTGCAATACGGACAGGTGACCATCGGCGCGCCATTGACCAGTTTGATGTTGTCGGCGGTCAACTCACCGCCGCAGGAACGGCATTTCATGGCTTCGATCTTGGTCTCGCCGGGCAGGTCAATTTTCAGGGTGACGTTCTGCGCGGCTTCCTGTTTCTGTTTGCGGGCTGCCAGGACGATCAGTACAATCCCGCCGACCAGCGTAATGGCGCCAATGCACATTCCAGCGCTTCCAATCCCTGTTACGCCCTGTGCTCCGCCAGAAGCGCCAAGGAGAATAAAGCCTCCCACGCAAATGCCGGCGGCGGCGAGGAGAATAAGAATGACTGCGCCAACATACATCCAGGTTGTAGGTTTCATGTTTGCCTCCGTAATCTAAGGTGATATACGTTCCAAGATATACAACGGTTTAGATTAGAAAGTATCCAAGAATCTAGAATACGGGAACGCCTGCCAGGAGGTCTTTCTCGGCGGCCTGTTCGGTGGTGATCACGCCTCTTCCACCACGCGCCAGATATTGCACCGCCTCGCCGACCTCGAAAGTGCTGGCCCAAAATACCTTCCGCTGACCGGTAACGAATTGCTTGCCTCGTTTCAACCGCGCCGCCAGATCCCGCCGGTCGAGCAGGATGCGGTCCGACCAGGTTGCGCCGCGTCGTTCGTAGAGGCGCGCCAGGGCGATTTTCCCATCCGGCGCATAATGCACGGCCTCGATCACTGCATCGAATTTCGGACGTTTCATATCGCTGATTCCTCTGTGACAATTTTACTTCTCTTTAGCTGATTTAACCTAACCGCCGAGAGCCTGAATGGTCTCGGCGGTCTCAGTCGGGGTGGGCGGACTCGAACCGCCGACCACCGCGTCCCAAACGCGGTGCGCTGCCAACTGCGCTACACCCCGGCGGATGTGAGTATAATGCGAACCATGCGTGGAAGTCAAGCGGCTCTTGTACTTGTTTCAGCGGTTCTTGCCGGACTTTCAGCCTGCGCGCCGGTTGTGACGCCGACTCCCCCCCTCCTTCCTCTCACCTCTGCTCCCCTGCTCTCCCTCACCCCTGCCCCCCCGCTCCCCCTCACCCCTGCTTCCCTCACCCCCTCGCCTGCCGCTGATTGTCTCGCCATCCCTGGCCGGATCGAGGCCGATAGTTTGCCCAGCCAGCACCTGCCAGAGACGTTGGATTTTCTTATTTACTTGCCGCCTTGTTACGATGAGAATGTGAGCCAGCGTTACCCTGTGCTTTATCTTTTGCACGGCCAATACTATAACGACGACCAGTGGGTGCGTCTCGGCGCGCCTGCCACCGCCGACCGGTTGATTGCGGCGGATGATGCGCCGCCGTTCATCATCGTCATGCCCCACGACCCCTCCTGGAAGCAGCCGACAGAATATGGTTTCGCCGAGGCCTTGACTGGGGAGCTGATCCCCTACGTGGACGCCCATTATCGCACCATCGCCTTCCGCGGGCAGCGCGCCATCGGCGGGCTTTCGCGCGGCGCGGGCTGGGCCATCCATTTTGGCCTCACCCGTCCCGACCTGTTCGCCGCGTTCGGGGCGCACTCGCCGGTCGTCTTCTGGACCGACTTTCCGCACCTCGGCGATGGGCTGAAAGCCATCCCGCCCGACTTGCTGCCGCGCGTCTACCTCGACATTGGGGAGGACGACCACGAGTTGCAATCCGCGCTCGAATTGGAAGAACTCCTCAACCAGCAGAACATTCCCCACGAATGGCATCTGTATCCCGGTTTCCACGAGGAGTCCTACTGGCAGGCGCACGTGGAGGAATACCTGCGCTGGTATGCGGCGGGATGGCATTGAAAAGTTGATTGACGGAGTCCAACGTCTCCCGACGCTGGAACAATAGACGTTTTCACGTATAATGTGACCCATGCCCCTCTCTCTCGAAGAAGTCGAACACATCGCTATGCTGGCGCGGCTGGAATTGAGCGCGGAAGAAAAAAACCGCTACCGCCAGCAGCTTTCGGCCATCCTGGATTACATCCGCAAGCTCCAGGAATTGGATACGAC